>RCND010000802.1_pt1 | contig 17967 bp, 12 predicted proteins | sample 2041351 | NCBI WGS metagenome assembly RCND01 (sample SAMN09708230, study PRJNA481090) | Marine sediment metagenome, whole genome shotgun sequencing project. | biome: marine sediment; feature: ocean; material: sediment; isolation source: Sewage treatment plant 12B marine sediment (STP12B) ... | reverse complement strand
GGATTGGATAATTTGGGGTTAATTTTTTGTTAATTTGGAATATTGTATTTTTGATATATGAGAAGAAAAAATAGTTATCGATTGGAGGGATATGATTATTCCACCCCCGGATGGTATTTTGTAACGATATGTGTGAAAGATATGGATTGTGATTTGGGGGAGGTGATAGAGGGAAAAATAGTGTTGAATGAGGTGGGGAGGGTAGTGAAGGATTGTTTTTGCAATATTCCGAATTATTATGAAAATGTTGTTTTGGACGAATGGGTGATAATGCCAAATCATTTGCACGGAATAATTATTATCAAGCCTGGTCGCGGTACCGTAGGGGCGGCATATCATGCCGTCCTTCCCGCAACCAACAAATATTCTCATTATGGTTTGTTATCCAAGATCGTCAAATCATTCAAAGTCGTCACACATCGGGAAATCAGAAAATCATTAAATGATTTTGCATGGCAACGATCATATTATGACCATGTGATTAATTTGAACAATGGGAGAGAGTTGGAAAATATTAGAGAATATATTATCGATAATCCGAAAAGATGGGGGCTCGAGAGAAAGTAGGGGCGGCATACTATGCCGCCCGAACCGTGACATATGATTGGATTGTGCTTGTTGTATATGGGAAAAGGAAAAAGAATGCAGGAAAAAGAAAATAAGGCAGCGTGAACGCTGCGGGGCTGAGAGGGCGGCATAATATGCCGCGCCGTACGGATTTATATAAATAGAGGTGGCCTTTGTGGCCACCTCTATTTATAATATCTCAAAAATCTTATTTCTTTTCTTCTTCGGCTTTTCCGGGATTTCTCTTGGCGATGATCTCGGTAGCGATATTACCTGGTACTTCATCGTATTTGGAGAATTCCATGGTAAAGATAGCTCTTCCTTGGGTCATTGAGCGGAGAGAGGTAGCATAACCAAACATCTCAGAAAGTGGTACTTTGGCAGCAATAACTTTGGCTTGCTGTTGATCTTCCATGCTCTCGATATTTGCTCTCTTAGAATTGAGATCACCCATAACATCTCCCATGAATTCTTCAGGAGTGATAACAGAGACTTGCATGATAGGTTCGAGAATGACTGGTTTAGCCTTTTTGACACCCTCTTGCATCGCCATAGAACCGGCAATTTTGAAGGCCATTTCAGATGAGTCAACATCATGATACGAACCATCATAAAGAGTGAATTTGACATCTACCACAGGATATCCAGCGATAACACCTCTTTCACAAGCTTCTTTGATACCTTTTTGGACAGCTGGGATGTATTCTTTTGGAACAACACCACCAACGATTTCGTCAACGAATTCGAATCCGACGCCAGCCTCTTGTGGCTCAATCTTGAGGTAAACATGACCATACTGACCACGACCACCTGATTGACGAACGAATTTTGATTCTTGATTGACAGTTTCACGCACAGTTTCACGGAAAGCTACTTGAGGAGCACCGACATCACTTTCGACTTTGAACTCTCGTTTGAGACGATCGACGATGATTTCCAAATGTAACTCACCCATACCAGCGATAATGGTTTGACCAGTCTCGTCATCAGTCTTAACTTGGAAAGTTGGATCTTCTTCAGCCAATTTCTGGAGACCAACACCAAGCTTTTCTTGATCGGCTTTGGTTTTTGGTTCGATAGCAACACGGATAACTGGCTCTGGGAAGGTAATATTTTCGAGCATTACTTTTCTTTTTTCATCACTGAGAGTATCACCAGTTGTGGTGTTTTTTAGACCCACGATAGCGGCAATATCTCCAGAGTGAATAGCATCGATTTCTTCACGATCATTAGCATGCATACGCACGATACGACCGATACGTTCTTTTTGACCATTGGTAGTATTGATAACATAGCTACCTGATTTGAGAACACCAGTATAAACACGAACAAATGTCAGACGACCAACAAACGGGTCAGTAGCTACTTTGAAAGCAAGAGCTACAAATGGGTCTTCGTCATTTGGTGAAATGATTACTTTTTCATCAGAGTCAACAACTTCAGCTTCAACAGAAGGACGATCTAGGGGGCTTGGAAGATAATCAACGATAGCATCTAATACTTTTCGAACGATTACACCACGACCATCTCCACCCATAATAGCGAAGAAGTCACCTTGAAGTACGCTTTTTCTGATTGCGGATTTGAATTCTGCTTCAGTAATCTCGCCACCATCAAGATATTTTTCCATAAGGGCGTCATCTGTTTCGACGACTTTTTCTAACAATTCATCGCGATATTGAGTAACTTTTTCCATCATGTCAGCTGGCACTTCTCCAACTGTAAGTTCTTTGTCGTTGTATTCCTTGTAGGTGAAAGATTTCATCTCTACAATATCAACAATTCCGTTTATTTCTTTTTCAAATCCAATTGGTAGATGAATAGGGAAGGCATTAGGACTCAATCTGTCTCGGATAGAATCAAGAGATTTGTAAAAATCTCCACCAGTTTGGTTGATTTTGTTGATAAAACAGATACGCGGAACGTAATATTTGTCAGCTTGACGCCATACAGTCTCGGACTGAGGCTCAACACCCATCTTTCCGTCAAAAACAACCACAGCTCCGTCTAATACACGTAATGAACGCTCTACTTCGGCAGTAAAGTCAACGTGACCTGGAGTGTCAATAATATTGATACGGTGATCTTTCCAAAAACTAGTGGTAGCGGCGGAGGTAATAGTGATACCTCTTTCTTTTTCTTGCTCCATCCAGTCCATTTGGGTTTCACCTTCATGCACTTCACCAATCTTGTGAATACGTCCAGTGCTGTACAAAATTCCCTCAGTAACAGTGGTTTTACCAGCATCGATGTGAGCGATAGTGCCAATGTTACGTACTTTTTCTAATGGATAGTCTCTCATGGTAATAATTAAAAATTAAGAATTAAAAATTAAAAAATAGCTAATTAGCTGATAGCTAGTTAGCTAATTAGTGAAAAAAATATATAACTTTCTAAAAATTAATAACGAGCTAGGTAGGCAAATGCTTTGTTAGCTTCAGCCATACGATGTGTATCTTCTTTCTTCTTTATAGCAGTACCAGTCATATTTAAAGCGTCGAGTAATTCACCAGCGAACAGCTTGTCAAAAGATTTGCCGGACTTGCTACGAGCAGAATCAATCAACCACTTGAGAGCAAGAGTAACAGCACGATCAGATTTGACTTCGATTGGTACTTGATAGTTGGCACCACCAACACGTCTAGCTTTGAGCTCAACCTGAGGAGCAACATTTTTGATAGCCAATTCTAGGGCTTCCAAAGGTTCTTTCTTGGATTTTTCAGCCAATTCATCGATAGCACCATAAACAAGTTTGGTGGCTAGAGATTTTTTCCCTTTCCACATAATCATATGTATCATACGTCCGATAAGAACGCTGTTGTATTTTAGATCTGGTTTTTTGCTTTTATCAAAGACTCTTTTTCGGCGTGGCATAGGTAAGTATTAAGTAATAAGAAATAAGTAGTAAAAATTATTCTGTTCTTTTGGCTCCGTATTTGCTGCGAGATTGTTTGCGATCAGCAACACCAGTAGTGTCTAGTTGACCACGAACTATGTGATATCTGACACCCGGTAGATCTTTTACTCTACCTCCACGAATTAGAACAACAGAGTGCTCTTGGAGATTGTGACCTTCACCTGGAATGTATGCGGTAACTTCTTCACCATTGGACAATCTAACACGAGCTACTTTACGTAGAGCTGAGTTAGGTTTTTTGGGAGTCATTGTATGCACTTTGATGCAAACGCCTTTCTTGAAAGGACTAGAATATGTACTAGCTTTGTTTTTCAGAGAATTAAATCCAGTTGAAAGCGCAGGTGATTTGTCTTTCTTTTTCTTGGCTTTACGAGCGGATTTGGATTTTAGTAATTGGTTGGTTGTAGGCATGTTTAGTTATTTATCAAATATCAAATATCATTTATCATTTTTTATTAAATCTCATCTATCTATCAAATTCCATCTATCATTTTCAATTAATATAAATGAAAAATAATAATGGAGAATATACGGATATGCTTTATAAATTTAGCATAACACTAAGATATAAGTCAAACTGATGTTTGGCTTTCTTAAAGTTAAGTTTTGCTAAATTTGTCTTGTTTTGATTGTATACCATATAAAATGGAAAATAAAGGATAAAAAAAGACAACCAATAAAAATTGATTGTCTTTTAAAGTGTATTACAGAGTGATTATTTCGAGGCTTCTTTGATAATCTTGTCGTATCTTTCTTGAGAGAAACCGGTACCAACAGGTATGAGTTTACCGATAATTGTATTCTCTTTGAGACCACGAAGCATGTCAGATTTGCCTTGCAAAGCAGCATTCATAAGAACTGATGTTGTCTCTTGGAAAGACGCAGCTGACAAGAAACTTTCAGTCTTGAGAGATACTTTGGTGATACCCATAACGATAGGTTCGGACAAGGCTGGTTTTTTCTTGGCCTTGATGAGAACTTCGTTGTCCTTGTTGAGTTGGTTTTGGTCGACGATCTCACGAGGCAAGTATTCTGATTCTTGAGGATCAGTAATACGAACTTTGGAGAACATTTGTCTAACAATAATCTCTAGATGCTTGTCATGGATAGTACTACCGACATACATGTATGTTTTTTGAATCTCACCGATCAAATACTTTTTGACAGCTAGATCACCCTTGAGTAGCAATAACTCAGCTAGGTTGAAATGGCCTTCAGTGAGGGCGCTACCGCGCTCGACAACATCACCATCAGAAATCATCAATGAGTAGTTTGGTGGAATGATATAGTCTTTGGAAATCTTTTGAGGATGTTTGATAGAAATCTGATTTCCACTAATAGACACATCACCACGATATTGAGCTCTGATTTCAGTTTGGTCAGGCAAGACAACAATTGATTGATTGTCTATTACCTTTTCTCCATTTTCTACTTTGAGAGTAGCTTCTTTGGGGAAAGTGTAAACTTCTTCAGGAATATTCTTGGAAGTAACTGTAACTACCAAATCGTCATTTTTTTCGGAAACGGAAGCTTTACCAGACAAATCGGAAAGGATAGCAGCACTAGAAGGTACACGAGCTTCGTATAGCTCTTCGATACGAGGTAGACCCTGAGTAATATCAGCAGTAGATGCAACACCACCAGTGTGGAAAGTACGCATAGTAAGCTGAGTACTAGGTTCACCGATCGATTGAGCGGCAATAATACCGACGGCTACACCTTTGCTAACAAGTTCGCCGCGACCGAGATCGTGACCGTAACACTTAGTGCAGACACCCCAGACATTTTCACAATACAAAGTCGAACGAAGTGAGACTTCTTTGATTTTTTTATCATTAAGAATATCTTTGGCAGCTTGAATAGTGATTAGTTCGTCTTTGCTAACGTATAGTTTTTTGGAGCCGGGTTTGGCAATATCAAAAGTTGCAAAACGACCAACTAATTTTTTAACATATTCTTCTGGTTCTTTTTCCCATTCACTACGGTGATAGACAATACCTTCTTCGGTGCCACAATCATCAGTAGTAGTAATAATATCTTGAGCGACATCAACTAGACGACGGGTTAGGTAACCAGCGTCAGCGGTCTTGAGAGCAGTATCAGTCTTACCTTTACGAGCACCATGAGTAGCGATGAAGTATTCCAATTCTGATAAACCTTCAGAGAAGTTTGATTTGATTGGTAGTTCGATAATATCACCAGATGGACTTGAAACTAGACCTTTTAGACCAGCCATTTGTCCGAATTGAGAGATATTACCACGAGCTTTGGAAATGATACAAGCGTGTAGTGGGTTTTCAGGATCCATTTTGCTTTTGATCAATTCGTTGAGCTTGTTGATAGACTCTAACCAACTTTCGATCATAGTACGACGATATTCTTGTCTAGTAATAAGACCCATGTAGAATTGTTCGAGACTATTGGCAATCTTTTCTTCAGTTTCATTGATGAATTGAGCTTTTTCTTCAGGAATATCGATATCATCCACACTAAATGTGATACCAGAACGAGTAGCATAATAAAATCCAAGTTGTTTGAGTTGATCAACAAAGACAGCAGTCTTTTTGATACCAACGACATTAAAACATTCTGAAATCAGTCCTTCGAGGTTACCCTTGATAAAGGTTTGGTTTTTGAAACCAAGCTCTTCAGGAAGGATAGAGTTGAAGATGATTCGTCCAATAGTTGTTTCTTTGATCTCATCACCTATTTTGATTTTGCAGATAGAATGTAGATCGAGAGCTTTTTCGGAATAAGCTAATATAGCTTCATTTACTGACGAAAATGCCTTGCCTTCACCTGGTTTTCCTTTGAGTTCTGAAGTGAGGTAATAACATCCAAGCACGATATCTTGCGATGGAGCCACGATAGGTTCACCATCAGCAGGTTTGAGTAGGTTGTTGTTGGATGCCATGACATTTTTGGCTTCTTGTTGTGCATTCTTTGATAATGGTAGATGCACGGCCATTTGATCTCCATCGAAGTCGGCGTTGTAGGCCGGACAAACGAGTGGATGAATCTGAATTGCTTTACCTTCGATAAGTACTGGCTGGAAAGCCTGAATACCCAAACGGTGCAAAGTAGGAGCACGGTTTAGTAGTACGTATGCGTTGGTTACAGCATCCTCCAAAATATCCCATATTTCAGGGCTTTTTCTTTCGATTATTTTACCAGCATTTTTGATATTGTGAGCAAAACCTCTCTCGATCAAACCATGAATAACATAGGGTTTGAATAATTCTAGAGCGATTTTTTTGGGTAGACCACATTGGTCTAGACGCAAATCGGGACCGACAGCGATAACTGATCTTCCAGAGTAATCAACACGTTTTCCCAAAAGGTTTTGTCGGAAACGTCCTTGTTTCCCTTTGAGCATGTCAGAAAGAGATTTGTATTTGCGACGATTGCTTGTGAGCACCGCGCTTTTACCACGACGAGGAGTGTTGTCGATAAGTGCATCGACAGCTTCTTGTAGCATTCTCTTTTCGTTACGACAGATGATCTCAGGAGCACCAAGGTCGATTAGTTTTTTGAGACGATTGTTTCGGTTGATAACACGACGATAAAGATCGTTTAGGTCAGATGACGCAAAACGTCCACCATCAAGTTGCACCATTGGACGTAGGTCCGGTGGAATGACAGGTAGATGCTTGAGAACCATCCAGTCAGGACGAATCTTGGATATATTGAGATTTTTTAACAATCTCATTTTCTTGAGTAGTTTTCGTCTTTTTTGAGTAGATGATGTAACAAGCTCTTCACTGATTGTAGTTATTTCTTCTTCGACATTTATACCATTGAGTAATTCGAAAATTGCTTCAGCACCAATATTGGCCTTGATAATTTGACCGTACCGAAGTGAAATATTTCGATATTGAGACTCACTAATAATCTGATATGCAGCCAATTTACCAACTTCTTCTAGTGCCTTGTTGAATGTGATTTTGAGTTCGTCATTCTTTTTGGCAGCTTGTTGTTTGGCTTTGGTAATTTCTTTGTCGTAGTGCTTAGAAATTTCTTTTTGTTGATTTTTGTCAGCTTGTTCGACAGCTTGGGTCTTGGTCTGAGTAAGATCGGTGACTTTTTTGTCCATTTCTTTTTTGATCTGCTTTTGATATTGAACAAACTCGTTGTTCATACGATCAAGAACATTTTTGCGTATCTCTTCATCAACACTTGTGATGATGTAGGCAGCAAAATAAACAACTTTTTCAAGATCGCGACTAGTAAGACCTAGTAGCAAACCAAGTTTTGAGGGGGAGCCACGAAGATACCAGATGTGTGTAACAGGAACGGCAAGCGCGATATGACCCATTCTCTGACGCCTAACGACAGAACGAGTAACTTCGACTCCACACTTGTCACAGACAATACCTCTGTATCGAATTTTTTTGTATTTGCCACAATAACATTCCCAGTCTTTGGAAGGACCGAAAATATTTTCAGCAAACAAGCCATCCTTTTCAGGCTTTTGAGTACGATAGTTGATTGTCTCTGGCTTGAGCACCTCACCGTGCGACCAAGACAAAATATCTTCAGGAGAAGCTACTGATATTTGAATACTGTCAAAATCTCCCTGTGATATATTTTTTTTGGCTTTTTTGGTGTCTTCCATAAAAATATTTAGTTAAGTTCACTATTAGTAAAAAATGACTTATTTATGAATTATTTTTTCTTATTATCTTCATCTTTGTCATCAGATTTCTTGGTCATTTTGAGAGTTTCTTTGTTGACGTCAAGAATATCTAATTTGAGACCCAACCCCTGCAATTCGCTAACTAATACGTTGAATGATTCTGGTACAGCAGGTTTTTTGATGTCTTCACCTTTGATGATAGATTCGTATGCCCTGGATCGTCCGATAACATCATCGGATTTGAGAGTAATCATCTCTTGCAAGGTGTGCGCAGCACCATAAGCTTGCAAAGCCCATACTTCCATCTCACCAAAACGTTGTCCACCAAACTGAGCTTTACCACCAAGTGGTTGTTGCGTGATCATAGAGTATGGCCCGATTGAACGAGCGTGAACTTTGTCTTCTACCAAGTGATGGAGCTTCATCATGTATATGCGTCCAACAGTTGTTTTTTGATCAAACTTGTCGCCAGTACGTCCGTCGAATAGTTGAATTTTTCCGTCGGTCGGCAGATTGGCCTTTTCTAGCTCTTTTTGGATATCTTCCCAGGCAGCACCTTCGAATACTGGGCAAGCGACTTTGAACCCAAGTTCATGAGCAGCCCAACCTAAGTGAGTTTCGAGTACTTGACCGAGGTTCATACGAGATACTACGCCCAAAGGATTGAGGATAATATCGACAGGAGTTCCATCTGGCAAATAAGGCATATCTTCTAAGCGACTGATACGTGAGATAACACCCTTGTTACCGTGACGACCAGCCATCTTGTCACCAACTTGAATTTTACGCATTTGAGCGATAGATACTTCGATTGCCTTGGTCACACCAGTAGGCAACTCGTCACCTTTATCGCGAGTAAATATTTTGATATTGACAACTTTTCCTCTTTCACCATGAGGCAAGCGAAGAGAAGTGTCTTTTACGTCACGAGCTTTTTCACCAAAAATAGCTCGGAGTAGTTTTTCTTCAGCAGTAAGTTCGGTTTCACCCTTTGGAGTGATCTTCCCAACGAGAATGTCACCAGTAGTTACTTCGGCACCAAGACGGATAATACCGTCGGCATCGAGGTTTTTGAGAGCTTCTTCACCAACATTTGGGATATCTCTAGTCACAACCTCTGGTCCAAGCTTGGTGTCACGAACTTCTAACATATGATTTTCGATATGGATTGAAGTGTATCGATCTTCATGAACTAGTCTTTCAGAAATGATGATCGCATCTTCGTAATTGTATCCGTCCCAAACCATAAAGGCGACAACGATGTTTTGACCAAGAGCCAATTCACCATTTTCACATGCAGTACCGTCAACTAACAAGTCTCCTTTGTTGACCTTTTGGTCCTTTTCACAACGGATTCGTTGGTTGATACAAGTACCTTGGTTTGATTTGACGAATTTGTTGATATTATATTCATCATTTTCTTTGTGTCCTTTGTATTTGACTGTCAGCAGATTGCCAGTAGCAGAAACTACTTTGCCATCTTCCTTGGCCACAATAACTTCACGAGAATCTACGGCAGCTTTTTCTTCCATTCCGGTACCTACCACTGGAGATTGAGGTTTGATCAAACTAACTGCTTGACGCAACATGTTTGAACCCATCAATGCACGTACACTGTCATCGTTTTCTACGAAAGGAATAAGGGTAGTAGCAAGTGAGAAAATCTGTTTTGGAGAAACACTAATGTAATCGAGCGTACCAGCGGGCATCAAGGCAGGTTCTCCCTTGTCACGGGAGGCGATGACCTCATCGACAAAGCGATTTTTGTCATCAAGTTCGATATCAGCTTGAGCGATAACAAATTCTTCTTCTTCACCTGAGTTGAAATAGATAACTTCTTTGCTAACTTCAGGTACTATTTCGACAGTTTTAATATCTAGTTGGGCAATCTTTTTGGCGTGAGCAGAAGAAATTTCGTAACCTTTTTTGACGATAATTTTCTTTTTGTCATCTTTGATGTCAGCTCTAGCCAATTTGCCAACGACAGCCTTGCCATTGTTTTCAACTTCTTTGAGAATAGGATGGTAAGGAGTTTCGATGAATCCGAATTCGTTGACTCTACCGTATACAGCCAAGTGATTTACTAGACCGATATTGGAACCTTCTGGTGTCTGGATAGGACAGAGACGACCGTAATGAGAACGGTGAACGTCACGAACTTCAAAACCAGCTCTTTCACGGGAAAGACCACCAGGACCCATAGCAGAGACACGACGTTTGTGTTCGAGCTCGGAAAGTGGGTTGGTTTGATCCATAAATTGTGAGTGTTGACTGCTAGCAAAAAATTCTTGCAAAGCAGCAGTAAGTGGTCGGACATTGATCAAAGCGGATGGAGTGACAGTATTGATATCAGAAACACTCATACGATCTTTGACAATTCTTTCCATACGAAGCAATCCGACACGAAGTGCTTTTTGAGCAAGCTCACCAACACTTCTGATACGACGATTCTTGAGATTGTCGATATCGTCAGCAGGTCCGTCTGAATTGTTTAGTTTGATAACTTCTTTGACTACGGCTACAAGATCTTTTAGTGAAATCGTGCGTTTCTTTTTGTCTTTGGTCATTTCTAGACCAAGACGTTGGTGTAGTTTGTAGCGACCAACTTTACCAAAGTCATATCGGCGATAATTGAAGAACATGTCTTCGATCAGACTTTGAGCATTTTCTACATTGGCAAGGTCACCTGGTCGAATTCTTTTGTAAACCTCCAATAAACCTTCTTCTCTGTTTTCGGAAGGGTCTTTGGCAAGCGAAGCTTTGATATAATCTCGTTCTTCGTTGTTGTTGACGTCTTCGAACATTTTGGTTATTTCTTCATCAGAAGAAAGACCAAAAGCACGCAGTAGAGTGGTTACAGGAATTTTTCGTTTGCGGTCTATTTTGACATAAATTATATTTTTGTTGTTGGTCTCGAGTTCAAGCCATGCTCCACGATCAGGTATGATTTTGGCACCATAATACTCCACACCAGCGGTACGTGATGAGGCGAATAATACACCAGGAGAACGGATAATCTGAGATACGAGCACTCGCTCGATACCATTGATAATAAAACTGCCGGCATTGGTCATCAATGGGAAGTCACCCATAAATACTTCTTGTTCTTTGATTTCTCCAGTTTCTTTGTTGATCAAAGAGACTTGGCAACGAAGTGATGATTTGTAAGAAAAGTTACGTTCACGACAAATATGTTCATCGTATTTTGCTTCATCTAGAAAATAATCACCAAATTGTAATGACAATGTTTTGCCGGTAAAGTCGTCGATTGGCGTGATTTCATCAAATAACTCACGCAAACCTTCACGAAAGAACCATTCGTATGATTCTACTTGGACTGTATTAAGATCGGGAACGTCTACCCATTGACGTTTGTCACCATAATAATTTCTTTGAACTTGAGCTGGCCCAGGAGGATTGATTTTTTTTGACATAGAAATATTTCCTCATAATAGCAGATCTTTAAAAAATTGATCTGTAAGAGTTAAGAGGTTCTTTATAATTAGTTATTTTAGACGAAATTGTGTGAAATTTTCAACTGTTCGTCCTTAATATATGATAAAAAAGGTTTTTGCTACACGTATTTATATATTACCAACACGACTCTATCTGGTCAACAGGTATTATTTTAACACTTTAGTTAAGAGTGCTTGAAAGTCGATTATCTGTAAGGTTGTATATGGTTAAAATGAATACAAATATATCATACTAAAATGGTTGAATGGCTAAATGGTTAAATAGTTGCAACGTCAAAGCTAGGGTTTTCGTTGTATTTTGAATACTAAATCTTGAATAATTGAGCGTTATTTACACTTTTGTTAATAAATTTTAGAGTGCTTTTGTGGACTGTATTTTGGCTATATAACACATATAATATTGGGGTATGATGATTGACAAATAAGGATTTCTTTGATAGACTTGAATGAAAACCTAAAAAAGGTAAGCAAATTAAAAAACCGCAAACAAAACTATATTGAAAGTGAGTATTTCAATCAGAGAAGTGATCCATTAAATATTTATAAGGGATTTACACGGATTTGATTGGAGTAAAGCAATAAAAACAAAAATTTATCAAAAAATAAAACAAAATGCAAAACAAAAGTGTATCTAATAAGCGTCACTAACAGTAGAGTTTCTAAGAACTAAGGAAGTCTCCTTGAGGCTTCATACAAGCGAGTCATCCTAACAATAACATTGAGGATTCTGACGAGTTTGTATCAAAAATAAAAACAAAATGAGCCTTGGTTTTTAGAATTTCTACTGTTCGGTGAACGGATACCACACTATCCGGTCCTTTGGATGGGTGTTCATGTTGACTTAAGTATCAAGTGTCAAACTTTAACTATCAAACATTGAAGAAAGTGAATTTGACAAAACTACTAAATAGTAGCTTGATGAGTGAGTCAACATGATCACCAGAAGAACGGTGAAACATCGTCTTTTAAGACCGTGTGGAACTTATTGGAGGTTGCCTTCATTTAGCAATCCCTAGCTTCCGAGCTTGTCTCAGGGGTTAAGGATGCCACGGAGGTGTATATTAAGGGCATCTAAGCGCCATCGATTTTTTAAAGAGGGCGACACTTAGGGCCCTTAATTTTTATTTATTAATATCAAATTAAACCGGAGTTAATATAACTCCGGTATTTCTTTATTTTTTTGCTTAAATGTTTTTTATCTTCCTCCAAAATACAAATCCTTTAGCTTACTTTGAGGGAAATCTCTATTATTTCCACTCAATATTATTTTTCCATTTTCTAAAACATAAGTCCTGTCAGCAATCTTGGTAGCTTGTTTAGCATTTTGTTCAACTATTAATATGGCTACTCCTAGAGAATTTATTTTTTTGATCTCATTAAAAATGTTTTGCATTGCTATTGGAGCCAATCCTAAAGAAGGTTCATCTAGTAATAATAATTTTGGCTTCTGGATCAAAGCTCTGGCAATTGCTAATATTTGTTGTTGACCACCCGATAAAGATGATGCTAGATCATTTCTCTTCTTGCCCAGTATTTTGAATTTGTGGTAAATACTCTCTATCCTTTTTTTATGTGGGCCTTTGAATACAAATAGGCCCATTTGAAGATTTTCTTCAACTGTCATATTCGAAAACATTAGTCTACCTTGAGGTACAAAACTTATACCTTCAGCTACCAAAGTGTTGGTTGGTTGTTTTGTGATATTTTTACCATTAAAAACAATGCTTCCTGAAAAAATATTGGCTTGTTTGAAAACACTTTTTAGAACCGTTGACTTGCCAGATCCATTCGGACCTACCAAGGCTACTATTTCCCTGTCATTAACGTCAAGATCTATTCCATGGAGAATTTCTTTATTCTGATACCCAGATTTTAGCTTTGATATTTTTAGCATCATTCTTTTTACTTTTTATATTAGTCAAAAAAGAAATAAATATTTGTCTGCTATATTACTTCCCCAGATAAGCCTCAATAACTCTTTTGTTCTTTTTGACAGCACTTGGTGATCCAGAAAAAATTACTTTACCAGCATCTAAAACAACAACATAGTCTGCTAACTTTAGTGTAAAAATCATATCATGTTCAATCAAAAGAATTGTCGACCCGGCTTTTTTTAGCTGAGACAATATTGAAGAGATTTTCTCCCTGAGTTTTGGATTGATGCCTGCTACTGGTTCGTCTAACATCAAAAATTGATGTGGATTGAGAATTGCTCGTCCAATACCAACTAGTTTTTTTTGACCATAGCTTAGTTCTTTGGCTTGGATATTTTGAAATTTTTTCATCTCGATTGTTTTCAAAATTTGACTAACTCTTTCATTGTCTTCGATGGTGTAATTGTTAACCCCAAAAAAGTTGCACCAAAAGAAAGTATCTTTTTGAGATAAGGCTAGCAATAGATTTTGTCGTACAGTCAAATTGGAGAATAGTTTTACATCTTGAAACAAACGAGATATTCCAATCTCAGAAATTTCTTCAATACTTAAACCCAGTAATTGTTTGTTTTTAAACAAAACAGAACCCTTGTCGGCACTCGAAACTCCCGAAATTATATTGAATATTGTGGATTTTCCGGCTCCATTTGGACCTATTAAAGCTGTTATTTTTCCTTTTGGAATTTCAAAGCTACAGTTTTTTACAGCTTTTACTCCTTCAAATGATTTGAATATTTTTTTTACTTTAAGCATTATTCTAATTCTACTTTTCCAAAAAAACCTTTTGGTTTGAAATACAAAATTACTATCAATGTGATTGAATACAGGATCTGACGCATAGGTCCTATAACTGAAGAAGGGAATCCGATAAATCTTAGAGGTTCAGGTAGTAGCATTAAAGCTACAGATGCAATGATCGTACCCTCAAGACTTGCCAATCCACCTATAATGACAATACTTACTATCGGAATTATCTGCATTATTGAAAACCCTGAGGGATCAACAAACGAAACATAATGAGCATAAAGACAGCCAGCAATTGCAGCAAAAAATGCTGAAGTTGCCATCGCATAAGATTTAGCTTTATAGCTATCCTTTCCTAAGACTCTCACTGCCAACTCCTCATCTCTAATAGCTTCAAGGACTTTTCCATAAGGAGAAGAGACAATACGTTTTATTATTATATAACTGACAAAAAACACAAACAGTACAAGCAAAAAATAATTAAAATTGTTTGTAAAATCAATATTCCAAAAATCAGGTTTCGGTATTCCATGAATTCCGAGAGATCCATTGGTCAAAACTTTCCAGTTGAGCAAAATTGCATACACTAAAAAAGAAAAAGCTAACGAGGCGAGAGCAAGATAATCTCCCTTAATTTTCCTAATCAATAAACTAAAAATAAAACCGATAAAAGCACTTATAAGACTGGCAAAAACAATACTAAAAAAGAAAGAAAAACCAGCTTTTGATAAGAGCACTGAAGCATAGGCTCCAATAGCATAAAATGATATATGACCAAGATTGAACAAGCCAGTGTACCCCATTGTGAGTTGCAAAGACATGCCTAGAATAGAATTTATGGAAATCAGTATTAGTAGATTTAAAATATATGCACTCATTTAATTTTTATTAAATATACCTTTGGGTCGGACTAGTAAAAATATAAACAAAACAATAAATACTATCGCATCTTTATAACCACTTGGTATAAACCAAATGCCAAAATTTTCAACTATACCAAGAATAAACGACCCAATAATTGCTCCTGGAACATTTCCAATACCACCAATTACTGCTCCAGCAAATCCTTTTATAATAAGATGCGATCCCATTGATGGATCAATATTGTTTTCTAAAGCTATTAGCACTGATCCTAGGCCAGCTATTGCCGATCCTACTATCATTGTTAAACGATAAATATTTTCTGATGATATGCCTACTACTTCTGCCATATTAGAATTATCAGAAACCGCTCTCATTGCTTTTCCTAATCTAGTGCTATTAAGAAAATAATAGAGAATAAATAAGACAATAATTGGTGTCGCAACTATTATTATTTGTAATGGTGTAATAACTGCTCCGAAAATCTCTATTCCTTTTGATATGGTTATAAAATCTATAGTTTTTATATCAGCACCAAATACCATAACAATTACTGCTTCTATCAAAACCAAAAGTGAAAAACTAACTACTAACATGATAATATTGCTTGCCTGTCGGGCTCTAAATTGTTTATATATTAGCAAATTTAAAATCCAACCAAAAACTGCTGCCAACAAGATTGTTGCAACAGCAGCTAACCAAAAATTTATTCCCAATACTGAATACAAATAGTAGAGAGCATAAGCTGACAGAGTTAATATAGCACCGTGAGCAATATGAATGAATTTGCTAACTGAGAATATCAAAGAAAAACCACAAGATACTAGTGCATAAATTGCTCCTGCAATTAATCCGTTAAATAAAAGCTGAACAAACATACTATGGTTTGATTTTAGATGGTTTCAAATACTTCCTGACCGTCAACTATTCGCAATTCTCTCCAATTGTCAATTTCGGAATCACCACTGTTACTAAAAGAATAGTTAGCAACATTACCTTGCCAGTTTTCGATGTTTGCAAAATAATCTTTAACACATTCAGTATCTTCACCACATTCCATCAACGCATCTTTAAGCATATATACACCATCATATGCAGCTCCCACAAAGAACAAATTGTATGGAACATCTTCTTCGTAAGTAGTTTTGTATTTACTAATCAAGTCCTCGGTCTTAGAAATATTTTTGTCAACATATGGTCCAACCGAAAAGGTGTTACTCGGAAGCAAATTATCCGAATCTGTGTAAACCTTTGTGCTTACCAATACTGTGTTTCCAAGCATATTTGTTTCAATACCGAGTTCATTTATTTGTTTTATAATTTGCACTGCGGCAACAGGGCTTTGTGGAGAAATAAAGATCGCATCAGGATTTAGGCTGTTAATTTTTGTTAATTCGGTTTTGAAATCTGTTTGGCCACTAACGAATTCTTCTTGGATAGCTATTAACCCCTCACTACCAGTAAATGATGTAATAAAATCATTAGTAATGCTTTGAGCAAAAGCGGTTTGTTCAGTCAAAGTAGCGATATTTTTATACCCATATTTATCTTTTGCCAATTTTGCAATCAGACCAGCTTGATCAAGATTAGGTGGAGATGTGCGAAAAACATATTCATAATCACTCAGTATTCCAGTAGCGGTGCTGACTCCAGCTAGTCCAAAAACCTTGTTTTCATTTAGGACAGGTGCGATGGCGGCAGTCTCGGGGCTACAATGTCCACCCATAACGAATTTAACACCATCTAAATTGATTAATTTATTTACAGCTGTAATAGCTCCTTCAGACTGACATTTACCATCTTCGGCAATAACTTCTATTTTTTTACCATTAATACCACCTGTTTCATTGATTTCATTAGCAGCCATTTCTATCATGTTGAGAGAGCCTTGTCCCCACAAAGATGGACCTCCACTTAAAGGAGCAACTACTCCAAGCTTGATAGAGTCTTCGCCATTAGTTTGACATCCAGTTGCGATAAATAAAAAACTAAAAATACAAATCAAAGATATAAATCGTTTCATGGTAATCAAATTAATAAATATTAATAGCTTCATTGTAAGTCTATTAGTCTTGCTTTTACAAATCTTGAGCAAAAAAAATTAAATTTATTAATATCAAATTAAACCGGAGTTAATATAACTCCGGTATTTTTTATGTATATTTAGAATTTTTTTGTGAGGGCAAAAGATGTTTCGATGGATAACAAAATTTTTGATAGTTTTGGTAGTTTGCTTTTTAGTACATTTTATATCTAATGTGCAAGACGTGAATGCTGTGAGTGTGAATCATTTGCTGATTAGTGAAGTATATTACGACACTATCGGTACTGATAGTGCGGAAGAGTGGGTGGAAATATACAATCCGACTAGTTCGCTGATTGATTTAACTGATTATAAGGTGGGTGATGAAGAAACTTCCGGTGGAAGCGAAGGGATGTTTTTGTTTCCTGCTAGTAGCCAGATTGATTCGGGCAAAAGCGTGGTAGTAGCCAAGAATGCCTTAGGATTTTACAAACTGTATGGAAAATATCCTGACTTTGAAATTGAATCAGGAGATGACGGAATAACTGACTTTTCTAATACTCCTAACATGTCAAAATACACAAGCTGGTCATCGGGATCTCTGAGTCTGACAAATAGCGGCGACGAAGTGTTGTTGATTGACGAAAGCGACACTGTTGTTGACGCGGTTGTTTTTGAGGGAGGAAGCTTTGGTGGGGTGGTGGCTCACGGAGGGGTAGCGACTGGTCTTTCGATTGCGAGAGATCCAATCACGGATGATACGGATGACTGTAGTACAGACTTTGTGCAGACATATTCACCGCATCCCG
>RCND010000801.1_pt1 | contig 17987 bp, 10 predicted proteins | sample 2041351 | NCBI WGS metagenome assembly RCND01 (sample SAMN09708230, study PRJNA481090) | Marine sediment metagenome, whole genome shotgun sequencing project. | biome: marine sediment; feature: ocean; material: sediment; isolation source: Sewage treatment plant 12B marine sediment (STP12B) ... | reverse complement strand
AGTACGTGTAAATTCGGAAAAGGACTGATTAGGTTTGGGAATTGAATGACATAGTCCCAAACAATAATATCATTTGATATTTTACCCCAATCTTCTACATCATGCATAAAGGCCACACTTGAGATATCCTTATCGATAGGTTCACCCCTAGGCACTTCAATGCTACATAACATAATATTCACGTTCTTATTGGGACGTAGGGTTTTAGGTGCCTTACGGCCATATTCATAGGCAAGGGTTGAAATAACCTTATCTGGGAATTGTACCGCTACTTTGTTCGTGAATTGAATAATCGTACCGGAAGGAGAACCTTCTCTTTCATCAATAGCACGGCATTTTTCGCATTGGCAATAATCGTGATTGTCATTTTGGCTCACGGACCAGTATTTGGCTTCCGGATTCCTGGCTATCTCTTTCCTTAGGTTTTGAATGGTAATCTCAAGGACCTCAGAATTTGTCAGGCAAAGTTGTGTTGGAATGCGTTTACCATCAATTTCAGAATAATATTCCGGATGTTCTTGAAAATATGTTTCCGGAGGCACCAGCCTGTTAAAGGTATGTACCCATAATCCCCAATCCGGCCTTCCTCCATTTTCATCGTGGCTAAGTTTGTGCCAATCCACATACTCTGCATCCCATGAAACCTTGTAATTGATGGACCGGTATTCAATTGCAGGAACCTGGAGATCATTGATTTCGCCCAATTCAATTCGTTTTTGTTTGGGGATAATTTTTACTTTCGGGCTGTACATCCGGCACCCGAGGTATTTTTCGAGAAATGTATAAACACCATAAAGCGTTCCCTTTTTATTTCCCCCTGCAATAACAAGCCGTTTATTATCCGTCTTAATTAGAAAGCCATCCTGTTTTAGGGCATTAAGATTGATACCAATACTCAACTCATCAAGACGTTCATTTTGACCAAGAACAATTTCAAAATCGCTTTTTGATTTATCAGCCTGGATAATTGGAAGGGCAGTCCCTGAAATTTGAAGTATATAATCCTGCAGAACTTTTGATGCTTTCAACTCATGGCTTGTCGGAGCTGAAGGTATAACAATCCTGTATGGTGATGGTTGGTCCTCTTGCGTTAGAACAATATTCGAAGACAAGGTAATGTCTTCTTTCTTCTTACTCTTTTTCTTCTTTTTTTGAGCAGAAAGGTGTGTCACTGGTGTACAAAAGCAAACAAGTAAAAATAATATGATCAGTCGTAAACCCTTAGATGATTGGCAAGTGATGGCACCCATAATAATTCAGTTTTAGAGTATGTTTAACAGTCCTTCACAAATTTTTCGTTTTTTATCAGTTCTATCTTAATATCTCTTTTGTCAAACTGTTTGTATTTTGATTCTAATGTCAGATTTTGTGAATTCAAGTTTACATTATAGATAATTCCAGAAAAAGAAAACTTTTTAGAAATTCTTTCCCCATTCAGTAAAACACTTTCAATTCCGAAAGCAGAATTCAGGAATTCTATTTTATTCTTGTCAATACTAGATTCAGCGTATTTCATTTTCGTATGAGTTTTTTCAGCTTTGTTTACAACGTTTGGGCTAAGCGCAGTGCGGAAGCAAGGAAACTTTTCGTTTCCGTCTGTGCTCGAAGCTAAAGCTTATTGTTTAGTTTTATTTTTTCTTGTCCAAAGCTAAATCCATAAGATTTAGCGACTTCATAAATATACGCAGACCTTTCGGTTTAGTCCTGAAGTCTGCATTACGTATAGGTTGTGTTGGCAACAGTTATTTTATTAACCGTATTAGATTCGGATAAGAAGTAAACTTAGTTCTTCCCTTAATCCCTATTGCAATTATAATTGCCATTGCGATATTAGTAATATTTAAAGCGATAAATAAACCTAAAAGTAAATAGGAAATATATCCGTTTTCTGAATTAGTTAATTTTAAAGTAGCGGTTAATAAAGCCGTAGATAATGTAATCGTTGTTAAAATAGTCCAGATTATTTGAAAATTTAGTAAACGAGTTCCTTTTTCATCTAACTGGATAATTTTATCTTTTTTTGAAACCCAAAAAATCAGCGGAATTAATATATTTCCAATTGGAATGAATAAATATGTAATGACAGATAGATGCATTAAAACTAAAAGTTTTAAATCCTCTTTTTTTCCATAATCAATGATTTTCTCAGGTAAAGTGTCTAAGGCTTCACAGATAAGTTTTAGAGTATTCCCGCTCGGTTTGTTTTCATCATTTTCTATCCTTTGAATTGTCCTTAAGTTAACTTTTGCTTTTTCTGCTAATTCTTCTTGAGTATAACCTTTCGACTTCCTTAGTTCAACAATTTTTTGACCAATATTCTCCATCTCTTGTAGTTTTAATTATTTGGTCAAAGTTATTTTAGAAACAGACAAATTGATAACGGTGCGTTTCCGACAACTTTACGACATTACTGTCTAATTCGTTAATTTATAATTGCTGCCAACAATTGGCTAAGCGTACCTTGGTACTCTTATTTCTTTTTTAGGAACACCTAATCTAGTGGATTTTTGATGTTTTTAAAAATATTTGCAGCAATATGGGTGTATATAGTAACAAGTTACCCTATTTCTAGTATACCCAATAGTATAAGAATAATCTAGTTTTATAGTAGGTTCGGGAAGTGTATCACAATAGAATACATGCTTATAATTGCTTATTTTGTCAGGCACATAAAACAGTTAATAATGCCACTTCTCCAGGCTAGGCAATTATCGTTTTATTTGAAAGTATCAGGATAAAAATCAATTTGCGACATTGCAAACTTTCATATATTTGAAATGTATAACATAATGCAAGTTTATGAAAATCATAAGAGTAGCTTTTTTACTATTGCTTTGCTGTATTTATTATTCTTGTAAAGAGGAAATAACTCAGGAATATAATAAAGAAGACGTTCTGATTATACCAGAACCAGCAGAGATGGCTATACTAGAAGGTGTTTTTGAGTTCGACGAAAACACCAGTTTTGTAACCGCATCAGCCAATCAAAAAGAGCTATTTAAATTGTTGACGGACAGGTTTTTCAGCGCGGCCGGATTTGAACCTGCTATTGTTTCAAAGGTTCCAAAAAGCAACTATGTTGTTTTTACAACAGATTCTTCCCTAACCAAGGAAGCTTATGAGCTAGCAGTCAAACCAGATTACATAAGCATTACAGCAAAGGATGCTACTGGTCATCTATATGGTTTAGAAACCCTTAGGCAGTTGCTTCCACCGGAAATTGAAAGTAAAAATTTACAGCATAATTTTGCTTGGGTCATTCCACAAATTCTCATCAAAGACCAGCCAAGGTATCCATGGCGTGGTCTGATGTTAGATGTATCACGACATTTTTTCGGTAAAGAATATGTGTTAAAAACCATTGAGCGCATGGCACTCTTTAAATTGAACACATTGCATCTACATCTAGTAGATGACCAAGGATGGCGCATTGAAATAAAAAAATACCCAAAGCTAACCGCGGTGGGTGCTCTTAGGGTTGATCAAGAAGAAAAACATTGGGATGCCCGTGCCAAAAATATCCCAGGAGAAAAAGGAACCTATGGTGGGTTTTACACTCAGGAAGACATAAAGGAAATTGTAAGCTATGCCAAAAAACACGGAATAAAAGTAGTCCCGGAAATAGAAATGCCGGCACACGTAACCAGCGCTATAGCAGCATATCCAGAATTTTCCTGTTTAGAACATCCAGTTGCAGTACCTTCAGGAGGGTTGTGGCCTATTACCGATATATACTGTGCTGGAAAAGAGGAGACTTTTAAATTTTTAGAAGATGTGCTTTTAGAAGTAATGGACCTCTTTCCTTCGCAATACATACATATTGGAGGTGATGAAGCTACCCGAACCAACTGGGATACATGCTCCGACTGCCAAAGGCGAATGAAGCAAGAAAATCTAAAAGATACCGATGAATTACAAAGCTACTTTATAAAACGTATAGAGCGTTTTTTAAGTTCCAAAGGAAGAATTCTAATAGGCTGGGATGAAATTTTAGAGGGCGGACTGGCACCGGGCGCAACCGTAATGAGCTGGCGAGGAATCCAAGGAGGATGGGAAGCATCCTTAGAAGGTCATGATGTAGTAATGACACCTGGAACAGTTTATTTAAACCAATATCAAGGAGAGCCCGACTATGAACCCATAGCTTTTGGTGGGTATGAACCTTTAAATAAAGTCTATCATTTTGATCCGGTAGTAGATTCTATGTCCGTGGCTCAGAAAAAGCATATTTTAGGAAGCCAAGCTAACCTTTGGTCAGAATTCGTGACAAATGACCAAGAGTCGGAGTATATGTTGTATCCGAGACTTACAGCACTTGCCGAAGCATTATGGACGCCCAAGGACAAAAAGGATTGGAAACGTTATGCCGCTAAAATCCCCACACTTTTCCAAAGATTGGATGCTATGGGTATAACCTATGCAAGAAGCTCATATGCAGTGACTACAAAAAGTAAACTAAACAACCAAGGTGGCATCGCAGTTACATTGCAGAATGAATTTCCGGATAGTGAGCTACGCTATGCTCTTAATGCAGATACCTTGGGCAAAGATTCTCAAGTCTACTCCCAATCAATTATGCTTAACAGCACTACAATTTTAAAAGCTGCAGTATTTGAAGCAGGAGAAATTGTAGGTGACACCCTTACTAAAGTCTTCAATTTTCACAAGGCTGTTGGAAAAAAAGTCACATACGAGCCTATTTATAATAAACGCTATCAAGGCACAGGAGCTGATAATATGGTGAATGTATTTAGGGGAAGTAAGAACTTTCATGACGGCCAGTGGCAAGCTTGGCTAGAGGATGACGCAGAAATCACCATAGATATGGGAGATGCTACAGAAATTTCTTCTGTTGCCCTTGGAACTATGGAAAACCAAGGCTCAGGTATTTACTATCCCACGAAAATCAAAATATCCATTTCTGATGATGGTAAAAACTTTACCGAAGTTGGGCTTGTTAAACGCGATTATAAGAGCAACCGTTCCGTTGGTTTGAAAGATTTTAAAGTCGACTTTAGTTCCACTAAAACCAAGTGGGTACGATTGAATATTACGAACTTGGCCCATCCTCCCACTGGAGGTAGTTCCTTTATGTTTTTAGATGAAATTAGTATTGAGTAATCTTTGAATAGTACCCTAGAAGGATTTTCTTTAGATGGAGGCAACCGGTATCGAGTAAAATATATGGAAGTGCGTTTGAAATATTAGCCACTAAAAAACTTTTATCTCAATTGGTAGCCAATGAAAAAACAAAAGAAGAATAAGTAATATGGATGTCAATTATCAAAAATGGTTATTGAAAGAGATTACCAACAGTTATTTTAGAGATGGTATTTGTTCTATATTGAAGCAGACCAAAAGATTGAGAAAATCAAAGAAGTAAGAGTGTTTTAGGCGTTTAATGAAACGCTATATTAGCGTTTAAAGCTCATCCTCTTTGCTAAATTCACTTCTTGTAAAGGGCTTAAATTGTCGAATTTTATAGAAGTTCACGAAGGTTAGTGTCACGCTATTTGCAATTTAAACGACTATAAGATTCTGAAAATGAACTTATACCGAATATAAAATACTGTTAAAGAACACAACAAATAGTAATATTTTGTAGTTTTGATTAACGAATGAAAGAGACCTTACATAATATAACCTCTATTTCAATGGCACTAATTGTGCTATTCTCTACAATGTCCTTTTCTGTGGGTATTCATTATTGTGGAGATCATTTGGTAGATTACAGTATGTTCAATAAGGTGGACACCTGCATGATGAAGGCTGAAATTTCGAAAACCTCCAGTTCCTGTCAAATTATGGAAATGGAAATGAATTGTTGTTCTGATATCGAAGTTATTATCGAAGGGCAAGATGATTTAAAAATTTCATTTGATCAGCTTAATTTTGACCAACAGCTATTCGTTATTTCCTTTACCTCCTCTTACCTTAACCTTTTCGAACAGGCAGATGAAAATGTAATCCACTTTAAAGATTATGCACCGCCTCCGCTGATATGGGATGTTCAAATCCTAAATCAGACTTTCCTTATTTGATTTTTAAACAGTATTAAATATGCCCTGCGATTACTATCGTGTAGGGCTAAACGTGTTGTGTTTGCTATTTTGCTTTTCAAAATTTCAACCCGTTCATAACTGTTTAATTATCAAACCATATGCTTAATAAAGCTATCAAATTTCTTATAGAGAACAAACTAGTCGCGGTTTTAATGCTCACCCTATTTGTAGGTTGGGGAATTGCAAATGCACCCTTTGGCTGGGACACAGGATTTCTACCTTCTAATCCCATTGCAGTAGATGCCATTCCGGATATTGGGGAAAACCAACAGATTGTTTTCACAAAGTGGCAAGGTCGTTCACCGCAAGATATTGAGGACCAAATAACCTATCCATTAACAACTTCATTACTTGGTATTCCTGGAGTAAAGACAATTCGTAGTTCTTCTATGTTTGGTTTTTCCAGTATCTATATCATTTTTGAAGAAGATATCGAGTTTTACTGGTCACGCAGCCGAATTTTGGAAAAACTAAATTCACTTCCAGCTAACCTACTGCCAGATGGGGTAAATCCATCTTTAGGACCCGATGCTACCGGTTTAGGTCAAATATATTGGTACACCTTAGAAGGTCGTGATGAAAAAGGAAATGTAACTGGTGGATGGGATTTACAAGAACTACGCAGCATTCAGGATTACTATGTAAAATATTCGCTTTCGGGCGCAAGTGGAGTTTCAGAAGTTGCTTCTATCGGTGGTTACGTTCAGGAATATCAAGTTGATGTAAATCCTGAAAAAATGCGTCAGTACAAAATTAGTCTTGGTCAAATCGTAAAAGCAGTAAAAGAGAGCAATCAAGATATAGGCGCACAGACATTAGAAATAAACCAAGCTGAATATCTAGTGCGTGGTTTAGGCTATGTGAAGTCTATTACAGATATAGAAAATGCTGTAGTTTCTTCAGAAAATTTTACAGCACTACGAATTAAGGATGTGGCAAATGTTACACTTGGACCAGCAGCTAGGCGTGGTATTCTAGATAAAGAAGGCGCTGAAGTTGTAGGCGGTGTTGTTGTAGCACGTTACGGTGCAAACCCAATGGAAGTTATCAATAATGTGAAAGCAAAAATTGATGAACTAAAAGGTGGATTACCTTCTAAAATATTAGCAGACGGTCGCACATCTCAATTAACTATTGTTCCTTTTTATGACCGTACAGAGCTTATTGTAGAAACACTAGACACACTCAATGAAGCATTAACTCTGGAAATCTTAATTACCATATTAGTCATCATCATAATGCTCTTTAATTTAAGAGCTTCTATTCTAATTTCTGGGCTATTGCCAGTAGCTGTGTTGATGGTTTTTGTAGCAATGAAACTTTTCAATGTAGATGCTAATATTGTAGCGCTTTCAGGTATCGCGATTGCAATTGGCACCATGGTCGATGTTGGTGTCATTCTAGCAGAAAATATGATACGGCATATCGATGATGAAAAATTACGCTTTCGCGAAAACGGAGAAGAATTCACAACAAATGAAATTATCTATAATGCTACTGCAGAAGTTTCAGGAGCAATCTTAACAGCAGTTCTCACTACAATTATAAGCTTCGTACCTGTCTTTACGATGGTAGGTGCTGAAGGAAAGTTATTTAGACCATTAGCTTTTACGAAAACGATGGCACTTTCGGCATCTTTAGTAATCGCGTTATTCATAATTCCACCAGTAGCTGCGTATTTATTTAAGAAGAAGAATATCAAAAACTCTTTCAATTATGTGCTTAATATTTCCCTTTTAGTAGTTGGCGTTATAGCAATAGTTTATGGCTACTGGTTAGGTTTAGTTTTAATTGCTTTTGGAACCACAGCACTATTAACTGTAAAGAATTCGCTTTCGCGAAAGCAAACAAACCTTATAAATATAATAATAGCATCAGTAGCCATAGTATTCCTATTGGCAACCTATTGGCGACCATTAGGCTTTGATAGAAGTATCATAATAAATCTAGTTTTTGTGTCAATAATTTGCTTTGGGATTTTAGGAATATTCTCAGTGTTTAAAAAGTATTATGGTCAAATTTTGAAATGGGCATTAGCAAATAAGCTGCTGTTTCTGATAATTCCTGCGACAGTACTTATCTCTGGCGTATGGATAATGAATAATACAGGAAAGGAATTTATGCCATCGCTTAACGAAGGCTCATTCTTGTTAATGCCAACCTCATTACCACACGCAGGCGCAGAAGAAAATAAACGTGTGCTACAGCAACTTGATATGGCAGTAGCAACCATTCCGGAGATAGAAACTGTGGTTGGCAAATCTGGAAGAACAGAATCTGCGCTTGACCCTGCTCCGTTATCCATGTATGAAAACATGATTCAGTATAAGTCTGAATATATGCGTAATACAAAAGGTGAAAGGCAACGTTATAAAGTAAATGAAGATGGACTTTTTATAACGAAAGACGATAAACTGGTTATCAATCCAAATACGGGAATAGATAACGGAAATTCAGCGTACGATGTATCAAAATTAAGAGACTCATTCGACATTCACAGTAAGCACTTAGTTGAAGATGAAGATGGTGAATTCTATCGCAATTGGCGACCAGCGATTAATAGTCCAGACGATATATGGAATGAAATTGTAAAGGTTACCAAGTTGCCAGGTGTCACTTCTGCACCAAAACTACAACCTATTGAAACTCGATTGGTAATGCTGCAAACGGGTATGCGAGCACCCATGGGAATTAAAGTAAAAGGACCAGATTTAAAAACAATAGAAAGCTTTGGCTTACAACTAGAAGGCATCTTAAAACAAGCTGAAGGTGTAAAAGAGCAAGCGGTTTTTGCAGACCGTATCGTTGGTAAACCTTATTTGTTAATTGATATAAAACGTGAACAACTAGCGAGATATGGAATATCTGTTATGGAGGTTCAGAAAGTTTTGCAAGTGGCTGTTGGGGGAATGCCACTTACCCAGACCGTGGAAGGTCGTGAGCGTTACGGCGTGCGTGTACGGTATCCTAGAGAATTACGTGGCAATCCAGACGACCTTAAAAAGATTTATGTTCCTGTAAAAAAAGGCAGTTCGGTTACACTAGGTGAATTGGTGGATATTCGTTACGAACAAGGTCCGCAAGTGATTAAAAGTGAGGACACATTCTTGATAGGTTATGTTCTATTTGACAAGTTAGATGGTTTTGCCGAAGTAAATGTAGTAGAAAATGCGCAGGCTTTAATTAAACAAAAAATAGATACTGGCGAACTAACCGTACCAAAAGGAATTAGTTACCAATTTACAGGAACGTATGAAAATCAGTTACGAGCAGAGAAAACACTTTCAGTAGTTGTTCCTCTTGCGCTAGCAATCATTTTCTTGATTTTATATTTCCAGTTTAAATCAGTGAGCACCTCACTTATGGTGTTTACGGGAATCACAGTAGCTTTTGCAGGTGGTTTTATAATGATATGGCTCTATGGTCAAGATTGGTTCTTCAACTTTAGTTTTTTTGGAGAGAACATGCGCGACCTATTCAATATGAAAACCATCAATTTGAGCGTAGCTGTATGGGTTGGATTCATCGCGCTGTTTGGAATTGCTACAGATGATGGCGTTGTAATGGCAACCTACCTCACACAGACTTTTGACCGTGACAAACCAACAGACAAAAAAGGCATTAGACATTCAGCATTAGAAGCTGCTGAAAAACGAATTCGCCCATGTTTAATGACTACAGTAACCACAATTCTTGCGTTACTTCCCGTATTGACTTCTACGGGTAAAGGAAGTGATATTATGATACCTATGGCGATTCCCATTTTTGGAGGAATGGTAATAGACATTACATCATACTTTATAGTTCCTGTATTATACAGTTGGAGAGAAGAATTCAAATTAAAAAGAGCAAACAAATGAGAAATATAAAAATCATCATCTGTGTTTTGTTTGTTTCCGCTTTCGCGAAAGCACAACAATTACAATCCTTTATTCAGGAAGCAGAAAATAAAAGCACAGAAATTCAAGCGTATAATATTCGACATAACATAGCTGAAGAGCAAGTAAATGTAGCTGACAGGATTCCGAATACAGAATTTAGTGCAGGCTATTTTGTGAGCGAACCTGAAACTAGAACAGGAGCGCAACGTGCAAGGTTTTCGGCAAGACAAATGTTGCCTTGGTTTGGTACTATTACAAAGAGAGAAAATTATGCTAGCTCCATGGCAGATGCAGAATATGTAGAAATCGTCATTGCAAAGCGTAAACTAGCACTTTCTGTTTCTCAATCATACTACAAGCTGCATGAAATTAGAGCACAACAAAGAGTTCTAGATGAAAATATCAAACTTTTACAAACCTACGAACGCCTTGCGCTAACCTCAATTGAAGTAGGCAAAGCATCTGCAGTAGATGTGTTGCGATTACAAATTAGACAGAACGAATTGCACCAGCAAAAAGATGTGCTAAATGAAGCATATGTAGGAGAGCAAACAGCTTTTAATAAGCTTCTTAATCGAGATGGTAGTACAACAGTAACTACCCTTGAAAAGCTATTATTACCAAATGAGGATATAGTATATGTTGAGAATGCCTTAACGCTTAATCCAGAGTTGCTTAAATATGATAAACTCTACGAGACTATAGCGCAATCTGAACTATTGAATCAAGCTGAACGAAATCCTATGATAGGTTTTGGACTGGATTATATTCCTGTTTCTGAGCGTCCTGATTTGGATTTTAATGATAATGGAAAAGATATTTTTATGCCGATGGTTTCGCTGTCAATCCCCATTTTTAATAATAATTATGATTCAAAAAGTAAGCAAAATGAGCTAAGACAATTAGAGATAACATCTCAAAAAGCTAATCGCTTAAATGTTTTAGAGTCCGCTTTCGCAAGGGCGATATCTCAACGGAACCAAGCCAGGATTAAATACAATACACAAGAGAAGAACTTAAAACAGGCAAATAGCGCTGAAGAAATTCTTATCAATAATTACGAAACTGGAACTATTGATTTTAACGATGTGCTTGACATTCAAGAACTGCAATTAAAATTTCAAATCAATCAAATAAGTGCCATAACAACATACTACTTGCAGAGTGCGGTAGTCAATTATTTAATAACGCAATAATTACAAAACAATGAACAATTTCAAATCAATTTTAGTAGGTATGGTAGTAATAGTATCAGTTTTAATGGTGTCTTGCAAAGACAACAAGGCGGAAACCAAAACGGAAACCACCGCAAAACAAGGGACTGAATATACATCAGCTTACGTGTGCCCTATGCATTGTAAAGATAGTGGGAGCGATAAAGAAGGTACCTGTGATACCTGTGGAATGACCCTTGTAAAAAACGAGGACCATAAAATGAACGGTCATAAACACGAATAAACTATTTTAAAAAAACATTATGAAACACACCTATCACATACACGGAATGACCTGTAATGGTTGTCGTGATCACGTAGAGCAAACGCTTTCCAGAGTGGAAGGTGTGACCAATGCGTCAGTAGATTTAGAAAAAGCAGAAGCTACGATTGAGATGGAATCTCATATTTCTATTGAGACGTTTCAGAAAGCGATGCAAGAAGATGGTGGTGCCTATAGTATTCATAAACTTGGAACGCATCATACAGCGAAAGATGCCGAAAAAGAGAAACACAAGGGAAATGGAACAGGTACATTTTATTGTCCAATGCACTGCGAAGACGATACCACTTATCATAAACCTGGTGATTGTCCCGTCTGTGGAATGGATTTGGTGGAAGAGCAGAATTTATCAGCAAATACGAGTGAGCAATGGACATGCCCAATGCATCCCGAAGTCATAAAAGACAAATCAGGAGCCTGTCCCATTTGTGGTATGGATTTAGTGCCTTTGCAACCAGATACTTCAGCAGAAGAGAAGACCTATAAAAAATTACTGAAGAAATTTTGGATAGCGGTTGGTTTCACATTGCCTATTTTCTTGATTGCGATGAGTGAGATGATTCCAAATAATCCATTGTACGATGTAATGGAGCAAAAGTGGTGGAACTGGATTCAGTTCGCACTTTCAATTCCAGTTGTGTTTTATGCTACTTGGATGTTCTTTAAACGTGCCTATAAAAGTATAAAAACTTGGAACCTCAATATGTTTACCCTTATTGGAATTGGTGCAGGAGTAGCGTGGTTGTTTAGTGTGTTTGGAATGTTGTTTCCAGACTTTTTCCCTGAACAATTTAAAACAGCATTTGGAGCAGTTCATGTTTATTTTGAAGCAGCAACAGTCATACTTACGCTTGTGCTAATGGGGCAAGTACTCGAAGCGCGTGCGCACAGTAAAACCAATTCCGCAGTTAAGGAATTACTAAAGCTTGCACCTAACAAAGCAGTACGCGTGGTTGATGGAACTGAAGAAGAAGTTTCCATTGATACCATTGAAAAAGGAGATATTCTACGAGTTAAACCAGGTGAAAAAATACCTGTGGACGGTATTATTATAGAAGGAAAAACGACGGTAGATGAATCAATGATTTCAGGAGAGCCTATTCCCGTTGATAAAATCGAAGATGACAAGATAAGTAGCGGCACCATAAACGGCAATCAATCCTTTTTAATGAAAGCTGAAAAAGTAGGTAGTGATACCTTACTTTCTCAAATCATACAAATGGTAAACGATGCGAGTCGCAGTCGCGCACCTATTCAGAAATTAGCAGATACCGTTTCAGGATATTTTGTGCCTGTAGTAGTTATCATTTCATTAATCACTTTCTCAGTTTGGGTAATTTGGGGTCCAGAACCAGCTTATGTATATGCGCTGGTAAACGCTATTGCTGTATTGATTATTGCCTGCCCTTGTGCATTGGGGTTAGCCACGCCTATGTCCGTAATGGTAGGTGTCGGCAAAGGTGCTCAAAATGGTGTATTGATTAAAAATGCCGAAGCGCTAGAAAAAATGGACAAGGTAGATACCCTTATAGTGGACAAGACCGGAACCATAACCGAAGGAAAACCGACCGTAGAGTACATCGGTACCTCAAGGGGCGATTATTCCGAAAAAGAAGTGCTGCAATACATTGTTTCTTTAAACACGAACAGTGAACACCCCCTCGCAGAAGCCACTTTGAAATACGGAAAAGAACAACAGGTTAAAATATTAAATACAGAAAATTTTAAAGCCGTAACCGGTAAGGGCGTCGAAGGCCTCATAAATGGTAAAAAAATATTTTTGGGCAATCTCAAAATGATGGAACATGCCAATTCGGTAGTAATTTCTAACCTGCAAAATGAAGTAAATGACTATCAAAAAGTGGGGAAGACCGTATCGTATCTATCCATTGGCGAAGAGGCCGTGGGCTATGTGGTTATCAGTGATAAAATCAAACAAACAAGTGCCATGGCTATTAGGGAACTGCAAGATAAAGGCATTTCAGTAGTAATGCTCACAGGTGATAATCACGATACAGCCCAAGCTGTAGCTATTGAACTCAACCTCACCGATTTCAAAGCTGGAATGTTGCCAGAAGACAAGCTCAAAGAAGTAACAAAATTACAGAAACAAGGAAAAGTGGTCGCAGTGGCTGGCGATGGTATAAATGATGCCCCTGCACTAGCTAAAAGTGATGTAGGTATTGCAATGGGAACGGGAACCGATGTTGCTATTGAGAGTGCTATGATTACCCTTGTAAAAGGAGATTTACAGGGTATAGTAAAAGCAAAGAATTTGAGTCACGCTGTAATGAAAAATATTCAACAAAATCTATTTTTTGCTTTGATATATAATACGCTCGGAGTACCCATTGCAGCTGGAGTTTTATATCCGTTTTTTGGAATATTATTGTCGCCAATGATTGCAGCACTTGCAATGAGTTTTAGTTCAGTATCAGTAATTGTAAATGCCCTCAGATTAAAAACAAAATCGATCAATTAATCAATAATTATAATGAAAAAAAACATCTTATATCTCGGTATTGCAGTAATCATAGGATTACTTGGTGGTTATTTGTTATTTGGATATAATTCTGAGACGTCCAATCAAGAAATGTCGGACAATCATAATCATTCCGAAGAGGGTATTAAAGAAATGTGGACCTGTTCGATGCATCCTCAAATTATGCAACCTGAACCAGGTGATTGCCCTATCTGTGGGATGGATTTAATCCCTGCTGAATCTGGAGCTGAAGGGTTGGCCGCCAATGAAATCAAAATGACAGAAAACGCAATGGCATTGGCAAATATTCAGACTAGTATAGTAGGGCGGTCTCAAGCATCTGATGAAGATGGTATGATTTTACTCTCAGGAAAGATTGCTACGAATGAAGAAAACAATTCCGTTCAAGCAAGTTATTTCGATGGTCGTTTGGAACGGTTGAATGTGAGCTACGAGGGGCAACAAGTAAATAAAGGCCGGTTGTTAGCCACTATTTATGCGCCAAATTTGGTAGCAGCTCAGCAAGAATTAATTACAGCTGCTTCTTTAAAAGAGTCGCAACCAGCTTTGTATAATGCTGTGCGTAATAAATTAAAGAATTGGAAGTTTTCGGAAACTCAAATTAATAGCATAGAGTCCACTGGAAAAGTTAGAGAGAATTTCCCAATATACGCTACTGTTTCAGGAACAGTTGCTATGGTAATGGCAGCAGAAGGAGACTATTTAAAACAAGGACAACCCATTCTAAAAGTCAGTAATCTTAATTCAGTTTGGGCAGAATTTGATGCGTATGAAAATCAAATTTCACAATTTAAAAAAGGACAGAAAATAAAGCTTAGCACAAACGCATATCCCAATAAAAATTTTGATGCAACACTATCTTTTATAGACCCAATCTTAAATAATGCAACCAGAACAATAACTGTCCGTGCAACACTCAATAATAAAGATGATTTGTTTAAACCTGGAATGTTTGTTACGGGAAAAATTAAAGGTTCTATTCAAACTGGAGAATCATCGTTGAGTATTCCTGCAAGTGCAGTAATGTGGACTGGAGAACGCTCTTTGGTATATATAAAGACAAATCCAAATGAAGCTATTTTTGAAATGCGAGAAGTAACTATTGGTGTTCGCAATGGAGATAATTTCGGTATTACTTCTGGACTAGAAAATGGGGATGAGATTGTAACCAATGGCACATTTACGGTAGATGCCGCAGCGCAGTTGCAGGGTAAGAAATCAATGATGAATAAGTCTGGTGGTAAAACGATGACAGGTCATGAGGGTCATTTAGATATCCAAGGTAATACAGATGTCAAAATAAACACTGCTGCAACAATGGAAGTAAAATTACCACAAGCGTTTCAAGAGGAGTTTATACTTTTGTTTAAGAACTACTTTAAAATGGAAGATGCTTTTGTAGCTAGTAATTCCAAACAGGTTTCTGTTTTCGCGAAAGCAACAGCAAAGAAAATGAAAGCTATAGGAGTAATTGGTTTAGGTAAAATGGAAAAGGCTCATCTATCAAAGAGTATAGAAATGTTGGATACTATATCTTCTAGTACAAATTTAGAGAACCAAAGAACCCTTTTGGTAGTTTTAAACGAAAATATGGTAGCGCTAGCAATGAATATCAAATCACCCTCAACAACACTGTACGTTCAAAAATGTCCAATGGCTAACAGCAACAAAGGGGCTATTTGGTTAAGTACAGAAAAAGAAATCAAAAACCCTTACTATGGTGCCGATATGTTGACTTGTGGGAGTATCGTTGCGGAGATTAAGTAACGACATAAGTCAATGAAAATTAATTAGAACAAAAAAGGATATACCATTATTAGCCAACCCTTTCTGATTTGACTTTTGATTATAACCAATCATTAGGCCCAGATTTAAAGCACTAATCCCATTCTTTAAAATTCAAATAATCAAGGATACAGAATCGAATGTTTAGTTCAGGCCATTCATCAAATTGAGCTTCAACCTCTGATATGTATTTTATTCAGCAAACGATACAAAAACAACAAAACAATACTGGTTTGCCTGATAATTTAAAAACAAGAATGGAAAACCTGTCTGGGATATCTTTGGATGATGTGAAGGCACATCGTAATTCTAATAAACCTGCTCAGCTTCAAGCTCACGCTTATGCACAAGGAACCAATATCCATTTAGGTACAGATCAGGAAAAATATCTCCCTCATGAAGCTTGCCGCATAGTTAAACAAAAGCAGGGATGAGTAAATTCGACATTACAAATGAAGAGCAATGTGGTGGTAAATGATGATGATGGTTTGGAGAAGGAAGCGGATGTGATGGGAAATAGAATAACAAACAAGAATACTAAAATGATATCGACCAACGCCCAAACCTTTACCAAAGAAGTAAACCGTTTCCAGCAACTCCTAATGCTACGTGGGAAAATTATTTTTGAGAAGTCGGAGCTGGAAGAAGCAATGGCGGGGATATTCAACCTCCTCCAGGAGATTAGCACCTAATTTATTTTTACATTAGAGGAATGAAACATCTTAAAATTTCATTCCTCTTTTTATATACCCTACAAATGATTTTGGTTTTAAGTGCACCAACTAATTCTGTAGCGCAATCTTCCAAAGACAGTATTGGTATTTATTACCAATACATTGTGGCACCGCAGCAACCAGAAAATCTAACTGCAGGACTTAATTTCTACCTTAAAAAAAAACAACTTGATTTAATTAAAAAAGACACCCTTAACGTCATTAATGATTTACGATTATTGGCCATAGGTGAATTTAAAATTGGAGATTATTACAAAAGTGAAAACTACATTGTTGAGGCCTTAGACCTTATCAACTCAATGTCATCTAATGGTAGCTTAATTGATGAAAGAGTGGGGCTTTACAATCAATTAGGAAGAGTATATAGAGCCTCAAATAATCCGACCGCTGCCATAAACTCCTTTAACGAAGCTTTGGCAATTGCACAAAAAACCAAGGACAGCATCATTATTCTTAATAATAAGGCTAATGTTTACAAAGACGATCTAGATTTTAATAGTGCGAAAGATATTTATTCATTGCTCTACCAGAAAAGCATTGAAACACAGGATAGCTTACAAATTGCAATGGTGCTTAATAATTTGGGATACGTACAAGCAAAAGTTGGGTCTTCAGATGCCTTACAAAACCTGACTATTGCGCTTAAAATAAATGAGAATATAAATGAGTTGGGCGGCCAACATTCAAGCAATAGCTATTTAGCGGAATACTACTTGGATAGAAAAGACACCGCACAAGCAAGAGTCTATTCTACAAAAGCATTGGAATTAGCCAAGACAATAAATAGCAGCTCTTTTAAATTGGATGCGCTTTCATTTCTTATGCGATTAGACAAAAATCCTAACATTAAGGATTATAAACGTTTGGGGGATAGTATCTCCCATGCTAAGCAAATTGCCGAAAACAAAAACGCCTACTTAAAATATAACGTAGCTGAGGAACAAAAGAAAACCCAAGCAAGCAAATTGATGCAAGCCGTAGAATCTCGTAAACGTTTAACATATCAATTCTTGGCTTTGTTCATACTATTGGTATTAATAAGCTCCTATTTTTTCTTTAGATACCGATATAGAAAAGCAAAAATTGAGGAAGTCTACAAAACAGAGACTAGGATTTCAAAACAGGTACATGATGAAGTTGCCAATGATATCTATAAAGTAATGACTTCCCTTGAAAATAATCCAGGGATAAAAACGGAAGTGTTGGATGAAATGGAAAAAATTTATTCAAAAACAAGAGATATTTCTCGGGAAAATAGTGCCATCGATTTTGATCAGGATTTTGGCAGACAGCTAAATGATTTATTGTTGGGCTATAAAAGTCAAAAAGTAACCGTAGTCACCCGTAATCTGTTAAAAATTAATTGGGAAGGCATATCAGATGTTAAGAAAACCGTTGTTTACCGAGTTTTACAAGAGCTAATGACCAATATGCGTAAACATAGCATGGCTTCTTCTGTAGCGCTTATTTTCTCAAATGAAGGGTCCAAAATCCAAATTACATATCGTGATAATGGCATAGGATG
>RCND010000800.1_pt1 | contig 17995 bp, 13 predicted proteins | sample 2041351 | NCBI WGS metagenome assembly RCND01 (sample SAMN09708230, study PRJNA481090) | Marine sediment metagenome, whole genome shotgun sequencing project. | biome: marine sediment; feature: ocean; material: sediment; isolation source: Sewage treatment plant 12B marine sediment (STP12B) ... | reverse complement strand
ATTAAGCTTAAAAATGGGGTATGAAACACTTAAAAAGGAAAAGATCACAGACCTGACACGTCTCAGTCGGCTGGTATCGGAACTGTCTAACAAACCCCATCAGGAAAGTCTTCCTTATGTCGGAGAAAGGGCATTTACACACAAAGGCGGCATCCATGTTTCGGCCATTCGAAAGAATCCAAAACTCTACGAGCATCTTCCTCCGGAAACCATAGGGAATGAGCGCAATGTTCCTATCAGTGACCAGGCAGGGAAATCCAATATTCTGCAGAAGGCCAGTGAGCTGGGCATGAAAATGAATGATGCCCATGCAAAAACGATCGTAACAAAAGTTAAGGAACTAGAGGCGGAGGGATACCACTTCGAAGGTGCTGATGCCTCATTCGAACTGCTGACAGATGAACTTACAGACCGTCGAAAGGTTTTTTTTACCGTACACGGATTTCGGGTGCATTCCTGGGAAAACGAAAAAGGGGAAATCTGGTCCGAGGCAACCATTAAGGTTTCGGTTCCTGAATCTGTCGCAGGCAAGGGTGGTCATAAATCACCTGTCGAACATGTGGTAGGGGAGGGTGCCGGTCCGGTGGAAGCCATGGACCGGGCTCTACACAAGGCTCTGGAAAATTTCTATCCCTCTATCTCGGATATACGCCTGACCGACTTCAAGGTTCGTATCCTTGATGAAGAGGCCGGCACCACGGCAATTACCAGAGTGCTGATTACCAGCACCGACGGAAATCGGCATTGGGGTACCGTTGGAGTTTCGGAGAATATCATTGAGGCTTCGTGGAGAGCCCTGATCGAATCACTGGAATATAAACTTAAAAAAGATGAGGAAGATGCATAATGGCACGCAAAATAACAATATTTGATACCACACTCCGGGATGGAGAGCAGTCTCCTGGAGCGTCCATGACCGTTGAGCAGAAGATTGAAATGGCCGAAGCCATAGACCGGCTTGGAGTCGACAGAATTGAGGCCGGTTTTCCGGTTTCCTCCCCGGTTCAATTTGACGCTGTAAAGAGAATCGGAGCTGCTGTAAAGAATGCCACGGTTGTCGGGCTGGCTCGTTGTAAAAAAATAGATATTGATGCGGTCCGGGACTCACTGGCGGACTGCCCGAAAAAGATGATCCATGTCTTTATCGCCACCAGCCCCCTTCATATGAAGTACAAACTGCAGATGAGTGAGGATGAAGTTCTCGCCTCGATTACCGAACATGTTACATATGCAAGGGAGCAGGGGTTCGAGCTCATCGAATTCTCGCCGGAGGATGCATCCCGGTCGGAATGGGATTTCATGGTAAAGGCACTGAAGACGGCGGTTGCTGCCGGTGCCAATACTTTAAATATCCCCGACACCGTGGGATATGCCATGCCCGACGAATATGGGGATCAGATGGCACGCCTCAAAGTTGCCATTCCTGAACTCGGGGATACAGTAAAACTTTCGGCTCATTGTCATAATGATCTCGGAGTCGCCGTGGCCAATTCATTGGCGGCGGTTCGGGCCGGCGCTGATCAGGTGGAAGTCACCCTGAATGGAATCGGAGAACGGGCCGGAAATGCCGCTCTGGAAGAGTTGGTGATGTGTATGAAGGTTAGAAAAGACCTTTGGAATGTGGAAACCGGTATCAAGACGGAGTTCCTCTACCCGACGAGCAAGCTCCTGCAGAACATCACAGGCCTGGTAACCCCCAGGAACAAACCAATATTCGGGGATAACGTATTCAGTCATGAATCCGGTATCCATCAGCACGGTGTTCTTAAACATCGTGAAACTTACGAAATTATGGATCCCGCTCATATCGGCCGGAACCGGGAAACCCTGATTATGGGCCGCCATTCCGGAAAGCATGCTCTGAAAGAGAAACTTGCGCAGTACAATATCGTCCTTCATGGCGAACAGATGGATTCTCTTTATGAGAAATTTATCGCCATCGCCGATAAGAAGAAGGAAGTCTACGATGAGGATCTTTTTACACTGGTCTCCGGTGTTCTCGGTGATCTTCCCTCGGGATGGCGTCTTGAAACATTCCAGACCTGGACGGGAAACCATGTCATACCATCTGCAACCGTTCGGCTGAAAAAAGGAGATAAGCTCTCTCTCGGTACTCAGGCCGGGGACGGGCCTATCGATGCGGTATTCAAATCGATAGATCAGTGCACCGGCATTCCCGGCCGCCTTACCGAATTTGTCATACAAGCCGTCGGCAGAGGCATGGATGCCCAGGGACAGGTGAAGCTTCAAGTTGATTTCGGAGGTGTTATCGCTGTCGGTAAGGCCTCATCAACGGATATTATCGAAGCCTCAGCTCTGGCGTATGTCAATGCACTTAACCGCAGAGAGATGATGGGTGAAAATACTGTAAAGCCCGAGCAGCCCTAGGAGTTAAATGATTGACCTCCGAGCTATCTCGGGGGTTTAATCAATTCCCTCGTTCGCGTCCAGAAAGCGAGCACGAACAAAGAGCCAGTCCGAGAGACGATTCAGGAATCTCTGGGCATCCCCTAAGTCTCGCATCCCCCGTTCCCGGATCAACTTCACCAGTCGTCTCTCGGCTCGCCGGCAGACTGCACGGGCCACATCTGCTCTGGCACCGCTTTCACTGCCTCCGTAGGTGATGAATAGCCGCGGCATGTCAACTGTGTCCATAATTTCTTTTTGCCAGATCTCGAGTTTTTCAATATCCGTTTCACCGACCCGATCAATTTTGTCGTAGGCCGGGTGGGAAGGCGGAACCGCGATCATGCCTCCGATTCTCAACAGGCTGCGTTCCATCCAGTCGATTTCGTCTCTCTCCAGAGCTGTGGATAATGCGGCTTTAAGCAAACCCAAAGTTGCATGCAGCTCATCGACTTCTCCGAGGACTTCAATCAGGAGGTCATCTTTGGGCCGCCTGGAGCCGTCAGCCAGGCTGGTTTCACCTGTATCACCGCCACGGGTTGTAATTTTATCGAATTCAGTCATTTCCCAAGTATAAACAAAATCTTAATGGGAGCGGGTGTGTTAATTATTTCCCCTGACGGTCTGTTTTGCTTATTTTAAAAAGACCGAGGATTAGATGAGCGACAATAAACGTAACGACGAAGAAAATAACGACTGGCGAGAGTTGTTGAAGAAAGCTAAAAAAAAGGGTGAGGAAGGCGGAAAAAACCCCTTCAAGGGCGGAAAATTCCGTTTCTCCATGTGGTATCTGCTACTGGCAATAATGCTGATCAGCCTGCTGAATATGTTCATGTTCAAAGGTAATGATCAGTCCATCCCTTACAGTGATTTCAAAGCACTGATCGCCGACGGATCCATCAAAGAAGTGCATTATTCCGGGACATCGCTGGTAGGATATTCCTTCATACAGCTGGAACGCGCGGCCAATGAAAGTGTACCTTCATTACTTCAGGGTGTTTTCGGATCTGAAACTACCAATCTGAAATCCTGGAAAACCGAGAGAATTGCCGACGATCTGACATTACTCCCCCTGATGGACGGAAAGGGAATTGTCTACAAGGCCATACCTGAATCAAATAATTATCTATTGGATCTTCTTATACGTATGATCATCCCCATCGCGCTGATGCTGTTTATCTGGCGCTATGTTCTCAAACGCATGGGCGGTTTCGGCGGGTCGAATGTTATGAGTTTCGGCCAGAACAACGCCAAAATTGTTGCTGAAAAAGATCTCCTAACGCGATTTAACGATGTTGCCGGATGCGATGAGGCCAAGGATGAGCTCGTGGAGATTGTGGATTTCCTCAAGAGCCCGACGAAGTACACCAATATCGGTGGTAAAATTCCCAAAGGCGCATTGTTGATCGGCCCGCCGGGAACCGGTAAAACTTTACTGGCCAGAGCTGTAGCCGGTGAGGCTGAGGTGACTTTTTTCCGGATGTCCGGTGCAGATTTTGTGGAGATGTTTGTCGGTGTCGGAGCGGCCCGGGTCAGGGATCTTTTCAAACAGGCCCGGGAAAAGGCCCCTTGCATCATCTTTATTGATGAGCTGGACGCTATCGGCAAGAGTCGGGCTGGTGCACTTTCTACCAATGATGAGCGGGAACAGACCCTGAACCAGCTCCTTGTGGAGATGGACGGTTTTGATTCCACCAGCGGTGTCATCATTCTTGCGGCCACCAACCGGCCGGAGGTACTTGATCCTGCACTTCTGCGTCCTGGTCGGTTCGACAGGCAGGTGGTTGTCGATAAACCTGATCAGATCGGTCGAGAGGCGATACTCCGTATTCATTCTGCCGGGGTAAAACTGGAAGACGATCTTGATTTATCCGAAATAGCCAAGGCCACTGCCGGGCTTGCCGGGGCTGATCTCGCCAATATTGTCAACGAAGCGGCTCTCCTCGCTGTCCGATTTGGGAAGGACAAAGTCGGTAGAGATGATTTCTTCGAAGCTGTCGAGAAAGCCGCTATCGGTCTGGAGAAGAAGAATAAACTGCTTAATCCCCATGAAAGGGAAGTCACCGCTTACCATGAAACCGGTCATGCACTGGTAAATGTTTTTACTCCGGATCAACATCTGGTCAAGAAAATCACCATCGTACCCCGGGGCTACGGAGTGATGGGTTACATGCTTCCGGTTCCCGAGGAAGAACGTTCATTTCAGACAAAGGAAGAGCTCATCGGACGTATCGATGTCGCTCTCGGCGGTAGAGCTGCTGAGGAAATAATATACGGTACGGTTTCTACAGGTGCGGGGAACGACATCATGCAGGCTACCGAGATTGCCCGATCCATGATTACCCGCCTCGGAATGAGCGACCGTTTCACCAATGTCTCCCTGGATAAACGCGGTGGCGCATATTTTGGTCAGGAACAGCAGTATAGTCAGGGCCGGGAGTACTCTGAAGATACCCAGCGGTATATTGACGAAGAAATCACCAGGATGATGGCAGAACGCTACGAACATGTTCTCGGTCTGTTAACGAAACACCGCAGCATACTTGAAGCCATCACCTCCAGACTGCTGGATAAGGAAACTCTTGAGCGTGAGGAATTGATGGAACTCATCAACACCGACGAGCTTGGCGGGGTAGCCTTTTCAGCGAGAAAGGGTGCCGATCTCAAACCTTCAGACAGGGCCAAGGTTTCCGGTGAAGCCAGGAATGAGGTAATCAAAGAGCGTATGGCAGAGCGCCGCGCCGCCGAAGAGGAAACCGCCAGAAAGGCGGCTGAAGAGAAGGCGGCCCGGGAAGCAGCTGCCGCACAAGATGCCAACGGCGGAGAGCCTCCGGTTACCGGATCCGATTGAATTATATAAACAGCCCCCGATCAGGGGCTGTTTTGCTTGTGAGCCCCCCATTTTGTCCGTATCATGCATAGCGGAGGCTACATCGTGACGTTTAGCTGGCAATTCCTCATAGACCTGGGCATCCTGGGTGGAGCTCTCATGATCGCAACCTGGATGCGGTCCAAAATCAAATTCTTTCAACGTTTTCTCATTCCGAATGCTCTGACAGCCGGATTTCTACTGTTTCCATTATACAACTGGGTATTTCCTCTCCTGGGAATGGATACCGTAAGTCTGGAAAATATCGTTTTCCATTTTCTGAATATTTCTTTCATCGCAATGACCCTCAGAGTGAGCAAAGAAAAACGGCATTCCAGTCGCGATGTATTTGCCACCAGCACGATGGTTCTCAGTCAGTACGCCATTCAATGTTTCCTCGGTACCATTATTACGATTGTTCTCATCAAGACATTCATGCCCGATCTTTTTCCGGGTTTCGGCCTCTTTGCAACACTGGGCTTTTCTCTGGGCCCGGGCCAGGCCTTCGCAATCGGTACCGGCTGGGAGGCCATGGGGTTTGAGGGACTGGGGTCGGTCGGACTAACCTTCGGAGCTCTTGGATTTATCTGGGCCAGTTTCGGAGGAATCTTTCTGGTGAATTACGGGATGCGCAAGGGTTGGATCTCTGAAGCGGAGAAGTCCCGTATCAACGAACGAAAAGTTCGTCAGGGTGTTCTGCATAGAGGTGACTCCACCGCAAGTTCTGAGGTTACCGATATAACCAATCCGGAAGCCATCGACCCGTTCTCATTCGCTTCGGGGCTGGTTCTTGCCACTTATCTTCTCTCGTATCTGGGCCTTACGGGAATCTCCTGGCTCCTTGGTTTTCTGGGTAACAGCGGGCTTCAGCTGGCCACAAATCTCTGGGGTATCATGTTCATTTTCTGCGGTATTACCGCGATGGGTGTGAAAGCCTTCCTTAAAGGATTAAGGCTCGATTTTGTTATTGATAATCAGCGAATGACCCGGATCAGTGGATTCAGTGTCGATTTCATGGTGGCTTCAGCCATTGCGGCAATCAGCGCAACTGTAGTAGCCCAATATTGGGTGCCCATCCTCATAATTGCAGGACTGACCGGTCTGGCAACAACCTTCAGCCATATCTGGCTGTCCAGCCGCGTTTTTCAGGACCATGTATTCTACCGGGCGGTACTGATTTATGGCGCTTCAACAGGTACCCTGCCTACGGGTCTGGCGCTGCTCCGAATTATTGATCCTGAATTTGAAACACCTGCCAGCCGGGATTTTATGTTTTCGGCGGGACTGACATTTCTGGCGGCGATACCTATTATTCTCACCGCGAATATGCCGGCCGTCGGAGCTCTGAATGGTACAATGACACCGACATATCAGGTTCTTGGCCTGTATGCCTTCTATATAGTGGTCTGTTTTGTTGCTTACCTGCTGTTGTCAGGACGCCGCAGATTCGAGAATCCGTCTTCAATCTGGTTTAAACGCCGGGGTTAGATAAAAATTTGTAATGTGAGATGGGGATCTAATCCCCATCTCTCGCTGGAAGCTGAGGATCAGCTGCGGAATGTTTCCTTTTTGAAATATTTTTCACTCAGAATCATTACCAGCAGAATCAGCAGCATTACAGGGGCGACCAGGAAACTGAAGCGCAATCCATGCATATCTCCAATTATACCCATGATGAAGTTTGCCAGACTGAAACCGACGATCCCGAAACATGAAAGAAATACCATCACCATTGTAGGATCGGCGCCCAGCCGCCTGACGGTGTAGGTCTGAATGCCAGGCCAGAATGGTCCGATAAAAAATCCCAACACCATAATAACGGCGTAGAGCAGTACAATGTTGTTTATCAGGTAAAATCCCATACTGCCGATTAAGGCCATTGATATCGAAATAATGAGGATTTTTCTGAGCCCTATTCTGGACGCCATACGGCTGGTAAGCAGACGTCCTGAAGCCATACCTGCGGCGAAGAAGGCTATCCCGAGGCCACCGGCCCGAGGCAGCGTTCCATACTCGATCTGTATATAGCTGGCCGTCCAGAACGTGAATCCGCCTTCGGCTCCGCCGGCCATGAACAGGCCTGTTCCCATGAGCCAGAACAGCGGCTCCGATAGAATTTCCCCGGCATGAGAAAAGTCTGCTCGGGATCGCGGCAGTCTGGCCCGGGATCGCCGGGGATAAATGGCACCAACGGCGATACAAAGGGCTCCGAGGATCAGAAACAATGTTCGCCAATTGACGCCTCGGGACAGGCTTTCACCGACGACAATGGTTCCAATAATGACTCCCATCGGCCAGAAGGCGTGAAGCAGTACTTGCTGGCTTCCGTCATCCTCAGGATGAATGTCTTCAACCAACGGCGTAATGAGTGCCTCAATGATGGCCTGACCAAAAGCTATTACGGTGATGATAAGGACTGCACTGGCGAAGCTGGTGATTCCTGTGAACAGGGCAAGGCCGATACCCAGTATCCATATCCCCCAACGAAGCGGGCGAATCTTACCCAGCGTTGCTGCTAAGGGTATTGATCCCAGTAAAACTGCAAACTGGAGAATCGATCCGATGAGGCTCAGACTGCCTGCCTGGGTCAAAGAAAAACCCAATTCTGAAGTAATCGCCACAAGGCTTACAGGAATAATGACAGCAGTACTGGCGTATGTGAACATGTTGGAACGGGATGCAAGGTCCAGTTGTTTCCTGGTAGTTTTGTCCATATGAAAGGAAATAACACATTTTGATCGTCAGGGTCGAGAGACATTTTTCTGCGTAGGTACTGGTAACAAAAAAACAGCCGCCCCCTTAAGAGAGCGGCTGCATTAATAGGCTTGTATCGGTATCAGTTTACTTTGTACAGATATTGGAAGTAGTCCATATCCGTGCTCAACACTTTCCGTTGACCAGGTAATATCTGCCGGTAGGATTCCATGGCTTTCCAGAAGCTGTAGAACTCAGGTGAGGCACTGTAGGCATTGGCATAAATCCGGGCAGCCTGGGCATCGCCGTCGGCCCGGGTCAGAGCCGCTTCGCGGTCAGCCTCTGAAAGCTTGATGCTCTTGTCTCTGTTGAGCCGACCTAACCATTCAGCCTTCAATCCATTACCATCGGACCGGTATCCGGTGGCCACTTTCTGCCTTTCACTGATCATCCTGTCATAAACAGACTGGGTCAGATCGTCAGAGTACCTGATCTGTCTGATGACGACATCCAGCAGCTCAATACCATACTCCGGCATCGATCCCTGGGCTCTTCCGATCATCTCGTCGGAAAGCATCTTTCGTCCGGAACTGATTGGAGCAAAAGCGGTTGCCAGCAGATCGTTAACCCCGGATTCCTCTCCGGTGTCCGGCGCCGCTGCAACTTCACCTTCGGCGAGAGCATCAGGAGTCTCGTCGACCTGAAAATCGAGAATCGCATTTCCGGATTCCCGTATGATATTTGTTGATCGAACAGACTCGCTCAGGGGATATTTTGAGACTACCGTACGGACGGCTGATTCTATAACGTTGTCCAGTCTTGAATAGGCCTGATCCATAACCGTAACTCTCTGATAGAAAGTCTCGGGGTCGATTATACGCCAGCGGGCGGTGGTATCCACCCAGATAAACTGATTCTCGCTGGTGGGCAGACGTTGGGGATCGCCATCCCAGGAAAGAATTTTCTTTGAGTACCGGGTCACCTGGTCTATCATCGGCATCTTAATCTTCAGACCGGCTTCTTCATGGATTTTAGTGATTCGTCCGAAACGGGTGACTACCGCCTGTTCTCCCTCGGGAAGAACGAAGAATGGACGAAGTACGATTATTACAATGACAATAATGATGAGTGTCACGAGGGACTTGATGTTTTTGTTCATACTACTGACCTCCCTCGGTACTGAGATTCTTCAGGGGAAGAAAGTTGTCCAGACTCTTATCGATGAGATCTGTATTCTCTCCGTCGGCGAATACTTCAGTCAGGGTTTCGTAATACATCCGTTGCCGGGTAACTTCCGGAGCGAGCCTGTACTCTTCATATATGGCGCTGAATAAGGCAATTTCACCCTGGGCCCTGTTAATTCGAGCCTGCTTGTAACCTTCAGCTTCGGCGATTTTCTGTTTGGCCTCACCTTCGATACGCGGGATCTCGGCGTAATAGGCCTGCTCACCTTCATTGATAAGACGGTTCCGGTCCTGAATGGCCTTGTTGACGTCTTCAAATGCGTCCTGTACTTCGCCTTCAGGGGGAACTACCTGTTGCATCTTTACCTCGGTCATGCTGACTCCCAGATCATATGAGCTGAGAGTGTCCTGTATCATCTGTTTCGCTTCAAATTCTATGGAATCCCGCTCGGTACTCATGACATCCAGAATCGCCCGATCGCCCACGAGCTGGTTCACCACCGACTGGGTGACGTCCCGAAGCGTTTTATCCCTGTTGTCTTCAACCCTGGACCCAAAGATTCGACTATTGTCGACATTGAAGAGCCATGCCCGCGGATCGGTAATCCTGTATTCAATGATCCATGTGACGTCGACAATGTTCAGGTCTCCGGTAAGCATCTCTGACTCGTGGGACCAGTCATTCTGGTCGTATGTCGTGGATACCCCGGCCTGCAGAGTTCTGAAACCGAACTGCTTGGCTTGAACAGTCTGTGGAACCTTTGAGACACTGTCGATTCCGAAGGGCAACTTCCAGTTTAGACCGTTCTCCACAGTAGCATTGTACTTTCCAAACCTTGTGACGACGCCGCGTTCATTGGCGTTGATGGTATAAAAACTGGATAAAACCGCAATAACTATAATGGCGATGATGACGATTCCCACAAGGAGGCCGCCGCTGATCTTGCGGCCGCCGAAATTATGGGGGGTAACGTTCTGGTCTGCCATGAAACCTCCCGGGTACCGAAGCTTCGGCACCACAAGTAAAAAATACGGAGCTGGAAGGCGTAGGTCAAGTTCTGCATTTTTTGTGGAGATAATACGTCAGTCCTGTCTGCAATTGAGTTGCAAAAGAGAATCTATTATCAAAACACAGAAAAATACGTCAAAAAATCATAGTATCATTCAGGAATCAACAGAAATTATGCCATTAATGGCGTTTGCCAGAAACTGTTTCGCAGCGATTTGACGATACCATCGTAAATTGATCTTCACATTTGAGTTCACTCGTCTATACTTTGACCAGGAGGCGGCCCATGGAACTCATTCCAAAAGATATTCCTATGGAATTTCTTCAAATTCTCCCTGAAGGCATCAAGTTAGTCAGTCGTCATGGTCATCCTTACCTGGTAATGGACAGGGTTGAAGACCCCCATGGTAACCACCTGATAGATGAAGCTGTACGAATTCACGGTGAACCGTCTGTGAAACTCAGGGTGAAAGTCGGCGCCACCGAGGGTATCATCTACGTCGATGCATATTGGGGAAGCCATGCAAAGCTCTACAGTTTTATTCCCGATTTTTCGGAAGGGAAAACAGTTGAGGCATTCTCCCCGATAGACGGCAGTAGTCTCATGGTACCTTGGAAATGCCCCATTGACGGTTGTGAAGAAACACATGGAATTGAACTACGCCTGCCCGGCGGGCAGAACACCATCATTGTCTGTGGAAAACTCGGCTGCCCCGGTCACCACATAAATGTCGCCCGTGTAGCGGAAGGTGTCAGCGAATCCCTGAGCAACATCAACTATTTCGGTGAAGGTGAAGAAGAACTCTTCTCCGCCATCTGATTCGTCGAGTCGGGAGGAAAAAGTGGCGATAAACCATGTCGAAGTGAATAAAAACCTCTGCAAAGCCTGCCGTGTTTGTGTAGAAACCTGTCCGAAACACTGTCTGGAGCTGGGCAGTGAGATAAATGCGCTGGGTTACCAGGCCGTGCGATTTGATTCGCAGGACTGTACTGCCTGTGGTTTGTGTTTTTATGTGTGCCCGGAACCGGGGACCCTGACGGTGATAAAGGGGGCTGATGCATGAGGAAGACGCTTATAAAAGGTAACAACGCCATTGTCCGGGGAGCTCTTCTCGGGGGTGCCACCCATTTCTTCGGTTATCCCATTACTCCCGCCAGCGAAATCGCCCAGGGAGCGGCTGATTTGTTCACTCGCTCAGGGCGTACTTTTCTTCAGGCCGAAAGCGAAACGAGCGCGGTAAATATGATCTACGGTGCGGCTTCTGCCGGTGCCCGGGTTATGACCGCATCTTCAGGCCCGGGTATGGCTCTGATGCTCGAAGGCCTGAGTTACCTCGCGGGTGCGGAACTCCCTTCAGTTATCGTTGATGTTCAGAGGGCCGGACCGGGTCTCGGAAATATCTGGCCGGAACAGTCTGACTACAATATGTGCTGCAAAGGCGGAGGTCATGGGTCGTTCCATAATATTGTTCTGGCTCCATCCTCCGGCCAGGAAATGACGGATTTTGCCTACAGGGCCTTTGATATCGCTGATGCATATCGTATGACAGTTATTATTCTTTCCGATGCTTACGTCGGCCAGATGATGGAGCCGGTGGGTTTCCCCGAGGCAGTCCGCCACGGTACCCGGAAAAGCTGGGCAGTTTACGCTGATGAGAAAAGTCGGCCGAATCTGATTTCATCTATCGTTATGAGCCAGACCGGTTTGGCGGAACATAACATGATGCTTCAGGAAAAATATTCAAGAGTTGCACGAGATCTCACCGACTGGGAGGAACTTGAAACCGAAGATGCCGAATTACTCGTAATTGCCTTCGGAATAACAGCCCGGGTCGCCTCGACAGCTGTACGGCATCTGAGAGAGCAGGGGATACCCGTCGGATTGTTCCGCCCGAAAACTCTATATCCCTTTCCTGCTGAACGGATCGCGGAACTGGCGGAAAAAATCGATGTTATGGCTGTCGCCGAGCTTAACGACGGTATGATGGCCCAGGATGTCGAGTTGGCGGTCCGCGGCCGCTGCACAGTGCAGCGTTACAACTGGTTCGGCGGCATGGTGCCCAGCGCCGGGGAAATAGCGGATCGGATCAAGGAGTCTCTGAATGGTTAAACATGCCAAGCCCAAGGGATTTTATGATACTTTCGAGAGAAAAAGTTCCGATTCGGGGCCTGTTTCCGAGACAACCCACTACTGCCCGGGCTGCGGTCACGGCACGGTTCATAAGCTTATAGCTGAAGCTCTGGAAGACCTCGGGATACAGGATAGAACAGTGTTTCTCTCACCTGTCGGATGTTCTGTCTTCGCATACTACTACTTTGATACGGGCAACATTCAGTGTGCCCATGGACGGGCGCCGGCAGTGGGGACAGGAGTAATCAGATCACTGGATGACGCCATAGTAATCTCATACCAGGGTGACGGGGATCTTGCCGGAATCGGCACAGCGGAAATCATACATGCAGCAAACCGCGGCGAGAATATGGCGGTGTTTTTTGTCAATAATGCCATTTACGGTATGACCGGAGGTCAATTGGCCCCCACCACCTTACTTGGCCAGGAAACTACTACCAGCCCCCTTGGGCGCCTGGCCGACAGGGAGGGCGGTCCCATTCATATGGCTGAAGTTCTTGATGCTCTGGACGGCCCGGCCTTTATTGAAAGGACGTCCCTCGGCGATGCCGCCCGGGTAATGAAAACCAGAAAAGCCATACGGAAAGCCTTAACCAATCAGGTTGAGCGCCGGGGATTCAGTTTCGTGGAAATCCTCTCCCCCTGTCCTGTCGGCTGGAAACTCACACCTACTCAGTCCCGTGTCTGGATTAAAGACACGATGGAAAACGTCTTTTCGGTTAAACAGTTCCGGGACCGGGAGGACGGGCTCAGGGGCACCGGCCGTTTGGCCCTGATGAACGATGACGAGATGAAAGTCCTTCTCGGATCGGACCACGGTGAGGAGATCCGTTCGGGCAAAAAGCTGGAATCCGAATACCGGATTAAAATTTCCGGATTCGGTGGTCAGGGTGTGATGTCTGCGGGAGTTCTCCTTGCCAATGCCGCCATCGCCGAAGGTTTGGAGGCCACCTGGCTTCCTTCATACGGGCCCGAGATGCGAGGCGGAACAGCCAATGCCAGTATTGTCATATCCGATGAGCCGGTCGGATCCCCGGTTGTTGACCGCCCGTCGGCACTTCTTGCAATGAATGCGCCATCTCTGGATTCTTTTGAGGAAGCCGTCGTACCCGGGGGCCTGATTATCGTAAACAGTTCTCTGATTCCGGGGAAAGTGAAACGCGACGACGTTAAAGTGGTTTACGCTCCGGTGAGTGCCATGGCCGCCGAAGCCGGATTTCTCAAAGGGGCGAATATCGTGATGCTCTCCCTCTTTCTTCTTGAGACAGGCTCACCGGGGATTGATACGCTGAAAACAATAATCCCGAAATCTCTCAAAAAGAAGGAACTCGTCGAGGTGAATCTGAAACTTGTGAAAGTTGCTGAGGAGTTTCATGGGGCATAGCACCGAGTCGATCCTGGTAATCAACCCTGGTTCCACCTCAACCAAAGTAGCGCTGTTCACCGGAAACGGGAAACATAGTGAAACCACAGTAGCTCACAGCAGTGAAGACCTTCATGTCTTCGAACACCTGCTCGACCAGCTTTTTTTCAGAGAATCCGTCATTCGGCGCTTCATGAGAGAACAGCTTTGGAGGGTAGAGGACCTTGATTGTGTCGTCGGTCGGGGCGGGATGCTTCATCCGCTGGAGGGCGGCATTTATGAGGTGAGTTCCGACATGCTGGCGGATCTTCGATCCGGACGTTACGGAGAGCATGCAAGTAACCTCGGCGCCCCGTTGGCCCGGGAAATTGCTGATCGGGCAGATTGTCCCGCGTATATTGTCGACCCGATTGTCGTTGATGAACTGGATGAGCCGGCACGATTATCCGGACACCCTGAGCTGCCTCGGAAAAGTGTCTTCCATGCTCTCAATCAACGCAGCGTCGCCCGGCTGGTAGCCGGAAAATTGGGAAAACCCTATGAGGAAGCAAGATTCGTTGTGGCCCACATGGGCGGCGGTATTACCGTAGGTGCACATAAAAACGGCAGGGTCATTGATGTGAATAATGGCCTGGATGGCGACGGACCGTTTTCGCCTGAGCGAACCGGTTCCCTGCCTGTGGGACAGATGGTCTCCCTCTGTTTCCGGTCGGGAAAATCCGAGGAAGAGATTCGCCGTATGATAAAAGGGGCAGGGGGCGTCGTTGCCTACCGTGGCACTCATGATATACGGGAGCTGACCCGACAGGTGGAAAAGGGCACAACCGGAGATAATGCGGATGTCGGAGCTTATCCGGCTGCGGTGGTTTTTGAAGCCTTATGCCGGCAGATTGCCCAGGCCATTTGCGCCCATGGTGCGACACTGGAAGGTAGGGTGGATGCGGTTATACTAACCGGAGGTATGGCGTTTTCATCCCTCGTGATTGAGAATCTGACAAAGATGTGCGGCTGGATGGCCCCAATCGAGGTTGTTCCGGGAGAGAGGGAAATGGAAGCGCTGGCCGAAGGCGGACTCCGGGCAATCCGCGGTGATGAATGCGTTAAGGAGTATTTCAAATGACTTTTGAGGAAATCACCGAAATCAGGCCGGCTTCCGTCGGCCCGGCGGTAGCCATCGCCGGTGCCGACGATGATGCTATTCTCGGTGCAGTTGCTTCCGGGCTGAGCTCTGGAGTGAAATTCTATCTGGTAGGTGATTCCGAAAGCATTCGCCGGACCGCAGAAGCGAATGAAGTGGATCTGGGCGCGGCGATAATTGTCGACTCCGGGAACTCTGACGAAGTCTCCATTTGCCGCACCGCGGCCGGTCTCTGTGCCGAAGGTACGGCCGGTGTTCTGATGAAAGGTTTTGTTGGAACCGCAGCGTTCACCCGGGCAATTCTGGACAGGTCTGCCGGCCTCACTGATGAGGGGGCCCTCCTCAGTCATACCGGGCTCTTTTCAGACCCGAGGAACCGCCAATTGTTCCTGCTCTGTGATGCTGCTATCAATATCGATCCGGATATTGAAACCAAGAAAAAAATACTCGCCAATGCAATTTATGTTGCCAGGTCCCTGGGTATTGAAACACCGCGAATAGCATTGCTGGCCCCGGTCGAAAAAGTGAGTCCTAAAATAAAGAGCACTTTCGAATCCGCGGAGTTGAAAATCTGGCTGAACAGCGGTGCGTTGGGCAATGTTGAAGCCGACGGTCCATTTGCCCTCGATGTCGCAGCTTCGGTCGAGGCTGCAAAAATCAAGGGAATCTGCAGCCCCGTCGCGGGCAGAGTCGATATCTATCTGGCACCGAACCTCGATGCCGGTAATATTCTATACAAAGCACTCACCGTTTTTGCCCGTGCGAAGTCGGCAGGTATTCTTGCCGGAGCCCGGGTTCCTGTTGTCCTGACCAGCCGGGCGGATTCCGAAGAGGTTAAGATCGCCTCTCTCGGCCTGGCCTTGAGAGTCGCATCTGCATGAGGTTTACCTGGAAATTGGTTCGCGTTTTTGCGGCTATTCTTGTTTTTTATCTTTTTCTGCTGCTTGCATCCCGACAATCCAATTCGTTTGCAGCCCGTACCGGGCACCCGATCTTCGGACCCCGACCCGGTGCTGCCCCCCTCCTGATAGCTCATCAGGGAGGAAACCTGGAGCGTCCCGACGCCACCAGAGCATCCTTCAACCACGGTCGGGATACCGGCGCTGATGTACTTGAATTGGATGCTCTTTCCAGTTCTGATGGTTCACTCGCTGTTCTCCACGACAACCGTGTTGACAGAACAACAAATGGAAGCGGGCGGGTTGCGGAAATGACTATGAACGAAATCGGCCAGCTGGATGCCGGTTACTGGTGGCCCTATCATGCAAATGACGACGTCGAGAAGGAGCGGATACCACAAGGGCAGGATTTTCCCTGGAGGGGGAAGGGTTTGTCAATTCTATCGTTCGAACAGGTCCTTGATTTCTATCCCGATACTGCTCTAAACGTGGAATTGAAGGAGCCGGGTAAGCTCGGAGCCCGCCTTTTGGCGACGATGCTGAATCTGGCAGGTAGAACCAGTGATATTCTCGTAGTAAGTGAACATATGGATGCCATCAAGGCATTTCGGGAGCATTCTCCTGATACGGCAACAGCAGCCTCCAAAGCAGAGCTGACCCGATTTTTCATCCTGTCAAAAGTTGGGCTTGAAGGTCTGGCGGGTCTCAAGGCTGACGCCCTTCAAGTTCCTCTGAAAAAAGGCAAACTCCGTATTGTAACTCCCGCATTCATACGTGCGGCTCATCGTCATGGACTGTCCGTACATGTCTGGACAATCAACGAACCGGCTGAAATGGACCGGCTGATAAAAATGGGAGTGGACGGCATTATTACGGACAGACCGTCTTTGCTGGCAGAGAAACTTCAGTCTATTCGGTAGAGTTCCAGTTTGTTGGACAAAAAATCACTGAAGGCCAGAAATCTCCCGTCGGGGCTGATATCCAGTCCCGTAGGCTGGTCCCGGCCCCATATCCAATCTTCAATTTCTCCGGATACCAGGTTTATTATGTATATTTTTCCGAACTCGTATCCTTTGTAGAGGTAACCGATATCCGGATTGTTGGGCCCTCGACAGGACACAAACAGCCGTGTGCCGTCGGGAGACATGACACATGTATTCGGTTTATCTCCTACCTCCCACCATCCAAGCCAATCGCCGTCTTCCGAAAGGCGATAAACACGCTTTGCTCCCATAGCTGTAATGTAATATTCCCCCCGACGAGTATCATGAACTATGTGCCTCATCGCCAGTACTCTTCCCGGGGCCGCGTCGTGGGTAAGAAGCCGCCGGCCGGATTCCAGATCGATACGGTCAACGCCGGAACTGGAGAAAATAGTAACGAGCAATTCTTTCCCGTCGGGAGAGAATGCCAAACCTCTGGGAGTTCCGCTGGTGTTGAGAACTCGAATCTCCCGTCTTGCCTCGACGTCAATTTCCACGACTGTATCGGAATCCCAGCATGAAGCGTAAACCCGGTTTCCATCCTCGGAAGCCAGCAAAACCTTCGGCCATTTTCCACTCAATAGAATTGACGAGAGGTAAACACCTTTGTCCAGACTGAAAATATGTATGGTATCCAGAATCATTTGAGAAACCCAGATTTCGTTCCTGGATGGAAGAATTAATGTCTCTACAAATCCGGAATCACTTCTGTATTCTTCAGGAACCTGCAGATTGCGAAGATTGGAAAACGGCTCCAGAAGAAATTGCCCGGCGGCGGTGAAATCTCCGAGGTTGGTGACTATCACGGATTTTCCGTCGGGGGCGAAACGGACACTTTTCGGTTGATGTCCGGTAGATACCTCTCCTATCAGAGTAAGAGGACTAACGGATCTTTCGAGTTTGACTTCGGTGATGGTTCCATCAACCTGGGGGCTGATTATCAGAGATTCATAACCGGGTGCCCTGATTTGGACGGCTCCCGCGTCTGAGTGGTAATAGGCTGCGTCCTTTTCCTGTCTTTGTGCAGTCAGTGATTCCAGTCGGCCATAAGCCGCAATGAGAATCTCTGCATCCTGGGGAAATACCCTCAAAGCGAGCTCCCTTTCCGATGGTGCCGGAGGGTAGTTTGAAAGGCGGCGAATGATTCGAGTATCAGGATTGTAAGCCAGCGCATAGCCGGTTGCCGTGGGAATCGCCACAGCCGACACCCCGGAATTTATATCCGCCTCTGTTTGTACCGGGACCGGGTCAGCGGGGGGTTCTTCCGGCGGCGGAGCGGTATTCTCTGCCTGATCCTTCCCTCTTGTGACAACTGTGCC
>RCND010000798.1_pt1 | contig 18016 bp, 14 predicted proteins | sample 2041351 | NCBI WGS metagenome assembly RCND01 (sample SAMN09708230, study PRJNA481090) | Marine sediment metagenome, whole genome shotgun sequencing project. | biome: marine sediment; feature: ocean; material: sediment; isolation source: Sewage treatment plant 12B marine sediment (STP12B) ... | reverse complement strand
CAAAAATCCGGTGGACGCATCCGCATAACAACCCAGCTAATCAATACCGAAGACGGCTATCATCGCTGGTCCAAGACCTTCGATCGCGACTTGACCGATATCTTCAGCGTGCAAGACGAGATTGCCGAGGCTGTCGCCAATGCATTGCGTAAGACCCTGCTAGGCAACGAGGCAGTACGCAAAGCCCCAACGACGGATTTCGAAGCCTATAACGCCTATCTCCTTGGCCTGTCGTATTATCACATCGGATCGCAAGAGAGTTGGCAACAGGCGATTGAACAATTCCAGCTCGCGTTAGAAAAAGACCCCAATATGGCCCTGGCCTGGGCTGGATTATCACGCGCAACGAGTCTACAGACCGGATCCGGTTCCGACTTCACTGAAGGCTATACGCGTGCCCGCTTAGCGGCGAATAAGGCGATTGAACTTGACCCCGATTTAGCAGACGCCCACGTCGCGCTGGCTGAAATCCAAATGTCTAATGACTGGGACTGGGATGGTGCGCAAGCATCTCTGGATCGCGCCTATTCATTGCGGCCTGGCGATCCCGAAATCCTCTTGGAAATGGCGAATCTGAAATGGATACGCGGCGATATTCTCGGCGCAGAGGAAGACATTGAACAAGCAATGCGGCAAGACCCGCTTAACAACCTCGTCAATCGGAGGTACGTTGGCACGCTGGCAAGAAAAGGACGATTGGACGAAGCGCTTGCGAAAGGAAAATTTCTCGCAAATGCTATGCCAGAGACCGGCGGTGTCTACTATGGCGTCTCGAACGTGCAGATGCGTCTCGGAAACTTTGAAGAGGCGCTCGTTTGGGCTAAGAAAGACAAGTTTGATCATCTTCGCCTGCGGAATGAAGCGATCATTTACCACGAGTTAGGTGATCACGAAACGGCGCAGCAAAAACTTCAGGAGATAATAGATACCTGGGGTGACGACGCTTCGGCGCAAGTAGCCGAAGTTTATGCGGCATGGGGTAACGTCGATGAAACCTTCGCAGCGCTGGAACGAGGATTTCTTGTAAGAGATCCTGGAATCGTCTACATCCAATCGGACGACCAAATGCTCGAGCTGCTAAAGGACGACCCTCGTTACGAAGCGTTTCTTCGCAAGCTGAATCTCCTCTAACGAAACCTGATTCGTCAACGGGCCAACACTGGTGCAGTCACCCTGATTCAGCGTTTTGGCAGTGCGCTGAACCTGAATATCCATTTTCACATGTTGTTTCTCGACGTTGTATTCGTGGGCGAAGCCGGTTCATCTGCGCGGTTTCGTTGGGTAAAAGCACCGACCAGCGCTGAGTTCACACAACTCACCCACACCATCGCGCACCGCCTGGCCCGATATCTGGAGCGCCAGGGTTTATTGGAGCGAGGTGCCGAGAACGGTCCGTGGTAGTGGCCAATATGACACCCGCGGCGGATTCGGCTTTACCGGTGGTTCGTACTACTTGCGGCTCAAATTGGACTTCTGATATCTGCCTCAAAAATGACACCTCGCCTGCAATGGCGAGGTGTCCATTTCAGAGTACTATTGGAGGGCTGCCAAGCTGATCGGCGAGTAAATTCGGTTTACCTTTCGGGTGTATAACAAAATGAAGAAAGTCACGGTTGGTGCGTTTTTGTTTTTGATTCCGTTCTCAGGTCTGGCTGCCGACGAAATCAATTTTACGCCAGTACAAACATCACTATTTGCAGATCCTGGCGGTCAGTCAAATGCCTGGGGAGATTACGACAACGACGGTGACCTGGACCTGATCATCACGTTTCGCGATGCGCCGGTGCGGTTGTACAGGAATGGCGCATCCGGGTTTGAAGATGTAGCTGACGGCTCAGGTCTGCCAACCGATGGTGGCAATCCTCGCTCGGTTGCGTGGGGCGATTACGATGGCGACGTAGACTGGAAGGCGCTGGCAGGTAAGCCGTTTGTCGTCAAGGTTGGCATGTAACGACCAAGGCGAAAGTCGCCTGGTCATTCTGGATATTCCCGGGGAGAAAAACTTGAAGCTTCGCCATCTGCTGGTTCTCGCATTCGTATTCACGCCGTTTCTCGACGCTCAACCGCAGAGCTTTTCTGGCTATGACGGTGACTTCCCGGAAACTGTCAAAATGGTCTATCACCAGCGTGTGGAAATGCGTGATGGCATCGCGTTGGCAACCGATATCTATTTGCCGGCAGAGGGAGGAGAGTATCCGACCTTACTGGTCCGGGATATCTATACCAACGGATCACCGGCCAATCGGCAGCGGTATGCGAAGTTCGCCACCACGAATGGCTACGCATTTGTCTTTCAGTCAGCCCGCGGACGTTACGATTCAGAAGGGCAGTGGTATCCGTATTTTCAGGAAATCAATGATGGCGACGACACGTTAACCTGGATTGCCAAGCAACCATGGTCTAACGGTAAGGTCGGTATGTTCGGTACCAGCTATCTCGCTTCAGTGCAGTGGCTTGCCGCCTTGAACCGGAACCCCGCATTGGTAGCAATTGCACCTGCTATGAGTCCGGGAAATTATTATCGAGACGTTGCCTATCCCGGTGGCGCATTCTCGTTGCTGTCCCGAGCTCGATGGGGTGTGGGGCTCGCTGGCAGTCGAACGTCGATGGCTTTTCCTGTCGACTGGATTAATGGAATCGGCCACTTGCCGTTGATTGATTTGGCGGAAAACGTTGGCTTCGAAGTGCGCCACTTTCAAGATTGGCTTGAACACCCGAATTACGATGCTTATTGGGAACCGCTAAATCTAGAGGCCCGTGCGGACGAAATGATCGTTCCGGCTTTGAATTTTGGTGGTTGGTTCGACGTTTTTCAGCGCAGTACGATAGGCAGTTACAAGACCATGACCGAGGAGGCAGCAACTGAGGCGGCGCGCAATGGGCAGCGCTTGATCATGGGGCCCTGGGTGCATGGCTGGAACGTTTCACCACAGGTTGGCGATCTGGATTTTGGTGAGGACGCCGTTATTGGCGTCGAAGAACTGCTGCTGGAGTGGTTTGATTACTGGATGAAAGATGGTCCGGCGCCCGAAGGTTTGCCTATCAGGCTATTTATCATGGGCGAGAATGTCTGGCGGGAAGAAAATGAGTGGCCGCTCGCCCGTACCCAATATCAGGAATATTACCTGCATGAGAACAAGTCGTTTTCAAACCAGATGCCGTCCGGTCGTTCAGGCTCACTGAGTTACACGTATGACCCGGAGGATCCGGTCCCGACGCTAGGCGGCAACATCATGGAGTCAAGTCTGCGCGGACCATACGATCAGGCACCGCTGGATGAGCGTAAAGATGTCCTGCGTTTTGTCACAGAGCCGTTTGAGAAAGCGACCGAAATCACCGGACCGATTACTGCTGAGCTGTATGCCGAATCCGATTCCACTGACACCGACTTTATGGCCAAACTGATTGTCGTCAAGCCCGATGGCATGGCGTTTAATTTGGTCGATGGTGTCATTCGCGCCCGCTACAGGGAAGGTTTTGAGGAAGAAAAACTGATTCAGCCCGGCGAGGTTTATCAATATTCCATCGATATGTGGGCGACCAGCTACATGCTAGCACCAGGCGATCGATTGCGAGTCGACGTCACCAGCAGCAACTATCCGCGCCTGGCTCGAAATCTTAATACCGGAGCGCCGTTCGCCATGACGTCGGAAATGAAGGTCGCAAAGCAAGTCTTGCATATGAGCGAGCGATACCCGTCGCGAATTGTATTGCCGATCATTCCGCGATAAAAACACAGGTGCCGGTGTTGAGTATTTGAGCAAGTATGCTTGATATGCAGCATGGCGGCGGTTCGTTGTCGATGTGCCTCCTATTTACTCTGGCCACCGATCCAAACAACCGCATACTACTGGCACCAAAAAAAGGGATCGAACTGAATTATGCTAGCTAATCGGTTCGACCCCTTTTTCCTGAGGAGAATACCGTATGCCACAATTCGCGACGCGTCTTGAAGCGATGGTTCCGGCGGAAGCCTCGCAGCTTCTGAGCCAGGCCAAAGAAATGCAACGTCAGGGTAAGAACGTTATCCCGCTTTGTGTGGGTGAAGCCGATTTTGACACGCATGTCGTAGCAAAAAAGGCCGCCAAAGATGCGATTGACTCGGGCGAAACCAAATACGCTCCTCTGGCAGGCATTCACGAGTTGCGGCAGGCTATTTGTGAAAAACTTAAACGGGAGAATGGCGTCGACTACAACGTCGAGAATGTCATCGCTAGTACTGGCGGAAAGCAGGTTATTTTCAATGCACTAATGGCTACTCTGAACCAAGGTGACGAAGTCATTGTGCCGGCACCGTATTGGGCTGGGTATCCGGATGTCATTCGAGTGTGTGGCGGCGTACCGATTTTCGTCGAAACCAGCGCGGTAGACGACTACATTTTGCAACCGAAGACCCTCGTCGAATCCATCACGGCCAGGACCAAGTGGATGGTCCTGAACAGTCCATCAAATCCAACAGGCGCCGTGTATGAGCGTGCTGATCTTGAGTCGGTAGCCGAGGTGCTTCGGCATTATCCGGATATTTGGATCATGGCCGACGATATCTACGAACATGTCGTGTTTGATGGTCAGGAATTCGCTACCCTGGCCGAAGTGGCGCCCGATCTGAAAGACCGCATTCTTATCGTGAATGGCTGTTCCAAAGGCTATGCTATGACAGGCTGGCGGCTTGGTTATGGCGCGGCTAACGCCGAATTGATCCAGCGAATGACCACAATCCAGTCTCAGGTGACACTCTCACCATCAACAATTAGCCAGTGGGCCGCAGTCAAAGCGCTGAACGACAATCTCGCCTTCAATGATGAACAAATCGATGTCCTCAAGGCTCGTCGGGACCTGGTAGTTTCCATGCTAAACCATGCCAACGGACTCAGTTGTAACCGACCCAAAGGCGCATTCTACATCTATGTAAACTGCGAAAAATCTATTGGGAAAGTAACGCCAAACGGTTCTGTCATTGAGTCTGATCGGGATTTGTGCCGCTATTTCTTAGAAGAAGCCGAAGTGGCCGTGATGCCCGGAAGCGCTTATGGGCTTTCTCCTTATTTCCGTGTTTCCTATGGGATTAGCACCCCAGAATTGGAAGAAGCATGTATTCGCATTCAGGTGGCCTGCGCCGCTCTTATACATGCATAAAATGAAGAGTTGATTGCAACGGCGCTTCCTGACCTGCTATCCAGGAAAAGATTGGAGCGTATAGGACTAGTCGAAAACATTGTCATGAATGACGCGCATCAGGGCCGGTCAGAATTGCAGCCATCTAGCGTCCGTGAGCTTGTCGTGCTTCCCAAAACCGCCGGTAAGTAATTGATCGTTTTCGAGGCGTTTCAGGGGGTAGTTTTGGGAATTCGAGTTGTAAGTAGGTGAAATCATTAATTTGTACTCCTGACTACGAACCAGGCGGTCGGCGGTTCGACTCCGTTCGCGCGCGCCATATAAAACAATGGGTTACATCATTAATGATGTAGCCCTTTTGTCATTTGGGTAGCACTGTGGGTCGCAATTCGCGCTAAATGCTCGGTAACCAGATTTTTCCGCAGGTTGTTACCACTGGCTGCTTTCGGCCACAAGCGGACGAAATCGCACTTGCAAATCAGTCGCCAACAGCTACTCGATACCCAAATCGTACAACCGTTTCAATTGCGCCTGAACCCCCTGCATAAATTCACCCTTTTCGTAGTCTGGGTATTGGGCTTTCCGCTAGATCGTCGCGACCTCGTCGGGTCAAGGCTGGCCGGAGAAAGTTCCTCCCTCGGCAGCAGCTGCGGCGCGAAACTCCCCTAATTCGGGATGTTACAAACAGATACATCCTGAAACCTGCCTGAGAACTCTATTTGAGGAATTTCTGAAATAATTCATCTCGTTTCTACATCCTATTACTTTCTTTGGGACAAACTGATGAAAAATATTCTTTCTATTACATTTCTGGCCGCACTGATCGGGCTTGCCGGCTGCGATAGCAGCAGCACGCCTGAGCCGATTCCGGATACGCCGTCACCGCCTCCACCTGCAGCTCAAATTCAGGTTGTGCACGCGGTAGCTGACGCACCGGGTGTGAACGTCAATGTCGGCGGACCAACGCCTGATGGCAGCGACCTGCTCGACCTCGAATTCAGCGGCGTAGTGAACAGCTCATTCCGACCGGGCGCGTTCGACGTATCTGTCGATGCCGTGCTACCAGACGGCACGGCCGTTGAGGTTATCCCCGCAACCAACATCGACTTTGTCATTGATACGCGGACAATCATCGTTGCAACTGGAGCTGTCGGCGCCATCGAGCCCATCGTGCTGACGCAGGACGTGCCAGATGCAGCTACCACCGGAACGACAAGGCTGCGGGTCCTGCATGCCGCACCCGGCGTCGGCATGGTCGATGTCTACGCCACTGCGCCTGACGCGGACCTCGCCGCGAGCGCGCCAGTCGCCACCATCGCTTTCCAGCAAGCTAGCGAGGTGCTCGATGTGCCGCCGGGCGACTACCAGCTCCGGGTAACGCCAATGGGCGATCCAGCGACGGTGGTATTCGATGCCGGAACGACGACATTGGTTGGAGGTCAAGACATCCTGGCCGTTGCGGTCGAAAACACGACCGCGAGCACTTCACCAATTACGCTGATTGTTGCCGACAGCAGTACCGGTGACTCCGACGTCGTTCAGGACGTGGCCGGAGAGGCCGACCTGCGTGTCGTTCACGCATCACCCGATGCGGGACCGGTCGACGTACTCGCTGACGGCGCTGCGATAGTAGCGGGTGCCGTGTACACGAACGTCGCAACGATTCCGGATCTCCCTCCAGCAACCTACGACATCCAGATTACGGCGGCAGGCGACCCGACTACGGTGGCCTTCCAGGCGGACGTTGCACTTGATTCTGGCGGCGCCTACGACGCGATCGCACTCGGCTCCACGATGGCTATGCCGGGTGATGCCAACGAGTTCACAGTCCTGCTTACAGCAGATGATTATCGTCGGATTGCCACGGAAGCGAAGCTGCGCCTGATTCACGGCTCAGCATCTGCCGGCAACGTCGACATATACGTGGTTGAAGCAGGAACTGACATCACGACCGTGCCCGCGACGGCGGCAGGTGCAGGGCTTGGCGTTAACTCAGGATTTTTGTCGCTCTTCGAAGGTTCCTATGACATCGTGATTACCGTCGCTGGCGACGCCACTCTGGAGGCGCTCAGACTGAACGGTGTGGCGCTGGCGGCAGGTGGAGTTTACTCGGCCATTGCCATTGACGATCCGCTCATCATGGGTGCGTTCAGCATTATCCCGCTTGACGATCTGGCTCCGTAAGGAATCAGGAACAATTCGGATCGCGCCAGTCGCGATCTGCAGATTCAATCTGTAATCAAAAGGGCTCCGCGAGGGGCCCTTTTCTTTTGCTGCCAGTGACAGCTCCACAATCCGAATGCCACGTCGCAGAATCGAGAAGAGCGGAGAAACATCCACTAATGCTTTCTCGCGTGCCAATCCGCTCCGGAACTTATTCCAAACCAAATACGAACAGGGTGTTGCCACCTGTCGAGACCACCCGCTGCTTGCCGTCGACGGCGAATCCTATCGGCTTCATCCGCGCCGCCCCACCGGTCTGAAAGTCCCATAGAGGCTTGCCTGTGGCAGCATCCAGGGCAAACAAGTTGCCCTCGTTGCTGCCGCCCTCTAGCGATGACCTGGCGGTCGCTCAAGTCTGAGTAGCGAAGTAAATGAAGATGTATGCAGTCGTCGCTGACGTATCTCCATCAGAGCAGATCAGCGACGAAAAACACAGGTGCCGATGTGGAGTATTCGCAAATTTTAGGCCAAGAATGATGGGTGTCCCCAATTAAGCACCGCGAATTGCACATAGAATCGCTGACCTTGGAGAAAATATGAAAAAGAGCAAAATTGATAGATTACAACTTGCACATTGACGAGTATCTTTTTCAGGCGGGCATGCCCGAGAACATAATGCGAGACTATCAAAGAGCACTAGGTGTCACGATGAAAGTGCAGGATCCAGGCTGATTCTTGTACGCCGTTGCGCGAAAGGAAACAAATATGATCTCAGTGATAAAAAGGATTTTGAAGTGGTTCTTCATATCGTTATTGCTCACTGTCTCGATCTTCGCTGTGATTGTCCTCTATGAGAAAAACACACAGGATACAATCGATTTTGCGGGTATTTCCTATACCGATTGCTGGACAGACACTCTAGGCAAGGTCAACGCAATATGTGGATTGATGAGCGTTCCGATCTCCTACAACAACGAGAAAAGCGGTGCGCGCGCCTTTTCGTTCGCGATTTTGCCAGCACTCGAAAATTCTCCTCGAGCAATTGAGCGCCCGAAAGAGCCGATCGTTTTTTTAATCGGAGGACCGGGACCCGCAGGGACCTATTATGCGAATATCTTTTTGGAGGGTGGGTCAGGTTCCTTTTTAAGGAATGGACGCGAATTAATTCTGGTCGACTACCGCGGTACCGGTATGTCGGTGCCGTACGCCGGGTGCGAAATTCCCTCTGGCGTAGTCAGCGCACTGCGTTGTCTAAAAGCGATCCTGGTATCTGATTCCGATGAATTTCGCTCTGCTAACTTTGCGAAAGATGTGAACAATCTCATCAAGGTGTTGGGGCATGACGCAGTTATTCTCTACGGCGCTTCTTATGGCGCACGACTGGCGCTGACGATGATGCGCGATACCCCGGAGTACATTTCTCATGTCGTGCTCGATGGTGTGTTTCCCGTTGAGGTCAATGGTTTTACTCAAGGCCCTCGTTCATTGTTAGCCGGGCTGGCGCTGATCGCGAAGCGCTGCGAAATTGATCCGCTGTGTCATCAAAAACTGGGGCTAATCATTCCGAAGCTCGAAGCACTGGCGGTCAAATGGGAGCAACGAGAAGACAAGGACGTGCTGTTTTCATTTTTGGCTCAGTACAGTCATTTTCCGCTGGCGCCTCTTTTGGTCGACAAACTATCCGGACTGACCGCAGACGAAGCGGCAGAACTGTTGTTGAAGATTGCCAGCCTGGATGTTCCCGGTCGCCCAGAAAAAAATGACAATGAACGGTCGCTGTCAATCCCGCTAGCGCTTGGAGTCGTTTGTTCTGAAGAAGCCGCATTCATGAAAGAGCAGCCACTGGATTCCGAACGGCACGGGTTTTCACCCGGATTCGTGAACATGCTGTCCAATATATCCTCCGGAGCACCGTTTTCGCCGTCTCAAGCGGGGGTGATTTGTGGGGTGCTGGGAGTAGATGATGCGCCTGATATAGAACAAGAACCCGTAGAGAGTGATATTCCTACTCTATTGACCTCTGGCGGAATGGACTTACAAACTTCTTTTGAATGGGGGATTCTTGCCAGTGAGAATCTGAGCAACTCCCAACACCATATCGTGCCGTACAGCGATCATATGGTTATGTTCGACGAAGAAGATTGTGGTCGGAACTTGATTGCCCAATTCATTGCCGATCCAAAAAACGAACTAGATTTGAGTTGCTTGCGAGAATATCCCATCGAACCTTCGTTGGTGGAATCCGACAACATTTTTGACGACTTCAAAAAGTTCTTGTCTCCTGAATCTGGTCAATGATTCACTCGATTTTTCTCCCAAAGCCAAATCGCGGAAAGTCCACGCTAACCAACTACCTGGCCAGTAACCAGATTGTGCGGAATTCCATTGCTCAGCAGATTTAGCAGCGAGATTACGTAATTGGACTGTCCCCAGCGCTAGTGTGAAAAATCCTGTAAAAGGCTGGCAGGAGAAATGTCCGTGCCGTTGACGTGATTAAGCCGCCTATTACTACTGCCACGGCGAACCCATCACGATGTATACGTACGTTCCTTCCGGCCCCTTGGCGACATCGAGACCGACCCGCATTCCCAGCCTCTTCGCCATCAGATAGCGAAAGCCGGCGCCATAAGCAGTGCGACTGGTTGCTGAATTAAGGTCAGAAAGGCTGTCTGCGGCCCGCCCCGCTCCGACAAAACCCAGAACCGTCCATCGTGGTCGAATGTCATAACCGCCGCGCAGCTCTGCGGTCGCTGCGGTAGCGCCCTGGTAGCGCATAGCCGGGATTCCTTGTATTTGCACGAATGGTTCGAGGTAAAAAGGAACGTCACCGCTGGTTGTGGTGCCATCAAGTCTCCAGGACAATGTGAATTTTTCGCCAATTTCAAAATACTGACGCAGTTTCCAGGTGTACTTCTCGAAGTGAAAGTCGCTGCCGATTGCTTCGCGATTGAACTCAGCCTGCAGCCTAAAACTGAGTCCGTTGCGCGGCGTAATCTGATAGTCAAGTTTTTCGTACAGGCCAACAGCAGATAATCCCGAAACTGTATTTTCCACCGTGGGTAATTCGATGGGTAAGCTGGTTTTGAAAGTGACATCCGATTTTAGAAATTGCCAGTCAGCACCCAGGAACCAGTCGCTGTCACCGACGCGAAAAAGAAATTCCTGATCGAGTATTGCGCCTTCAGCATTAAAGCGTATGCCATTTTCGAAAACCGGAAAGTCGCCACCGCCAAACCAGTCCAGGTTGATATTCGCGTAACCGCCAAATACGTTATAGCGGTAGTGGTCCTTACCCCAGTTTCGGAAATGACCGCCACCAACCATCCATGATTCGTTTCCGGTTACGGCCACAGCAACGGCAGAAACGTTGGGCAGTATAAAGCCACCATCGGCATCGGGTTTCATCTGATCGGCTTTGGGCTGATGAAAGAAGACACCCGCGGCACCGAGGCCGTTATCTACCGCTGGTTCAGTGATGATGATCGGTACTGGCAGGAAGCCGACGATATTGTCGAGAAGCCACTCGCTCATATCGATCATGCCGTCGTCGGGATCTTTGAACTGTGAGAGAAAGCTTTTCTTCTCAGGCTCGGTTTCTACCGCCTCTTCGTCACGCTCCTGCGCGGCCACGGAATTAATCGTGCAGATGATAAAAATCAGCGAGACAAGCAGGTTTAAATGTCGGGCATGCATGGTTCAAAAGCTCTCAGTTTCGTTTTGCGGTGAGTCGGTTCGACGGCCCGGAATTCTAATGGTTTCGAATGGCGAGGGCCACACTGATCTGCCGGTTGGTAATCAAGAATTACGGTCTCCGATCCGTCGCTATATTTATAATAATTGCTGCAAAAATACGGTCAGAGTACAAAATCCAGAATTTTCACTTTGACCCCGGATTCCTGGGAGGGTGGCGTATTTTTCGTTTCGAATGGCTGGCGGTATCCTGAGAACAAATACTGCGCTAGTCGCCGATATATCCGTCGGTAATCGCGTATACCAATTCGCTGCGGCATCGGTATAAAAACTTCGTATGATCAGAAAAACACGAATTGGTTTCGTGGCATTGCTCGCGGGCATTGCGATGCAGCCCTGTATCGCGGGTGAACCTCTGCCATTGTTTCAGGACGACGAGGTCGTTAGAGCTGTGCTGACGGCACCGATAGCGCAGGTCTATTCGCAGAAAAACAACGCCACCCGAATCTACCTGCCAGGGCAGTTTTCGTACGTCGATGAAGCGGGCAACAACCAAAAACTCGATGTGTCGATTCGCACGCGCGGTAATTTCAGGCGCGAGCATTGCGATCGTGCACCACTCCGGCTGAACTTCAAGAAGAAACAGGTGGTTGGCACGCTATTCGACGGGCAAGACAAGCTCAAACTGGTTGCGCCGTGCTTCCGCGGCAGTGAATATCAGCGTTTGATCATTCTCGAATATCTCGCCTACAAATCGCTGGAAATACTCACCGATTACAGCTTCAAGACGCGACTAATCCGACTGGGCTATGTCGACAGCGACGAGAAGCTGAAACCGTGGACGTCACTGACGTTTGTCATCGAGGATGATTCTGATATGGCGAGTCGTCTGGAACTCGAACGCGCTCGTGTGACGTCCGTAAAATTCGCGGACCTGGATCGCGAGAAGGCGGCGCTGGCAGAGCTGTTTCAGCTGCTCATTGGCAACACCGATTATTCGGTGCTGAAGGGCGATGAGGAAAACAAGTGTTGCCACAATTCAGAGATTCTCATTGATAATGAGTCCGGCCTGAAAATCCCGGTGCCCTACGACTTCGACATGTCCGGGATGGTTGACGCGCCGTATGCCACGCCAGCGCAGCACTTGCCGATCGAAGCTGTTACGGATCGTTACTACCTTGGGCTATGTCATCCGCCTGGCATTGTGGAGGCAGAGATTGTGAAACTCCAGGGTAAGCAGGATGAAATTGTCGAGCTGTTCGAGCAATTTCCGTCCCTCCCCACGCTAACCAGGAATCACGCGTTGAAGTATATCAACGAATTCTATCGCATCCTTGAATCAGAGAAGCAGACCCGGAGCAAAATCTATGACCAGTGCCGCGGTCAGCATTTGCTTGACAAGATGACGAAGGCGGCTAAGGATTCGGCGTAACGGGGGAATTATGATCGCCTTTTTTCCGTAACTGTTTGTTGGCGGCCTTCGCTCGCTGTTTCTCCAACTTCCTTTGCACTACGTGTTGTGACTCAAGGCCATCGCCATACATACAGACCATGATGGCAGCGTAGTTGAAGAATACCGTCATGATGACTGCGACTTCAATCGATCGCACACCAGCGGCAATTCCCACGCCGATCGCGGACAGGATAAAAAGTGTGTCAAACGTGTCGCTAAGCGAGCGCCTGAAGCGAACTCCGGCGACGATTCCGGCGAGACTGAAGGCAAGTGCCAGACTATGCTGCACTATGGTGACAATGCCGGCAACGACCGCAGGAAGTACAAGGGCCGTGGTATCAATCGAATGGTCGTAAAAACTGTCCTCATGAATCGCCTTGTAGACCCAGGCCACCGGAAACATCAATATCAATGTGGCCACCATAGCGGTGAGCAGGGCAACCGAATCGCGCATCCATAATGGCGCGCGTTCCAGGCGGGCCTGGCTTGTCGCCGTCGCCAGGTCTTCGAGTTCATCGCCATCTGCACTGAGCAGCGCGTCCTCGAGCTCGAGCAGGTTGGACGTGCTATATCCCACCATATCGCCAACCCCGCCAACGGGCAGTTGCTCGACGACATCAGGATTTATGAATACAGCGAGTGCAATTGTCGCCGCGAGAATAGCGTAGTAGACAGTCACCTTAAGGAGCGTGCCGCGCAGGCTCCTTCTGTGTTTGGCAATCAGCGCAACGATGTGTGGTTCATGTTTCATAACAATTATTGTGCCGTCGCCCATCGACAAAGTTGTCGGTGCAAGTGGGTGGATTGCAAACCATTGCAATCTTTTCACTGTGTCGTGTATATACGTGTTTTCCCTGCCCATGCGCGCGCTGATGATTCGCTCGGAATCCGGGGGTCAGAGTAGAAGCCCTGGAGTTCATACTCTGACCCTGTTCTGGAGCTACTGCCGGCGAGCAACACAATCCGCGAGAGGGCGCTAGCAAATTCCGCTGGCGGCGTAAATTTTACGCCATCACGCTGGCATTTCTGTTGATGTGTTCCGCAGCCTGTTAATCATGACGGTTGTCGGTAACTTGCAATCAGCGCATTGCGGACTCTTTCGCCATACATGACAGCATCTTCACAGTCTTTGACGCCGAAAATCGCCGCAGGTGTAAAAGACTCTGTGTCGAGTGCAAAATCGAGTAAATCTTCCGCTGAAAGGGTTTTGCGGCCAGCGCGTTCGCTTAATTGAAAGCGGAGATCCTCCAGTCCATCGTATGCACGGTAAACAACTTCGGTGCAAACAATGCGATCGGAACTGAAGAAGTCGAAGTCGAAGTTGTACAGCTTGCCTTCATGCTGTAATGCGCGCTCGATCGCCTGGCGAATACTGTCCGGGCCAAGATTCGGCCGAAGAACGACGAACGTATCCACGGAAAGTGTATCGGTTAGCGGGCGTAATCGTACGCCGTCTTTTCGCGCTTCGAGGACACAGATGTCGTCTACCCATAGGCTATTTATGGCCGGATTCGTGTCTACGTTTGTCGTTTTATGCTGTGCCGGCGTTCCTATATAGAGCGCGGCATGCGGCCAGAAGCCGGGAATGAAGAGATTTGTTAGTGCCTTCGCGTGTCGGGTTACGATTACGTCACCGGGCTGCAGGAATTCTGCTATTGAAGCAAGAACGTCGTCGTTGACGCGCTTGTTGTCGAAATCGCAAAATTCCGATGCGGTTCTGCCCACGCCTTCCAAGACGCCGGCGAGAATATTGGTCACACTCACCGCACCGCGACGGCGCCATTTGTGCATTACGTAACTCCACGCACGCCTGAGGTGTCCAAGTTTGCTCGGATTCAGGGACGACTCCAGTTCACGAAGTTGCCGCGCAATAGATCCGACATACTTGTCCGTGCTCAGCAGCAAGAGTTTACGGCGGTTTTTCCTGCGGTATTTCATTGCATCGCGAATTGCGAATACATGTTTCTGGTCAACAAACGCAGAGAATATTGTCGTGTATTGCTTGCGGGGGATCCTGTATTCAGGAAAGGGTTCGTTCAGCTTGCGTTGAATAACGCTGTGATGCGCAACTTCGAATAACATCAAGCGGTCAATGCGGATGAGAAGACAGACTGCGGCGTAGCCAAGCAGAAAGTAATGTAATTCTTTTTGTTGCTCAACAGGGTTCGATGGCCCATCGAGTACAGTCAGAACTTCTTCAATTGCGGCCCACAAACTTTCCCGTACACTTAAAAAGCGTGCGAACCAGAATCCGATCGCTTCGTCTTCGGCCGGGCGAAATTCGCCACGTGCGACGATTTCGTCCAGTTGCGATTTGGTTGGTGCATCTTCTCGCAACTGAGATGCCGCCTCAATCAGGCCGCTAATGGTGTCGCTCAGTGTTTCCAGCACAATTGATCCCATCCCTTCAAACTGCACTCAGCGCTCAAGATGTCGAAAGCCTTCGAAGAACCAGTGACGAGTCGCGAGCACCATGGTTGTACCATGCCGTTCGCTCGCCGAAAGTTTTCGTTCATCCCAGGTGGTGTCGTCAAAGAGATCGCCCATTGCTTTTAGCTTTTCAATGAGCTGTATTTGACTCGTCCTGGAGAGCATGCCGTTTTTCACGATACGAATTGATTCGTCATCCTGAAAGTGATGACTAAAGAATTCCGATTGCACGCGGGTCCTGAAAAACTTTTCGATTGCACCATTCTTGCGCCAGCTGAAGTTATTGGCGACCAGTAAGCGTACCCGGTCACCGGGTTGAAGTTCGATGACTTTCATCCGATCCAGGTGGCGAAGATACTTCAGACCCGTTTCTGGCGTGATGTCGTACCGCTCAATTATTTCATCGAATGTCCAGTAGTTGACCAGGCAGTAGGTCATCAGCAGCAAGCGGAGGTCGGTCACTATCTCTCTTTCGTTGTCGGCCGATAGTTGTTCGATCTTCTGTTCCTGCGATTCGCTGATATTAACGAGATCGCCTATATCCAGTTCCATTACCGCGCAAACGTCGTCGAGTCGCCGCAGTGAAAAATTGCCGGTTGAGAACATGTGTTTGACTGCCGATTCGGACAGCTCGAGGCGTTGTGCGAGTCCGCTGTAGGTAATGCCGCGTACCTTCAATTGCCGCTTCAGGGTGTCAATGATTCGTGAGGATGTTGTCATAATGAATTCGAAAGTATCAAAAGGTTATACCGATAGTACTCATAATCTAACTTATCATGAAACAGTTGCGAAAGATTATACCAGCTCTTAGGCTCGTTTCTGCACTTTCCATTCGCAAGGAGTTGTCATGAGCCTGATTCGAAGAATATCTACCAGTATTACGTCCTCCGTTGATCGCGCCGTTAGCAAAGTTGAAAACCACGACGCAATCATTAATTCCGCGCTGCGCGATACGCAACAAGCCGCTGCCCGATCGAGGGTACGTCTGGAGCGCGTTCGTAAAGACGGACGAAGCCTCAAGACACGGCAAAGTGATTTGCAGCAAGCTGTGTCACGGTGGACAGATCGTGCGAAGAGTATCGCTGCCAACGATGAGCCCAAGGCGCTGGAATGTTTGCGCCGGCGCAAGGACTGCGAAGTGCAGTTGCAGAATCTGCACGACTCGATTGAGAAGCACGATGAACTCGAGGCCAAGATCGCTGATCAGGTCAAGAAGATCGAATCGCGCATTGGCGAGGTGTCACAGCAGCGCAACATGATGCGTTCGCGGCAATCGGTTGCCGATGCGATGCGCACCATCAACAATATTGAGGGCGTCTCCTACGGTGAGGTTGAGGACACGTTTGATCGTTGGGAAATCAATCTCGGTGAAACGGAAATTCTCACGGGCGCCTGTACGACGGGAGATCCGCTGGACTCGGCATTCCTGGCCGAGGAAGACACGGCGGAACTGCGTGCGGAACTCTCGGAGCTGCTGAATATCGATGAGGAGAAACCGTCATGAACCGTGAAACAGCAATGACATACGACCACGAGTTCGTCGACGACAACGGGCCCAAATTTGAGCCATCACGCTCGGGCTTCAGTGTCGAAGGTGTTATGCACTCGGTGCGCAAATTCGCCACGCTTTCAGAGGCGTTACGCGTGGTAGGTGCCGCGGTATTGCTCGCGTCGATGTCGGTATTCTTGTTGCAGGGATGGAATGATGGCAACGACATTCGTCGCTATCTCCTGCTATTAGCGCAGACAGGCTTGCTTACGGCAGCCGGATTCGCATTGAGCCACGGGTTGAAAGAAACCAAGGGCGCACGTATTTTCTTCGGGCTCTCGCTGGTATCGATTCCCGCCAACTTTACGATACTTGGCGCATTGCTGTACTCAGTATTCCAATGGGACGGTGGCTTAAGCACCTACCCGAGCTATGCAACCTGGCAGATCGAGGATATTGCCAACATAGGCATCACACTCGGTGGCGCCATGCTGGTGCTATTGCCGGTGACGTTGTTCTGCTTCGCTATTATGGCGCGGCATTCGGCTAAATTGCTGTCATTGCATTTCCTGCTGTTGAATGCGTTGTTGCTGTTGCCCATTCGTAACTCAATGGCGGCCGGTACGGTTGCACTGCTCGGTGTGTTTTACGCTTTGTACATCGTCGGCAAGCTGGCAGCTTCTGATCGCTCCCTGAAAACGGGAGAGGGCAAGTTTGCGCTGGCGACGCTGTTCATTCCGCTCGGCATCGTTCTATTCCGCAGCATGTATTTTTACCAGGTTGACAGCCTGATGGTCGCGATGGTTTCCATGGCGCTATTTCTGTTGGCCCGCCAGGCATCGCTGTTCCCGGACCGCGGTGAGCGTATCGCGCTGTTGCTGCAGGTGTTGTCTGTGCCGTTTGCACTGGTTGTAGCGCTGTCGTTGACCGATGCAATCGCCCCGACCCTGGCAGATGGACTAGCGGCACCGTTGTTCGCTTCAGCATACGCAGTGCTGGCGCTTGACGTGCTGCGTCGTACCGACAGCCGCAGGCTCGGAATACTGATCGGTGTGTCGATCAGCCTGTTCGTCGCATTGAGCTTTACGCTTAGCGTGGCGATGAATGCGAGTGCGCTGACGGCGCTCCTCAGCATGGTGGCCGGCGTGATGCTATTACTTTGGGGCCTTGCGGGAAGGAAACCATTCGCCTCATTTGCCGGGATAGTCACGTTGGTTGCAGGGGCCTGGTTCGGCTTCGACGATATTGTGCGCCTGATCATGAGCAGTAGCTGGATTGACCTCGCCATATTTGGTGCCAGCGCCATTGCACTTGGCTCGATCGTCGATCGGCATGGTGTCGCAATCAAACTGCGCCTGGTCAAGTGGTTCGATACTGTCGGTGAGCAAAAGGGAAAAATTTCGCTGGAAAATTAGCGAACGAGGAGGGTAAGTGCAGAACAGCCGCCGCGGTCAATCGACCGCGGCGGTTTTTTTTGTGACTTAACTCGGGCCGAACGCCGCGAGAACGGTTCGGGCAGTCTGCCAGTAAAAGTCATGAATCATTGCTGTCCCATAATGACGAGTTTCCTGGCCATGTTCTGAAAGATTGGCGCGATGTTTCGGTATTTTCGCGAGTTTGGGACATCGCCCGCTGGGCGGGCTCCTACAATGCTAAAGAGAATTGTAGGAGCCCGC
>RCND010000796.1_pt1 | contig 18030 bp, 17 predicted proteins | sample 2041351 | NCBI WGS metagenome assembly RCND01 (sample SAMN09708230, study PRJNA481090) | Marine sediment metagenome, whole genome shotgun sequencing project. | biome: marine sediment; feature: ocean; material: sediment; isolation source: Sewage treatment plant 12B marine sediment (STP12B) ... | reverse complement strand
CGTGAATTTTTTCGACAATGCTGAAGCCTATGCCGCCGGTGAGTCTGAGATCATTATGGGTAAAGCCCTCAAGAAGCTGGGTTGGAAGAGATCTGATCTGGTGCTGTCCACAAAAATATTCTGGGGCGGTAAGGGACCTAATGATTCCGGTTTAAGCCGCAAACACATTCTGGAAGGAACAAAAGCAGCTCTCGAGCGTTTACAAACAGAATATGTTGACCTTATATTCTGCCATCGTCCGGATTACGAAACCCCCATTGAAGAAACGGTTCGAGCCATGTCGTACCTGGTAGATAATGGATATGCCCTGTACTGGGGCACAAGTGAATGGAGTGCCCAGGAAATCCGTGCGGCATACGAAATAGCAGAACGGAAAAACCTGGTTCCTCCTACCATGGAACAACCAGAATACAATCTATTGGACAGAAAACGTTTTGAAGTCGAATATAAACCGATTTTTGATGAATTCGGAATGGGTACAACTACCTGGAGCCCTCTTTCCTCAGGAGTATTAACCGGAAAATATGGAAAGGGTATCAAAGATGGCCGGCTCACCCTGCCCGGTTATGAATGGCTGAAAGATCGATATGAGTCAGAAGACGGAAGAACCCGGATCGAGACAGTTGAACGCCTGCGACCCATTGCCGATGAGCTTGGGCTGAGCCTGGCTCAAATGTCCCTGGCCTGGGCTGTAAAGAATCCTAATGTCAGTACTGTGATTACCGGTGCGTCGAAACCGGAACAGGTTGAACAGAATATGAAGGCTCTTGAATCAGCCAAGCTGCTGACCCCTGAGATAATGGATAGAATCGACGAGGTTTCGGGTACCAAGCCTGATCAGCCCCAGAATTGGCGCTAGGAGTAACTGCCGGCCGGGATGTTCCGGGATTAGTATCTTCCGGAGGATTATGAATAAAAGTCTGATAACAAACCTTGTGGCTCTGGTTCTAATTGCGGGTGGATATTTTTCTCCAATATTTTCACGGCAGATTTTCTCGGCAGGTATCTTCGCTCTTTCCGGTGCCGTAACGAACTGGCTGGCCGTCCACATGCTTTTTGAGAAAGTTCCCCTTGTCTACGGTTCGGGGGTCATCCCCCTGTACTTTGAAGACCTGAAGCAGGGTATCAAGGATCTCATCATGGATCAGTTCTTCCAAGATGAGAATATTGCCCGCTTTCTTGACGAAAACGTCGTAGCAATTACCGAAGATTCCCGGGTTTCAGGACTGCTGGACATGGTGGATTACGATAGAGCCTTCGATTCCGTTAAACAGATGGTACTCACCTCGGGGTTCGGTGGGCTGCTGCGGATGTTCGGTGGATCCGAAACCCTGGAAAAGCAACGGCCGATTTTCCGCGAAAAAGTCCAATCTGTTATTATTGAGCAGGTAGGTGATCCGGTCTTCCAGGAAAAAATTCGAAATCAACTCAACGATCCTGTTGTGCGCTCCGAAGTTGTGCAGAGGCTGGAAAAACTCATTGAAGATCGCCTGAAAGAACTCACCCCGGTGATGGTTAAAGAGATGATGCAGAAAATGATTCAGAAGCACCTGGGCTGGCTGGTGGTATGGGGCGGCGTTTTCGGCGGCCTTATCGGCCTGGGCATGAGCTTTCTGGCTATCTGAGGTCTCCCTGAATCCTTGTAACCATTGTCGTCTCAGACTCGGTGGCGCCTTTACCGCCAAACTGAATCAGGATGGCTTCACCTTCGAAGCCGCTGAGATCTTCATTGAATCTGAAGGTCAGCTTAACTCCCTCAAGACCGGGGCTGCTTTTCTTAAAAGCTGAACAGGATACCCCGGCGAACATACCTCTGATTTTCTCACACTCCGCTTCCCTGCTCCATGTCGCCCTGGACGCACGGGCGTCATCTCGTCCATCCGGAATCATTTCAAATGTGAGAGTCCTTGAGGCCGAATCCCAACGTCCGATACCGCTGAGGTTATGAGCAAAATCATAGAAGGTCTGAATCGTTACACCGCCCATGGACCCGGCATCCGTTATCGTCTGAAAGCTTCCCAGACGAATAACACCTGCAAAACTTACCTGGTTACCGTTCCAGGTGAAGCTCCAATCACCGTCGAAAGGATACGGCCGAAATGCATCGGGAGTTTCGCCGTGATTGGCGTAAATCACGTCCACTGTTGTGGAGGCAACAACTGTGACACTTTCCAAAGTACCCAAAGAGGATCCGGACCTGGATTCAGCGAATAACATCGGGATCGAGGTCAGTACGAACAGCGACAGAATGAAAAGGGGCTTCTTCATTGCTTTTTATCTCCTGAACAACTTCAGTCTACGATTAGAAAACAATCAAGACTATCTCGAAGGCATGGGAATTTGCAACGTTACCTTTTTTTAGCGGGATTGATCCGGCACAAGAATCAGAGAAATCTTTTATTATCCCGTGGGAATGTTTGATTGCAGTTGGATTTATGCTAATAATTGCATGAAGCGATTAAATTCGAAAGGAGAATTCTATGAAGAAATTGTTGTTCCTGATGTTCGTTCTCATTGTAGCGGCAACCGCAGGTTTTGCCGGCGGTCAGGGCGAAGCCGAAGCTGAACCTGCAGCCGAAATGGCTGAAGCTCCAGCGGAACCTATGGCTCCTGAAGCCACTGACAAACTGGTTGTCTATTCGCCGAACAGCGACGGCCTGCTGGATGCTACAATCCCGGCTTTCGAAGCAAAATACGGAGTAGAGGTTGAAGTCATCTCTGCCGGTACCGGTGAAGTGTTTAAAAGACTCGAAGGTGAAGCCAACAATCCTTATGCCGACGTAGCATTTGGCGGAGCTTATGCCACCTATATGAACAGCGAAGAACTCTTCCAGCCTTACACCTCGGTGAACGATGGCAAGGTTATCGACCTTTACCGGAATACCAGTGGATTTATTACTCCCTACGTGCTGGACGGCAGCATCATCCTTGTTAACAAGAACCTGATCGGCAACATTGAAATCAATGGGTATAAAGATCTGCTGAATCCTGCTCTTAAGGGCAAAATTGTTTCAGCTAATCCTTCAGCTTCCTCCAGCGCATATGCTCATCTTACCAATATGCTCAACGCAATCGGTAAGGGAGACTATGAAAGTGCCGAAGCCTGGAAATTTGTTGTAGATCTGTTCACCAACACTGTCGTTATCGACAGTTCCAGTTCGGTATGGAAGGGTGTCCGGGACGGCGAATACACCGTCGGTCTTTCTTATGAAGACCCCAGTGTCAAACTTGTACGTGATGGCGCCGATGTCGAGGTTATCTACATGGAAGAGGGCGTTGTATACCTTCCTGCCGGATCTGCAATTGTAAAAGACTGTGAAAATCTGGTGAATGCCCAGCGTTTCATCGACTTCATTACTTCTCCTGAGATTCAGGATGCCTACGGTACTACTATAACCAACAGACCTGTTATGGCCGATGTGGCTACCCCTGACTACATGACCCCCATTGAAGACATCAACATCATCAAAGAGGACATGGATTACGTCACAGATAACAAACAGGCCCTTCGGGATAAATTCAAAGATATCTACGTAGACATACAGGGTTAAGGGAGCGGAACCGGGATATGAGTGTCGGCATCTCAATAAAGAACGCAGTCAAGAAATACGGAGAGAACACAATTATCCCGGATTTGTCCATCGAAATCCATGATAAGGAATTCTTCACCCTCCTCGGTCCTTCGGGATGCGGCAAAACCACCCTTTTACGGATGATTGCCGGTTTCAATACTATCGAGGGAGGGGAATTCCGCTTTGATGAGAAACTCATCAACGATATGGAAGTGAGTAAACGGAATATCGGCATGGTTTTCCAGAACTACGCCATTTTTCCTCACTACACCGTCCGTCAGAATGTGGAGTTCGGCCTGAAAAACCGGAAACTCCCCAAAGAAGAAATCCACATGGCCACCGAGGAATTCCTCGAGCTCATGCAGATTCTGGAATACAAAGACCGCATGCCCGAACGCCTGTCGGGAGGCCAGCAACAACGGGTTGCACTGGCCCGGGCCCTTGTTATCTAACCCGATGTCCTGTTGATGGACGAACCTCTTTCCAATCTGGATGCCAAACTGCGGATGGAAATGCGGCAGGTAATCCGCGATCTCCAGAAAGATGTCGGTATCACGACAATCTACGTTACCCACGATCAGGAAGAAGCCATGGCTATTTCCGATCGTATTGCGGTAATGAAAGACGGTGTTATCCAACATGTTGGTACTCCCAGGGAAATCTACCACCGACCCTCCAATGTTTTTGTGGCGACATTCATCGGCCGGACAAACCTTATCGAAGCCGATTATTCGGCTGCCGGTAAATTGGTGACAATGAATGGGTACGAGTTCAAAATGGATGGAGTTAAAGCCGAATCCGATACTCCGGTAACGCTCTCTATTCGCCCTGAGGATTTCCAGATATCTGCCGCCGAGCTTCCAGGTAATAAAAGCGGTGTCAAAAGCCGTATCACTGATGAGGTGTTCCTGGGACTCAATACTCATTTTCAGGTTGAGATACCCGGTGGACAGATTGTCGAGATTATCCATGAATCGGAAATGAACAGCCCATTCAAAACCGGAGACCAGGTTTGGCTTACTCTGAATTCAGAAAAGATTAACGTCTTTACCCGTGAGGGGAGCAGGAATCTGATTCATGAATCGTAATCCTACAGCCGGTAAAAGGCTCGATATCTGGAGCATGGTAACCCTGCTGGTACTGGGTATGTATGCCCTGTTCCTCGTTTACCCGCTATTCAACCTGTTGATGCAGGCCGTTGTGGATAAAGAGACCGGGAAATTTACCCTCGCTTATTTTGTAAAATTTTTTGGCAAACCCTATTATTTAAATACTTTACTGAACAGCTTTAAGGTGACCTTCGGAGTGACCATTCTCACAGTCATGCTGGGCACGCCGCTTGCCTTTATCTTTACCCGTTATAAAATCCGGGGAAAGTCTCTGCTTCGCATCCTCATTATCCTTTCATCCATGTCGGCCCCTTTTATCGGGGCGTACTCCTGGATACTGCTTTTAGGACGAAGCGGAGTGATTACCACTTTTTTCCGGGAGTCTCTGGGTATCAATATACCCAGTATCTATGGATTCTCGGGAATTCTGTTAGTGCTCACTCTGCAGCTCTATCCCCTGATTTTCCTGTACGTATCCGGGGCATTGAAAAATGTAGACAACTCATTACTGGAGGCCAGTGAAAACCTCGGTTGTTCAGGAATAAAGAGATTCTTTGTCATCATTGTTCCACTCATCGGGCCGACGCTGTTTGCCGGCGGTTTGCTGGTATTTATGCGCTCTCTGGCGGATTTCGGAACTCCGATGCTTATCGGTGAGGGATTTCGAACCTTCCCGGTAACCATCTTCAACGAATTCATCAGCGAGCTCGGCGGAGACGACGGATTTGCTGCGGCGATTTCCATCATCGCCATCGTAATCACCACATTCATCTTCCTGATTCAGAGATATCTCTCCAACCGAAAAACCTTCACCATGAATTCCATGAACAAGATCCGTCCTGTGGAGGCAAAGGGCCTTACCCGGATCTTCATCCATATCTATTCCTATGCACTTATCGGTCTGTCTATCATGCCTCAGTTGTATATCATCTATACGGCCTTCAAGAATGTGAACGGAACAGTGTTTGTTCCCGGTTACTCTTTCGGTAACTTCATCGAAGCATTCGACAAGGTTGGCCGGTCCATATCCAACACTCTTATCATTCCGGGAATTTCTCTGGTGGTGATTGTGTTTTTTGCGGCCCTTATTGCCTATATCACCGTTCGCCGGCCAAACTTCCTTACCGGTACTGTCGATACCGTTTCCATGGTGCCTTACATCATTCCCGGTTCTGTTGTCGGTATTACGCTTCTTATCGCCTTCAACAAGCCCCCGATACTGCTCAGCGGAACCATGCTTATCATGGTGATCGGCCTGGTGCTCAGAAGGCTGCCTTATACAATCCGTTCCAGTGTTGCCGTGCTGCAGCAGATTCCCATGAATATCGAAGAGGCCGCGTTAAGCCTGGGCTCATCCAAGATCAATGCCTTCTATAAAATAACCATGCCCATGATGGCCGCCGGTCTTATTTCCGGCGCTATTTTAAGCTGGGTGACCATGATCAGCGAGCTTTCCACCGCTATCCTGCTCTATGTCGGCAGAACCAAAACTCTGACTGTGGAGATTTATACCCAGATTATCAGGGGGAACTACGGCATTGCCGCCGCTCTCTCGACGATACTGGCAGTATTGACTGTTATTTCCCTGCTGATTTTCAACAAGGTTTCCAAGGGTGATGACTTAAGTATGTAAGCGGCTAGCTGTCTTTTCTCCTGTCACGGCGATTCGGCCGGATCAGGATGTAAACAGCGACAACAAGCAGTGCAAATCCTACGTACATGAGGGTGAAGCCCCAATCCGGAATTTCAATAAAGATGATTTTCCGGATGAGTCTTCCCACGAAAGAAATATCCCCCTCGAAATCCTGCCCGGCTCTGGCTCTGAGACGCCACTCCCATGTCGTCAGGGGACACCATGCGCCGGCCAGTGCTTCTACCGCCACCAGGACTACAGCCGCAAGGTGGAGGAATCTGAAGCGCCGGTTACGAACCCATCGCCATTTCAGGATGCCGCCGGTCAGTATCAGGAAAGTTCCACCGACGGTAAATGAGACGTAGAGGAGATGGATGAATACCATGGCATCAGCAGCAAGTGCGAAATAGTTCATGATATCTCAGGATAGTCTTTCACCGATCTATTTGCTTCCGGATTAATTTTATCGAGAGAACTGCCAATCCGCCAAGCAGTCCCAGAAAACTCATCGAAAGCAGACTCCACTTGAGCATCGTCATTACCGGTGCAAGAATATCAATCCCCGGGGATAAGCTTGGATAGCGCAGCATCACAACTGAGGCGAAAAGGTTCTCCAGATAATCGAATAAGCCTGCACAGATGGGGAGCAAATTTATACGGGAAATCTTCGATCCCGCCGAAAGCTTGCCGAACACCCATGAGAGTGATGTTGTCAGGAATCCGACATAAACCAGGGGCCATATGATGTCAAAGCGGTATCTCATTCTCACATATGCCATGCGGCCCTCAGGGCCGTAGGCTTCAGCAATACCATAGAGATGCTCGGGGCTGTACCAGAATGCCAGATCCGGATAACCGGGGTCGAAATCTTCAGTTACACCGATTTTTGGTTGAGCCGGTAATACCAGAATAAGGAAGATTGCGAATATTGCCAGAGTGGTAAATACAACTATTGGTTTTGAGTATCGTATAAGCCAATCGGATAATTTTTTCATCTCAATATCCATTCCCCTGGTTGATCCTATCACAGGTATCCAGCCGACAATGGAGTCCTGCAGATACAAAGCCCGATTAAATTTATTACAATAATAGAAGTAATTAAATCAAATTAAACGAGGAATAATATGAAGCTGTTTGCTTATCTGTCTGTTTTACTGCTGGCAGGTTCCCTGTTTGCAGACCCCATTCAATACGTGAAGATTCAAGCCGAGGAGTCGGAACACTGGGGAATCCTGGAAAACCAGACTGTAATCGAATTGGATAACGCGCCCTGGAACAACCCGGGGAGGACAGGAAACAGATATTCGGTGTCCACAGTCACTCTTCTCCCCCCGGTCTCCCAGACAAAGGTACTGGCGGTAGGGCTGAATTACCGCAGTCACAGCGGAAACGCCGGTGCGGCTCAACCTGAGCTCTTTGCCAAATTTCCCTCATCCATACAGGGGAGCGGGCCTCTTCTCGTACCTGCAGATGCAGTATCGGTACACTACGAAGGGGAACTTGTCATCGTGATAGGTCGAAAGGCCAAAAAGGTGAGTGTCGAAGACGCGAAAGATTACATATTCGGCGTTACCGTAGGTAATGACGTTTCGGAACGGGGATGGCAGTCCTCCGACCTGCAATGGGTTCGCGCTAAAGCCAGCGACGGATTCGCACCAATAGGTTCAGTGCTTGTTCAAGGTGTCGACTGGTCTGATCTGATGATTACAACCCGGGTAGATGGCGTTGTCAGACAGAATGAAAGTACGGCCAATCTTCTCCACTCGCCGGAGAAGATTGTGTCATGGATCAGCCGATACATTACCCTCGAACCCGGAGATGTGGTGTTTACAGGGACACCGGGACGAACCCGGAGTATAGAACCAGGAGCGCTTGTAGAGGTGAGTATTGAGGGCGTAGGAACTGTGCAAAACCGGTTCATCTGGGAATCAGAGTAATTCCGGCGTTCGGAATTTGCGGCTGTGTTAGTATGAGACACCTTAATGAGAGGAGACCGAATTGATTCCCAGGGAACGCATTCTGGCCGCACTCAAGGGAAAGCCGACGGATCGGGTTCCTGTCATGGAAATGGGAATTGACTGGTCGGTGATGACGGGTCTCGGTTACGGTAGTTATCTCGACATGATTGAGGGTCTGGATCTCGACGGGGTATCGGTCAACCAGATGCTCTACGTCCTGGGGTGGCGCCGATGGGTGATTCCCCACCTGAAATATTATGTTGATGAATGGGGTGTTAAAAGCCGCCTGACCGGAGAACTGCTGCCGACCCCGGTGGGTCATCCCATATCCGCCGCTGCCGACCTGGCGGATTTCCGCCCTCCACGCCCTGAAAAAAGCGCTCTTATCAAAGCTGTCCGTCATGTCAGGAAGCGCTTCCCGAATAGGGCCGTGGCCATCCTGAGCCGAAATGATTTTGCTGCATCCTGGTTCCTCTGCGGGATGGATGTGCTCATGATGTCCTACCTTGATAATCCGAAGTTCGTTGACAGCCTTTCGGAAATGGTGAGCGATTATTACTGTGAGCTATACCGGCTCTGTATACAGGCAGGTGCCGATGTCGTTTACCTCACCGACGACTACGCGTATAAAACCAGTACCCTGATGTCCCGGGGGCATTTTCAGCGTTTCATTCTCCCCTGGCTCCGCAAAGGGGTGCAGGCCGTTCATGATGCCGGCGGGCTCTGTATCAAACATACCGATGGTGATATCTCGGGGATTCTGGATCTGATTATCGATACCGGGATTGATGGCCTTGGACCTCTGGAACCTGCAGCCGGCAACAATCTGGTCGATCTTCGAAAACAGCTCGGCAACAGGGTTACCCTTGTGGGGAATGTCGATGTGGATCTGCTCAGCAGAGAATCGCCTGTAGAGGTGGCCGCGGTTACGGGTTCGCTTCTTGAAGGGCTCGCACCCGAGGGCCGGTACATCCTCTCTTCAGGTAATACCATTACATCCTCGGTGAAGGCCGAAAATTTCAAAATGATGGTGGATACCGCTAGGTGAACGAGCCTTATGATGTGATTATCCTCGGCGCCGGAGCTTCCGGCCTGATGTGCGCCGCCGAGGCGGCACGCCGGGGGCGAAAAACGGTTCTCCTGGACCATGGCAATCAAACTGGCCGAAAGATACTCATCGCCGGAGGCGGAAAATGCAATTTCACCAACTATGAGATTGGACCGGAAAACTATATTTCGGAGAATGCCCATTTCTGTAAGTCCGCCCTCAGCCGTTACACCCAATGGGACTTCCTGGGACTTGTGGAGAAACATCATATCCGCTGGGAAGAGAGGGATCAGGGGCAGCTGTTCGCCCGGGAGTCGGCCCGGGAGATTCGGGACATGCTGCTGAACGAGGCGCTTTCCGCCGGTGCAGTCCTGAGAACCGGCGTCGCTATCGAATCAGTTCATCCCATGCCGGGTAACGGATTCTCTGTTCAATGCCGTCGAACCGAATATCGGGCAGAGTCTCTTGTAATTGCTACTGGAGGGCTTTCACTGCCCGATGCGGGTGCCAGCCCTTTAGGTTATCGCCTCGCTGAACAATTCGGGATTTCCGTCGTCGCCGTATCTCCGGGGCTCGTTCCTCTCACCTTGAACAAGAACGACAAGGAAACCTTCACAGCCCTGGCGGGAATCGCCATCCACGCCGAGGTAGCCACAGGTAATAAGAGATTCCGTGAAAATCTTCTATTTACACACCGGGGTCTCAGCGGCCCGGTTATCCTTCAGGCTTCCAATTACTGGGATTCGGGCCAGGAGCTTCGAATCAATCTGTTGCCTGATGAGTCCGTTTCGGACCTGATTGAAGAGGCCAGGCAAAAATCACCGACCATCCGGGTGATGGGGCTTCTCTCCCGTTTGCTGCCGAAACGTCTGGTGGCAGCCATCATTCCGAACCATCTTGCACAACGGCAGCTTAAAACACTCACAGCAGCTGAATGCGTTGAAATTGCAGATCATCTCCATCAATGGAGTATCAAACCTAATGGAACCGAAGGGTCCAGAACCGCCGAAGTAACCCGGGGCGGCGTTTCAGTCGAGGCACTCTCATCTAAAACATTTGAGGTGAGAGCCGTCCCCGGTCTATATTTCATAGGCGAGGTATTGGACGTTACCGGATGGCTGGGGGGGTACAACCTTCAGTGGGCCTGGTCTTCAGGTTGGTGTGCAGGGCAGTTTGTGTAGGGGCCGATTGTTCCTCTCCGGTTGACTTTTGCTCCGCTATGGTTTCGATAAATATCAATAACCGAAAGGAAACGAAATGAATCATCTAGTTCAGGAATTGAAAGACTTCAATCCGGAGAAGGAATTCTTCATCGGATTCGACTCCGACGGCTGTGTCTTTGACAGCATGGGGATCAAACAGAGGGAGTGTTTCTGTCCGGCTTTCATTAATAATTTTGACATGCAGGGTGCTTCCGGTGCTGCAAGGGAAGTTTGGGAGTTTGTGAACCTGTATTCAAAAACCCGGGGTGTTAACCGTTTTAAGGCCGTTATACGGGCACTCGATCTCCTGAAAGAACGTCATGAAGTTATAGAACGCGGTTTGTCCGTTCCTGAAACCGCCGAGCTGCAGGCCTGGACCAGACGTGAAACCAAGCTTGGTGAAGCCACTCTTGTTCCCGAAGTCGAGGCGAATCCCCATCCGGATCTGCAACGCGCCCTTCGTTGGTCTTTGGATGTCACGGCCGCCGTAAAAAAAATTGCCCGGAATCTCCCACCCTATCCCCAGGTGAAAGGCATATTGGCAAAAGCTGTTTCCCAAGCTGATTTAATGGTTGTCAGCCAAACTCCTAGCGCCGACCTGGAGAGGGAATGGGCCGAATACGGCATTGCCGAGTATGTTCGACTCATCGCAGGGCAGGAGCGTGGTACAAAAACCGAGCATCTGGAATTCGCCGCCGGCGGTAAATATGAAAAGGAGAAAACCCTCATGATTGGCGACGCCCCTGGAGACATGAAGGCCGCTCAGGACAACGGCGTCCTGTTTTATCCCGTTATTCCCGGTACTGAAGAGCAAAGCTGGGACCGGTTTCGGGATGAGAGCCTGGATCGATTCTTTGCCGGTACCTATGCCGGTGAGTATCAGGACCAGCTGATGGCGGAATTCGACACGGCCCTGCCCGAAAAAGCCCCCTGGCAATCCTAACCTCATGTTGTATTACGAACGCGGCGGTGAAAGCGAAGTTCTTACTGATGATGATATGCGGGATGGTCTCTATGAGGCGCTGGGAAAAATCGGCAGCCGTACAAAGGTTCTGGCTGTTCCTCCTGACATTACCCGGTTCCATTCAAAAGCCGGCGATCTGACTCGATTTGCCTACGATTATTACGGCGCTGCTTTAACTGACATCATGCCGGCTCTGGGCACCCACGCCCCGATGACCGAAGCTGAGATGGACCGGATGTTTCCCGGTGTTCCGCATAAATTATTCCGGGTGCATAAGTGGCGTTCCGATCTGACCACCCTGGGAACAGTTCCCGGATCCTTTATCTCTGAAGTATCCGGCGGCCGGGTGGACTATGACTGGCCGGCTCAGGTGAACACCCTTCTGGCTGAGGGCGGTTACGACCTTATTTTTTCACCGGGTCAGGTGGTTCCCCATGAAGTGATCGGTATGGCCAACCATTCCAAGAATATATTTGTCGGTGTCGGTGGCGGCGGGGGAATTCATAAAAGCCATTTCCTTGGTGCCGTGCATGGAATGGAGAACATCATGGGGCGGGTGGACAATCCTGTCCGTGCGGTTCTGGACTACGCAGTCAGAGAATTCGCAGCTAAGCTTCCCATTCTCTATGCTCAAACTGTTCTGGGGCCTGATGCTTCAGGCGCCCTTGTCGTTCGTGGTCTTTATATCGGTAACGGGCGGGAGTGTTTTGAAAAAGCCGCAGCTCTTTCTGCGAAAGTCAACTTTACGATGGTTAAGAAACCAATAGACAAGTGTGTTGTGTATCTCGACCCGGAAGAATTCCGAAGTACCTGGCTTGGAAACAAAGCTGTTTATCGAACACGGATGGCCATGGCCGACGGGGGTGAACTCATCGTAATGGCTCCTGGAGTCAAGGAGTTCGGAGAAGACGGTGAAATCGATGTTCTGATCCGTAAATACGGATACAAGGGCACCGAGACGACACTGTCGGCGGTGAAGAATAATGAAGACCTGGGAGCCAATCTCAGCGCAGCAGCCCATCTTATACACGGTTCCTCGGAAGGGCGCTTTTCAATTAACTATGCCCCGGGTTTTCTTACCCGGGAGGAAACCCGGGAAGTCGGCTTTCTTCACGCCGACCTGGCACCGCTGATGGAAAAATACGATCCTTCAGTATTGAAGACCGGATGGAACATGGTGGATGGCGAGGAGATATTTTTTGTCGGCAATCCTGCCCTTGGTCTCTGGGCGCATTCGGACAGATTCACGAATTAGAAATTGGAGATAACAATATGAATAACAGACAAGCAGATATCGGCCTCATCGGCCTTGCGGTAATGGGTCAGAATCTGGTGCTCAATATGAATGATCATGGATATATCGTCGCGGTTTTCAACAGAACTTTTGCGAAGACCACAGATTTTCTGAATGGTCCGGCAAAGGGCCGGGACACCATACTCGGCTCTGGAACCCTTGAGGAATTCGTCGGAAAAATTTCATCTCCCAGGAAAGTGATGCTAATGGTGAAAGCCGGAGAGGTTGTTGACCTCTGGATCGACAAGCTGCTGCCTCTCCTGGACAAGGGTGATGTCATCATAGATGGCGGTAACTCCCATTTCCCGGATACCATTCGTCGGCATGAGAAACTGAAAGCGGCGGGTCTGCTGTTCGTCGGCACAGGTGTCTCCGGCGGAGAGGAAGGGGCGCGAACCGGTCCGTCCATAATGCCCGGCGGTGAACCGGCGGCATGGCCGTTGGTTAAACCGATATTCCAGGACATTTCGGCCAAGACCGACGACGGTGAGCCCTGCTGCGACTGGGTGGGGGAAGGCGGCGCCGGTCACTACGTAAAAATGGTTCATAACGGAATCGAATACGGCGACATGCAGATGATTACCGAGGCCTATCAGCTGATGAAGCAGGGTCTGGGTATGAGTCCTGATGACATGCACCGGGTTTTCGCCAAATGGAACGATGGCGTTCTGGATTCCTACCTGATTGAGATAACCCGGGACATTCTGGGATTCCGGGACGAAAAAGGCGAGGCTCTGGTGGAAAAGATTCTGGATACCGCCGGCCAGAAAGGTACGGGTAAGTGGACCGGTGTGAGCGCCCTGGATCTCGGCATGCCGGTAACCCTTATAGGTGAGGCCGTTTTCGCCCGATGCCTGAGCGCCCTGAAGGACGAACGGGTCGCTGCATCCAAAGTACTCTCAGGCCCGAATGCCAGTTTTGACGGCGATAGAGCGACTTTTATTGACGATCTCGAGCAGGCTCTCCTGGCCAGTAAAATTGTCAGTTATACCCAGGGCTACATGCTCATGCGGGAAGCCGCAGTAGAGAACGGTTGGATTCTGAATTATGGGGGCATCGCCCTGATGTGGAGCGGCGGTTGTATTATCCGTTCGGTATTCCTTGGAGAAATCAAGAAGGCCTTCGATATCGATCCGGAGCTGAATAATCTGCTGCTGGCGGATTACTTCAAAACAGCTGTGGATCGGGCTCAGTCGGGTTGGCGCCGCGTTGTCTCGAAAGCCGTGGAGCTGGGTATTCCGGTTCCGGCTTTATCGTCAGCTCTGGCATTCTACGATGGTTATCGTTCGGAACGGCTGCCGGCCAACCTTCTCCAGGCCCAGCGGGACTATTTCGGGGCCCATACCTACGAAAGGCTGGATTCACCCCGAGGTAAGTTCTTTCATACAAACTGGACCGGAACCGGAGGAGATGTCAGCGCTTCGACGTATTCGGTTTAGATATTTCGAGTTCGGGAACCTCAATAACTCAGCCGATACCGCCAAGAGATATATGCTTGGTTTCCATGAAGGCTTCCATTCCCTCTGATCCAAGTTCCCGGCCGGAGCCGCTCTCTTTCATTCCGCCGAAGGGGCAGTTACTGGTAGAGGGTACGGGATCGTTCACACCCACCGAGCCGGCCTCAAGAGCTTCGGCAACCCTGAAGGCCCGGTTCAGGTCCCGGGTGTATACGTAGGCCGCCAGGCCGTAAACAGTATCGTTTGCCCGGGCGATGACTTCCTCTTCGGTATCAAATGGAACCACCGGTGCCAACGGGGCGAAACTCTCATCAATCATGCACACTGCGTCGTCGGGAACATCAGCCAGAACGGTGGGCTCAAGATACGGACCATCATTCCGGTCTACGGCCTTACCGCCGCAGATGAGCCTTGCCCCCCGATCAACTGCATCTTTTACCTGGGCGAGAGCTGCGTCCAACGCAGATTGATTAATAAGAGGACCCACCTCAACACCTTCTTCAAGGCCATAGCCGATTTTGAGGGATCGAGTCCGGTCCTCGAGCATTTTCAGAAACTTGTCATAGACACTGCGCTCCACATATGTTCGGTTTGACGCGATACAGGACTGTCCGCTGTTGCGGAATTTAGTAATGATGACACCTTCCAGGGCTGCCTCCAGGTCTGAATCGCCGAAGACGATGATCGGGGCATGTCCACCCAGCTCCAGTGAGAGGTTCGTGACTGTGGTTGCGGATTTTCGAATGAGTTCCTTTCCGACACTTGTTGATCCTGTAAAAGTGATCTTACGGCATACCGGATTCTCCATGAACTCATCAACAATCTCGGATGCCGGGCCCAGTACAATCTGGAACACAGCCCTTGGGATACCGGCATCGTCCAACGCTTTTGCCATGGCCAGAGCTGAGAGCGGCGCTTTTCCGGAAGGTCTCAGAATTACCGGACATCCGGCGGCCAATGCCGGGGCTACTTTGCGGGCGGATAGAACCAAAGGGAAGTTCCACGGTGATACGGCGGCCACCACACCCACTGGCTGCTGGACTATGAGATGACGCTTACCTTCGGCCTGGGGTGGCACGATACGTCCATAACCTCGTCGTGCTTCCTCTGCGAACCAGCGGAAATGATCTATCGCGACGTTGACTTCCCCTCGGGCCTGGGCCAGAGGTTTCCCGTTTTCCCGGGTAATTGTGACGGCGATTTCTTCCAGGCGATCCGCCATCAGACCGGCAGCCCAGAGCAGTATATCCGCCCGGTCCCGGCCGCTCATGCCCCGCCATGCAGGAAAGGCCTTTTGCGCGGCGGCCAAGGCTTCCCGGGTTTCATCTCTACCGACGGTGGCTACTGTAGCGATACTATCTCCGTTACCGGGATCTGTTACTTCAATTGTGCCGATTCCATCGATCCAGGAACCGTCAATGAGCAGTTTCTCAATCGCCATAGGGTCCCCCGATCCATTTGGGAACTTCCTTCCAGTCACCAAGGAACTGGTGGAGCACGAGATCGGTGAGATGATGTTCATAAAGTCCCGAGAGGATGGGAAAACCCATTGTGCAGGCGTCGGCGCCGATTAAGGCTGACTGGAGAACATGCTCGGGATGGCGGATCGCTGCCGTGAGTAACTGGGTTTCAAAACCGTAGTTGTCGAATATTTTCCGAATTTGCTCGACCAGCTCAATACCCTTCTGACCCGCCGAATCCAGCCGGCCGATGAAGGGACTGATATACGTAGCACCCGCCTTGGCAGCAAGCAGGGCCTGAAGAGGGGTGAAATTGATTGTGGCGTTGGTACTGATTCCTTCTGACGCGAGGATTTTTATGGCCTTGATCCCTTCTTTGATTACCGGCACTTTGACGATGACATTTTCGGATATCTCTGCAAGCGCCCGTCCTTCCCGGACAATGCCCTCTGCGTCTGTAGCAATGGTTTCAATGCTGACGGGGCCGGCGACCATTCGGCAAATTTCAGGATATATCTCGCTGGGGTTTCCTCCTGCGGTTTTAACGTGGGACGGGTTGGTTGTCACACCGTCGATAATTCCCCATTCAACAGCCTGTTTCACTTCATCCAGCCGAGCGGAGTCAAGAAAGATCTTCATATTTTATGTACCGATACCTTTTAGAGTAGATACCGGTGATTATAGTGCGACTTCCGGAACTTCGGGGAGGGGCAGGACAACCCTACCGGCAAATCTTCGGATTTCTATACCAGTTTTACCACTTTTCCGGTCCGATAGGATTCTCTGGCCGCCAGAGCTACCCGCAGGGCTTCTTCGCCATCATTCAGAGTTGACGGGAATTTTCTACCGGTTTTAAAGCAGTTTACCAGCGCCGCCACATTGTCCCGAATGGACTCCGGTTTCCCGGCTTCACTGTCCCAGACCCAGATGGTTGCGTCTTCCGGATCGGCATTCAGCGGGGCGTGACTCAAGATACCCCAATGGTTGGAAGCCCCGTTGTCCAGACTGGTATAGGCCCTTTCTTTCAGCCCAAGCCATGCAGTACCCTCTGTTCCATGTACCTGAATTGTCAGATTGAAATCGAATTCGGTGAGGGCATGAGATATTTGCCAGGCAGAACCATTTGTGAAGCGTCCCTGACAGAAGGCGACATCTTCATAGTCGAAATCTGTATGAATGGCGTCTGTACCCACGGTATGGACAGATGCGAACTCTTCACCGGTAAGAAATCTTGCCAGGTCGAACCAGTGGGAGGTCTCCTCGACAATCAGTCCTCCGGACTTTGACTCGGATTGTATCCATTTGTTCCATTTATCCCGGCGAAATGGCTTCCTGAAGTGGTGCAGAGAAAATGCTTTAACCTCACCCAGCACTCCCGTGTTTATCAGCTCCCGAAGGGCGGCTGCCCCGGGATTCAGTCGGAACTCATAGGCGATGGCAACTCGTCTGCCGGATGATTCAACAGCTTCCCTGATCGAATGTATCATCGACACGGGTCAGCCGCGGAGACCAGGCGTCGGCCACCGCCACAAGTTCCGTCTCTGTAGACCGGAGGTACGCCGCCACATGAGCCATTCCAATTCCCAGGCCGACGACAGCAGTTTTCATAATGATACCGTCCTGGGAGGATTCGCCAGAATCCTCCTGGCGTTACCCCATAAAATCGGATCCAGAGTGGATTTTGGAAGAGCCAGCCCTTTTGAGTTTCTGCTGCTTTCGGGAACCCGAGGATAGGGGTTATCCACCAACTTGTCGGTGCTGAGGAACTCCAATAGTCGGTGACATCTTTTTTTATTTCCTGTGAGAGATTCTCCGGAAAAGACCCCGAGCTTCTTGGGGAAAAAAAATGCATCTGAACCGAATAATATGCGATAGCGGTAGTTATGAAAAAATTCTGCTGCCTGTTCGGGATTATTGCTGAGAGGTTCATAGAAATAGTTCCCCGGAGCCAGATCGAAAACAGCATTGGGCGAATCATCCAGAAAAGCCGCTGCATTGTTCAGGTTGCCACCCAGAAAGAGCAGGTGGGGAAATACTATCGTGGTTTCAGGTGCAGAACGGCAGAGCCGGGCAGCACTGCGGATGAGCGCCATGAATTCGGGAGCCTCATTCCCGGACAGAGACGGTTCACGGGACTCGTCATCCCAGAACTCCGGGGGATCGGCGATATGGAACAGGACCGGCATGTGTTGCCTTCCGGCCTCCCGGCAGGCTTTGACTAAACGACTGTCGTCGGGCATCAGCCTCAGGGCGGCAGCCAGTTCAGGCTTCCCCTCCCAGAGTTTCAAACCGTCAAAACCGGTCTCGGCTAAAGCTGCAACCTGCAGGGCGGG
>RCND010000787.1_pt1 | contig 18155 bp, 19 predicted proteins | sample 2041351 | NCBI WGS metagenome assembly RCND01 (sample SAMN09708230, study PRJNA481090) | Marine sediment metagenome, whole genome shotgun sequencing project. | biome: marine sediment; feature: ocean; material: sediment; isolation source: Sewage treatment plant 12B marine sediment (STP12B) ... | reverse complement strand
TATGGGATCACCGATCTTCGACTTCCTGTTCTTCTTGCGAACAAGGGAACCCATTTTGATGTGCTGTTATCGGCTGAAAGGATAAACGAGATTAAGCATCTGGAGGACCTTATTGAGCAGGTAAAGCAAAAAATTGTAGTTTAAGATTCATATGAATTATGTGATCGAAGGTCAGGGAGCACTGGTCAATGCGAAAGGGGAGGAGACCCCCTTAAAAGTTTGCTATCTCTTATTCAGAGGCAATTCGATCCCATAATTCCTCTTTGAGTTTTCCCTTTTCAGGATAAGAGCAAAGATGAGGCCTACCAGGCTGAGGGCTGCGAACATCAGCATGGTGGGGGTATAGTTCAGCACATCCGGTGTCCCGGGGTTGGCCCTGTCCAGTATCACTCCTGCCAGGATAGGTACCCCCCAGAGTCCCAGATTTTGAACAGAATACATCAAGCCGTATGCGGTACCAATATCCTTCTCATTCACCAGTTTAACCATGCTGGGCCACATGGCAGCAGGCACCAGTGAAAAGGCCACTCCCAGGAGAATCATAAAAAAGTGAGGTTGCAGAGTCGTGAAGGCAAAAGTCAGGTGAACAAATAGCAGGATGGAAGCTCCAATGATCATGGCGGTGGCACTCCGGCCCTTTCGGTCCACCAGAAATCCAAACAGGGGAGTGAACAGCATGGTCCCAAGGGGCAATAAGGAGGTAATCTTCCCGCTCTCCAGAATGGAGATCCCAAACTTATGGTAGAAAAAATCCGGGGCAAAAGCTACAAAGGGAAATACTGCTGAATAGAAAGTCACACAGAGCAGAAGTATAAAAATATAGGCCCGGTTTTTCAAAATATCCAGGATATCGCTTATTGCAAATTTATCCGGCTTAACCTTGGGAGCCGACCGCTCGATTTCCCGATCATACTTCAAGTCCAACAGCATATAAATCAGGAATATGAGGAATCCCATACATACCAGAACCCCGGCGAACCAGATAGCCGTTGTCAGATGACTTCCATCCTGTGCCAGTGTGGGCGAGACTCTCAATGCCAGGAAGGATCCCAGTCGTCCGAATCCTACCTTCAGGCCAAAGGCCAGTGCCAGATCCTTTCCCTTGAACCACTTTACCAGGATTTTGCTGACTACCACAATGCTTGTTTCTGCTCCCAGGCCATAAAAGAACCTACCGGCCAGCATCATTTTTAGTTCAGCACTGTATTGGGGAAGAATGGAACTCATCATCTGGTATCCGGGTCCCCCGGCCCGGTAATAATCACTGGCGCCATAGGCAGTGAGGACTGCCCCAAACGCCATGAAAAAAACAAACATAAAACCGGTCCGGCGTATTCCAAGCCTGTCCAGGATAATGCCTCCCAGAACTGCCATCAACAAAAAGGTATTGGGTACGGCATAAAAGGAGACAAACAAACCATACTGTGTATTGGTAAAGTCAAATTCCTGGGTGAGCAGTGCTTTCAGGGATGAGAAAGCATCATAGAAGTAATAGTTCACCGACAGGGTGAGTCCAAGCAATATGAGTACTCCCCATCTTGCATATGGAGACTCTGACAGTAGTTTCTTCATTACTTTACATATTCTGAGTGTACCAATATGGGAAATAATCTGCGAAAATGAGCAGCTAGACTTTCAGCATGATTTGATTAAAGCAACACTATGTGCTACCTTCCTGCATTAAACTCGAATTTGAACGGTACTTTTATGAAATATATTTTTAGCATCGCAATGGCCTGTCTGCTACTGGGCAATCCCATACATGCCCAGGATGAAAACGACACGATTCCGAAAAGAGCGATCAAGCTTTACAAGAAGCCTTTCCCACCAGTTAAAGGAGATTTATTCATTCTCGCCATGCCAATTGTGTCGTACAATCCTTCAAACGGATTCATGTACGGGGCGGGCATGTCAGCCAGTGCATTCCTGGGTAATCCCGCCACAACTCGTATCTCCTCGTCCCAGGCATCCATTATGTATACTACAAAGAAACAATTACTTGTATATCTTAAAAGCACCTTCTATACGAAGGATAATAATTGGATCCTCAACGGCGACTGGCGCTACATGGACACCTCCCAGCCAAGCTACGGTTTGGGGACGGGACCAGCCTCTTCTAAACTTGCCAGCAATGGCTTTGAGATAGGGGATAATGTTTATTCCGCTCCAATTAATGATGCTCAGCTTTTGTCCTATCAGCAGATCAGGTTCTATGAAACTGTATCAAAGGAAATCAGAGATAATCTTTATCTGGGATTAGGGTATCATCTAGACATTTTCACAGACATGATTGACGGCCTTGCTGATACTACCGCTGATCCTCCGGTAATCACCAGTTACTATGCCTATAATGTAAAGCACGGCTTTGACCAGAATAGGAGCACTCTATCAGGGATCTCGCTCAATGCAAGCTATGATTCAAGGGATAATCAAAATTGTGCATATGAGGGGCAGTACGCCAATGTGTCTTTTCACATCAATCCGGAATTTCTTGGAAGCGAAAAGAATTCTACTATGCTGAAAATGGAGTATAGGAAATATATCGATCTCACAAAAAATCACCGCAATATGCTGTGTTTTTGGGGCATAGGTAATTTTCTTACCTCCGGGACTATGCCCTATATGAATTTACCCGCTCTGGGAGAGGATCAATACAATAAATCCGGAAGGGGTTACACTGTGGGTAGATTCAGGGGTCCCAAGCTTGTCTATGGGGAAGCAGAATTCAGGAAGCACCTGGTGGCCACCAAGAAGAACCCCGATTTCCTGGGAATGGTTGTTTTTTTCAATGCTGTGACTGCAAATAACCCTGATGCAGACATTGACCTCTTCAACTATGTGAACATCGCCGGAGGCATCGGTATAAGGGTTATGGCCAGCAAGAACGCCCGGACAAAACTGGGAATTGATTATGCCTGGGGGGACTATGGCTCCAGTGGGTTCTATCTTAAGATGAATGAGACTTTCTGACTCTTAATTGAAACCGAACTTCTTTAATCCTTCGTGACTGATTTTAATGGCTTCAAGAGGCTTCATATCATCAAAGGTCTGGTCCTGCTCAACAATATAATATTGCATACCTGAGACATCTTTCGCCTTAAGAATATTTGCAAAGTCAATAGTTCCTGTACCAACCGGGGCGAATCTGCCCTGATCATCCATGTCTTTGATGTGCCAGATCTTAAAACGTCCCGGGTATTTTTCCATGTAAGCGACGGGATCAGCGCCAGCTTTAACTACCCAGTATAGATCGACCTGGAAATTGACCAATGCAGGATCGGTGTTCTCCATGAAGTACTCAATGGGGATAACTCCGCTTGAATCCTTTTTAAATTCAAAATCATGGTTGTGATAAAGCAGCTCTATACCTGCCTCATTACACTTTTTCCCAAGGGTGTTCAGGATTTCTGTGACAACCTCAATCTTACCTTCGATACCCATAGAACGGGTTTTGCGATCATATTTGAAATGTCCCATGGGCGGGACCGGAATTACAAAATATTTAAATCCTGCAGCCTTTGCATCTGCAATCTGCTCATCTGCATTTTCCAGTGTTACAGATCCCATGTGGGCACTCAGTGTTTTCATCCCCAATTCATTTACATGTTTCTTAAAATCTACGGGAGACATATTGTAGAATTTTCCATCAGTATATTCAGCAGCCTCAATGTATTTATAACCAGCATCGGCAACCGCTTTGAGGGTCTCTTCGGGATTGGTTCCCATTTCATTTCGCACAGTATAGAGGGTCAGTCCTCCAAACTTATCCTGCGAAAAACTTAGGAAGCTAGTTGCTGCCAGAAGCGCAACCATAAGCAATTGTATTCTAAATATCTTTTTCATAATGCACTTTTTTGATTTTAAAAAACATTTACGAATGTACTATTATTCTTTAGCATAGCACACCTGAATAAGTTGATCCCAGGCTGATTTCACGATATGGGTGAAAATTGCATCAGAGTCATATTCAGGAACAGACTGACTGGCAACCATGGCCTTTACGACCGACTCATCAAAGGGAATTTTACCAAGCAGTGGAATGGATTGCTCTGCCAGGTAGACTTCAATTTCCCTGGATACCCCGGCATGGATATCGAATTTATTGATGATGGCAAAGAGCGGTATTTCAAATTGCCGCACCAGCTCCACCAACCTCTGGGCATCATGCAGACTGCTCATGGATGCTTCGATCACCAGCAGAACAGCATCGGTTCCAGTAATGGAGGAAATTGCAGCGCAACCTGTTCCCGGGGGACCATCGGTCAACAGGATGCTGGCACCAGTCTCTTTCGCAATTTCTCTGGCCCTTTTTCTAACCTGGGAGACCAGCTTTCCGCTGTTCTCTTCTCCTGGTCCCATGGTGGCGTGGGTCATCATACCTGCCCGGGTCTTAGAAACATACCAGGTGTTATTGGTGCTTTTTTCGGAGTGGATGGCTTTAGATGGACAGATTCGTTCGCACAACCTGCAACCCTCGCATTTGAAAGGATCGATTGTCCGCATGCCGGATTCATCCATGGAGATGGCATCGAAGCGGCAGTAATCGCTACAGATGCCACAATGGGCACATATCGTTTGATCAATAGATGCTAACCAGGCTCCTTCAAAAATATGTGATTCAAGGATCTGTGGTTTCAGGATCAGGTGTAGATCCGCAGCGTCCACATCACCATCACAAAGCACCAGGTTATCGCCTGTGGTTGCCAGCGCTGCTGTCACTGTGGTTTTGCCTGTCCCTCCTTTTCCGCTGAGAATGCATATCTCTTTCATGGTATCAGCCCTTTTGCCTGTAGGTTCGTAATTAGTTGTTGGTGAGCTGTGCGGATCTCCCCGGGAATCTTGGTAAACAGATCGGCCCTTGCATATTGCGATGCATAGGACTTGCTAAAAGGAATTTCGCTTAGAATCTCCACGTTTTCTTCTTTCAGGTAGCTGTAAATCTCCTGGCTTCCTAAATTGGCTTTATTGATGACAACTCCAAAGGGTAAACCAAGTTCCCTGACCAGTGCTATCATCAATTTCAGATCATGCATGCCAAAGGGAGTGGGTTCAGTAACCAGAATGATATAGTTGGCATCGGAAACAGTCTCCACAACGGGACAACTTGTTCCGGGAGGTGCATCGAGAATCACCACTTGTTCATCAGCTGGAATGCTCTGCTTCAAAGATCGGATCACCATGGTTTGCATGGCTGAGCCAATTTTCAACCGGCCCTCCAGAATCCCATCTCCATCCTCATCCTTGAACCTGGTAATGGTACCTATAGGCTCGTTTTGGACATTGATGGCCTCAGATGGACAAGCTACCAGGCAAGCTCCGCAGGAATGACAAAGACTTGGATTCACCTCTGCGAAATTTGCCGGTGGTATTACCACAATAGCATTGAATTCACAATATTCAGCGCATTTGCGACAAAATGTACAAGATGTTGTGTCTATAAAAGGGATTTCCTGCTTAATGATAGTTTGGCTGAGCTGCTGCGATTCCGGAAAGAAGAGGACATCATTGGGCTCTTCCACATCACAATCTACCAGGAGCGCACGGTATGCGTGATCTCTGCTAATGGTGCGATAGAGATTGGTGGCCACGGTAGTCTTGCCCGTTCCTCCTTTTCCACTGGCAATGGCGATTCGTATTGCCATTTTTCAGAATCTAGTGATCGCAGTAGTTGGCTGCGAAACTCAGGGTTTCATTCAAAAAGCCGTTTACCAGTTCCTCGGGAGACAGGGCAGGTGCCCCTATAAAAACATTGATACCTCTTTCATTGAAAAGATTTATGGCTCGCTGTCCCATGCCACCGGCAATGATATCTGTAGCACCGCGTTCGGCAAGCCAGGGTGGGAGCAATCCAGGTTGGTGTGGTGGTGCGTCCAGGTAAGCGATCTCCTTGATCTCCTTCTCTTCTACATTAACCATTGCAAATTGCTTGCAGTGGCCAAAATGTCCATCCAGTTTTCCGTCGCTGGTAGGTACGGCAATTTTTTTTGTCATCTTTATTGTTGTTTTTTGTTTGAGATTGAGCCGGGCACTTAATTCTGTCCGGCACTTCTGCCTGGGCCTCTTCCCAGACCTCTTCCAGTTCCTCGTCTTGAAGCTCTATTGGCAGCTCTGCCAGCTCCTCTTCCCATACCCCGTCCTAAACCCTGTCCCATCTGGGACTCCTGTCCGGATGTACTATTTTCATTGGTACTGCATTTACCCATTTGCCTGCCGGATCGGGATCCTTGTCCCTCTGGTCCGGTTCTGTCTAATCCTGGCATTTTGTTTTTTTTGAGTTGTATAATAATAATCTGTCATTTGATACTGTCAGCAATATCAGCGATGGATTTGGAGTCATCAGAAAGGAGTACCATCTGGATATTAAATTTCTCCAGCAACTCCTTTGCCTTGGGTCCAAAATCACCAGATATTACTCTGGTAGCACCCAGCTCAACAACCTTTTCAACGGCTTTAGTACCTGCCCCATGTGAAGCTTCTTTGTTTTCATTTTCGTAGAAACTGGTTTCACCGGTCTCTTCATCCAGGAGGCAGAACCATCCTGCACGCCCGAAACGCAGATCAAAACCGGAATCGAGGTTATTGCCTGTAGAGGATATTAGCGTTTTCATATTTATTCTATAATTGAGTGAATGTTTTCAGATTTACACAGTGGGCAGTGGTGCCCGGTAAACTTATCTGGTATGTTGAATTTGCTTTGGCATGAATCGCACATAAACCAAGAATGGTCCAAGCTTGCATCCCCGAAGACTGACCTGATTTCACGGGTTTCGACCAGGGCCTTTGCAATCTTTCGCCTGGCACTTTCATAGACCCTTGCAAATGTGGCGCGCGAAACACCCATTAACCCGGAGGCCTCCAGGTGGTTCATAAGGTCGTAATCGGCCAGTTTAATGGCCTCATACTCTTCATATAGAAGATTAACATGCTCTTTCCTTCCAATCCGGTTTCCATAAGGTTTATACCCTCTGAAGCCCGGTGGTGCAACCACCTTTCTCATTCTTTTTCTCCTGGGCATACTCTTAAATTCCATTCAAAATTAGTGAGAATATTCTCATTATAAGAATATAACTTAAGTATTTTCAGAAAAATTTGCTTGGTGTAATCAATTTATTTGGAAATCAACAACTTACCTGAAGTAGCAATACCATCAGTCATGATCTGATAGATAAAGATACCGGCTTCCTGAATGCCCACGTTAACTGTGTTTTCTCCTTGCGATAACTGGAGTTGATTTGAATAGACCTTTGCTCCGCTGGTGGAGTAGATCTTCATAAGACCTGACACCGGATCGCCATAATTTGAGATAATAATCTCGTCCATGCTTGCTCCCTGGTACACGGTGAGATCAGAATTAGAATGAGCAAGCTGATTTATTGAAGTACTCCCCTGGTAATAAAGCTTTAGTATGGGCCAGAGCAGAGGATCAATATTATCCCTGCTTCCGAATTTTGCAGATGTACTTGTAGAAAATTCATCTCCAATTAAAATCCAGCCATAGTTATTTGAAGGATTCGTAAGCCAGAAATTTACATTTGCTGTGATTAATATTGAGCTGAATTCAGCGTCGTTCCCTGTGCTGACCGTGCTTGTTGCACTTACATCAAGTGCATAGTCTCCTCCTGTTTTTATCCAGGGGAGTGTGTTGAATTTGGCATACTCCCAGGTAGCATCATTGGTGGTAGCAGCAGCACCCTTACCATCTCCATCTTCTGCTTTAGAGGTCCCTTCTCCCCATTCAGTGGTTAACATGTGAACATTGATGCTTGTGCTGCCAGGTTTTACTTTGGTAGGATGCAAAACTAAAATGGCACTATCCACTGTGACACCCTCTGGCACTAACTCAGCAAGGTCGAACATCACCAGTGCGCGCTTTGTTACGTTATCCTTGGTAGTACCTGCAAAGAAGTATTCACCAATGCCATTGCTCAATTCTAAATCTTTAAATATGGTATTGTCTATGGAGGCTCCAACTTCCACCTCAACGGTCTGTGATAATAGACTGATTCCAGGAAGTATTGTGAGAATCAAAACGAAGTAGATTTTTTTCATATGCTTTTTTTATATAACAAGCAGAAACAAAAGAATGTTTGCTAAAAATAATTACATTTGCAGCTCAAAATCGGGGTATAGCGCAGTCCGGTTAGCGCACCTGCTTTGGGAGCAGGGGGTCGGGAGTTCGAATCTCTCTACCCCGACAGAAGAAAAAAGCCATCAAATCGCAGATTTGGTGGCTTTAGTTTATATTAATTTTTTGTACCCAAATTCCTCAAACCAGAAATCCCACACCTTATGTAGCTTATTCTTGAGTTCCTGGGGAAGAGGTAGGTAGGTGTTACGACTGTATTGACTGACTGAAGCAAGGTAGGCTTCAATGCCTGGCCGGGCGTCCTCAAATCCGTCAAGATTCAGCACTTTGTAAATGGTTTCCACGGTTTCAAGGGGAGCTCTCTCAAGGGCATTAAAACCAATTTCAATCAGGTTTCCTTCCGGGATCATTGCTCTCTCCCTTAGGTATTTGCGAAGGATCTTTGCGTTGTTATCCAGGATGAGTTGTTCAATCTCGGCCTGACTGAAGAATTGGAGAAGCTGACTGCTAATCATGCGGTTATAGAGTTTCTTGGTGGACCTGAAAACTGTATATGGATCGCGATGGATGAATATGAACTTTGCATGGGGGAAGAGTTCCAGAAGCTCCTTTACCCGGCCGGTATTGTGGGGATTTTTCAGCAGCAGGGTCTTCTTTTTGCTATAGTAGCTGATGTTCTTCAGAAGGAAGAGATAGTCCCGTTTCCATTCATCTTTCTCCTGCTGGCTAATGCCTTCAAAGAGGTGATATTTGGTAAAGTAGGTGTTGTTTTGTGGGAAGAAGAAGGAGTGAATGCTACTCCGGGTTGTCGTCGTACTAAGTGCTTGCTCCTCTTCTGCCGGATCATCAAGTGTCACTCTTACATTGTCCTGGGGTCTCTTTCCTGGCACAAATATGCTAAGAATCTTGTTCAGCCGATCCAGGCTTAATAGCGAGAAATTGAAAGTGAAGGCCTGATGGTTCTTCAGGTAGCCAAACCGGGTATCCCGGGCCATCAGGTAATGCAGATGAGTGGTACCTGTGCGCCACAAACCCAGAATAAAAATGGGAGGATGATCTTCTAGAGAAATCTTTAGGACCTTTTTTGAAAAGAGGATGCGTTGAAGCAGGAAACCAGGTGAAAAGAGTTTGCTATAGAAAGAGATTCTGCGTGCCCTGAAACGGTAGGGATGATCAATCTGGTTCTCTTGTTTTAGTTTTTTCCAGACCTTGGGAAGTACAGTGTAAAGCTGGTGCTCTCTAACTTTGAATCTCCTTTTTCTGGCCATTGACCAAAACTACACATTCTAAGCAACTCAGACAAAAGGCAGCTTAGCACCTTCCCCTGGCACAGGGACTATTGGTGATAAAGAATCCGAAGAATCCGCCAATTAGCAGACTTTTCACAATGTCTTTGCCTGGAATACTTTCCATAAGTCTCCCTTCTGTGAAGTAGAAAAAGAGGAAACTAATTGTAGCACCCACCAGAATGGCAGTAAGAGTGGTCTTAAACCGGGGAGAGTTTACAGTTCGGCTTACCCAGCTTCCCTGTGGTTTCAGATCGAGTTGTTTGAATTGCATGTATGTAATTATGTAGATATAAAGATGTGTAAAAGTAATCTTTTTTTTCTTCATCGTCATTTAGTCTTGACTTTCTTGTAGCTTTACATTGAATCCGGGGTGCCTTAATAATACGGGCTGAGATCAAACCCTTTAACCTGATCTGGATAATGCCAGCGTAGGGAACTAAGAACTCCTGTTAATGCCCCCGTTTTCTGATTGTTGTTCTAAATTCAATCAAATGAAGCGGATTTCCTTGTTTGTTATACTGTTGGCTATCTCCTATATAGTTATGTCTCAGAAAGTAACTCTTACAGGAACGGTAAAAGATATGGAAGGGGGGGCACTGGTGGGTGCTAATGTTATGGTGAACAACTCCATGCTTGGCGTAACGACCAATAGAGAAGGACTATTTGAATTAGCCCTGGATGCAAGTAAATCTTATGAGATCACAGTTTCCTATATGGGTTATGAAACCTATGTTCTTGAAGTGACTCCACCATTTAAGGAGCGCTATGATCTTGAATTATCGACCTCCATGTTTATTGCCGACGAGGTAGTTGTGAGAGCCACAAGGGCAGGAAATAAAACTCCCATGGCCTATGAGAACATGGAAAAGGAGGAGATCGCCGCCCAAAATATGGGGCAGGATATGGGCTACCTCCTGAGTTTAACTCCTTCTCTGGTTCAGTCGTCCGAATCGGGTACAGGAATCGGGTATACAAATTTCCGCATCCGGGGGGCCGATCCCAGCAGAATCAATATTACGGTAGATGGCATTCCGCTGAATGATGCAGAATCGCAGCAGGTTTTCTGGGTGAATATGCCATCCTTCTCAAGCTCTTTAAGCAGTATCCAGGTGCAACGGGGAGTGGGTACTTCCACCAATGGAGCCGCAGCTTTTGGGGCCACAGTGAATATGCAAACCGAAACTCCTTCGAGGGATGCCTATGCAGATATCAGCTCTACTTTTGGTTCATACAACACATGGATCAATACGGTAAAGGTGGGAACGGGACTTATCAAGGACCGGCTTAGTTTTGATTTTCGTTATTCCAATTTAAAATCCGAGGGCTATGTGGATTATGCCAGCTCTGATAATCAATCCATGCAGTTTACGGGAACCTATTTTACTAAGAAGGGCAGAATTAGAGCCAAGGTAATTCTGGGTGAACAACATTCCGGGATTAGCTGGTGGGGGGTAGATGAAGTCACCCTCGATACCAACCGGACCTATAACCCGGCCGGACAGTATGTGACGCCTTCAGGGGAGAACCGTTACTACGAAAACCAGACAGATAACTACTGGCAGAATCATTATCACCTGGTTTACTCCACCAATCTTTCTGAGGATCTCCTCTTGAATGCCGCCCTGTTTTATGTGGATGGCAGGGGATATTATGAGCAGTTTAAGCAGGACCAGGCGGTGGCAGATTACTATTTGCCCCCCATTATTACGGATAACGATACCATCACCAATACCGATCTGGTCAGGCAGAAGTGGTTGGATAATGATTTTTACGGAGGAGTTTTCTCGCTAATCTACTCTTTGGATCGCTTGAAACTGACTGGTGGGGGAGGTTTAAACAAGTATGTTGGTGACCACTTTGGGGAAATTATATGGATGAGGTATGCAGGAGATACTGAGAAGGACCATGAGTGGTACAGGAACAGTTCCGAAAAGTGGGATGGCAATTTGTACCTTAAGTCCAACTACCAGCTTACCTCTGCCTTGAATCTTTTTGCAGATGTCCAGTACCGCCATGTCTCTTATAACATGGAGGGTATCGACGATGATGGCTACATGCGTGAGTTGGATCAGGAACATGTATTTAACTTTTTCAATCCAAAAATTGGGGCTCAGTTGGAGATCAATGCTACGCAGTATGCCTATGCTTCCTTTTCTATCGGGAACAGGGAACCTACCCGCCAGAATTTTAAAGATGCTACAGGCGATCCCGAATCAACCCCCAGGGCGGAGCGACTCAGGGACCTGGAGCTTGGATATTCCTTCTCTTCAAAATCACTGGCAGCTGCGGTCAACCTTTACTATATGGATTATCGAGACCAACTGGTTCCAACGGGTGAAATAAGCCAGGATGGTTATCCGATTATGACCAATGTACCAGATAGCTACAGAGCTGGTATTGAGCTTAGTCTTGGGGTCCAGCCTTTTACTTTCCTGGAGTGGAACGCCAATTTGACCTTGAGCAGGAACAAAATCAGGAATTTTGTTGAGTCCTACATGGATTATAACTCAAGTACCTGGGAAGGCACTGCCTCCTCAAGGGACCTGGGCGATGTGGATATCGCCTACTCACCCTCGGTGATCTCTTCCAGCGACCTTGTTTTACATCTGGCAAAGTCCATGGAACTGCATCTGATCAGTCAGTATGTAAGTGAACAATACTTTGTGAATACCATGAATGAGAATATGAAGCTGGATTCATGGTTTGTAAATAATTTAAGATTTGATTATTCCTTTCCTGTAAGAAAGCTTGGTGTTATTGGCTTGCAGTTCCAGGTCAATAATCTCTTTTCTACACTCTATGAAAATAATGCATATGGAGGGACCTGGTGGCAGGATGGGGCGGAGTATTACTGGTCGGCCTACTTCCCTCAGGCAACTATAAATTACCTTGCCAAGGTGAGTTTAAGGTTCTAATAAAATAGAATGAGGACATATGTGGATTGAGATATTCGGAGTCCTTACTGGAATTCTGTACGTGATACTGGAGGTAAAGCAAAACCGATTGCTCTGGCCACTTGGAATTATCACATCGGTAGCCTATATCTATATCTTTTTTTCAGGAAAGTTCTATGCCGATATGGGTCTGCAAATATACTATGTCCTGATAAGTATCTATGGTTGGTTTTACTGGAGCAGGGGTGGATCAAAGGTAGCGAAAGGGGAGCTTCCTGTGGTTAGAATCAACAGGCAGCAGCTCCTCCTGCTCTTTCTCACTTTTGCACTTTCATGGGCAGGAATTTATTTTGTCCTGGTTCGCTTTACCGATTCTACAGTGCCACTGGGTGATTCATTTACAACGGCATTGGCCATTGTGGCCACCTGGATGCTGACCCGAAAGATCATTGAACAATGGTTTTTATGGATCATTGCCAATGTTGTCAGCATAGGTCTTTATATTTACAAAGGATTGTATCCCACAGTCATTCTCTATGCTGTTTATGCAGGGATGTCCGTATATGGATATTTGGAATGGAAGAGATCGATGAAAAAGAGCTTACAAGATGAAGGCAGATCCTAAAATTGTTATCCTGGCCAATGGATTGTTCCCTACAGCCCAGCGGGGTCTGGATCTGTTGAAAGCAGCCGATTTGTTGATTTGTTGCGATGGTGCAGCCGATAAGCTGATAGCAAAGGGGATGTCGCCCCATGTGATTATCGGGGATATGGATTCCCTTTCCACTGAAGTCAGCGAGCTCTATGCATCCCTTATGATCCAATCCGACGACCAGGAGAGCAACGATCTTACCAAGGCGGTCCACTACTGTATTGAGGAAGGCTATCCTTCGGTCACCATTCTTGGGGCCACCGGACTACGAGAGGACCATACTCTGGGAAATATCTCACTGATGGTGGAATACTACCCCCGGATTGAGGTACAGATTATTTCAGATTTTGGTGTTTTTTTTCTGACTCAGAGTGGCGAGCAGGTACCATCATTTGCTGGAGAGAAAATTTCCTTCTTCTCCATTGATAACAGGGTGCGTGTTTCGTCAACCGGTCTCAAGTATCCTTTGAATGATCTGCAGTTGTCCAACTGGTACAGGGCAAGTCTGAATGAGGCGACTGCAAATCACTTTATACTGAATTTCGAATCGGATCTACCCCTGATTGTTTACAAAGCCTGGGGACAAGGATGAAAAGAAAAAGATTGGAACGGATCCTGGCGATCATCTCGCTTATCCTGGTCGTCATGGCAGGAGTTCTGGGCATTCGCCGGGAAGCACAAGAGGTGAATAATTACCTGGATGGGATTATTCCCGAAGACCATAGAGCAGAAGCGCTGGGAGAAGAGCGCTTCGCATTGTATGAACCCGATAGTCTGACAGCTGACCTATATCTGATCAATGAAAGTGTACCAGGTTATGGGGGAGATTTGGTGGTATCGGTCCTCCTGGATTCAGGCGGTATTATCCGGGACCTGAAAGTTGCCAGGCACAGGGAGACACCCTCTTTCCTGGAGAAGATCGAAAAAAAGGGATTAAGAAGATCCCTTGTTGGAAAATCATATGATGATTCATTTGTAATAGGAGAGGACGTGGATGTGGTCAGTGGTGCTACCTATACCTCCGAAGCAATAATCCGTTGTGCACAGCTGGGCTCCAACAAGCTTGCAAGGGATCAGCTCAAGCTGGAAGTATCTGTGCTGGAAGCTCCAGGCCTGGAGATAGGGATTCCTGAGTTTGCACTGCTTGCATTGTATGTACTGGCGCTACTTGGAATTTACAAGCTTACAAAGTATAAACGAACCATTCGCTGGATTACCATGTTGGGCGGCCTCTTAATCCTTGGATTCTGGTTCTCCGTGCCACTGACCCTTTCAAAATTAAATTCTTTCTTGCTTGGCTATTTTCCCGACTGGCACACCCAGATATACTGGTACCTCCTCATCGGAGGATTTCTGCTGTCCATTGTGCTGACCAGAAAGAATATCTACTGTACCTGGATCTGCCCCCTGGGAGGTTTGCAGGAGTGTCTTGGAGCAGTGGGAGGAGCCAAACCACGTTTTTCCAGGCGATTCAACGGGATTATGAAGTGGGTACAGCGTGGAGTGGCCTTGCTGGCCATTCTCATGGCACTCTATTTCAGAAATCCAGTGAAATTGAACTACGAAATCTTCGGGGTGGCACTGAGTCTGACCGGGGCTACCTATCTGTTTGTGATGACCGGACTATTTATCGTGGCCTCCGTTTTCATCAAGAGGCCATGGTGCACTTACCTGTGTCCCATCATACCGCTGGAGGAGATGCTGCGGCTTTTAAGTCCTAAAAAGAAGGTTTGAGGATCTACTCTTTGATTCCTAGCTTTTTTTCAAATACCAGTTCACCCAGTTCATGCGCTTCAAACTGGTTGTTTTCCAGTTGAGGTTCCAAACCTGCTTCATGCACATAGATTGCAGCTTTCTGGGTCTTCATTGAATTATTGAACTTGTTTTCTATGAGCTTCAAATCTAAGGCCGGGGAGTTTATGGAAAAGCCATAGCCTCCACCATCTGTTCCATTATTCTCAATAGTATTCCGGACAAAGCTGTTTCTATGCGGGGCATTGGCTTCCCTTTCTCCACGCAGATTTACACCGTCACTAAGGTTTTCAAAGATGTGATTATCCTCAAATAACACATCGGTATCCTTATGCCCGGTACATATGCCATAGCGCCCATTATGGTGAAAGAGGTTTCCTGTTACCTTACTTTCATAGACCCGCCAACAGATAAACAATCCATCGCGATCATTGTGATGTACATCGTTGTTTTCAATGACCGTGAAGGGTGACCCGGTCCCTGGGTGCAAGCCGGTATTACCGCTGCCGGAAATTTCACTGTTCTTCACAGTAATATGCTCCGTGATTTGCCAGCTGATTCCTTCACCGTTATAATCTTTTACCCGGACTCCATCCACAGTAATCCAGCTGGATTTAAGAATCAGGATACCCGCACTATTGCACCCGTCAGCAAAGAAATTTTCACTGCGCATGCCATCGATTACCAGATTCGAAATGCTGCTGTATTCTGCTTCAATCACCTCTATAACTGAAGAGGCATTGGAGAGCAGACCATTTTGATCGGATCGGTAATCCCGAATCAATCCTTTGTCAATATAAATGACGTCTTCTTCGATATCGGTGATGTATGCCGTTGAAACATTCCAGCAACCATTATTGGGATCATCACTAACCTGTACCTTCATACCAATTTCAAAACCATCTGTATTCTCCACAGTTAATTTCAGCTCGCCAAAATCGGCATCCACCACAAATTTTGTCTGTACACCCCTGTCTCTTTTTAACACGGTATCATCTCCGGAGCCCACAAGACGTACATTGCTTTTCAATCGGACTGGAGCTGAGATGCTATAGGTACCTGGATTCAGAATTACCGTTCCTCCTGTAAGTTCAAGTGCATCAATGGCAAACTGAATGGATTGCATGTTAAATCCGGTGATATCCGCATCATCTCCGCCAACGCTTATTTCACGCTCCGCTATTTTGGGAGAGACCAGTGCATCTGCTTTCTGGAGTTCCTGGGCAAACAGGCTGCAGGAATTGATAAGTAAGCATAGTATTATTAGTCTTTTCATTGTTGTCAGTTTAAAGTTATCCCTTAATTAGCACCGCTAAACACGCTGTTCAAGCGGGTATGCACACCGGCAATATTTTGCAGATGCTTTTTCAGGATTAAGGTTTCGATCTGGTTCAATTGGCGGATATCAGTGGTATTCCCCGGAGCCTCATCCCGGGCTATCTTTTCTGCCTGACTTCTGATGCGCATATGAGTGATGAAGTCCAAGGCCTGGATAAGCTCTTCATAGAAGGAGTCGTCGAAGATATTCTTCTCAAGAAGCAATTGAGCCCTATCCTTGCTTCCCACAACAGTCAAACCTTCGCGTAGTGCATAAAGGCGTATATAAGAGGAGACTGGCAGGAGGATCATTTTCATATCCATTTGGCCATTATCAGGCTTAACCGGAATCTTTATCTGGGTTATAGAACGGGCCATATGGTGAAAGAACATAGTCTTGCCCTTAGCAGTTTTATTTATATGGGTACGCAGCTGGTCAACCAGGATCTTTTCGCCATAAATACACCTAAAATCAAAGAAGATGGCTGCATCGAGGACGTCCTGCGGATTACTGTTTACAATCCATTCGCTGAAATACTTCTTCCAGCCGTTTAGCTCACGGTTCCATTTGGGATTGCTGGCCATAATCTCCCCCTGACAAAAGCGGTAACCTACTGAATCCAACTCCATATTGACCTTTTTGGCCAGGACCTTGAAGTAGACCTGTGCTTCCTTGCTGAAGCTCTCCTGCAGATTCACCGTGATGATGGCATTGTCCTGATCAGTGGTCAGTGTCTGTTCGCCTCTTCCCTGGCTCCCCATGGAAATAAAGGCGAATTTACATGGTGCAGGCCCTAGCTCTTCTATGGCAAGTTCGATAAGGCGTCTTTGAATGGCATCTGCGACGGAGCTGATGATTCTGGTTATAATACGGGTCTGTCCCCCGCTATCAGAAAGGGCTTTCACCAGGACCGGTAAACGCTTGTAGATTCGCTTAAGTTGCTCCACGCCTTCCGCTACAACAATCTCCTTGATAAGAAAGCCTGCAAAGTTTTCCTGCATACCGCCTATCTCCCTGAATCCCACCACACCGGTTATTTTTTTCTTCGATCCCATCAGGGCCATATGGGAAAGACCCCTTTTTCTCATGTCCAGCAGGCCCTCATAAAGCAGCGCATTTTCGTTCATGGAGACAAGCGGAGAGCTCATAATTTCAATCACTTTCTTATCCTGATCCAAACCTGTGGCCAGTACTCTTTCTGTCAGATCATGTTGATTGATCACACCAACAATATTGTCGCCGTGATTCACAAACAGGATGTCGCTTCGTTTCCTGGACATAACTCTAACTGCCTCCCTGACAGAAGCATCGGAATGAATCCTCCTGATGTCCCTGGCAATTGCTTTTAGAGGCTGGTGCATCATCAAAAGCAGGGTCTGCAGCTCTCCGGAAAGCAGTTCGCTATCCTTTTCAAACTGCATCTGACCACTAACTTCCTTGATTACGATAATATATCCGGTTTGACTTGCAAAAGTGATCTGGGAAGCAGATATCACCACCTCTTTGTTGCTTTTATCTTTGCATTTTAAGAGGGTTTCCCGGGAGATCGACTTTTTTGGATCCTTGAAATCTGCTGCGAGATTCATCATTTTCAGGTTGAACAGCTCTTCAAACTTTAAAGATCCCACCTCTTCAGATGTGTACCCACTTAGGGTGTTGAAACGGAAATTTGAGAAGACAAATTCTCCTTCCACCATCATCAGAGTTCCTTCCGTGGCTGCTTCCACCAGGGATTTATACTTCTCTCTGGAGAGAAGAAGTGCATCTTCTGCAGTTCTTTTCTTACGTTCAGTTCTTAGACTCTGCCTGATTATTAATGCCAGAAGTCCACTGATAATCACGGTGATGATCAGGGCCATCCGAAGCAGCCGGTTTTTTAAAGATCGGATCTCCATCCTCACATCTTCCAGGTAAATCCCGGTTCCAACGATCCAATCCCAGGCCTTAAACTCCCTGACATAAGAGAGTTTGGGTACAATCCGTGTTGAATCGTCCTTCCACTGCCATTTGTAATCGATAAAACCTGCTCCGGAATTCTTCACGGTCAGGACCGATTCCACAAATAGCAAATTACCATCGGGATCCTGGTAGTCGTTAAGACTGGCACCTACCAGCTCGGGGCGGTAAGGGTGCATAATCATCACAGGTTGTTTGTCAATGATCC
>RCND010001719.1_pt1 | contig 18166 bp, 19 predicted proteins | sample 2041351 | NCBI WGS metagenome assembly RCND01 (sample SAMN09708230, study PRJNA481090) | Marine sediment metagenome, whole genome shotgun sequencing project. | biome: marine sediment; feature: ocean; material: sediment; isolation source: Sewage treatment plant 12B marine sediment (STP12B) ... | reverse complement strand
TGCTGCTTCGAAATCTCAGCACATTTTTTAATGTCAATAATGTTGAGCATAGGGTTAGTGGGTGACTCAACCCAAAGCAGCTTAGTGTTTTCATTGATTACTTTTTCAATATTTCCGGTATCATCCATTCCAACAAAATGAAATTTGATGCCGAATTTTTTAAAAACCGTACTAAACAACCTGAAGGTTCCCCCGTAAAGGTCATTTGTAGAGATAACTTCATCTCCAGGCTCCAATAATTTCATAACGGCATCTATAGCAGCTAAACCAGAAGCAAAAGCAAGTCCATATTTACCGTTTTCAATACTCGCTAAACCATTTTCGAGTGCCGTTCTTGTTGGGTTACCTGTTCGCGAATACTCATAGCCTTTGTGGTCACCAGGAGATGCCTGCGCATAAGTAGATGTTTGATAAATCGGTGGCATTACAGCTCCAGTACTAGGATCGTGCTGCTGACCTCCGTGAATTACTTTTGTATTAAACTCCATAAAACATATTTTTAAACAATTTTCATTAATGAAAGAACGACTCCAAGGTGAATTCCATCGTGAAAAGCATTGAAAGTGATCACATCTTCTATGCTTTTTAACTCGATTCCTGTACTTGTCATATAGGCCTTAAAATCTTTAAAAAGTCCCTTTTTATAATCCTTATGCGTTTCTGTCATTGCACTTAACAAATGATCCTTCACATATTGAATGTCTGATACTTCAACCTTTTCCGTGGCTATGGATCCTTTTCCGTATTTACTCACCAAGGACTCATCTATTTTTAATTCAAGTCCTGACAACTTATAACATAGTAATTGTTGGGTGACCAAGAGATGCGAAATATTCCAAAATATTGAATTTCTGAAATTATCAGGTATTGTAATTAATTCCTCAAAAGACTTCGTTTCCATTATCTTCAATAAGGAACTTCTGGTAAATAGGGCGGTTTCAAATAATTTTTCCATACTCTTAAAAATTATTTAAAAATAAGTAACTTTCGCGTGATGAAACGCCCGATTGGTAAAATAAAATGAAAAAAATATACTACCTTAAAACCTGCGACACCTGCAAGAGAATTATAAAGTCTATTTCACTTGATGGATTTGTCTTTCATGAGATAAAATCCGAGCCCATTACCCTTTCGCAAATAGAAGAAATGAAGATGCTTTCAGGCACTTATGAAGCTCTTTTCAGTCGAAGGGCAAAAAAATATTCATCAATGGGCCTAAAAGATCAGGTACTTGCCGAAACGGATTACAAACAGCTGATTTTGACTGATTATACTTTTTTAAAAAGACCCGTAATCATTATTGATCAAGAGATTTTTATCGGTAGCGATAAAAAGAATCTACAGCAATTAAAAGAGCATATTTTAGTCGGATAAGTTATAGGCTTATTACAAATTATGTAAAATCCAGATCCATCATAGATGTCATTCAATAAAAAACACAAAATTGCCCTCGGCGCAGTCCTTATCTTAGCATTGATACTTCTCTTGGGCAGTATATTCATTTCAAGGATCATTTCGCAAAAAGTTGTTACATTATTGGAAGATCAAAACATCGAAAATCTTCATATCTCCATAGAAAAAACAAAATTTAGCCTTTTTGATCGTTCCCTGGTTTTTACTGGACTTCATTTAGGCCCCAGAGACTCAGCATTGGCAAAGCTGAAAAAAAATAAGCTGGAGAAAAAGTCATTGCAGAAAGTGTCCATTTCTAGACTTAAATTCAAAGGCATTCATCTCACCACGCTGCTATTTTCGAAACAGTTAAAGATCAATAAAATGATCATTGATGATCCTCTTTACCAGCATTTTACGAATGGTGAAAAACAAACTTCTAACGAAATAAAAAAACCGCTTGAACTTGACTCCATTCACCTAAAGGAATTAAAGGGTTTCCAACTTGATCATATCAAGGTCACTAACCTTAAGGTTCAGCTGATTGATGTGATGAACAATGATATAAACTTTGAGAACAAACCACTTAATTTTGACGTTTCCGGCTTTAAACTTGAAGAAATCAGTACTAATTATTTTAAACTTCTACCAATTCAGGATGTCTTTGAAATGACGCGAATAAAAGTCGAGTTTCCTAAAATAAAATATCAATTTTCCATTGATGCTCTCAAATATCATTTTGGAGACGATCAATGGCAAATCTCCAATCTTAAATATAAACCAACTGTCAATAAATTGACACTTGTAAACTCTTATATCTATAATACTGAAGTCTATGACCTCAACATAAAAGATATTAAAATATTTAAATTGGATGTTGAAAAGATATTTGAAAATAAAGGTGTTTTTATAGATAGTATCCAATTAACACAATTGAACATGGAAATCTATAAAGATAAAAGAAAGCCTTTTGATCTAAATAAACGGCCAAAACTTCCTCAGCAAAAGCTTAAAGAATTAAAAATGCCTCTCTTGATTCATAAAATTTCTGTTAGCGAAAGCAAAATGGTTTATGAGGAAAAACTAGAACATAAAGATATTCTTATGAAGGCTACTATGAATGATTTGAATATCAATATATTTAATATTACTTCTATAAAAGAGTATCGTGAGGTTCCTCTTAAAATTGATTTGAATACCCAATTTATGGGCAAAGCAAATTTAAATGTTGATATACTTCTTCCACTAGCTGATGACCAAAATACGTTTTTCTTTAGTGGGTATTTGGGTCCATCGGAAATGACCTTTTATGATTCCGCTGTCATTCCTGCAATTGGATTAAAAATATTAGAAGGTAAAATAGAAAGTCTGTCATTTCAGGGATCCGCTAACAATTATACTTCAAATGGAACTATGACAATGATGTATCATGACCTTGACGCAGAAGTTTTTAAAAAAAAGAATACTGATAAAAACGAATTTTTAACCTGGTCTGTTAATCATCTTGTGCATAAATCCAACCCTGGCAATAACGGGGAAGTACGAGAAGCGACCATGAAGTTTGAACGTGTTATGTATAAAGGATTTGGAAACTTTTTATGGAAGACACTTCAAAATGGAATCGTCAATAGTATTGCTCCCTTTGGTATGACTACCGAAAAAGCAGCTGCAAAGAAAAAAAGACAATTAAAGCGTGAGGCGCGTAAGAAAAATAGACGGGATTAATTATAAAAATTTTCGTTCAATAAGACTGATAAACCTTTCCTCAAGCTCTTCTTTTCCTTTCCAATTATAATTTGGCTTCACTTGATATTGAAAATACTTTATCGCCTCATCTTTGCTGCCACATTCATTAAGCCTTGATAAGGCTTTATTGAAATCTGACTGGCTAAAATTGAACAATTTATTCACAAAAGCAATCCTGTCATTAAGCCCTACTTGTATACTGCTTCCAACCAGTTTGTCATTAAGTGAAAGTTGTCTTGGTTCCTCTTTTTTGATTTGGAAAAGTTTTTCTGTTTCGTCGAGAGATATTGTGTCTTTAAACTCAGCCTTTTGACTCATATCTTCTTTTATACCATCAAAAGTAGGCACAAACAGGTCATTCAGACTTAAAATAGGTTCCTCTTCAAATGACTCGGTTTTGTTGACTTTTTCAGGCTCTGGAGAAACGTCATCAACACTTTCTTGAACTTCAGGAGTTTGCTCTATTTGCAATTTTACAGGTTCCTCCGTTTCAAGAACCTGATTCTGTTCCTCTTGCTCTTGCAAATGCTTTAAAACTAAAAGTCTTTCGTATAGCTCTCTTGCCTGACCTAGCCTGGATGCCATATCATTTGTTTGTTCCTCCTTTAAAATATTCTCAGCCAGAACTTTAAGTTCTTCAATCAAATTATTCAACATTGTTATAATTTTTGGCAGGTAGTATTCGCTGTTTGAGAAAGATACAAAATTAACGTTTTCAAAAGAAAATACTACTAAAGAATTTCATTACTTTTGTTATAACTTGCAAGCAAAATATTGTGTTTGTCAATCAGAATAGGTCTCAAATGTTTTTAGAAAATACAGTAAATCATACGGAAAAATTTGGCTGGATCGAAGTGATCTGTGGATCCATGTTCTCTGGAAAGACTGAAGAGCTGATCCGAAGATTAAAAAGAGCTCAATTTGCCAAACAAAGTGTTGAGATTTTTAAACCTGCTGTCGATACCAGATACGCAGATGAACTAGTTGTTTCACACGATGAAAATGAAATTCGGTGTACTCCGGTTCCGTCTTCAGCAAATATAAGGTTATTGGCAAATGACATCGATGTTGTTGGCATCGATGAGGCTCAATTCTTTGACGATGAAATAGTTCATGTCTGCAATGATTTGGCCAATCGCGGAATTCGTGTCATTGTAGCCGGTTTGGACATGGATTTCAAAGGAAATCCCTTTGGTCCTATGCCTGCACTTATGGCAACAGCTGAATATGTTACTAAGGTTCATGCTGTGTGCACCAAGACAGGTAATCTTGCCCATTTTAGTCATCGGACCATTGCTGATGAACGATTGGTCGTTCTTGGCGAAGTTCATGAATACGAACCTCTCAGTAGGGCAGCATTTTTTAAAGAACGATTAAAGGAAAAGGAAGCCAAAAAGGAAATCTCTAAAGAATCTAATGAATAACAATCCAACGGTTCTGGAGATCAAGCTGTCTTCTATTGAACACAATCTCAATTTCTTTCGTTCTAAACTTCAAAATAGCACGAAAATACTTGCTGTTGTTAAGGCTTCAGGCTATGGATCAGATGCCGTTCGTGTGGCTCAATTTTTAGAAGAACAAGGGGTTGATTATTTTGCTGTTGCCTATACTGATGAAGGAATCTCATTAAGAGAATCGGGAATAAATATACCCATACTTGTGCTTCACCCTCAGCTTCAAAACCTAGACCTTCTTATACGGTATAACTTAGAGCCAAATTTATACAGTAAAAAAATATTTCTTTCTTTTTTAAAAATTGCTAGTGATTCAGGCGTTCATGCTTATCCAATTCATCTGAAGTTTAATACTGGGCTTAACAGACTTGGGTTTAAAGCATCAGATGTTGATTTTCTTTTTATGCATTTAAAAGAACAGCGCTCAATTCTTGTAAAAAGTATTTTTTCCCATTTAGTAGCTTCTGAAGATGAAAATGAAAGAAAATTCACCTTGGAACAAATTAAAAAATTTCAATCTATCGCTGCATCTTTCGAATCGTTTTTGGGGTTTAAGCCCATGATGCATATGAGCAATACGTCGGGAATACTCAATTACCCTGAAGCTCACTTTGATATGGTCCGTTTAGGGCTCGGTCTGTATGGATTTACAAATGACATACAAGCTAATTTGAAACTGAAAAACGTACTTTCCTTAAAAAGTGTGATCTCTCAAATCCATGAGATTGAAGAAAATGAAAGTGTAGGATATAACCGTGGATTTATATCGAGTAAGACGACGAGGACCGCGACTATCCCCTTAGGCCATGCAGATGGGTTCTTTAGAAGTCTGGGTCAAGGAAAAGTATTTGTTAAAGTCAATGGTCATAAGGCGCCTGTCATTGGAAATGTATGCATGGATATGATCATGATCGATGTGTCTGATATCATCTGTAAGGAAGGAGACGCGGTAATCATCTTTGACAGCCAACAGGAAATTCTTGAAATTGCCTTTCAAGCCAATACAATAAGCTATGAAATTCTCACGGCTTTTGGCAACCGAATTAAACGTGTAACTCAGTAATATTTTATTACCTTCGTATCAACACAAATCTTAAATCTATTATTATGCTCAAAGAATTTAAAGAATTTGCCTTAAAAGGCAGCCTAATTGACATTGCCGTTGGTTTTGTTATGGGTGCCGCATTTAAAAGCGTTGTTACCTCATTTACTGCAGGTATCGTTTCTCCATTAATTGGCCCTTCTATTTAATTCTGATCTTAAAGAATTAAAATGGATTGTTAAAGAAGGAATCGCCAATACCGAAGGCGTTATTGAAGGAACTGTAGCTGTATTATATGGTGCATTTATAACGAGTGTGATTGACTTTACTATTGTCGCTTTTGTTATGTTCCTTATTGTAAAAGCTGTAAATAAAACCAAAAAACAAGAAGAAGAAGCTCCGGCTGCACCCGCAGGTCCTAGTCAGGAAGACCTTCTTGCTGAAATCAGAGATCTTTTGGCCAAAAAATAAGTTAGCCCTTTTTAGCGGTAAATACTTCAGCTATAGACGGTGAATTCATAGATTTTTCAATCAACTGGAATTCATCGCCTATAGCTATTTCTCCAAGATGTATGTCGTTTTCCTCCAAGTTTGAAACAGTAAGATTCTCTCCCATAAAACCGTATTGAAGATTCAGAGAAGGATAAAGTGATCTCCAATAGGCATAATGATTATAACCATAAGCATAAACTGCCTTGTCAATGCCGCCATGATGTTTTCTGTCAATAACTGCATCATTTTGCACATCTTCCACGTCGAGAAATAAGGGCCCTTCAATTTTGGACTTAAAAATTCCGGTAGCATAGGTTTTCCCTCTCCATTGAACTTCCGTTCTTTTACCCGTATTCAAGGATACTATTTTCATAAATCAAGAAATGGTTTTGAGTTGGTCTGCAATCTTTCTGTCATTTGAAAGTCTTGGAATTTTATTTTGTCCTCCTAATTTTCCTACAGATCTCATATAATCATCAAATCCGTTCTTTTCAACTTTTCTAATTACCAATTGACGTAAAATATTTCCCTGAAGCAAATCTAAATAATAGCTATTTTGACGCTGCATTTCCTGGTCAATCTTTGTTGCAAGCACCGAAAGGTCTTCGGGTTCTTGTTCAAATTCAACAAACCATTCATGATAAGGTAACTCCCCTGGATCAGGATTAACTTGGGGTGCCACTGTAAATTCCTTGATCTGAGCACCTGAATTCGTCATGGCAATTTGAAGCGCTTGCTCCACTTCCTTTCCAATCACATGTTCCCCGAAAGCTGAAATAAAATGTTTGATCCTGCCAGTAACAATTACTCTATAGGGAGACAGGGAGGTAAACTCAATCGTGTCGCCAATATTATAACTCCACAGACCTGCATTTGTCGATATGATCAACACATAATTTACTCCAAGCTTTACATCCTTTATGCTAATTCTTTCTGGCAATTCATTATAGAAATCCTCTGCATCAATAAACTCGTAAAAAATTCCACTATTTAGCAAAAGTAGCATTCCCTTATCAGAAGGGTTTTCTTTCTTTTGCTTGTCTTGATAGGCAAAAAATCCTTCTGAAGCAGGAAATAATTCAATGGAGTCAACTTTCCTTCCAATAAGATTTTCCATATTTTGTCTGTAAGGCTCATAGTTGACACCTCCGTAAACAAAAAGGTTAAAATTTGGAAAAATCTCTCCCACTTTTTTACCTTGATCTGCAATGAGTTTTTCAAAATACATTTGCACCCAAGAAGGAATTCCACTGATCAGACGCATATCCTCTGCTGCTGTTTCCTTTACTATTGCATCAACTTTGGTTTCCCAGTCGTCTATGCAATTTGTTTTCCATGATGGTAGTCTGTTTTTTTGCAGGTATTTCGGGACAAAATGGGCTACAATTCCTGATAACCTTCCTGTTTTGACTTTACCAGACCCATCAATCTCAGGAGATCCTTGCAAAAATATCATTTTACCATCTACAAAATCGGCTTTTCCAGTCTCAGCAATATATAAAAGTAAGGCTTCCTTGGCTGCAGAAATCTGATAGGGCATTGATTCTTTTGTTATAGGAATGTATTTTGCCCCAGAGGTAGTACCGGAGGTTTTGGCAAAATAAAGAGGACTCCCTTTCCATAGAACATCTTTTTCACCATTGCGAATGAGCTGAACATAATCTTTTAGACCTTCATAATCTCGAACTGGAACATTATTTTTAAAATCCAGGTATGATTGGATCTCCTGAAATTTATGATCTTGTCCAAATTTCGTATTTTTTGCCTGGTCAATTAGCTCTCGAAAGACCTTGTCTTGTGAACCAAAAGGGTTATTAGCCCATGCATGGACTTGTCTTGCAACAAAACCGGCATAAATTTTTGCTAGGAAGGATTTTAACACGAATTAAAAATCTATTTAATGGTCACCCAGAACACTGGTTTAATCGAAATTAATATAATTAGTAGGATTTACCGGATACCCATCATTCCAAAGCTCAAAATGCAAATGAGCACCTGTTGAGAAAGCTCCGGTTGAACCTGCACTGGCAATAACTTCACCGGTTTTCACTAGTTCTCCTTGTTCTTTATAGATTGATGCATTGTGCTTATATATTGACGTAAAACCTTGCCCGTGTTCAATCAATATTACATATCCGGTATCAGCTGTAAATCCTTCAAATATAACGGTCCCATCTGCAATAGCTTTTACAGGAGTATCCTCATCAACAGCAATGTCTACTGCAAAATGCTTTTCCTGATCATCATATTGTTGGGTAATTTGTCCCTTAATAGGAGATGAAAAAACAATATCCGTGTTTTTTTCTGCTTGTTGAAATACACTAAATCTGTCCATCTCTTCAACTTCCTCACGAAACATGGAGTCAACTGGAGAAGGAGCAAAATCGATCTCATCTATTTGAAACTGTCTTAATATAGAGTCTTTATTAAAGGTTACTCTTTTGATTTCTCCTTTGAGCACTTGCTGAATATTCTCTATATACAGGTCATTTACTGATAGGGCTTTGTTCAGGGAATCGACTTTATAAGATAAATTTGTAGTTTCCTTTTGCAATTCAGTGGATGAATATCCCTGAATGTATTCTTTCAAGGGGGTAATTGTTATAAACAGAATCGTAAGACTGATCAGAATAATGGAAAAAATTGCCCCAAAAACAAATGCATTCAAACGATTCAGCTTGAATGAAAAGCGCTCCTCAAAAGTATCCTCGTTTAACACAACAAAACGATACTTAAAAGTTAATTTTTCTTTAATTATATCTCTTTTTCTTTTCTCCATAATCAGACTTTCAGCACAAATATACAATGTTTTTAAGTTCTCCGTTATGCTCAGATTTAGGGTTGAAACCTAAACAAAATCTTCCTTTTCTATTTGTAAAAATTCATTTCATCCAAATAAATCCATGCTTTGTGCGGCATAAGTGCTCTAATGTTTTTCTTCTCCTTTATCGCTTTCCTAATAAAAGTTGATGAAATCTCTACAATGGGAGCTTCAATGAGATGTACATTATTATGGGAAAGAAGATCGGGAAGTGAGATATCTTTAGAGATTCTAGGGTAAACATATAGTTCATGGCTATCCAGAATCTTGTCCGAATTCTTCCATTTATGAAAAGAATATAAATTGTCAAGACCCATGATCAGGTTAAAATGATGTTGAGGATATTTCTCTTCTAGATGCAACAGGGTGTTAATTGTATAATTGGGTTGAGGAAGGTCAAATTCTATATTACTTGGTTTTAATTTCGGATAATCTTCTACAGCCCTCATAACCAGCTGAAAACGATGATGATCTTCAAGTAAGGAGTTTTTATTTTTAAATGGATTATGGGGTGTTACAACCAACCAAACCTCATCTAAGTCTGAATATTCAACCATATGATTGGCAATGATCAAATGCCCGACATGAATGGGATTATAACTTCCAAAGAAAAGGCCAATTTTCATGTTGACTTATTTAAAGCTTTTAAGAAGTAAATTTTCGAACCAAATTCTCTGCCTCTTCTTTGGCGGTATCCAAATCATCATTTACAAGAATGATATCAAACTGCTCAGCATAAGACAACTCTTTTTCAGCTTTAGCTAATCTTTCCTGTATTTTCTCTTCTGTTTCTGTTTCTCTAGACCTTAGACGTTTTTCCATGATCTCTAACGAAGGGGGTTTGACAAAGACGGCCAAAGTTTTCTCTGGAAATTTCTCTTTAATTCTAAGCCCTCCTACTACATCAATGTCAAAAATGGCATGTTTCCCTTCTGACCATATCCTTTCTGCCTCAGACTTCAATGTGCCGTAAAATTTATTACTATAAACCTCTTCCCATTCTAAAAAATCATCCTTGTCAATATGTTTCTTAAATTCCTCAAGACTTAGAAAATAGTAATCCTTTCCATCAACCTCCTGTCCTCTTTTCTCTCTTGAGGTTGCTGATATTGAAAAATCAAGATTGAGCTTGTCCTCGTTGAGCAAATGATGCACAATAGTTGTTTTCCCTGAACCTGATGGGGCTGAAAACACAATCAGCTTTCCTTTTCCTTTATGCATGCCTATAAAACATTTAGCAATTGTTCTTTGATTTTCTCAAGTTCATCTTTCATTTCAACCACCATCTTTTGCATAGGGGCAAAATTTGCCTTGGAACCTATCGTGTTTATTTCTCTTCCTATTTCCTGAGAGATAAAACCCAGCTTCTTACCATTAGATACTTTTACATCTAGCTCCTGTAAAAAATAACTCAGGTGATTGGTGAGTCTTACCTTTTCTTCTGTGATGTCGAGTTTTTCAAGGTAATAGATTAACTCCTGTTCAAAGCGGTTCTCATCTACATTCTGCTCCAACTCTTTGATTGATTTTTTCAATCTTATTCTTACCTGCTCCAGCCTTTCACCGTCAAGATCAATTATTTCTTCCAACTTCCTTTGTAAAATCTTTATCCGACCCTCGAAATCATTGCGCAGTTCTTTTCCTTCAGACAAGCGGTATTCTTGCAAATTTTCAATGGCTTCCAAGATACCGGTTTCAATCTTTCCCCATTCCTCCGGATCCAATTCCTCTCTTTCCGTTTTTAATACATCGGGCAATCTCATGGCAATAGAGAGAACATCTGTTTCCTTATGTATTTCTTCCAATTGTTTAATATAATTGGCTACAATTTCCTTATTAATTTTGGTTGTTGTTTCTACTGAAGTAGATTCAATATAAAACGACATATCGACCTTCCCTCTAACTAAATTGTTGGCAATCAATCTCCTGACATTAATTTCCTTTTCTTTATAAATCCCTGGAAACCTTGTGTTTATGTCAAGATTTTTGCTGTTCAGTGATTTTACCTCTAGACTGATTTTCTTTGTTTCAAGTTGAATGATTGATTTACCGTATCCGGTCATGGATTGTATCATCTTATTCCTTTAAGTTTAGGCAAAGTTAGCAATAAAAATATCTTTCCCCATGCTGGGAAACATTATAATCATCTCAATCAAATGTTTCTTTAGGCTTGCGTGTAACCAAGTAAACTCCTACAAAAATAAGGAAAGTGGCTGCGACTTTGATCACATTTAATGAATCACTTCCAACAAAAAGAGCATACATACTAGCGATTACCGGTTGCAAATAAATAAAGATACTCAAGGTGGTAGGTTTTAATTCCTTAATGGCAAAAAGATTGAACATATAAGTCATAAAAGATGTAAATACAATAATAAACCCTACTCTATAAAGGATAGGTAATGGCATTGTATTCCAATCTACCAAACTAAATTCAGAAATTCCAAAAGGAATTACCATGATCAAACCAAGTAGATACAGCCATTTGGCCAAGGTAATGGCATGGTATTTTTTAGTGAGATTTTTAATTAGTATCAGGTAAAGACCGTAGGAGGAGGCATTGACAAAAACTAGTAGGTTTCCTAAAGTCGCATTGCTTGCCATGCCTGTATCCTTACCAAAAACAATAAGCATAACTGCTCCAAACAACCCGATAAAAATTCCCAATAACTTTTTCTTACTCGCTTTTTCTTTCAGTAAAAAAGAGGAAAATATCAATACCAATATAGGCGAGATCACCATGATCACCGAGGCATTGATCGGTGTGGTCATACTAAGGCCCTTGAAAAAAGAAAGTTGATTGAGTGCTATACCAAATAGCGCTCCAAGTAATAATCTTGGGTAATCCTGAGTTTCAATCTTTTCCTTCTTTAGAAAAATTCCTACAACCCAAAACAATATTGTAGCCCCTAACACACGTATCAAAATAAACCCAAACGGACGAATATAGAAGGGCATTACTTCTTTGGCAACAGTAAAACTTATCCCGTAGATCAAAGCCGCTAGAAAGGCAAGTAAAAAAGCTATATTTCTGGATTTCATTTGTTTAAATACATGATTCCCTATGCTATTCAAACTAAGGCTACTTCTAAAAAAGATAACCACGGAAAATTAGTCCGTGGTTAATTTACTTTTTTAAAAATAAACTTAATTATTTCCCTTCAGCATATCTTTTGTTTACTTCCTCCCAGTTGATTACGTTGAAGAAGGCATTGATATAATCTGGTCTTCTGTTTTGATAATTCAGATAATAAGCATGTTCCCAAACATCCAAAGCTAAAATTGGAGTTCCATTACAGCCCATCTCCGGCATTAAAGGATTGTCTTGATTCGCTGTAGAACAAACTTCCACCTTTCCACCTTCATGTACACAAAGCCAGGCCCATCCTGATCCAAATCTCGTTGCTGCTGCTTTAGAAAAAGCCGCTTTAAAATCCTCAAATGATCCAAAAGCTGCATTGATGGCTTCAGCCACAGCTCCTGTTGCTGCTCCACCTCCATTTGGAGACATAACCTGCCAGAAAAGATCATGGTTATAAAATCCACCACCATTATTTCTAACTGCTCCGTTAGACATATCCATATTATTCAATATATTTTCTATAGATTTCCCTTCAAGGTCCGTTCCTTCTATCGCGTTATTCAGATTCGTTGTATAGCCATTATGGTGTTTAGAATGGTGAATCTCCATCGTTCTTGCATCAATATGAGGCTCTAAAGCGTCATATGCATATGGTAATTTTGGTAATTGAAATGACATAATATATAGTTTTTTGAAGTTATTTAATTTTATCAAAGATACACAATAGTTAGGGCTGAAGTCAAACTTATCAAATAGAAAAATTCTATTTTTACATAGCTTGACCCTATTTAATGACCTGTTCTGATGAGGTGAAGGAATTCCGCGATACCGCTATGAGAAACTGTTTTCCCTTTAAAAGCATCACTGATCAACTCCTTTTCATGGACATTAGCTTCCAATTGATTCAAAATATTCATAAGGTGCATTTTCATATGGCCTTGCTGAATACCTGTTGTCGTAAGTGCCCTTAAGGCTGCAAAATTTTGGGCCAGTCCTGCTACGGCAACTATTTGCATGAGTTCAGCAGCAGTTGGGTTCTGTAGGATCTCCATTGACAATTTCGCCAGTGGGTGCAGCTTAGTAAGCCCTCCTACTGTTCCCAAAGACAAAGGGATTTCGATCGAAAATGTAAAAACCCCATCTATTAATTCTGCCTCAGTAAGGCTTTTATATCGCCCGTCCTTACATGCATAAGCGTGGGCTCCCGCAGCTACAGCTCTAAAATCATTTCCAGTAGCAAGTACTACCGCATCAATCCCATTCATAATACCTTTATTATGGGTTACCGCTCTGTAAGGTTCTACTTTTGCTATTTCAATGGCCTGAATAAATTTTCGGGCATACATTTCAGCATTTTCAGGAAAAAACTCCTCTACTTTACAAGTGACTTCTGCCCGAACCAGACATTGAGGAACATAATTTGACAAGATACTCATGACTACAAAAATTCCTTCCTTTTGAAAAAAATCAGCAATAGCCTCTAAACAAGAATTGATAAAATTGGCACCCATACTGTCTCCTGTCTCAAAAGTCACGTGTAACTGGTAATAGTGTTCCAGGGCATCTGTACGATCTCTTAATTCAATGTCAACAATTCCTCCACCTCTTTTTCTCATATTTGCCGTAATATGATCCGTTGCATGAATAAGATTGCTTTTTACAGAGGAGAAATATTGTTCTAAAGCTTCCTTGTTGCCGTCATAGGTAAAATGAACCTGGCCAACTTTTGTTGTGGAGACTACATGGGCCTTAAATCCTCCTCTACTACTCCAAAATTTAGCTGTCAAAGCAGCAGCGGCAACTACCGAGCTTTCCTCGATAGCCATTGGAATAGCATATATTTTTCCATTGATCAAAAAATTAGGAGCTATAGCATATGGTACGTAAAAGTTACTGATTGTATTTTCTATAAACTCATCGTGAAGTTGTTGGAGCTCAGTATTCTTATTACAATATTGCTCAAGAGTTGCGATTCCCTTATCTTTTTCATAAAAAAAATTCTCGGCCAGCCAATCTATTTTTTCAGCTTTACTGAATTTTGAAAATCCCTTGATCATTTTTGACATATTCCTGATTTTAAAGCGTGACAAAGATAATCAATAGGTCAAGAATATTGAAATGGATATTTTTTAAGGATTATCATAAGAAAATATATGAAACCAAAATCTCAAATCAAATTATTAAATAATTTCTTAAGTATGGCCGCTATCCTTAGAGAAACGACATTTTAAACTAAAAACCACTGTTCTTTAAAGTTTGAGATATTGACCTAATTCAGAATTCAATTCAACTATTTTCCGTAAACTTGGCCATAATTTTTGACATGAGAATTCTTTCACTTCTACTAATCCTACTTATTCAGCCACTTTTTTCACAACAGAAAGAAGTTACACTAGAAGATATTTGGGTTAAAAACATCTTTGAAGCTGCTTCACTGGAAGCTTTTCATTCAATGAAAAATGGTGATTTTTACACAATTCTTAACCATAACTCGTATGGTACCTATATGGACAAATACGATTATAAAACCCTTGAAAAATTGGAAACCTTGGTGTTGGGAAAAGATCTTGAAGGGATTAAATCCTTTGATGATTACACTTTCAACCAAAATGAGACTAAGGTCATAATTGGGGTTGATCTTCAGCCAATCTACAGACACTCTAAAAAAGGTCGATACTACGTTTATGATCTGTCTCGTAAAGCTCTAGAGATGATCTCTGAATTAAATATTCAAGAGCCTACCTTTTCTCCTGATGGAAATAAAATAGCTTTTGTACATAATAACAATATTTACATTAAAGACCTCCTTTCCAAGGAAACCATTCAGATCACTACTGACGGTGAAAAAAACAAAATCATCAATGGAATTACCGATTGGGTGTATGAAGAAGAATTTTCTTTTGTAAGGGCATTCGAATGGAATCCCGCTTCAAACAAACTCGCCTTTATCCGATTTGATGAAACAGAGGTTCCTGAGTATTCCATGGATATTTACGGAAAAAACTTATATCCCAGCCAACAGACTTTTAAATATCCAAAAGCGGGTGAGAAAAATTCAAAAGTAGGCATTCACCTATATGACCTTGAAAATCTTGAAAAATACGAGCTTGATCTCAAGTCGTATAAGCTCTATTATATCCCGAGAATGCAATGGACCCATGAAGCCGATCAACTTGTTATAACGACGATCAACAGGCATCAAAATAACCTGAATCTCATTTCTTACCAAGCTGACAAAAAGGAAGCTACCTTACTTTTAAACGAAAAAGATGCAGCCTATGTGGATATTAAGGAGGACCTGACTTTTCTTTATGATAACAGTTTTATCTGGAGCAGTGAAAGGGATGGCTTTAACCATTTATATCATTACGACAGTAAAGGGAAATTGAAAAATCAGATCACTACTGGTGATTGGGAAGTGACAGAATATTACGGCTATGATAGAAAATCAAAAAAAGTATTTTATCAGTCTACCGAAGAAGGATCGATCAATAGAAGCATTTATTCCATCGATATTTCTGGAAAGAAAAAGAAAAAACTGAGCAGATTTGTGGGTGTGAACTCCGCTGCTTTTAGTAACAGTTTTAATTATTTTGTCAATACCTATTCAAGTGCGACAACGCCTACCGTATATACCTTGGTAGATACCCAAACTGGAACAGAATTAAAAGAAATTAAAAATAACCTGAACCTGGCTGAAAGGCATAACGAATACAATTTACCTACAAAAGAGTTCAGTACCCTTCAAACTGTAAATGGAGAATTCAACATGTGGATGATCAAACCAAAAGATTTTGATCCCAATAAAAAGTATCCGCTCCTAATGTTTCAGTATTCGGGTCCAGGCTCACAACAAGTCGCCAACAGATGGAACAATCCCATGAGACATGATTACTGGCATTTGATGTTAAGTCAGAAAGATTATATCATAGCCTGTGTCGATGGGAGAGGAACAGGTTTTAAAGGAAGAGACTTTAAAAAAGTGACCTATAAGGAGCTGGGGAAATATGAGATCGAAGATCAGATTGAGTCGGCAAAAGAATTGGGTAAAAGAAATTATATTGATCAAAACAGGATTGGTATTTGGGGATGGAGTTATGGTGGATTTATGAGCTCTCTTGCAATCACTAAAGGAGCCGATGTGTTTAAAATGGCTATTGCTGTAGCTCCTGTCATTTCCTGGAGATATTACGACTCGGTATATACTGAAAGATATATGCAGACACCTCAGGAAAACGCTTCTGGTTATGATGATAACTCTCCCGTAAATTTTGCTGATCTGTTAAAAGGGGATTATTTACTGATCCATGGAACTGGCGATGATAACGTTCATGTACAGAATTCCATGCAAATGATCAATGCGCTAATTGAGGCCAATAAAGAATTTGATTTCTTTGCCTATCCAGATAGAGCACATGGTATTTCTAAAGGAAGAAACACCCGATTACACCTTTTCAAAAAAATGACTACTTTTATTGACCGTTCTCTGGGAGATAAGGGAGAAAAATAAGAAAATTTAATCAACTAATTTTAAACTTCATTTTATGACAGCCATAACAAAATCACCTGACCAAAAAGAACTTTTTGGTCATCCCGTTGGACTTTATATCCTGTTTTTTACAGAAATGTGGGAGCGATTTTCTTACTACGGAATGAGGGCGATCCTCGTATTGTATTTAGTTCAAGCCACTACAGATTCTAATCCTGGTTTGGGATGGACCAATGGGGAGGCGCTTTCATTATATGGATGGTATACGATGCTGGTTTATGTGGCTTCAATTCCTGGGGGATGGATTGCCGATAAATTTCTTGGTCAGAAAAAATCAGTGTTATACGGGGGAATTTTACTGGTAGCTGGGCACAGTGTTTTGGCTATTGAACAATACTGGGCCTTTTATACAGGACTGGGCCTGATCATTGCAGGAGTGGGAATGCTTAAGCCCAATATTTCAACCATGGTAGGCGGCTTATACGGACAAGGTGATATTAGAAGAGACAAAGGGTTTACCATTTTTTATATTGGTATTAATGTAGGTGCATTTCTTTCAAGTTTAATCGTTGGAACAGTAGGAGAAATTTACGGATGGCACTATGGTTTCGGGCTTGCGGGAATAGGAATGGCCCTTGGTTTGATTCAATATGTTTTTGGGCAGAAATATTTAAAAAACGTTGGTAATTTTCTTGGCGTTTCTGAAAATTCTGCAGAAAAAGAGGCCCTAAATAAGCCTCTTACAAAAATTGAAAAAGACAGAATCGTTGTCCTTATGATTTCTTTCTTATTGGTTATTATATTTTGGGGCGCCTTTGAACAAGCAGGCGGCTTAATGAACATTTATGCAAAGGAAAAAACTAGTAGAATACTTTCATTCTCTTTACCTTTTATTGGTAATGAGATTCCGGCCTCATGGTTTCAATCTTTAAATGCCATGTTTATTATATTTCTAGGAACGTCAGTTGCTGGGTATTGGGCCAAGAAAAAACTCCGGGGAAAACTGTCAACCTCATTATATAAAATGATCCTTGGTTTGATCATCATGGGAACAGGTTTCTTTTTTATGTCAGCAGCAGCTTCGCAATTTGAGGCCAATGGGTCTTCCGCGATGTATTGGTTGGTTTTAGCTTATTTGTTACATACCGTGGGTGAATTATGCATTTCACCTGTTGCGCTTTCCTATATTACAAAATTATCGCCTTTAAAATATGGCTCTCTAATGATGGGTATCTATTTTGCCATGACTGGTTTTGGTAACAAATTAGCAGGATGGCTGGGAGAATCAGCTGAAGGCCTGGGAGAATTTACAGTATTTACAGGTATTGCTATATTCTGTATCGTTTTTGGCGGCATCGTGATGTTGTTCAGAAAAAAATTGGAGTTACTCACCCATGGAGCAGAGGATGATGAACATGAAGTTACAGAAGAAGAAAAAGCAGCTATTGCAAATAATTAATTACAAACCCCTTTTAAGAATTCAATTTCTTTAAGGGGTTTTTAATATTCCAAATATTTAATTTATGAGCACTGATATAGAAAATTTATTTAAAGACACGGTCTTAGGACATCCAGCAGGGTTGTTTGTTTTATTTTTTACCGAAATGTGGGAACGTTTTTCTTTCTATGGTATGCGAATATTATTGGT
>RCND010000786.1_pt1 | contig 18180 bp, 16 predicted proteins | sample 2041351 | NCBI WGS metagenome assembly RCND01 (sample SAMN09708230, study PRJNA481090) | Marine sediment metagenome, whole genome shotgun sequencing project. | biome: marine sediment; feature: ocean; material: sediment; isolation source: Sewage treatment plant 12B marine sediment (STP12B) ... | reverse complement strand
TGTTGTTTCTCATCTGTTTCCAGGATTAAAATATCAATCACAGGGTTTGGATATGCCTTAAGATTAAAATCCAGCATATCCTGTTCAACCAGGGTATTAACAGTGAGATTCCCCTGCTGAAATCCCTGGCTCAGCGTTACACTTGAACTGCTGAGGGTTGCTGTGGCAAATTCACCCACGGTCCACGAAACTGAAGCACTTGCATTTGTGTGCTGATCACCAGCTGAACCAACAACCTGTTGAGGCAGATCTTGAGAATATGCAGTCACTGATATTGCCAAAAGAAATAGGAAAAAATACTTATTCATGATGATTTTGTTTTTCATAGAATACTTCCATTAAGGTACTAAATAATAATAATATAGCGCAGCATATATGTGGAAAAATGCAGGGTGTTTCGGGCATTTTTATGATTACTCCTTCATTTCATTTAGTCGTGAGCTCGACAGCAAAGCTGTCTCGGTTCTCATCGCTACCGCTAAAACAAAAAAGCCCCCTTGTAGGAGGCTTTTTCTATTTTAGTGATTCCGGCGCGATTCGAACGCGCGACCCACAGCTTAGAAGGCTGTTGCTCTGTCCAACTGAGCTACGGAACCGAGTTACGCAGGAACGAGCTCACGAGAAGCTTTGCTTCGAGTAACCGTTTCTGCATTTCAGCACGCAAAGATATAAAAAAGAATCCTTTTTAGAAGTGGTAAGAGCCAGGGTCTATTGATTCCTGATCCAGTTCACCAGGCCCTTCATTTCCAGAATCTCCAGGAGTTTATCCGGAAGCGGTTCAAAATCGAATTTCTGGGCTCCCACCCTGACTGTTCCGGATGCAAAGTCTATTACAAGCTTATCGCCTTCAGTATAGGCATCTACAGCCTTGGGCAAAACAATAAGGGGCAAACCCTGATTCACGGCAGAACGGTAAAAAATGCGGTTAACTGATTTAACAATTACCGCTTTCACCCCTAGATGGGCCAGACCAACTGCAGGATGCTCCCGGGAACTTCCACAACCGAAATTATCTCCCCCCAGGATGATATCGCCTTCTTTCAATTCACTGGAAAAACTAGCATCAAAGCCCTTAAAAAGATGAGGTATAATAGCCTCAGGATCTGAACTTTGCACCTCGTATGTGAGGTTGCCAGCAAACATCTGGTCGGTATTTAGATTGTCAATATCACCGTAACTCCAGACCCCATCCATCCTCCGCTGCTCTCCCTGTTCAATGCTTACACTTCCTGACTGTTGTTTCCTGAATGGAAATACCTCAGCGCCATGCGCTATCCTGGGATCACTAATCTTACCCTTGATAGCACTCAGGGCTACAGCAGCTGGGGAGGCCAGGTAAATCTCGGCGTTTTTGTTCCCCATCCTTCCCAGGAAATTCCTGTTAGCTGAAGAGATTACTCGTTGATTGTCGGCCGGTATACCCTGCCCTGTCCCAAGACAGGGTCCACATGATGAACTTAATACATTGGCCCCGGCCTCCAGGAAAGTGGTGACCAGTCCCTCCTCAATGGCCTGCTGGTAAATCTCACGGGAAGCGGGAATCACCAGCAACTGAACACCTGCTTTTACCTTATTATTCTTGAGTATGGCAGCAGCCTCACGCAAATCCTCGATCCTCCCATTGGTACAGGTACCGATCATTCCCTGCTGTATGTCCAGGCCGGCAACCTCGGCCAGCGCCATCACATTGTCAACATGATGTGGCGCAGCCACCAGAGGATAGACTTCTCTCAGGTCGATCTCGATCTCTCGTCCATAGACAGCTCCATCGTCGGCCCAAAGCCCTGTCGATTTTTTACCCAGATAATCCTGCAAAACCTGATCAGCAGGAAATACTGCATTCTTGGCCCCCATTTCGGATGCCAGGTTGGCCAGAGTCATCCGGTCGGCTATACTCAGGGTCCGCACTCCATTTCCATGGTACTCAATGGACATATAGTTGGCGCCTGCTGATCCCAGTATCCCTATAATCCAGAGACTCAGGTCCTTCGCATATACGCCCTGATTCAGGTGTCCTGTCAAGGTAATCTTCAGTGATTCAGGAACCCTAAACCATGTCTCCCCCCGTAACCACAATCCGGCAGCCTCGGTACGATCAATTCCGGCAGCCATGGCATTGAATGCTCCGGAGGTACAGGTATGACTGTCGCTCCCCACAATCACCATTCCAGGCAGGGCATAGCGGGCCATGATCTGGTGGCAGATACCACTTCCGGCATCGTGAAATCTAAGCACTCCCTGCTCCCCTACAAAATCACGAATAGACTGGTAGGTATTGGCCAGGGCAGCATTAGTAGGAGGTGCATTATGATCCAGCACCACCACAAGCTGATCGGGATTGTGAAGCTCCTGCCCTCCCATCTTTTCAAAGGTCTTTTGAATACTCGCGGTATTGTCATGGGTCAGGATCAGGTCCGGACTGTGAAACACAATGGAACCGGCCGCTGCCTTAAAAATCTTCTCAACAAAGGTAGAGGGCATGGGAAAATAGTTAATGGTTAATAGTTAATTAGGAATTTAGATGAGTTGGATGCCTGAACGCCTGCAGTGATCAACCATTTCACCGGGCCAGATGGCCGACTGAGCCTCCCCTATGTGTGCCTTTCTCAGCAGTTGCATGGCTGTTCTGGACTGACCTATACCACCGCCGATTGAAGAAGGTAGCTCCTCATTAAGGAGTCTTCGGTGAAAGAGCAACTCCGCATCTTCTATTCTATTTGTCAATTCCAGCTGGATCATCAGTTCAGTCTTATCCACCCTGATCCCCATGGAGGTTAGTTCAACAGCACACTCCAGGATCTCGTTCCAGACAATGATATCCCCGTTGAGTCCCCGGTAACCATCCAGGGTTTCGGTGCTCCAGTCATCATAGTCCGGAGCTCTCAAATCATGCGGTTTCCCATCAGGCAGGTCATATCCGATCCCGATAATAAATACTGCACCATGCTTTTCGGCAATCTTGTTCTCCCGATCTTTGGGAGAGAGATCGGGGTACATCTCATAGAGTTGCTCTGAATGGATGAAAGTAATCTCCTCTGGCAGAACAGGTTCAATATTGGCATAGAAAGTATGGATAAAGAATTCGGTCCGCTTAATGTTTTGCCATACTTTTTTCACAGCATCTTTCAGGGTTTCCAGGGTACGTTCTTCCGGATATATAGCCCTCTCCCAGTCCCACTGGTCCACATATAACGAATGAAGATTATCAAGCTCTTCATCGGGTCGGAGCGCATTCATATCGGTGTAGATCCCGTATCCCAGGCTGATATCATAATCCCTGAGCATCATCCGTTTCCATTTAGCCAGTGATTGAACCACCTCGGCTTCCTGTCCACGCATATCCTTGATGGGAAAGACCACCGGTTTTTCAAATCCATGCAGGTCATCATTCAGACCAGTGCCCTTCAGCACAAAGAGTGGGGCGCTAACCCTGCGCAACCTGAAGTCGGCAGATAAGCCCTCCTCAAAATGATCCTTTAACATCTGGAGAATTTTTTCTGTCTCTTTTAATGTAATAAGGGATTTGTACCCTTCAGGAATGATTAGTCTCATAGTCTATATATTTAAAACAGTCCGTTATTCTGGTATATCTCCATTTGTACATCGGAAAATGGAGCTGATTCAAGTTGAATCTTTTTACTTACGTTGTGTATGACTCCGGTCTCGAAATTTAATCGGATCACATCCCCGTCTTCGAGTTCAAGCGATGCTATTTGACCTGAATTAACAATGGGAAAAGCGGCATTAATTGCATTTCTTTCGTAAATCGCACCAAAAGACTCCGAAAGCACACATTGTACACCGAGAGAAATAAAACAGTCAACAGCCTGCTGCCGTGAACTTCCCGAACCAAAGTTTTTCCCCGTGATCACTATATCCCCTGGCTTTACCTTTTTTGCAAAATCCTCGTAACCTGCAAGGTTCCCAAAAGTATACTGGCCCATTTCCGCAATATCAGTGATGGAGAGATGGCGGTTGTGAAAAATCATATCAGTATCGATATTATCCATGGGGATATACCAGGCCCTGCCTTCTATTTCATGAGGGCGGGTAGTTGCACTGGCAGAGCCAATGTTCTTTTGTTCTTTGGAACTCTGTTCGATATGCCCTGCAAACTCCCTCTTTTCGGGCACCTCGGGGATATTGTCTGACGAAGTAATAAAACCTGCGACCGCAGAGGCAGCCACTACTGATGGCGAGGCCAGGTACACTTCACCCTGACCCTGCTTCCCAGGAAAGTTCCGGTTTCCGGTACTTACTGTTACTTCACCGGGTCCATTCTGGCCTACCTGTCCGGCTGCGCATCCTGCACAGCCTGCATTGGAAACCAGAGCACCCGACTCCTTAAAAACCTCAATCAATCCTTCCTCCATGCACCGCAACCAAACCCGGTCAGTGGCCGGAACAATCTTCAGAACCACTCCCTCTGCCACATGTCTTCCCTTCAGAACAGCGGCAGCTGTTCTCAGGTCTTCAATCCGGCCATTGGTACAACTGCCAATAAATGCCGAATCGATCCAAACCTTTTCCTCTGGTAATAGGGAGGTATCATGGGGTTTTCCGGGAAGAGATATTCTGCATTCGAATACGCTTGCATCCACGTGGTAAACCTCCTTGTATGCAGCATCCTCATCAGCCAGCACCGGCTCCACTTTTTTCCTGGTCCGCGATTCACAGTACCTGATCACTTCATTGTTGGGCCGGAACAGAATAATAATGGCTCCCATCTCTGTGGCCATGGAGGCAATGGTTATGCGCTGATCCAGGCTAAGTTTATCAACCACCTCTCCATCCATTTCAATGGCAGATCCAAGTAGTGTGCTTGCCCCGAATATTTCCAGCAGGTTTAGTGCGATGTCTTTGGCAGTCAATAAGGGACCCAGCGTTCCCTCAAGTACTATTTTTACGCTGGAAGGCACCTTGAACCAGGTGGCACCCTTATGCCAGGCTACAGCTATATCCTTATCTCCCATACCCTGACCAAATGCACCTACTGCACCCAGGATATTGGCATGCGAGTCGGTCGACACTGCTGTTGAACCCGGATAACTGAGCCCCTCCTCCATCAGGATATGGGTACCTATCCCCTTATCAATATCGTATACCTTGATACCCTCTTTCTTTGCATACATCCGGCACCTGTGTTGATTGGCAGCATATTTCTGATCCGATCCTGTGGGATTACAGTCGAAAGTAAAGAAAGTACGCGCCGTATCATCGATGGACAACTGATTATCCTCCAGGTGCTTGACTACGTTGGCTCCTCCGAAATCGCGAGCTACCCGTGCGTCTATCAACACATCTACAATGTCGCCCGGAGTCACTTGATCCCGTCCGGAATGTGCTGCCAGGATCTTTTCAATTACCGTCATGCCCATTAGTTTCAGTTTGTACCAAAGATAAGCACAAAGCCATTTCAGTAAATATTTTCTAAAACATCTCAATTGATCGCCCTGCTTTTTATAGTTTTGTTACAAATCCAAGTTTTTTGCCGAAACAGGTCCACCCAAATATCACCCGACTCTACCTGATCAAGATCGCCAAGTGGTTCATGCTTTACATGCCCATCGTAGTCCCCTTCTATGAGAGCAATGGCCTCTCAATGAAGGATATTATGATTTTGCAGGCGGTCTATTCCATTGCCATTGTGGTTTTAGAAATTCCCTCAGGTTACCTGGCCGATGTGATCGGACGGAAAAAAACCCTGATCATCGGAGCAGTCTTTGGGATACTGGGATTCACCACCTACAGCCTGAGCATTGGATTTATAGGCTTCCTGGTGGCAGAAATCATTCTGGGTATTGGTCAGAGCTGCATTTCAGGGGCCGATTCGGCTATGCTGTACGACTCCTTACTTGAAAGAGGAGAAGAGAAACAGTATACACGTTTTGAGGGCCGGATCACCTCCCTGGGCAATGTGGCCGAAGCCATTGCCGGCATTTTGGGTGGCCTGCTTGTTGGTATTACAATCAGGGCACCATATATCGCTCAAACCTTTGTGGCTTTTATTGCACTACCTGCTGCTATCACCCTTGTGGAGCCCACTCGTAAGATCCCGTTGATAAAAGCAGAGATGATGGAAATAATACAAATTGCCAAATTTGCCCTTATTACAGATCGCCCTCTGAGACGAAATATCCTCTTTAGTGCCATCACAGGCACAGCAACGCTGACCATGGCATGGTTTGCACAACCCTTTTTCGAGTATACCAGTATCGATATCGCCTGGTTCGGAATCCTTTGGACCACTCTGAACCTGACCGTAGCCATCACCTCCTATACGGCACACCGACTGGAAAAATTACTGGGTCAGAGATGGTCAGTTCTGCTTATTGCCCTGCTGATACCCCTGGGCTATCTGGCGTTGAGCAGCTTCCATCTCCCCATCGGACTGATTGTACTCTATCTGTTTTACCTGGTCAGGGGTTATGCAACACCGGTACTTAAGGATTATATCAACAGAATCACTGCCTCACATATCAGGGCCACCGTGCTATCGGTCAGGAATTTTGTAATCAGGTTGCTTTTTGCTCTAATCGGACCCTTACTGGGCTGGGTTAAGGATATCTACTCATTGCCACAGGCACTTGCCCTGGCTGGAGTCATTTTCTTGATAATCAGCATTCTTACCGCCATCCTGTTTATCAGTTCAGGAAAAGAGATGGAGAATGTCAGGGATTATAAATCCAGCACCAGGCCATCGTAGGCAGACCGAATCCGGGAAGGAAGTTCCTTTTCCAGTTCTGCATATGCTCCCATCTGGTGAGAGATATGGGTGAGATATCCCATGCGTGGGCTCAACTCCTCAATCAAGCTGACTGCTTCTGAAAGGGTAAAATGCGAGATATGGGTCTCCCGCCTGAGGGCATTTACCACAAGGTGTTTAACTCCATACAATTTTTTTTTCTCCGCTTCCGGAATATAATTTCCATCCGTGAGGTAAGCAAAATCGCCCAGGCGGAATCCAAGTACAGGCAGGCGATAATGCATCATCCTGATGGGTATGACCTCCATCTCTCCTATTTGAAATGGTTCGGTCGTAATGATATGCATTCTTACCTGGGGAATACCCGGGTATTTCTTCTCTGCAAACACATAGGGGAAACTACTGTTCAGTGCCCTCATCACCCGTTCTTCTCCATAAACATCCATGGGGCTTTTCTGGATATAGTTGAAGGCACGTATATCATCAAGACCGGAAATATGATCCCGGTGCTCATGGGTAAACAGGACGGCATTCAGTTTTGAGCATCCGCACCGGAGCATTTGCTGCCTGAAATCGGGACCGGTATCGATGACCACACCCTGCCCCCCCTGTTCCACAAGAACAGAAGAACGCAAGCGTTTGTCTCGTACATCTGCAGATATACAAACTTTACATCCACACCCGATCACCGGAACACCCTGGGATGTGCCGGTACCCAGAAAAGTAATTTTCAAATGCTTTGGTCTTGCATTACAGTATTCACGAAGTTATAACTATTTTTAATACTTCATTTGTAAGACAAAGCATGAAAGGAGTCCTCTACCTGGTCCCGAACACCCTTGGAAATCCAGATACCACTGAAACCATCCCGGAAGGAATCAGGGGCAGGGTAAACGACATCAGCCTCTTTATCGTTGAAAATCTGAGAAATGCACGGCGCTATCTGAAAAGCCTGAACAGGGAGATCAATATTGATTCCCTCACATTTTTTGAGCTGAACGAACATACAGCAGCGGAAGAGATACCTTCTTTTCTGGATCAAGTTGAACAAGGTCTGGATGCTGCCATTATCTCTGAAGCAGGAGTACCCGGAGTGGCAGATCCGGGTGCAGCAGTGGTTCGTCTTGCACATGAAAAAGGGATCCAAGTGGTTCCCTTAACGGGCCCCTCCTCCATCCTGCTGGCTCTGATGGCTTCGGGATTGAACGGACAGTCCTTTTGTTTTCATGGCTACCTGCCGGTCAAACGACCCGAACGGATCAGGAAAATAAGGGAAATTGAACAGGGGGCAATCCGGAGAGGAGAGACTCAGATGTTTATCGAAGCTCCCTACCGGAATGATGCCCTGCTGGCTGATATCCTGGAAACCTGTCATCCCTCTACCCTGATCTGTATCGCAGCCGATATTACCCTTGAATCGGAGTTTATCCATACAAAAACAGCCGGAGACTGGAAAAAGAAAAAACCGGTCCTACATAAAAGGCCGGTTTTGTTTCTTATTGGACAATAAATGGCTTATTCTTCCGGATCGGGTTTGTCATCATCATCATCCGGATCCACACTGATCACCTCCACATCGAATACCAGGGTTTCATAAGGGGGGATAGCAACATTTCCCTGGGATGTGTACTTTCCAAATGCACCATAGGCAAGCAGGTAAGGAAGAATCAACCTTCCTTTCTCACCCTCCTTAAATCTTTCAAGACCCAGGTGCCAACCTCTAATAGGGCTGGTTTCAGCACTGTAATCGCCCACTTTGAACTTATAATAATTCTCGCCCACGGTCTGATCAAACACCCTTCCATCGGTCAAATATCCCTTGTAAGCAATCTGGACGGTGGAATCAATGGCTACTGGAGGTCCATCGGTGCTTTCATCCACCACATAGTACATGGTCACATCTTCAAATGAATCATATATGGTATCCACACCAACTATAGTATCAGTATAAGCCACAATCTTTGTTGCCTCGTACTCCTCTATATCTTCGCCCAGCACCTCGAGCAATATTACCTCATACTTCAATGAGGTGTAGGCTGTTACTTTACCAGTATTCGTGGCACCGTATCCCAAATCACTGGTAAACAAGAGAGTGGCCTCTCCTCCCTCACGCATCATATTCAAGCCTTCGGTAAAACCTTCATTGTAAAGGCCGTTCCTTATTTTATAGGGACCGTATAAGGCTGAAGTATCCTGTATGCGATTGTCAATGGCAACTCTTTCAATATAGGTCTCATAAACTTGATTATTGCCAATCGTATAAGCTACATGATCTATAAGTACCCAGCTGCTGTCGCCCGGCATATCTCCGGCACCCTCTTTATTTCCCACATAGATGAGTCCGCTTGCCTGCGGAACTGCATCGGGATAGTTGGCCCCTACATAGATATCAAAAAAACGCTGCTCCTGATTAATCGAATTCTGCTCCGTATAATCTTTCTCACAGGAAGTCATATATGCTAATCCGGCAATCAGTGCCGCAAAGGGAATTATTCTACGCAAAATCTTCATCATTTCTTCTTTCTGGTGCAAAAATAATATAATTACTGAACCTTACTCCACCTTTAGAACCTGTAAGCGATAAATCAGGACAGAATTTCCGGGTATTTTTACACGATCACCGAAATTGCCATGCGCCAGATGGGGAGGAATCAGGAATATTGCTTCTGCTCCATCCGACAGATTTTGTAAACCCTGTTCAACGCCGGACTCAACACCACCCGTTCCTATTGTGATTTCTTTGGGATTCTCAATGCTTGCCTGATAACAAGGTGTACCATCCAGCAAGGTAGATTGGAATGTATAACTTACCCGCATATTCTCTTCAATTGGTTTTCCCTCCCCGGGTTTCTCCACAACGATCCAAAGTCCTGAGGGACTCATTTCTGCTGGCCAGCCTACCCGCTCCAGGAAAGCCGATATATGGTCCTGGTGCCGCTGCTGCATATACTGATTTACTTTTATAAATTGCTCCGATACCTCATTGGTTCCACTCTCCTTCTGCTCCTGCACAGGCGGATCACATGCACAAAGATGCAGTATTGAACTTATTAGAAGTAAGAATCGGAATGCCCTAATCATCGTTGAGCAAATTAGAATATCCTGGTAAAAGAGATTCGAAACCGGCCAGGGTCTCTTTCATGGTAAGAAAGGAGTCTCCTCCCGCTGCATTGATATGACCTCCTCCGTGATAATGCTCTGAGGCCACCAGGTTTACCGGAAACTTGCCGCGCGATCTGAATGAGGCTTTGATACGATCCTTCTTTTCGACAAAGAGGGCTGTAAATTTAATGCCCTTCACTGAGAAGGGAATATTCACAAATCCTTCTGTATCACCCTTGCGGTGATTAAATTTCTTCAGTTCCTCGTCGGTCAGACTGATATAAGCGGTACGATACTTTGGAAGCACAACCATCTTCTCCTGCATACAATATCCCTGCAGGCGCATGCGATCCTCAGAAAACGCATCATACACAGAGGAATAAATTCTATCTTTTTCGATGTCATAATTCATCAGATCACCAACAATATGAAAAATCTCAGGATAGCTGCTTGCATAAGAAAAATTGCCTGTATCGGTCATAATGGCTACGTAAAGACAGGTTGCAATATCTTTATCCATCACCTCGCCTTCAAAAATTTCTTTGATGAAGAGGTATATCATTTCGCCTACGGAACCACGCCCGGTCTCCGAAATAGCAATATCGGTAAACTGAAGTGGCTCCTGATGGTGGTCGATCAGAATTTTTTTCGCACTAGATTTATGTAAGAATTCTTCTACCCCATTCACTCGCTTTGGGTCATTGAAATCGAGACAGAAGATCAGATCTGCCCCCTCAATAATCTCAATAGCACGATCCCGCTTGTAAGCAAATGTAATGGAACGTTCGATGCCCGGAAGCCACCGTAGGAAGTCGGGCAGTCCATCAGGTATCACCACCTGTGCATCTATCCCCTTCTTCCCCAGGGCCAGGGCCAGGGCCAGACTTGAACCAATGGCATCTCCATCCGGATTGGTATGTGTAAGTACCGCCACCTTCTTAGCTGACTCAATCCAGCCTTTTACTGTTCTTGCAACTCCTTCCTCTACCATAATTACTGCAATCTTTAAGGGATCAAAGTTAAAAAATATTGATATGAGCTTAACAAAGCCCGTTATTATTTGTTAATATGCATTATCAAAACTGAAAATTCATGTCTGGAAACATCACATTTACGATTATCAAGCCATTTGCAGTCTCTGATGGACATATCGGTCCGATTCTGAACAAGATTCATACAGCGGGATTCAAGATTTCGGCCATGAGAATGCTCTGGCTCACGCAGGGTGAAGCGGAACGCTTTTACGAAGTCCACAAGGAACGCCCCTTCTACAGTGACCTGGTTGAATTCATGACTTCGGGTCCCATTGTGGTTGCTGTCCTGAAAAAAGAAAATGCCGTAGAGGATTATCGCAAGCTAATCGGTGCCACCGATCCAGAAAAAGCTGAAGAAGGAACCATCCGAAAAGAGTTTGCCAGAAGCTTGCGTGAAAATGCTGTACATGGTTCAGATTCGGATGAGAATGCAGCTTTTGAGGGTTCTTTTTTCTTTTCAGGTCTGCAAAGGTTCTAATTACCGAAGCACCACATCGTCTATCACATCCATTCCTGCGGCTTCATTTAGCTTCGGGATCAGTGACTCTTTGATCAGGCTCAGCTCATTCCTTACTACTGAAGAGTGCAGGGTAACAAAGAGCTTCCTGTTTTGGATCTTAAGTGATTTGGTTTTTTTGGCTACTGTAATACCCAGCAAATCTTTCCATGATTTCATAAGCCGGTACTCGGCAAGTCCTTTCTCCAGGCGGTTAGCCTTTACAAACTGCTGAAGCAGGGAATCAATCTTTTTAACCTCTTTTCTCTGCATGCTTATTCCTTTATCTCTTCTAAACTGGCTTCAGGGGTGATTCTGAAAACCTTATGATCGGCAGGTATCTCCTGCAGGATTCCCTGCAAACGCTGCTCGTTGGTATCGGTTATAAATATCTGACCGAACTGGTTCTCTGCCACCAGGCTAATGATGTGTTTCACCCTGTGTGCATCAAATTTATCAAAAATATCGTCCAGCAGGAGAATGGGGGGAATCTTTGTGAGTTTCCGGATGAACTCAAACTCAGCCAGCTTCAGTGCCACAAGAAAGGTCTTCTGCTGCCCCTGTGAACCACTCTTTTTCAAACTATAGCCACCCAGCTCCATTCCCAGGTCATCCTTATGAATCCCAAAAGTGGTGTACTGAAGGAACCGGTCTTTGTCCAGGGATGCCTTCAAACCCTCCCTGAAACCAGTCTCCTGCAGATGTGCCTTGTAGCTCAGGCTTACCTGCTCCCTGTCGCCGGAAACATGTGAGTGAAATGCATTAAACACAGGTAGAAGCTCATTCACAAAACGAACGCGCGCTTCAAAGATCGGTTCCCCGTAAAGGATCAATTGCTCATCCCATACTTCCAGCATTTCCGGGTCAAAATTCCGGCTGTATGCAAAATCTTTGAGCAACTTGTTTCGCTGGGCTAGTGCCCTGTTATACTGGATCAGGTTCTCAAGATAAATCCTGCTGTACTGAGCAATAACCCCATTCATAAATTTTCTGCGTTCCTCGCTTCCCCCGTTAATCAGGATGGCATCGGCCGGCGAAATCATGACAAGGGGAATAAGTCCGATATGCTCAGAGAGTTTGCTGTACTCCTTTTGATTTCTTTTAAACTGCTTCTTTTTCTGCTTCCTGATTCCACAGTAAATATTCTCCTCCTTGCCATTTCTGTAAAACAAACCCTGCACTACAAGGAAATCCTGATCATACCTTATATTCTGACTGTCTACCGGGTTCAGATTGCTTTTACAGAGTGAGAGATAGTGAATGGCATCAAGAAGATTGGTCTTTCCCACACCATTTTCACCCACAAAGCAATTGATCTTTGCAGAAAGTGGAATGTCGACCTGTTCATAATTCTTAAAGTTGACCAGGGAAAGTGTTTTCAGATGCATACACAAAATTACTATTTTTTATACATACCATTTTCATTTATCTTTAGGTGTATATCATAAAACTTAAAACAATTGATGAAAAGACAATTTTTGATTCTTGCTTTCCCGGCGATCATACTTTCCGGATGTGCTGAACTAAACTCTCTTATTCAATCTGTCCCCACGGATGTACCTCTTTCGGAAGGGGACGTGGTCGAAGGATTAAAGGAAGCCCTGATCACAGGGTCGAAAAACTCTTCATCCATACTCTCGGCTGTGGATGGTTATTACGGGGATGAATTGGTTAAAATCCTGCTCCCTGAGGAAGCATCCGCAATCATCGATAATCTTGCAAAAATCCCAGGTGGGGATAAACTTGTGGAGGATGTTGTTCTCAGAATCAATCGGGCTGCTGAAGATGCAGCCAAAGAAGTAGCTCCAATTTTTATCAACAGCATTAAACAGATGACCATCAATGACGCTTTCGGCATTCTTAAAGGGGCCGACAATGCTGCCACTCAGTACCTTAGTAATGCCACCCGAACAGATCTCTACAATCTATATAAACCAAAGATCAGGCAGTCGACCGAGAAGGATATTCTTGGAGGTGTTTCTACCAAAGAGTCGTGGGAGGCCCTTACAGGAAAATGGAACCTGTTTGCCAACTCCATTGCCGGTAAACTGGCCGGATTCAGTCCGGTGAATACCGACCTTGATGATTATCTAACTAACAGAGCCCTGGACGGCATGTTTCTGAAGGTCGAGGATGAAGAAAAGAAAATCAGGACCAACATCTCTGCCCGCGTCACTCCTTTGCTTCAGAAGGTTTTTGGTAGTCTGGATAATTAATTTTAAAGAGATTCCCTATAGACTAATATATCACTATGTATGTTGTTGTGAATTATGCAGTCTAGACTGCATACACATATTTACTATTTTTGTGGTGCCACAAACGGCATTTTTCCAAAAAAGGGTTACTTTTGCGGAAGTTTTTGAATTTCAACAAAATTAGAGTGATGTCGAAGAAAAAGAATGTGAAGCAAACGGACAAGAATCTTGAAGGCATTGAACAAGCCTTAACACGCTCAGAGCAATTTATAGAAGACAATCAAAAAGCACTTACTTATATCCTTGGAGGACTCATTGTAATATTGCTTATCATTATCGCCGGAAACAGATACTATTTGAAACCGCTTAATGAAGAAGCTGCTGCTGATATGTACTATGCAGAGCGCTTTTTTGAAATGGACTCTTTTAATCTCGCCCTGAACGGATATGGCACCTATCCCGGTTTCCTGAATGTTCTTGATGATTACGGTATCAGTAAATCTGCGAAGATTTCCAAGTATTATGCGGGGGTATGCTACCACCAACTTGGTGATCATGAAACAGCCATAAAGCTGTTGAGCAAATTCAAAACAGATGATCTGCTGGTAGGAGCAGCAAAATACAGCACCCTTGGGGATGCCTTTGTGGAGATGGATGATCTGAATAAAGCTATTTCTGCCTACCAGAGTGGTATTGATAAGTATGAGAATAATTTTTCCTCTCCCATCTTGCTAAAGAAACTGGGACTTGTATATGAAGAACTTGGTAAGCTGAATGATGCGCTGGATACATACAAGGTCATTGAGTCTAATTACCCTGGATCAGCTGAAGGAAAAGAGATTAAGAAATATATCGGCAGGGTGGAATCAAAAATGTCTCTTTAAAGCGCATTTACCCAATGTCATCAAGCCTGAAAAATCTATCGGACCATGATCCTGAGTCCATTCCCGACGGATCAAAGATGAAGTTCGGTATTGTTGTCTCTGAATGGAACGAAGAGATTACAGCAGCCCTTCTGGATGGAGCTCTGGTGAGATTAAAAAAACATGGCGTTCTGGAAGAAAACATCAATATAAAATCGGTCCCTGGTAGTTTTGAACTCCCTTACGGATCAAGAATTGTTGCTGAACAGTTTTCTCCTCATGCTGTTATCTGCCTGGGTTGTGTGATCCGTGGCGAAACCAGCCACTTTGATTACATCTGTCAGGGTGTTACCAAAGGAATTACTGAGTTAAACCTTGACTATGACATCCCATTTATTTTTGGTGTATTAACTACTGAAAATCAACAGCAAGCCCTGGACCGGGCCGGAGGCAAACATGGCAATAAAGGTGATGAAGCTGCTGTTACAGCTCTAAAAATGGCTGTGCTAAGCAACATTCTTCTTCAATAAACTACAGAACCAACGTTAATAAAAAAGGGCAGCCTCATTAAGTTTGAGACTGCCCTTTCTTTCGCGCAGCTAATTTCAGCAGCGCTATAATAACTGTTTCAAGATGCTACCTGCTCTTCTTTTTGGGTTGTGGCTTTTTTCCGCCCAGGGACTTTTGCTGCGATTGTTGTTTCTGTAAGGATTCCAGTCGCTGTGCAAACTTTGATTTCTTGGCCGGCTTATTCTTCTTGGCATTGATCTTTTTCATGATCTTATCCTCATCGATAAAGCGCTTGAAAATCAGATTTTGTGTCAGAGTTATAACATTAGCAAGGAAGTAATAATAGGTCAGACCAGCCGAGAAGTTATTCAGAATAAACATAAACATCACCGGCATAATGTACATCATGGTCTTCATACCCGGCATTTGACTGCTACCTGCACCAGCCTGGTTGTTGTAGCGCATAGAGAGCATGGTAGTAACGGTCATCAACAAGGTAAAGAGACTCACATGATCTCCATACATGGGGATATCCCAGGGCAGATCGAGAATGGAGTCATAGGTGGACAAGTCATGGGCCCAGAGGAATCCTTGCTGCCTGAGCTCAATAGAGGTCGGAAAGAACCTGAACATAGCATAGAGGATGGGGAACTGCAGCAACATGGGGAGACATCCACCCATGGGATTGGCACCCGCCTTCTTATAGAGGTCCATGGTAGCCTGCTGCTTTTTCATGGCATCATCCTTCTTCGGATAACGTTCACTGATCTCATCCACCTGGGGTTTCAGAAGCTTCATGACCGCCTGTGACTTAAAGGATTTGTAGGTCAACGGAAATAGGGCCATCTTGATAATCAAGGTAAGCAACAGGATGATGATTCCGTAATTATCAAAATACTTGTTCAACCAGTTAAAGATGGGGATCACCACAAAGGCATTGATCCACCGAAGCATAGCGCCTCCCACAGTAACCACATTTTGAAGTCCCAGATCGCCGTAACCTTTCAGAGATTGAAATTTATTTGGACCAAAATACAATTGCATACCGATAAGCTGATCGCCTGTACGATCGTAGGGCATGTCTACTGAAGTGGAGAATCGGCGAACATATTTTCCAGGATCATTGAAGCGCTCCTGAAGCATGTGGGCGCCATTAAAGTAATCATCGGCCACCAGGATGATCGAGAAAAACTGCTGACTAAAGGCAATCCAGCTGATGCGGGTGGTTTCGGTCACCTCTTCAAGCTCCTTCTTAGAACGAGACTTAAAGCTTTCCACATCTCCTCCTTTGTATCTATAGTAGAGTGTGGTGTACATGGCTTCGTTCTGATATCCCTTCTCCTGTGAAGGTGCATAGAAATCGAAAAGGAACTCCATCCTGTCGGTCCGGTATTGATCCAAGCCTTTGAATCGAATATCAAAGTCGAGCATATAATCGTCCTCAAACAACCTGTAGATATAGGAAATAGAAGCTGATTCAGAGATATCCATCTTCATGGTTAGCTGCTGATAGGATCGGCCATCTTCTCCGGTAAGTTTCTCAATAGTAGGATGGAAATATAGTTCGCCTGTATTGATTCCCTTGTTTTCGGCAAAAAACTGAAGTGCGAAAATGGTTGAATCGCCATCGAAAAGATAGAGTGGTAATGAATCGTAAGTCTGGTATTGCGTTAACTGTGCCGTATAGGGCCGACCCCCTAGGGTGGTAAAGGTCAACTTTATATTCTCATTTTCAAGTATCACGTCTTCAGGTGTTCCAGTTGCAGCATTTGCGAAATCGCCAAGCTCCCCTTCCAATCTCTCCGTGGAGACTGAATTGGCAGTTTCAATGCTTCCTGACTCATTGGTGGGAACTTGAGTCTCCGCCTGTTGTGCAGCCGCCATGGCCCTTACCTGCTCCACACGAGCAATGGAATCGAGCCTGCTGCGTTCAGCCACCTGAGCCTCACGTTGAGGTTTCGTAAAAATGCTGTAGCCCACAAGAAGGAGTCCTATAACTCCCAGACCTATAATTGTATTTCTGTCCATTTTCAACAATTAAATTCAGGCACAAAAGTAATGGTTTAGCCTGTATATCAATATAATTTCAGATAAAATCCGCCAGATTTCGGTGAATTGTAGCAGGGGGAGCTTAAACTGCTATTTCTTGTTCTCGATGGCTGCTTTAATAAAAGAGATAAACAGGGGGTGCGGATTCAGCACAGTACTCCTGTATTCTGGGTGAAACTGTGTACCCACAAACCAGGGATGCCCAGGCTGTTCCATTATCTCCACAAGTCCGCTCTTCGGATTTATCCCGGTAGGGATCATGCCGTGTTTTTTAAATGATTCCAGAAAATCGTTATTAAATTCGTAGCGGTGACGATGACGTTCACGAACCATTTCAGCACCATATACTTCCTGTACAAGTGATCCCTTTACCAGGGAACAGGCATACCCCCCAAGACGCATGGTACCACCCTTCTTAGTCACTCCCTTTTGTTCCTCCATCAGATCAATAACAGGGTGTTGGGTTCTACTGTTCATCTCTGTAGAGTGCGCATCATCAAATCCCAGAACATTGCGGGCAAACTCAATTACAGCACATTGGAGTCCCAGGCATATTCCTAAAAAAGGAACATTATTTTCACGGGCATAGGTCACTGATAAAATTTTACCGTCGATACCACGGTCCCCGAAACCAGGAGCTACCAGAATCCCATCAAAGCCTCCCAGCTTCTCAGAAACATTCGCATCTGATACATCCTCTGAGTGCACAAAAACCACCTTTACTTTCACATTGTTTACAGCTCCGGCATGGGTCAGTGACTCCAAAATGGATTTATAGGAATCGTTTAGCTCAACATATTTACCCACAAGCGCAATTCTGATCTCTTTAGTGGAGCTCTTCAACCTATCTATAAACTTTTTCCACTCTTTCAGATCGGCTGTTTCCTTCGTTTCAATGTGAAGCTTTTTCAGTATTATCACATCAAGCCCCTCCTCCTGCATCAGCAGTGGTACCTCATAAATTGTAGAGACATCTATTGACTGAATTACTGCCTCACGTTCCACATTGCAGAAAAGAGCCACTTTTCTTCTAAGGTCTTCATCCAGATCATGCTCGGAACGCAGCACAAGCACATCTGGTTGAATCCCGGCTTCCAGGAGCACTTTTACGGAATGCTGAGTGGGTTTGGTCTTCAATTCGCCAGAAGCAGCCAAATATGGGACCAGGGTAAGGTGGATAAATACAGTATTTTCAACTCCAAGATCCCAGCGAAGCTGCCTGACC
>RCND010001027.1_pt1 | contig 18183 bp, 17 predicted proteins | sample 2041351 | NCBI WGS metagenome assembly RCND01 (sample SAMN09708230, study PRJNA481090) | Marine sediment metagenome, whole genome shotgun sequencing project. | biome: marine sediment; feature: ocean; material: sediment; isolation source: Sewage treatment plant 12B marine sediment (STP12B) ... | reverse complement strand
TAATCATTGTGATACCTTTAATACGATAAAATTTCTCTTATTATAGTACTAAAAGGTTAAGGGTTGATGAAAATTGTTTTAGCAACGGGAAACAAAGGTAAGCTACGCGAATTTAAACAAATGTGCAAAGATGAAGTCGTACCTTTTTCTGATATTTTAGGTGCGTTTGAGATCGTTGAAGATGGTGATACCTTTGCCGCCAATGCACTGATAAAAGCACGCACCATTTATGAGAAGTTGGGTGCAGAGAATCCCTCAATGGATTATCTGGTAATTGCCGATGATTCGGGTATATCCTTACCCATATTGGATGGCGCACCAAGTATCTATTCTGCACGTTATGCAGGAGAAAATGCTACCGATAAAGATAACCTCTATAAACTCATAGAAAGTATTAAAGATAAAGGTGTCACTGCTACCCCTGCCTATTATACAGCGGCTATTGCCATAGTGAGCAAGTATGGAGAGTATGTGGTGCATGGCTGGATGCATGGTGATGTGATAGATGAGCCTAGAGGAGAAAAGGGTTTTGGGTATGATCCTATGTTCATACCTAAGGGGTATGCCTTGACGCTTGCCGAGTTAGAGGATGATGTAAAGTCCAAGATCTCACACCGTGGGCAGGCATTGGCGTTGGCAAAGCCGATCATTAAAATGCTACAAACAAAATAAATGTAGGGTGTTGTATCCTCACAACACCAAAAATATGTATTGAAATAAAAATTAAAAGGTGTTGTCGGGAGACAACACCCTACGCGAGACAATAAAGGTATATAAAAATGAACAAACAAGAATTTATGAAAGACTTGCAAACTATCTATGATGAGTTGCAAAAAAGACAAGCAGAGCTGAATGCCTATTATGACCTTTTAGACAAAGAGAAGGGGCATGATAAAGCAGGAAAGTTGATGACGTTCTTTTTAACAATGATGAATATCCCAAGAGATGATGAAGGCTACATGGCTGGACTTACTCGGCTTGTTTCTTTACGTGAAGATGCACTAGAGCAAGTGATGAAAAAAAATGGCTTTGATGAGAAGAAGATAAAGAAGAAAAAAGAGGTTGCTTATGGCTTTGTTAATGACTTTCATACACAACGCCATGAAGCACTGATACAGTGGATAGAGCAAGAGCATCTTTTAACACCTTTTTACCGTTCTCTCATTTATGGTGTACATTATGTAGGACAATATATGACGATGTGGCAGAGTGATTGGACACATCAGGTTATCCACTCTGCCAATCTTGAGCTTAGCAGCATGTTCAATGGTGATGATGCTAAAGTCTTTGAGATGCTACAAGGTGAGTCGTTGCTTGACAAAGATGAAAGTGGTTGTGTGGGAGATAGATGTTACTCTGTACTTAAAAAAGAAGATACTGGGTATCAAAGTATCGCTTATGCAGAGGCATTTCCTAAGCATGTAAAGGATGTTACAGGTGCATTGTCACAGCTTATTAAACGTCTAGAGCTTGAAGTAGACGATGTATTTAACCAAAAAGAGGAGTGGATAGCTTATTTTACTGCCATTAAAGAGGCCTTTTCACATACCGTACCAGATGAACTCATAGGAAAATGGGCAGAGGTAGATAGAAAATGGATGGCAGTCAAAACACCTCTGCAAGTAGGGCATCCACTAGAGTATTATGAAGATCATTATAGAAAAGCTGTGGCACTGGAGTGGGACTTACGTATCATAAACCCTCAGCTTCAAGAGGGATCACCTACACGTCAGAACATTAAAGACTTTGCTTCGAACATGGCAGAAGAATTTACTAAAGAAACTCCCGCTGGTCGTTTTGGAGTAGATGCTAAAACAACGATGGCTAAAAACTTGACACAAGTTGATGAGACACAGCTTTACATCGGACAGCCTATTCTTTACTACGCTGCAGAGTTTAATGGACTCTTCTCAGCACAAGTAGTACCAAACGATGAGCAGGTCTCTGCTGAGCTTGGTAAGAAGATCTTTGCTTATGCAGACTTTGTCATGGAGTCTAAGAAATCTAAACCTATCATGAAGCTAAGTGTTGAGACGATGGGTGAGAAGTTTGTTAAGGCACAAAGAGAGCTTATCGAAACTAATCCAACGCTTTGGCATGAGATTTATGACATTTCAACCATTGGACATGAGTATGGGCATATCTTATGGATAGATGGAGATACTGAGACGAAGATGAATGAGACAGGACAGTTTAAAAACATTGAAGAGTTTAAAGCGACCTCTGGTGGACTCATGGCATTTTTTCATAACGAAAAAGAGGAGCTTAAAGAGCATGTGGTCAATGATGTGGTCTCACGTGCAGTAGGGCTTATGGCATGGCGTGAAGTAGGTGAAGTACTGCCGTACTACTGTGAACATTTAGATATTTTATTTAACTCAGGGGTCATCACTTATGATGGAGAAATCCAGATAGATTACAGTCAATATGATGCCATGAAAGAAAGCTATCAGAAAGCCTATAAGAATTTGGCAGAAAATTATCTGGAGAAAGTGGATGCTCAGAAGTATTTGAGTGAATATGTTGTGAAAACGGATGGCTTCTATCTGCCAAAAGATGAAAAAATTAAATCTTTTGTAGAACATTATTATGCGAGATATAAAGAAATAGGCCAACAAACTATTACTTTGAATTAAGATAAAAATAATGAGGGAATATAGGTTCTCCTGTAAAGGTTTACCAATGGGGACAGAACACATTTTTTTGTAGAAAAAGTGTGAAAAAGTTGTAAAGTTAAGCAAAGAGAGAGTACCTTAATTCTCAAATAAATTTTACCCTAGAGGAATAATAATGGCACAACTTTTTACAGACGAATGGATAAACGCACTTAAAGACGCATGGAACGGAGATCCGGAAGTTTCAGACAAATTAGCAGAGATCAACTTCTCTTCAGTGATCACTTGTGGATTTAAAGATGACGATAAGCCATTATGTGTGTTTGTAGTAGAAAACGGTAAGGCAGTTTCTGCAGGACTCTACAATGGAGAGAAAGCAGACTGGGACATGAGAGCGACAGCCGAAAATTGGGATAAATGGATCAAAAAACCACTTACTATGACCTCAATGGGAATGGCATTTGCTACAGGGAAATTGAAATTTGTTGAAGGTGATTTTAAAGCAATGATCAAAAATCCGTCTATGGCAGTACCTTTTGTAAAAAGTTTTGGACTGATGGCTAAAATATAGTCTAACCCAACATATGGGCACCTCTAAGAACCCTATATACTCATAACATCACTAGCTTTTGTCTAGGCTAGGCACTCTTTTGAAGTCCTAGCCTTAGCTACGTCAAAAAAGAGTAACAACGCATAGGCGAAAGCTAGTGATGCCCGAAGGGTGAGCTTTGCAAACGCAACCTTTCACAAGATACTTACTTCGTCTTAGCTATGGCTAGGACTTGAAAGCCTCTTGCAAAATCTTACATTTGCAAATCCCATTATGAGTGTATAGGGTTATTAGAGGTGCCCATGTATACGGGGCAGATATCTCATCTGCCCTTTTAAAAATACTTCCCAAGAACCACTCTCATCATTTTCTAAACTCATCTTAGATATAATCCACGTAATTATGCCGTCTTCATGATGGCGATCATGAGGAACAATATGCTACTTTTTACACCCGGCCCTACACCTGTACCAGAGTCTGTACGTTTGGCAATGGCTACTCCAACACTACACCATAGAACCCCCGAGTTTGAAGCGATCTTTAAAGAGACAAGAGAAGCGCTTTTTAAACTTTTTCATACCGATGAGGTCATTATGTTGGCATCATCAGGTACGGGAGCAATGGAAGCTGCAGTAACGAACCTTTGTCATGATACTTTGCTCTCTGTTAATGCGGGGAAGTTTGGTGAACGTTTTGGGAAAATAGCTCTAGCTTCAGGACTTCAAAATGTCGAGATCAAACATGAATGGAATACGCCTGCAACAGTAGAAGAGGTAGTAGAAGCGCTTAAGGCTAACCCCTCAGTAGATGCAGTAGCGATCCAAATATCAGAGTCTGCAGGTGGATTACGTCACCCCGTGGAAGAGATAGCAGCAGCTGTTAAAGCGATCAACCCAAGTATTATGATCATTGCCGACGGGATCACGGCTGTGGGTGTAGAGTCTATAGATGTGACAAATATTGATTGTCTGATAGCAGGCAGTCAGAAAGCATTGATGTTACCACCCGGTTTGTCGATCCTTGGACTGAGTAATGCAGCCATTGAAAAAACAGGGGAGGGTAAAGGCTACTACCTTAACCTTGCCTCTGAAATTAAAAAGCAAAAGCAAAATACAACGGCCTACACAGCAGCGACTACTTTGATCATAGGATTACGTGCAGTACTTCAAGAGATAGAATTGCAAGGTGGTATCGATAAACTTTATGCAGATACAGCCCTAAGAGCAGAAGCAACAGGTAATGCACTGCAAGCTTTAGGGTTACACATTTATCCTGCGTCACCTGCTCCATCAATGACAACCATTGATGATGAGAATGCCAAAGAGATACGTGAGCTGCTTAAAACAGAGTTTTCTGTGAATGTCGCAGGAGGTCAGGACCATTTAAAAGGCAAGATCTTCCGTATCAATCAGATGGGACTTATAGCACCTTACGAGATGGTGGCTGCGGTGAATGCCGTAGAGTTGGCTTTAGCTAAATTAGGACGTAGGGCTTTTGCTGGTACAGCATCTCGCGTTTTTAATGAAACATATTTCAAATCTATATTAGGAACAAACTAATGGTTTATGAACACGAAATCCCTTCGGGGTCAAAACTTTACTTTGGTGAATCTGCGAAGATAAAAAGAGAGATTGAATTTGTCTCTGCAGAGCTTTTAGATAACCTGGGGTTCGCAGAGATAGTGACACCCCTTTTTTCATACCATCAGCATGAGAGTTTTGATGATAAAAAGCCTTTGCTTAAACTGAATGATGAAGAGAACCATGAAGTGACTTTACGTGCAGATTCCACAGCAGATGTGGTACGTATCGTTACCAAAAGACTGGGACGTTCAACGGAGTCTAAAAAATGGTTTTATATCCAGCCAACAGTGACATTCCCAACACAGGAGCAGTACCAGATAGGTGCTGAGGTGTTAGATGGTTCTTTTGAAGAGGTATCTAAAACAACAACGATGCTTTTATCTGAGATGGGTGCAGAGCCGGTGATGCAGATATCCAATATCGCTATCCCACATCTTCTTAATGAAAAATACGGTGTTTCTCTTGATGTATTGAAGTCTATGCATATAGAAGAGATCATGGCAGCTAAACTCTCTTGGATAGAACAACTTGTGCGTATCAATTCGGTAGATGACCTGAAGGACCTTTCAGCATTTCCGACAGATATCAAAGATGAACTTGAGAAGATCAAAGAAGCTGCACAAAACGTAGATTATGCCAAAATGGTCATCTCTCCGCTTTATTATGCGAAGATGAGATATTATGACTCTTTGACATTTAGAATGTTTGAAGGCAACAATCTTTTAGCCATGGGTGGAATTTATACGATAGACGGCGTAGAAGCAGCAGGGTTTGCACTCTATACAGATGAGTGTATTACGAGTAAAATGAGTAAAGCAGAGGATAAATAATGAGTAAAGCAGATTTAATTGTAGGTCTCCAGTGGGGAGATGAAGGTAAAGGAAAGATCGTTGATCATATGGCACAGACGCATGACTATGTATGTCGTTTTGCAGGTGGACATAATGCAGGACATACCATTGTCATTGATGGTAAAAAGTATGCACTTCACCTTATCCCTTCTGGTGTATTGAATCCTACAGCAAAAAACATTGTAGGAAACGGTGTGGTACTTTCACCAAAAGATTTCATTAAAGAGATGGTACAGTTTGACAACTTAGACGGTAGACTTTTTCTTTCAGACAAAGCCCATGTGCTTTTACCTTACCATGCCCTCATTGATCAGGCCAAAGAGCGCCTAAAAGGTGATAAGGCCATTGGTACTACAGGTAAGGGGATCGGGCCTGCTTATGGGGATAAAATTGCCAGAGTTGGACATAGACTTGGTGAATTACTTAACCCTGAAAAATTGACTGCTAAGATCGTAGCATACTTTGAAATGAATAAACCTGTCTTTGATGCTATGGGTGTCGAATCACCTGTAGAATCTGAGCTTTTAGCTGAACTTCAAGGCTACAAAGATGTACTTGGAAAGCACATTACTGATACAACACAGTTGATGTGGAAGATCATGGATGAAGATAAGAAGATACTTTTAGAGGGTGCACAAGGTACAATGCTTGACATCGATCATGGTACCTACCCTTATGTGACTTCTTCAACTACGGTCTCTGCGGGAGCATGTTCAGGTCTGGGGATCAACCCAAAAGATATTGGTAAAATAACGGGTATTGCTAAAGCATATTGTACCAGAGTAGGTAATGGTCCTTTCCCTAGTGAAGACTTTGGGGCAGAGGGTGATTTGTTGCGTAAGAATGGACATGAATTTGGAACGACGACTGGACGACCTAGAAGATGTGGTTGGTTTGATGCTGTGGCGATGCGTCACGCAGTACGTGTGAATGGCGTTGACCAAGTATCATTGATGAAACTCGATGTCTTAGATGGTTTTGATGAAGTCAAAGTCTGTGTCGCGTATGAAGTGGATGGGAAAGAGATCAACTATGTACCCTATGAACTTGAAGATGCAATACCTATTTATAAATCTTTCCCAGGCTGGGATAAAACAGAAGGTGTAAGAGATTTTGATGCATTGCCAGATACTGCAAAATCATATATCAAGGCACTTGAAGAGATGATAGGGACCAAGATGGGGATCATCTCCACAAGTCCAGAGCGTGAAGATACCATTATACGATAACGCCGTTTGAGCAAAGCCCAAATGGCTACGCTAACACAGGGTTCTCTTCAGCAGAGAGCTCGCGCGACTTGTCGCTTAAAGAAAAATTTGAGGAGTTGATAGCATGAGATTAAAACCACAACAAACAGGATATGTAGCCACCAAAATCGGGATAGATTTAGCCAATGCACCTTTTATCACTATGCCCAAGGGTAGAGAGGCTGTTGTTGAAGCATGTAAAGTGGTCATAGATGAAAATCTTGCAAAAGAACATGCGCTTGATGAACAAGTAAAAAAAATCTTAGATGAAAACTATGATGAGATAGAGTTTCAGCATGCAGATGAAAGACAACTTTTTTTCATGATAAAAAAGAAGATGGCAGCTGAAGCTGGTGTGATCATGAACTATGATGACCGGTATAATGACTTGGCACACCTCATTTTGGATGAATTGTATGAAAACTATCTTGCAGAATATACAGTGAATGAAAACCAGGTTAAAAATGTCATCTTTAAAGCATTTAAAGCCTTTGCCGATGCCTATGATGAGATAGATGACATTGTCTATGATAAAATTAGAGGTATGAAAAAAGAAGTGATCCCCGGTTCTCAGGATTATGAACTGCTTTATGAAAGGTTTTATCAAGAAGAACTTTCTAAAAGAGGTATGCTCTAAAAATGAGTAATGAGAAATTAGCAATGAGAAATGGTGGTATGCGCTACAGTTACTCTACTTTATTAACTGTAGGGTGCGTCCTCATGCACCAAGGGAGATAAAATGAAAAAAGTAAGTTTATATTTTGAAAATGGATTATTTTTAGAAGCAAAAAGTTTTGGTGCAGAAGGCACCTCTGTAGGTGAGATAGTATTTAACACCTCTTTAACGGGATACCAGGAGATCGTAACAGATCCTTCGTACGCAGGGCAATTTGTGACATTTACAATGCCTGAGATAGGAAATGTAGGATGTAATGCACAAGACATGGAAAGCAAAGGTGCGCATTGTAAAGGTATCATTGTTCGTTCTTATCAGGATCGTCCTTCTAATTTTAGATGTGAAGAGACCCTTGCTGCATTGTTGGTAAAAAACAATGTGATGGGTATTACAGAAATAGATACACGTTTTATTACAAAAATGTTAAGAGAAGAAGGTGCCATGATGATGGTAGCTTCAAGTGAGATACACGACAAAGAGGCACTTAAAAAAGTGTTGGGGACTTCTCCTCGTATTGAAGAGGTGAATTATATTGAAGAAGTGAGTACAAAAGAAGCTTATGTACATGCAGAAGCACGTTACAGTACAGACACGTTCACGTATGAAACACCCCAAACAACGAAGAAGATCATAGCGCTTGATTTTGGTATCAAAAGAAATATTTTAAATGAACTAACACATGCAGGTATGGAAGTGACTGTTGTACCAAACTCTATGTCTGCTGAAGATATCATCTCTAAGATAGATGCCAAAGAGATCGATGGTGTTTTCCTTTCAAACGGTCCTGGAGATCCGCTTATCTTAAAAGAGGAACAAGAGAAGATCAAAAAGCTTATCGCCCGTAAAGTACCACTTTTTGGTATCTGTCTTGGACATCAGCTTCTTTCTATTGCACATGGCTATGACACATACAAACTTCAGTTTGGTCACCACGGTGGAAACCACCCCGTCATGAATGCTATGACAAACACGGTAGAAATTACAGCACAGAACCATAACTATAATGTTCCAGATAACATTACAGAAGTTGCCAAAGTAACGCACACCAACTTATTTGACAATACGATCGAAGGGCTCAAATATAATGACTCTCCGACAATGTCAGTACAGCACCATCCGGAAGCAAGTCCCGGTCCACATGAAAGTGCATATATCTTTACAGCATTTAGAGAAATGCTGTAAAAAAGCGTTCAGCGTTCAGCGTTGAGCGTTCAGAAAAATGAACGAGGAAAAAAAATGAATATAGCCATCCTATTCGGAGGTTCAAGCTTTGAACATGAAATAAGCATTGTTTCTGCTATTACAATGAAAAAAGTGCTTAAAAAATCTACACTTACTTATATCTTTGTAAGCCAAGACAGAAAATTTTATCTCATAGATACCGATAAAATAAATTCTAAACTTTTTTCATCCGGTGAATATAAAAAATCTAAAGAACTTACGTTGAAAAACGGTGGATTTTCTATGGATGGTATGTTCGGTTCTAAATCAGTCGATTTTGATGTCGCACTTAATCTTATCCATGGTAGGGATGGTGAAGACGGAAAGATCTCATCTATGATGGAATTTTTCAATGTACCTTTCATCTCGCCGCGTATGGAAGCCTCAGCACTCTCCTATAACAAACTCTATACAAAGTTCTTAGCAGAGAGTTTGGGTGTCAAAACAGTAGCATATGAATACCTTTCTAAAAATGATGAACGAAAAATCACGATGGATTATCCTGTCATCATCAAACCTGTACGTTTGGGTTCCAGTATAGGTGTGAGTATTGTCAAAGAAGCTTCTGAACTCGACTACGCACTTGATGTGGCCTTTGAGTTTGATACGGATGTCATAGTGGAACCTTTTATCAAGGATGTGAAAGAGTTTAATCAGGCCGGTTCATATACGAATGACTGGGAACTTTCTATCGTAGAAGAACCGCAGAAAGAGGAGTTTCTTGATTTTGAGAAAAAGTATATGGACTTTTCTCGTGATTCACAAGTATTGGCGGCAGATATATCCCCCTCACTTCAATCTGATATTCAAGAAAGTTTTAAAAAGATATACAATACCCTTTTTCAGGGGAGCATTATCCGTTGTGATTTCTTTGTGGTTGAAGGAGAAGTATTGCTCAATGAGATTAATCCTATTCCCGGTTCAATGGCAAATTATCTCTTTGAAGATTTTGAAGGGTTGGTGGAAAGACTTTCAAGTCATTTGCCTAAAGAACCAAAGATAACCGTAGACTATCAATATATTCACTCCATTCAAAGTGCCAAAGGAAAAGCATAAATTTCCTAGGCTGGGGAATACTCCCAATCTCACCATATAATTGATTTGATAAAATCACTAAAACTTATAATAAGTTAAAATTTTTATGATTTCTATCACAAAAGTGTTAATTATCTATTAAATGCTACATTTTAGATACAATTTTATTATCATTTAAGTGCGAGTAGTTTAGAATACAAGCACTATTTTTTGTAAATACGTAAATTAAGACAGGGAGTGTTAATGAGAAAAATTTTGATACTTGTATTTTTAACCTTATCAATACAAGCTAATCAACTTGGTATTAATGAAAAATTAGGAAACATGGTTCCTTTGGATCTTACTTTCATTAATGAAAAAGGTGAGAGTGTAACGTTAAAGAAACTTATGGACGGGAAACCAACTATGATTTCTTTAAACTACTTTCGATGTTCAGGTATCTGTACACCGCAATTAAATGATATGGCAAAAATGCTTACACGTTTGGATCTGGCTGAGAACCTTGACTACAAAGTTCTTACTATAGGCTTTGCCGAAGATGAAGGGTATGAACTTGCCGCAGCAAAACGTAAAACGATGTTGCGTTCAATTCAGAGACAGTTTGTTCAGGATGCATGGCATTTTGTGATAGGCGAAAATAACTCTTCAGGTATTTTAGCAGACTTAGTTGGTTTCTCATACGCTAAAAGCGTATCTGAAGCGGGCGTAGTTGATTATGTACACCCTGGCGCACTTATAATGCTTTCACCAAAAGGAAAAGTGACACGTTACCTTAATGGTATCGAGCAACTTCCTTTTGATGTTAAAATGGCATTAATGGAGGCAGGTGAAGGAAAGATAGGTCCAACAATAGCAAAAAATTTGCTTTATTGTTTTGCTTATGACCCAAAAGCTAAACAGTATATATTTAAATGGGAAAAGGTAGCAGCAACAATTATGCTTGCGATCATGTTAGGTTTTTTCATTTATTTAGTAAAAACGAGTAGAAGAGATGAAGATGATATTAATCATCCAAATCACCCACAAAACAAAGGAGAATAGAGATGAGTAAAAGTTATTTCGACGAAACACACTGTGCCATTGGGCACCCAAAAAGTACATTCATGCAGTGGATGCTTACGGTAGACCATAAAAGAATTGGTCTTATGTATGCAGCTGTTATGTTTACGTTCTTTTTCGTAGCAGTAGCTACAGCATTTGTAATGCGTTTAGAGTTATTCGCGCCAGGTGCACAATTTATTGATGGAGATACATTTAACCAGGCATTTACATTACATGGTGTTATTATGATCTTCCTTTTCATTATTCCGGGAATTCCCGCAGTACTTGGAAATATTGTTATGCCATTGATGATCGGGGCAAAAGATGTATCTTTCCCTAGACTTAACTGGTTTACATTTTGGCTTTATATCCTAGGATGTATTATTGCACTTGCATCACTCTTTACAGATGCTGGATTTGCAGATACAGGTTGGACATTTTATGCACCATACTCACTTAATACAGGTACAAACGTAATCTTTACACTTGTTGCTGCATTTATTCTTGGTATGGCTTCAATCCTTACAGGTCTTAACTTCCTTGTAACTATTCACAGACTAAGAGCACCAGGTATGACTTTCTGGAAAATGCCTCTATTTGTATGGGGTATCTACGCAACGGCATGGATCCAACTTTTGGCTACACCAGTTGTTGGTATTACGCTGATTCTTGCTATTATGGAAAAATACTTCGGTATTGGTATCTTTGATCCTGCTAAAGGTGGAGACCCGGTATTGTTTGAGCACCTTTTCTGGATCTATTCTCACCCTGCTGTTTATCTTATGATTCTTCCGGCATTTGGTATTATGTCTGAAATTATTCCAACATTCTCAAGAAGAGAAATATTTGGTTATAGAGCGATTGCTCTTTCCTCAGCATCCATTGCAGGTATCGGTTACTTAGTATGGGGTCACCACCTTTATACATCAGGTATGGCAGATACAGCAAAAGTAATCTTCTCATTCCTTACATTCTTCGTTGCGATTCCAACAGGTATTAAGTTCTATGACTGGATTGCTACAATGTACAGAGGTAAGATCATTCTTTCAACACCTATGCTATGGGCACTTGGAACAATTATTACCTTTACGATCGGTGGACTTACAGGTGTTACGATCGCGATGATCGGTGTTGATATTCACCTTCAGGATACATACTATACTGTTGCTCACTTTCACTATGCTATGCTTGGTGGGGTTGTCTTTTTATTCTTTGCAGGACTGCACTATTGGTTCCCTCTTGTTTCAGGAAAAATGTACAATGAAGCACATGCAAAAATAGCATTCTATTTACAGTTTGTAGGATTTAACCTTCTTTGGTTCCCTATGTTCATTGCTGGTTACTACGGTATGCCGAGACGTTATTTTGATTACCTTCCTGAATTTCAAATTTATCACCAGTTTTCATTTTTTGGTGCGGTTATCTTTATTACGGGACTTACGTATATGTTCATTGTATTCTTTAAAGGTTGGAGATCAGGTAAACCATCTGGAACAAACCCATGGAATGCAACAACACTTGAATGGCATATGCCTTCATCACCACCACCATTAGAGAATCATTCTAAAGTCCCTTATGTAGACTTTAACCCATATGAGTATCACCATGGTGAACCAGTTGTTAAATTTAACTACGAAACTATGCAAAGGATAGACTAATGTCACATGAATATGTACCTGAAATCGCGATTGATCGCGAAGGGAATGAACATGAAGTTCAAGGGTGGCAAGATGACTTTTACGGTGGGAAACTAGGTTTCTGGCTGTTTATGTTTACTGAAGTACTTATGTTTGGTGCGATGTTTATGGCACTTGCATATTATAATACACTTCACCCGCAAGACTTTTTAGATGCTTCTGCATCTTTAAACAGACTTCTTGGTGGAACGAACACCGTGATCCTGCTTATATCAGCATTGACTATGGGGCTTGGGTTACTTAAAATGAGAGTTGGCGATGTTAAAGGCGCTAAACTTATGATATGGGCAACTATTATCTTAGCAACTGCATTCTTGGTCATCAAAGGTTTTGAGTGGAGAGCTGAGTATAATCACGGTATCTTCTTGATGCATGATCAACTATTGCCTGAGTCATCATTACCACTTGGTCAAAAGTTATTCTTTGGAATGTACTTTACTATGACAGGACTTCATGGTTTCCACATTATCATTGGTATTGGTCTTATGATCTGGTTGATTAAAAGAATTAACGCTGGTAAAGTAAGCCAGGATCACCATATTTTATATTGGAACATCGCACTATACTGGGATATTGTACACCTTATTTGGGTATTCGTATTCCCTTATTATTACATGATCGGAGCAGGAGGAGCTACAGGTGGACACTAATACTATAGATTATAAAAAAGAGAGAGCTGGGTATTACAAGATTCTTGTTGGCCTACTTTTATTAACCGCTGTAACATTTGTACAACCACATTTATTTATGCAAGAGTCTACCTTTTTAGCTCAAATGCTTATTGCCGTTGTTAAAGGCTGGTTGATCTTAATGTTTTACATGCACTTAAAGGGAGAAAAACTCATCATTTGGATGACAGGTTTCTCACTTTTTATTGTATTTACATTTTTCGCAATCGTTATTGGTGTAGATGTACAGAAATTCCAATATCAAGATGAGAGCCACATTACGGCTTCAGCAACAAAAACGGATGACGCAGGACACAAGCCTGCCGATCATTCAGCACACTAAGGAGGTACCATGGACGTTAACAATACACTAAGTGGTTTTAATGCAATGGCAGCAACTTTCGCTGCCGACGTAGACCAGGCATTTTGGATAAACTTTTGGATATCAATCGTACTAGGACTATCTGTACTTGTTCCAATGTTTTATTTTGCTTGGAAATATAGAGAGAGTAATGTTAAAGATGAAGATATCATTAACTACACACACAATACACCACTTGAAATTGCTTGGACTTTAATTCCAACAGCATTGATGATGGTTCTTTTTTACTATGGTTATACTTCTATGAAAACACTTAGAACTATGCCAGCAGCATCTGAGAGTATCACTATCAAGCTTGAGGGTTCTAAATGGAAGTGGAAATATGAATACCCGGCAAACAAAGCAGGGCATGTTCATAAGATCACATCTGTGTATGACAAAAAAATCGGTGATGTTAAAAGAGGACTGTATGTACCAGTAGGGACAAACATAATCTTAGAAATGACAGCACCTATTAATGATGTTATCCATGCATACTATGTACCTGCTTTCCGTATGAAAGAGGATGTTGTTCCTGGTCGTATGACAAAACAATGGTTCAAATCTGATGTTGTTGGTGAGTATGTTGTAGAATGTGCTGAGTACTGTGGTACTTCACACTCTTATATGTATTCTAAGATTATTGTTATGGAACAAGCTGATTATGATAAATGGTTTGAAAGCAATGCTAAATCTCCGTTTGAAGATGCATCTGCACCACAAATGTCTAAAGGTCAGTCATTGTATGAAGACAATGGATGTGCTGGATGTCACTCAATTGATACAGATTCAATTCTTGTTGGTCCATCACTTAAAGGTATCGGTGCAAAACACGATGCAATGTACTTGAAAGATGCAATTGTTAATCCTGACAAAGATGTTCCAGAAGGATTCTACCCAGGTGTTATGCCTCCATTCGCACTTCCAGATGCTGATGTAGCAGAACTTGTTAAATATATGCAAGATGCAAAGTAAGCCTTTTAAATGATTAAAGACTTTTTTGTTGTCACTAAGTTCGTTCTCTCTTTCGCAGTCTCTTTATCTGCACTCTTTGCCTACATCATGGCAAAGGGAGAGATCGGGTTTGATATGATTCTTGCAACCTTCTCTGTACTCCTTGTAGCCATGGGCGTTTCAACACTTAATCAAGTTCAAGAGTATAAAGAAGATTCCAAGATGGAACGTACTAAAAATCGTCCTATTGCTGCGGGGCGTATGTCTCCTCGTACTGGTACGATCATTGCTGGTGTACTTATATTATTATCTATAGTGCTCATTTATGATTTATTGGGTCTTACGGGTGTAAACTTCTTTATGTTTGCTTTTATCTGGTATAACGCGATGTATACACCACTGAAGAAAAAATCAGCTTTAGCTGTAGTGCCTGGCGCCATTTTAGGTGTTATTCCTCCAGCTATAGGTTGGATGGTCGCTGGAGAAAGTTTATATACATTAGAGTTTATTGCTCTAGGATTATATTTCTTTATCTGGCAAGTACCACATTTTTGGTTACTAGTGATGCTTTTTCATGGTGATTATAAAGATGGTGGATACCCAACTGCCATGCGTCTGTTTGGACAAGCCAGTCTTCAAAGACTGACTTTTGTATGGCTTATCTTTACTATCCAGGCAGGGGTATTCTTAGTCTCTGTATTTGAACCTTATACCGCGACAATGATCCTGACTGTTGCTGTTGGTATTTGGGCATTCATTTCATCACTGGAGTTACTCAAAGAGAAATTTGAATTGCGAAATGCCCGCTCTGTTTTCTGGAAGATCAACGCGGCATTTTTAGCTATTATTATACTACTCAGTATAGATGAATATATTAAACACCATGTTTAATATATAAAGTCAAAGCTTCTGCTTTGACTTTAGCATTTCCATCACCTCTAAAATTTACTATAAAAAAGGATTTCTTATGAAAGAAGAAAACTATTCACTTGATACCATATTGGCTACCTTGAGCAAAACTAAAAATGGTATAGCAAAAAAAAGACTTATCTATGACCAATCCCCTTTACATGGCATAGGGGCCAAATGGGTGATTGCATTCTTTCTCTCTCTACCCGTTATGTTGTACATGGGTATTTTTAATGAGACTATGTTCAATATGTTGGGTATCGCGCAGGCAATTATATTTTTTATCGTCTTTTTATCGATGGTCATGATACTGATCATTGCCGTGACGTTCATCAATAATAATAAGGTCTTGAGACAAGTAAATCCATCATGGGAAAAGATTTTCCCTGATGTAGACTTAACATGGGCATTGGCAACAGGGGGTACACCGTATAAAGACTTTTTCAAACACTATAGTGAAGCTGCTAAAAAAGGTTTGGAGGGTGAAGCATTACTTGAGCATCTTAAAAATGCATTTAAAGTCATGCAAGAGGAAAATGCTGACCTGCTGTCTGCGATGAACAGTGGAAGAACGAGTAGGGTCAAGGTAAAAAAGGAAGAAGTATGATGATGAAAATTTTAATGACAGGCTTGCTGTTGGCTATGCCAGCGATGGCATCCGATCAAGATAAAAATGATTGTATGGACAATAATGCAAGTGCCTGTTACCAGTATGCTTTTCCCCTGGTCACTGGCGAAAATGCAAACATACAAGATATAAGACAAGAAGGTTTAAACTATATGCGTAAAGCCTGTGTCTTAGGGTATGACAAAGCCTGTGATATCATGGGTGAAAATTATTTTAAGGACAGCAGCTACCTTGCGGCAAGACCTTATTTGGAAAAATCATGTAACCGGGGGATTAAAAGTGCTTGTGAGTCTATGGGAGTTATCTACAGAGATGGGCATGACACCAGACCTGATGACACAAAATCACGAGAATTTTTTACAAAAGCCTGTGACTTGAAAAGTGGTGATGCCTGTTACAATGTAGCGATCATATACCGTGGTGGATTTGGTGTGGAGAAAAGTAGACAAGAAGAAAAAAACTTTTATACAAAAGCCTGCGATGCAGGATTAAAAGCAGGGTGTGATAGATTTATTGAATTAGATAATGAAGATAAAGGGATAGAAACAGGTATTTTCAACACTATCAAGTCATGGTTTAAATAATTATCATTTTATATTAGGACTATTTTACTCCTAATATAATCAAATAAATTGATAGATTTTTCATAAATTGTGCTTTATTTAATAAGCTAAATTATGCGTCAATACTACTGTCGTAGGGTAAAAATCTACAAATATTACTTTTCTTGATACACATTAAGCTTTCGAATTCCAAATCATCCTATAATAATTATCGAGTGTTGTAATTTTACAACATAGACTTTACATAAGGGGGTATGCATGCAATCAAACGCAGCATTGGAATATGATTATTCATTAGCAAAAAAGTTTACTTTTCTAACTATTTTGTTTGGTTTTTTGGCTATGCTAATTGGTACGTTAATCGCGGCTCAAATGGCATTTCCGGAATTAAACTACTTAATTGGAGAGTATGGGACATTCTCAAGGCTTAGACCAATTCATACGAATACAGCAGTATTTGGATTTACAGTATCGGGGATCTTCGCTACATGGTTTTATCTGGGGCAAAGAGTACTTAAAGTATCTATGGCAGAATCTAAGTTTTTGATGGTTATCGGAAACATTCAGTTTTGGCTTTACTTTATAGGAGCACTTTTAGCAACCATTTCTTTACTTTTTGGTGTTACTTCATCTAAAGAATACGCTCAGTACGAATGGCCATTTGACTTGGTTGTTGTCGTAGTATGGGTACTTTGGGGTGTTGGTATGATGGGTCTTATCGGTATCAGAAGAGAAAAAGCACTTTATATCTCTGTATGGTATTATTTGGCATGTTTCCTTGGTATTGCTATGCTTTACCTTTTCAACAACATGGCTATCCCTACGTATTTTGCTACTGAAGGTCTAGGAAATATCCTACACTCAGTATCTATGTACTCTGGAACCAATGATGCACTTGTACAATGGTGGTATGGTCACAATGCGGTTGCATTTGGATTTACTGTACCAATCGTTGGTATGATCTATTATTTCCTTCCAAAAGAGTCAGGACAAGCGATCTATTCATATAAGCTTTCTTTACTTTCTTTCTGGGGATTGATGTTCGTTTATCTTTGGGCTGGTTCACACCACCTCTTATGGTCAACTGTTCCAGACTGGATGCAAACCATGGGTTCTGCATTCTCTATCGTATTGATCTTACCTTCATGGGGTTCAGCGATCAACATGCTTCTTACAATGAAAGGTGAGTGGAACCAGTTAACGGATAATCCACTGATCAAATTTATGGTACTTGCATCAACATTCTATATGTTGTCAACGATTGAAGGTCCTATTCAAGCGATTAGATCAGTGAATGCGATTGCGCACTTTACAGACTGGATCCCTGGACACGTTCATGATGGTACACTTGGTTGGGTGACATTTATGATCATGGCAGCTATTTTTCACATGTCTCCACGTATGTTTAAAAGAGAAATTTACTCTAAGAAACTTATAGAAGCACAATTCTGGCTTCAAACAACAGCAGTTGTTCTGTACTTCACATCTCTGTGGATCGCGGGTATTACACAGGGTATGATGTGGAGAGCGGTTGATGAATATGGTAACTTGATGTATAGCTTTATTGATACAGTTACAGTACTT
>RCND010000783.1_pt1 | contig 18212 bp, 15 predicted proteins | sample 2041351 | NCBI WGS metagenome assembly RCND01 (sample SAMN09708230, study PRJNA481090) | Marine sediment metagenome, whole genome shotgun sequencing project. | biome: marine sediment; feature: ocean; material: sediment; isolation source: Sewage treatment plant 12B marine sediment (STP12B) ... | reverse complement strand
ACATTGTGCCAGGTTGTGGATAGTACCTGGTCGTTAGCCAGGGCGAATTTTGACCGCACCGCCTATCAACGCGGCGCCGCTGTTCCAAACATGAGGACCTTCGCATTGCTTGAACCTCATTCGCCGGGAAACCAGTTTTGTGGACGTGATTTTTCAACACATACCATTGCAGTATTTCCAAAAAACACCGAATTTCAATCAGTATCCAAACCTGGCTTCGCCGTGTATACCATGTCTTTTCCCGAACAGCAGCTGTCGACAGCATGTGACAGACTTGGAATTCCAGACGTAACCGAAAGACTTTCAGCCAGTGGGGCAGTCATACAAATAGACCCTTGCAAGGCGAGCTTACTCAACAGACAAATTAACGGTGTATTGCAGCTTGAGACTGGAGCCAATTCGAACGTTCGTGCGCCGCATGGAAGTGGTAACGAAAGCGATTCTGTACTGGAGCTACTGGTTTTATGCCTCGCAGATGGTCTCACAACGATACGTACACAGACTCAACGGAATCATTCGAAACACCTCAATCGTGCCCTCGAATTTATTGAGGCAAATCTATACAAAAACCTTTCGGTTACAGAGTTAGCCGTTGCCATCGGCTCAAGTCGCCGATCAATTGAATACGCATTTCGTAACAAGTTTGATTCCAGTCCCAAGACCTTTATTAATTCTCAACGGCTACTGATGGCCAAGCGTGATTTGCGCTCTAAACCCAATTCATTACCGATCATTGAGATTGCCAACCGCTGGGGTTTTTGGCACATGGGACAATTTGCCAAAGACTATCGGCAGTGTTTTGGCGAACTGCCTTCGCAAACGCGGGAAATTTGCCCTGAATTTTGATCAGGTTTGAGCATTCAAGGATAAAGGGGCCGAATACATTTGGCTAATGTCTGAATAAGCAGTTCCGGCGGCAATTGCCGCCGGATCCAATTCAATCAATACTGATTACCTGCCGAAATGATAAATCCAGCGCAGGCCGAATTCACTGAGGTCATTATTGAGAATGACCAGCACATAGTCAGTTGGGAATAGTCGTGCGTTATCGTATTTTTCATTGGTCACATTTTTCCCATACGCTGAAAGCGACCAACGGTCGCCAGGTTCCGTGTAAGTGATATCCATGTTCACCAGACTGCGACTATCGATCTTGGTGTAACGCGCCGGATCGTTACTTGGTTCACCATACATGGAGCTGCGGTAAGAGAAGTCGGCCCGGAAGAGCAGGTCGCCGCCATTGCTCATTGGCATAACGTACTCAGGACTAATGGACGCTGTCCATTTGGGGGTCAGCGGTGCCACTGCAGCGGGACTCGTGCTATCCACGCTTGCGTTGATGTAACCAACGGTGGTGTACAACGTGAATCTCTCAGTTGCTGCCCAAGTGCTTTCCCACTCCAGGCCCTTGGAGGTTTGGTCGACGATGAGATTGACAGTGTTGAAGCCGCCGCCGCTAGATTGGCTGACCTGATAAGGCAAGTCACTGTAATTGGTATAGAAAGCTGCGATGCTCATTTGCAAGTTATCCAGCGGTGTGCCTTTGATACCGATTTCGTAGTTTGTAGCGGTTACGTTGTCATTTGCTTCGAAGCAGTTTGGACGGCTGACGTTACCCGGTTGAGTAAAATCCAGATTATCAAATAGGCAATACGGGCGGGGCGGGAACTGGCCTGACTGGTAACCGTTTTGGATAGTGCCATAAAAATGCATACGGTTGCTTAGATCCCAGACTACTGCGAGCTCCCAGCTGGTATCGCTCCATTTTCGGGAATTACTTTCTTCGATCAGGCTGTTATTGATGTTGACATAAGCATCCTTTTTATCCTTGGTATAGCGTGCTCCGCCAGACAGGCGCACAGTGTCGCTGACCTGGAAACCGAGGTTGGCGTAGATGGCCTTACTCCTGGTTTTCTGACCAAGCTCAAAGGTACCTGGCCCACCAAGGAACCAGTTAGGGTCCTGCCTGTTCGCACCTTCTTCCTTGAAGTAGTACAAACCGGAAACAAAGTCCCAATTGCCAAAATTACCCGAGAATTGCAGTTCAGTTGACTGCTGATCAGCGAAACCGGTTTCGGGGTAGGTGAATATAGTCGACGCCACACTATCGTCGTCAAGACCAGCCGTATACTCGGAACTTCGATCAGAATAAATGAATTTTGTGGCCAGTTCCTCCGTCATATCCCAGTTGGCAGTCACTGACCAGCCATCAGCTTCGTTGGAAACTTTGTTTGCGGCCACTACATTGCCATCGCCATCGACGTAAAAACCACCATTGTTGTCATAAGGGTCTGAAGAGACATCGCTGTTGCGAGCGCCAGACTGGTACAAAAGACCACCTGGAACTTCATCAATAAGTGTCGTATACGGCCTCAGCCCACCTTTACCCTCATTGCTGTCGTACGCTGCCAGCACGTAAAAGTTTTCGGTGGGTGACCATTTTGCAGCCACACGGAATGACCACTCTTCCATTTCACCCACATCCGTTGAGTTATTCAGGTTAACGAAATCGCCCACACCATCACGCTTGGTCCAGGAACCGGTAGCGGAAACAGCAAAACTCTCAGACAGCGGTGCATTGTAATAGGCATCGCCGTAAATCCGCCCACGTGTACCACCGTAGACTTTCACCCGGCCCCCGTTTTCATCACCAGGTTGACGGGTAATGATGTTGATGGTGCCGCCGATCGAGTTACGCCCATAGAGCGTTCCCTGTGGACCGCGCAGTACTTCGACGCGCTCGATATTGGCCAGCGACCAGTTCTGGCCGACCTGACGGCCAAGATATACACCATCGATGTACACACCTACACCCGGATCGGTCGTGATGAGATGATCCTGAAGACCAATGCCGCGAATAAATGCATTGACCGAAGACGTATGCCCAGCCGAAAAGCCAGTGACATTCAGGTTCGGAACGAATTTGCCGATATCAACCAGACTAGTAATTCCCTGTCTTTCGATCTGATTCTGGCTGAAGGCGGTAATTGCGATAGGCACCTCGTAGATGCTTTCCTCGCGCTTTGTGGCTGTGACGATGATCTCTTCGAGTAAGGTGCTTTCTGCTTCCTGGTCGTCTTGCGCCATCAGTTGATGATTTACGCCGAAACACAACGTGGTTGCGGCCATAGTAGAAACGATCCATTTGGTTTTGTTCATTATTTCTCTCTTAGCATCTGGAGTTTGTATGGGATTTGAATGCTTCTCATTAGTATTCAGTAACTAATATACGCCAAATGTCTCAATTATTCAGAAATTCGCTAGAACGAGTCAGAGCTCTGGGCTTTTCTCCGGTCTTTTCCGGTCTTTTTTGTGTGCTACAACTTTTGCCTGTGTCTAATGGGACGTTCTTGCTGATCGAGGCCTGTGCTACGCTGCAACGAGGCCGGAATTACACATATCCCCTGGCTATCCACTGGTCTCTGAATAAGGATTTTCATGTTCAAACGGTTTTTAAGTGAATTGCGTCACCGTCGCGTTTTAAGATCTGCGGTCACGTATGCCATCGCGACCGCGGCAGTTGTGGAATTCACTGATATCGTAACACCGGTGCTGGGTTTGCCTGGGGACTTGCTTCGCTGGGTGATCATGATCGCTCTTGCTGGATTTCCCATCGTTGTCGTAACGTCCTGGTTCTTTGATTTGACCTCTGCCGGTGTTGTGGTGGGAACACCGCGACCTGATAAGCCAAGCGGTCGGCACTCCCATGTCATCGGCGTCATGTTGATTGGTTTGCTGGGTTTAGCGGTTGTTTATCTCAGCTATAGATTGTATTGGGAATCCCGGGATTCATCCGGTTTCGAACGTGGCAAGTCCATAGCAGTATTGCCGTTTACCAATATTGCCTCGGAGTCGGAACAGGAAACCGCCTATTTTAGCGATGGCGTTGCGGAAGAAATATTGAACGCACTGTCAAAAGTCGAGGGTTTGAGGGTGGCTGCGCGTACTTCCTCATTTGCTTTTCGCGACTATGACGTTCGTGATGTTGGCGAATCGCTCAATGTTTCCGTGGTACTTGCGGGCAGCGTCAGGCGTGCTGGGAATCAACTGCGAATATCCGCGCAACTGGTGGATACATCGAATGGCTTCCAGTTATGGTCGGAAGTGTATCGCCATGAACTCAAGGATGTTTTTCGCATTCAGGAAGAAATTGCCGTTTCAATTGTAAAGGCCTTAGAGCTTGAATTGCTGGACGCTGCCGGCGAGCGCCTGGTAAGCCCCGGAACCAGCAATTTACAAGCATATGACAAATATCTGGAAGGGCGCAATTTGCTGAAGTCACAGACACCGTCGGACGTGCAGCAGGCCAAATTGTTATTTGAGCAAGCGATTGAGTTGGATAATGATTATGCTCAGGCATATACAGGGCTTGCCGACTCCTGGATAACACTTCGTGAAGTCGGCAACCTGTCGTTGCTGGAAGCATCGCTACACTCCCACAATGCGATTTCCAGAGCGATTCAGTTGAACAACGCACTACCGGAAGCCCAGGCATCGCTCGGATTATGTGTTCTCGGCGGTGGGGATAATTCGCAGGCCGCGCGCCAGTTTCAAAAAGCGATAGAGCTGGACCCCGAGTACGCACACGCGTACCTGTTGCGTGCCAACCTGTTGCGGGACCAGGGTTACCTGGATGAAGCGACCCGTGTCTACACCCAGGCACTGGCATTGGACCCGCTGAATTGGTCAATATTTGAAAACCAGGCCTTGCTTTTTGCCCTCCAGGGTCGCTTCGAACAGGCGATTGATCAGCTCATGGATTTGGAGGAGAAAGAACCGGGTCGATTGACGGTAGCACTGGCCTTGTCCAGGGCCTGGGCCCGATCAGGGGACAATCAGAAAGCCCTGGATTATGCACGCCTGGCGGTTGAACGTGCACCCGAAAGTCCGCTGTCCCTGGCAGCACTCGTAGATAAAAACCTGCGGATTGGAACTTTTAATCAGGCTCAGGAAGAATTGGTCCGGCTGAACGAATTTGCTTCCAATAACGAGACCGCTATCACTACGAACATGCTGTTTTACCTGATGACAGGAGATATTGAAGCACTTGATGAGTTGGCCACTTCACGTCTTGATGGCATCGTTGATAACGAAAGCCTGGCCGGAACCGGATTACTGATTGAGCGGGTGCGCTGGGCTGCCATGGCACGACTTGCGCTGGGCGATGCCCAGGGTGCCCGGGAGTTGTTTGCCAAGGGTATACCGGACCCCGCTGAACTTGATCCAACTCCTTCCAGTGTCCATACACTGGCATTGTTTGCGCGGGCAGTGAAGCTGGATGGAGATTCTGAAGCGGCGCCTGAAATTGCAAAAATGGCTATTCAACTAGGTGAGCGTGTGGTCGCGCAAGGTTGGGGTGGAAGTCAGCTCAATTATGCATTGGCCGCTGTCGCCGCCTCATCCGGTTCCGTGACCCTGGCGTTGGACCATCTGCGGGATGCGATTGACGCTGGCTGGAATGACTTCGTATTTGCGAATCACGACCCGGCATTGGTGAAAATTGTGCAGTTGCCTGAATTTACGGACATGCACAACACCGTTTTAGCACGGTAAAAAGGAAACCCAGTACCTTAATCGAAGCGTTGAAGGACCCCGAGCCTTCGGTTCATCTCTTCAACAAGCTTCCCTGTTGTGCGGTCATCGAATCCGATAACAGATGCATCACCGATGTGCGAAGCCACGCGATCTGCGATCTCGTTGAGTATTCTCTGCGACATTGACTTTGGAACACCGAATCGAGATGCAAACTCGATTAGAAACCGGCCACGTAGATTTGCGTTTCTGCTGTCAAGTTTCAACGCCATGTGCTGATCCAGTGGGTATGGTATTGTCGATACCACATCGTAAAGGGGCGTGGGCACGACAAGTTGCTCTTCTTTCAGCCACTGCACCGAATAATTCTTGGCATGCATGTCCCCATTGCCTACGATCCAGCTAAATGCTATCTGTTCAACCAGGTTTATGATTGAAGCCTCACATGATGACGTTACTTCTGTGAGACGTTTTGCAATGTCGTTGAAACTGACCCTGTATTTATCGGCAGGCCATCTGTTCAGCAGTTGACAGGCATCCTCCTGGGGTAGCCGTTGTACCAAACCGTTTACTACCCTACGATCGAAGCGCTCCACCAGCAGCCCACTCATTCCGTCACGGTCTTTGATCACCTCAAATCGCGGCACGGTCAGACCCGCGTGTTTAGCGAGACCCAGACAGTAGGCCTCGTTCTCAACGAGACGTGGAAAAGCAGGCGGACTGAGTTTCAGGATAGCTGGTCCACTTGCTCCCGTGAGAGGGAATGACATCATCGCGTCGGACAATTTGTTTTGTACACCTGGCAGAGCATGATCGAGTTGTGTCGCCGATGGATCGATTGACTGTGCAAACAGCTCTGAAAATGAAATTTCCCCCGGGTTGGAAGGAAGTGACCGTGGGTTTGCAGTGGGTTCCGACCCGTGTGGGACAATGTAGACGTCACCAATCGCATCTTCACCCACGGCTATCAGCAGAGAAAGTTCGTCGTCGGGGGACGTTTTGACTGCTGCGACGACCGCGAGAAGACGTGCCCCTTCGGGCAGCAGGCCTGCGAAGAAAGCAGGTACAGCACCCGCCCCGGTGACGTATGCGACCGCCCGGACAGGTAGTGTGGAGGCGACCGCATCGTTGGTGCCCGCGATGTACTCGCGGGTGTATTCGAAAGTGATTAGCTCATTGCGTCTGGTGAGGTGGCCCGCTAATTGATCACCCTTGTAAACATCCGCAAAATCGACAGCCTTGGCATCCGATGGTCTCATGACCGGCCTTGCTCATAGCGAGGTTTCACGCCCAGGTCGAGACCCACCACTAAGGCTACACGTGCCAATGTGGTGACAGCGACGGTACCGTTTCCGGTCTCGACGCGGCTAATCGTCTGACGTTGTACCCCCGCGATCTCTGCAGCGTCCTGTTGAGTCATACCGAGACGCTTTCGACGGGTGCGAATCACCGTGCCAATATTTTCTAGTATGTTCGTTATATCAGACATTATTAGTCATCGTAACCATTTTTGAGTTGAAGTCAACCATATTGTATGCCAAAGCGAACATATTGTCTGGAAATTGTAATCTGAGTGCCTCAACTAAATAGAATGTTCGCTGTGAGCTACATTCTATGCCAGATCGATGCCATCCGATATTTCTATGACTAATAGACGACAGAGAACTGCTGCATGGCGTGTTCATCGTTTTCAGCTTCATCAATCAGGGCAACAGCGAAGTCAGCCCTGGAAACCCTGCTCCTTCCACGTGAATTCTCGAGTAGTTGGCTGCCGCCGATTCGAAAAATACCTGTGCGCTTGCCATTGGTGAAGTTCTTCGGTGGTGTGGCATAACTCCAATTTACATCGTCCACAGTTTTCAGGTATTCCAGCGCCAATACTTGCCCGGCGATTTCCACTTCCAGTTTTCTTGGCAGGATGATTTTTGGTAACTTGTCGGCGTAGAGGACACCGGGTTTTACTTCGAGTGCGCCTGCACCGCCAACGTGAATCAGGCGTGGCGTGTCACCTTCAAAGTCACGCAGTACATCGACGACCTTCTCGACTCCGAGACGTGGAACAGCACTGCCGGGATCTTTTGTTTTGCCGATAACACCCCGGACAGAAATAATGATGACATCCTGGCCGGTGGCGAGACTGCTTATGCTATCAGTGTCTAGAATGTCGCCCTGAACGATAGATAGATTGTCGTGGACTTGATTGATACGAGACGGATCACGTGAAACCGCCGTCACCAGATGGCCGCGATTCAGTGCTTCATCGACGACATGGGTTCCTACTTTTCCGCTCGCCCCATAGACGAGAATTTTCAGACTGTCAGTCCCGGCTTTTTCAACAGCGAATCCTGGTGCCACAGTCAGTATCATCAACATCACGATGAAGCAGCAGCGAGACAGTCGTTTCAACATCCAATTTCCTTATGCATACGTCATTCTTCGTTTCTATCTATCGTGTCCAACACGGCCTGTTGTTCCCATACGGCCGTATATTCTAAAAAATAGGACATTCCACCCCTAAATGGATAGCCCACCCAAAAAGAAACGCCAAAAAAATTGAAGTAAGCAACTTGTGTGACCCGGGTCCGGTTGCCCACGGCTTCCAGTTGAATAGAACCATGGTGATATTTCTGACCACATTCTTCGGGGTTCAGCAGGACATAGTTGAGAAGGTGTCGATCAGGAAACAGGGTGGTTTGCCATTTGAATTTCAGCTCGGGTTTGTTGGAATACTCATTCTCCGTTACAACCTCATTCTGATTGCGGCTAACAAACCGGTGGGAGTTAATGTACTTGTTGCGCAATAGATATTGATTGTCAAAATCAGTTTTAAATCCCCAGACCACATCCAGTGGGGCATCTATTAAATAAATGAGTTTATAACCCCTTCCGGCTTTACCTTCCGGTCTTAACTTTATTAGAACCAGGTCGCTGTTAAAACCTTGTGACTGGGTTGGTTCAGCTGCAGACGTTTCTGATGGTAGTGCGTTGGCAGCGAAAACGATTACAAGCAGGATGCTGCTGAACTTAAGCCGTAATAATCTCCTAAACACCCTGATTCTCTCTAAAAGTTCTGAGTATAGATACCACCGGCGTTCTTCATCGAATCATTATTTTGTTTCTGTTTTTTTCAAGTACTGATCAAATGGCACGAGGACGTTTTCAGCGCTGCCCATTTCTGTGTAGAGCGCTTGTGCTGTTTCGATCATATTGGGTGTCAAGCCGCGAATACTGGCGATATTTTGTTTGGCATTGTTTCCAGGGGAACCATCCATGGTGGCAGACATCAAGAGCAGCGCCACGCCTGCGACTGTATTTACTTTCACACCCTGGCCGCGTACATACAGCATGCCCAGGTTACCGATGGCGAGCGGGTCACCTTGCACCGATGCTTTACGATACCACTCGTTGGCCTGTGCAAAATCGACCGCGGCACCACGACCATTTTCATACAGCACGGCTAAATTGTATTGCGCGAATGCACTGCCTTGGTCGGCGGCCTTTCGATACCAGACAATTGCTTCTTTTTCATCTTTATCAATGCCGATGCCATTCTCATACATCAAAGCCAAATTGAATTGGGAATCCATATGGCCGGTTTCCGCTGCTGCACGAAACTCCTTGTATGCCAGTGGGAGGTTGTTGGCTTGATAGGCTGCAATACCTTCGTCAAAACCGGCAACAGCTGCACTGCTAAGAAGGCTGGCGAAAAGAGCAGAGAGGAGGGTAGAAAAGAAAGGTGATTTCATAACGTGAAGGTGATCCAGATTGTTAGGGTTTTCAACGTGCGTATAGCAAGTTCCAGATTTACGCACAAACATAAGCTTGCCTGACGGTATCATAACGGAAAAGGCATCCTTTGCCGATGACGTAAGTGATGCCGCTGAAGGGAGTGCCTTTATCCTCTATACTCTTTTTATCGGGTCGGACGAGAGTCAGATCGATTTTCAAATGAAAACTTGCGCTGATAAGCAGGTTCTACAGGAATCATGAATCCAATAACAGAAAAATACACTGCATGTCGAGAGCGTACAGTCACATTGTGCAAGCCGCTTAAGACTGAAGATTACATTCCACAACCGGTGGCTTTTGTCAGTCCTGCGAAATGGCACCTGGCGCACACCACGTGGTTCTTCGAGGAATTCGTATTATCTAAAAATGTGCCTGGCTACGAGCGCTTCCATGCAGATTACTCGTATCTTTTCAACAGCTATTACAACAGCGTTGGTGAGCGTACTTTGCGCGCAGATCGTGGCAACCTGACCCGCCCGACCGTTGCAGAGGTTTACGAGTTTCGCGCGCATGTAGATGCACATATGCGAACTTTTCTGAAACAGAAAACCCCCGAAAATGTCAGGGACCTGGTGACGCTCGGAATCAACCACGAGCAACAACACCAGGAGTTGTTGATCACCGATCTCAAGTACATTCTGGGTCACAATCCAACTTTCCCGCTCTATGCCGAAGGCGCTGCCCTGGTTAACGATCATGAGAAGGAGCATGGGTGGCTTGCGATCCCTGAAGGTGTCTGTGAAATCGGCTTCGAAGGTGGCGGATTCTGCTATGACAATGAGTTGGGTAGACACAAGGTTTGTCTGCAGGATTTTGAGATCAATAAATCCCTGGTTAGCAATGGTGAATACATGCAATTCATCAAAGCCGGCGGCTATAGTAATTTTAGTCTATGGCTGGACGATGGCTGGGCCTGGATACAAACCGAGAACATCACATCACCTTTGTACTGGCATTTAATCGACGATGAATGGTATCAGTTCACTCTGGGTGGTCTGAAGAAAGTAGACCCCGGCGAGATTCTCTGTCACGTTTCTTTCTATGAAGCTGCCGCATACGCCGAATGGAAAGGAATGCGTTTGCCAACTGAGTTCGAATGGGAGATCGCTTCAGGACAACTGGACTGGGGTAAGCGATGGGAGTGGACAAACAGTGCCTACCTTCCATATCCGAAATACAACAAAGCTGCCGGGGCAATTGGTGAGTACAACGGCAAGTTCATGGTGAACCAAATGGTCCTGCGCGGCGCTTCGGTGGCTACATCAAGCGGGCATGCACGTAGTTCGTATCGCAATTTTTTTCACCCACATTACCAATGGCAATTCAGCGGCATACGCCTGGCGAAATAGATGAACAGCAATTTTAAAAAGGATGTGGAAGAGGGGCTTTCAGCAACTTCTAAGAGACTTTCGTCACAGTATTTTTATGATGACAACGGCAGCCGGATCTTCCAGGAAATCATGGCCATGCCGGAATACTATTTGACCGATTGCGAGTTTGAGATTCTTAAAACCCGGGCAAAATATATCCACCGTGATCTTGGTTTTTCCGGACACTTCAATATCATCGAGCTTGGCACGGGTGATGGCACCAAAACAAGGGAGTTGCTCGCAAATTTCATCGAATCGGGTGCGGATATTACCTACGTACCGATCGATATTTCTGAGGAAGCAATCAATATACTGGCCGATCGAATGGCCAAAATGCTTCCAGGATTGAAAGTGAACCCGCAAGTGGGTGACTACTTCGAGATCATGGATGAAATAGAGGCACAGGAGGAATGTCCCAACCTCGTTCTTTTTCTCGGTTCCAATATCGGCAATTTTGATGACGATGCTGCTGTGGACCTTTTGAAGCACATCAATTCCCACATGCGTTCACAAGACAAACTGCTGGTCGGGTTTGATCTTAAAAAGAACCCTACGGATATCCGCAACGCATATGATGACCCGCATGGCATAACCAGGGCTTTCAATTTAAATCTGCTTACACGCATCAACAGGGAGTTGGGCGGTGACTTTCAATTAGACCAGTTCGATTTCTACTGCTGCTACGAACCGGTTTCCGGAGAGGTGAGAAGCTACCTTGTGAGTTTGCAGGAACAGGTCGTTTCGATCGGCAAGCCTGGAAAGAAATTCCACTTTCAACGTGATGAACTGATCTCAACCGAACTTTCAAAAAAATATACCCTTGCGCAGATCGAACAATTTGCCCCGCAGGCAGGGTTTGAGTTCGCATCTCATTATCTGGATAGTAAACGCGGCTTTACTGATTCGCTGTACACCAAACCCTGAATGGTCTGACATTACGTTCCATTGTGCTACGTCTTTTAAAGACTGTTTAATCGTGGCGAACTTCGGGTAAAATGATTCTTTCCGTAACAAATCGGAACCCCACTTAAAAAAGAGGATACCCAGTGAATAAGACTCATCCAAGGCGGCCGACCGGTCGATACCGTGTATTTCCCGTGTTTGTGGCCATATTACTGGCAAGCCTTTTGTCGGCCTGTTCTTCGGGTCTGACGGTACGTAGTGAAATTGATCCGACTGCGAATTTCAGCCAGTACACGACTTACAATTTTTTTGAGCCGATGGGTATTGAAGGCGGTTACAACTCCGCCATTTTTGGTGAGCATTTTCGTGCTGCCATCGGTGGTGAAATGGCGCGAAGAAAATACCAGACAGCAGACGAACCCGACCTCTTGATCAATGTCACTATACGTTCAGATGACAAGGTCAAAATGAGATCTTATACCCGACCTTACGCGACCGGCGGGTATTATGGACGACCAGGTGGGGCTTATGGAGGTTCTGCACTAGGTGTAGGCGTATCAACGGGTAGTCGTGCCACCAAGACAACCGAAGCATCTGTATTTATTGATATTGTTGATTTTACAAAACAACGCGTCGTCTGGCAGGGCGTTGCTGTTGTTGATGTTACCGATAAAGTGGCATTGCAGTTACGTGATGCCATTTTTACTTCTGTGAACAAGGTGATGGCGGAATACCCACATACCGCCGGGAGATGATTAAGATGTTACCTAAGAGAACTTTGATGGGTCCGGGACCTTCGGATGTATATCCGCAAGTGCTTGCTGCGATGGCAAGACCAACCATTGGTCACCTGGATCCCGCGTTTGTCGAGTTTATGGATGAGCTGAATGAGCTGTTACGCTATTCCTTTCAAACAAAAAATACCGTTACCTTACCCATTTCAGCGCCGGGTTCGGCGGGTATGGAATGTTGCTTTGTCAACCTGCTCGAACCGGGTGAAAAGGTTGTCATAGCGAGCAATGGAGTTTTTGGCACGCGGATGCTCGAAAATGCCCGTCGTTGTGGCGCAAACCCCGTAGTTGTTGAGTTTGAATGGGGTACTCCGGTTGATCCCGGCAAAGTGGAAGAGGTGTTGAAGGCGAACCCCGATGCGGTTGCGCTGGCCTTTGTGCATTCCGAGACATCGACCGGCGTACGTTCTGATGCCGAGACATTGTGCAAGCTTGCGCGCGACCATGGTTGCCTGAGCATTGTTGATGCCGTCACATCCTTGGGCGGCATTGAGTTACGTGTTGATGATTGGGGTATTGATGCCATTTATTCAGGCACCCAAAAATGTCTGTCTGCGCCACCGGGGCTATCACCCGTATCGTTCAATGAAGCGGCGATGGAGAAAGTGAAATCCCGCAAGACAGCAGTACAAAGCTGGTTTTTGGATTTGAACCTGTTGACCGGTTACTGGGGTCCTGGTGCGAAACGTGCTTATCATCATACTGCACCGATCAATTCGCTTTATGCGCTTGATGAAGCACTCAGGATTCTCAAACGAGAAGGGCTGGAAAACGCCTGGCAAAGACACACCAGCAACCATCTGAAGTTACTCGCCGGGCTTGAAGCCATGGGCCTGGAATTTTACGTGGAACCTGACTACCGTCTGCCTCAGCTCAATGCGGTGAAAGTGCCTGATGGGGTTGATGAAGCCGCTGTGCGCAGTTTTCTGCTGAATGAGTACAATCTTGAAATAGGTGCGGGTCTGGGGCCACTGGCCGGCAAGATCTGGCGTATCGGTTTGATGGGTGCATCCAGCACTGAAAAACACATCGAGTTGTGTCTGGATGGTCTGAAGGCTGCGCTGGCAAATACCTGAGCCGTGGTTTCAAACTGGACTCAATGGCCAAATACCTATTCATACTGAGTGTCGCAGCCCTTTGTTACCTGTTCATCAGTGACAGGGATGCGACACCAATAGAGTATGCACCTGGCGTACTGATTACTGATCAACCCCGGCAACTTAATCAAAAGCCAACCGGGTTTATGCTCGATGACTACCAGCTTACCCGCAAAGCGCGTTTTGAAATTCGCGCGCGGGTTTTATCCACTGAGTCCTACTACACGGGTCGGACCGCCGACCTTTCACCCATTGATCTGGCCCTGGGTTGGGGGGTGATGTCTGATCAGGCGGTAATTGATCAATTGGATATATCCCAAAGCGGCCGTTGGTACCGGTGGAAATACGAGTCTTCGCCACCGGTCCCTGAACAGCAGATTATTAGCAGCAGCAGTAACATGCATATGATCCCTGCCAGCAAGGCCATAGACCGTTCATTAAAGAAATTACGGAAAGGCGATATCATTAGCCTGAGTGGCTACCTTGTGGATGTGGATCATGAATCCGGCTGGCAGTGGCGAAGCTCGATGACGCGTACGGATACCGGTGACGGCGCTTGTGAACTTGTATATGTTGAGTCTCTGAGTGTAGTGCCTTCGGGTTAGTTCAGCTTTGCCTGGTGTCTTTGCAAAGAGACACCGGAACACCGTTCAAGGCGGCATTGCCTGAAACAGAGTCAAGAAATTGGTCATCGGTGAGAATATTGGTATTCACGCCTGCATGTTGCTCAGCCACGCTGAGTTTCACACCTTCCATTTGATGGCCCCAGCCATGCGGAATACTAATGACACCCGGCATCATATCTTCGCTTATATCGATAGGAATCCTGATGGAACCGACCCTTGAACTGACCAGCGCCACATCTCCATTTTCCAGATTTCGGGATGCGGCATCGTCGGGATGAATCAGGACCAGGCAACGTTGCTTGCCTTTTACCATTCTGTAGCTGTTGTGTAACCAGGAGTTATTGGTGCGGGGATCCCTGCGTCCGATCAGTCGTAAGTCAAAACCGGATGGTTCAGAAAGGCTGTCATATGTTGCCAGGTCGGTACTCAATCGTTTCAGATCGGACACGAACTCTTCCGGTGCCAGCCTGATTGTTTTGTCGGGGGTAAACAATCTTTGAGGCAGACAGGCTTGCATCGCTCCCAGGTCAATACCATGCGGGTTTTGTTTGAGTTTTCCTAAATTCAGACCGTGTGACTTGCCATAAGGACCCTGTTTCAACTTTCTGTTGATGATCCACTCGCTACCGAGTCGTTGCAGGATTTCCTTCTTTAGCCACCCGCCAGCCCTGCTGATGTGATTCCCGGTTTGCAAACGCCAACCGAGTTCCATGAATATTTGAGAATCGGATCTCTGCTCCTGACCGGCTTTAAAGACCGGTTGGGAATATTTTGCACCATTACGAATCGCCAGCGCCTGGAATGCTACGTCGTACTGGGATCTCTCCAACGTGGAAAGCGGTGGCAAGATGATGTTCGCGTGACGTGTGGTTTCATTCAGATATAAATCGATTGAAACCATAAAGTCGAGCGTGGCCATGGCTTTGTCGAGTTGCCCGCCATTGGGTGTGCTTAAAACGGGGTTGCCGGCATTGGTTACCAGGGCCCGGATTTGTCCATCACCACCGGTTGCGATTTCCTCCGCCAACGTTGCGACAGGAAATTCACCATTGAAGTTTGGCAGTTGTCTCACACGGCTCAGATGATCGGCAAAGCCTTTTTTACCCGGGGGGATGGCGCCGAGCGCTTCAAATGCAGGTTTGCTGAACATCGTCCCACCCGGTCTGTCCAGGTTTCCCGTGACAATGTTAAATACCGTGATCAGCCACTGGGTGAGCGTACCGTATTGCTGCGCGGAAACACCGATGCGGCCATAGCAGCTTGCACTTTCAGCGCTACAGAAGTCTCTGACCAACGCCGTTATGGCCATTGCATCAACACCGGTAACGGATTCCACGAGCTCAGGCGGGTAATTCAGGACAAGGCTTTCGATAACATCGATATCCGGGGTGAAATCAGCCACGAGCCCAAGCGTTTGTAATTGATCTCTGAACACCACATGCAACATGGCAAGCAGCATAAAAACATCACTGCCTGGTTTTATAAACAGATGTTGATCGGCAATAGCTGCAGTTTCGGTTCTGCGCGGGTCGACCACCACCAGTTTGCCACCACGCTCACGGATTGCTTTCAGACGTTTGGTCACCCCGGGTGTAGTCATCATACTGCCATTGGACACCACCGGATTGGCACCAAAGATGACGTGAAACTGTGTTCGGTCAAGGTCGGGCAGGGGAATCAACAGGCTGTGTCCAAACATTTTTAAAGACACCAATTGCTCGGGTAGCTGATCCACTGATGTTGCCGAGTAGCGGTTTTTGGTTTTCAGAGTGCGGTAGAACATAGAACCGAACAGCAGCGCGTCAAGATTATGGACGGTGGGGTTACCCAGGTATATTCCGACCGAATTATTACCATGCTCCAGTTGGACGCGTTTCAGTTCATCCGCAACTTCATCAAATGCCTGCTTCCAGGATATCTTCTGCCAGCCATCGGCAGTTTTCTTAATCGGTGTTCGAAGCCTGTCCGGATCGTTGTAGATATCTTGCAGCGCCACCGCTTTGGGACAGATATGCCCTTTGCTGATCGGGTCGAGCTTGTCCCCTTTGATCGACCTGACCTGGTCGTTTTCAATTGTGATTTCCAGACCACAGATGGCTTCACACAGGTTACAGGCAATGTAATGGGTACGATTTGGCGGGTTCTTATTCATTTTTAGCGTATTTGTGCCATCAGTCTGTCGATCATGTTTTCACAACGTGACAGGTAGCCGCCACCGAACAGATTGAGATGATTGAGCATGTGGTAGAGATTGTACAAATCGCGACGCAGTTTATAACCGTCGGGCAGGGGGGAGTGAGCGTGGTAAGCAGCATAAAAAGCAGGCTCAAAACCACCAAACAACTTGGTCATTGCGATATCTGTTTCACGGTCACCGTAATAACTGGCAGGATCGAATATCACCGGTTGACCATCAAAGGTGAATGCCTTGTTACCGGCCCAGAGGTCGCCGTGCAATAGCGAAGCTGAGGGTTGGTGTCCTTGCATGAACTGATCCATGCTTTCCAGTAGTCGTTCGCCCCTGTTTAAAAGTCGACCACTGAAACCGGCAGTTTCTGCCATCGCTAATTGCGGTTGCAACCGACATTGACTCCAGAAATCCGCCCAGTTGTCATGAAACGTGTTGGCCTGGGGCGTGGTTCCAATGTAGTTGTTACAGACCCAGCCAAAATTCTCCTGGGGGATGCTGTGCAATGCAGCCAGTTGCTCGCCCATTAAAGAAGCCGGGCCCGTAGCTGAAAGTTCAAGATGTTCCAACACCAGCCACGAAGTTTTGCCATCGGTGCCCTGTGCAACGGGTGACGGAGCTTTGATCACGCCCTGGTCCAGGATTTCAGCCAGCGCCTGGGCTTCGGTTGTAAACATGTCCTGCGGTGCATGCTCATGGTATTTGACAAACCACTTTGTATCCCCGCTCCGGATCAGCGCAGCCTCGTTGATGTCACCGCCGGCCAGTTTACCAACCCACTGAATTTCTGTGATTCCACCCAGTGCGTCAGACAGACCGCTCTGAATGGATTCGAGTAGTGTGTGTTTACTGTCCATATAGGGATTCTACACGGAATATCTGCAGATTTGTCCCTGGTTGAACGCTCATCAGTGCGGCATCTTTGCTATAGTTGACAGTAGGAATAAGCCGGTACGCAGGAGCTGTCCTGATTATTGCCCGCTTGCACCGAATGGGTTGAATTGAGTAGAGGAAACTAGATTGGAAGAAGCGATCAAAGCGGCAGATGTGGCACCACTGGCTGGTCGTAATGCCCTGAAATTACTCAGCTTTAATATTCAGACCGGTGTCGACACCCAGGATTTTCATGAGTACGTCACCAAGAGCTGGAAGCAACCATAACATGATTTTTTCGCTATAACCATCTACTTCGCCTTTTGCATTGAAGTGAGATGGAATAACATCTGGTAATTCTGAGTAGGATATCACAGCGTAGGCTATCAGTAAAATTAATAGTGTTGCAGAAAGAATATCTAAAACAATATCTAATCCTTCTAATGGGACTTTTATTTTTGGTCTATCTGTTTTCATGATTATCTATTTTTATCACGCTCTAAAACAACATTTGTCCAACCTGGAGCAATATAGTTAACAACCCAACCTTCTCGACCGTATTGATTGAGAATGTCTTCAAAGTTTTGTTGTCTATTTCTAAAGCCTAATTTTGGCATTATAACTTTATATTCTTTCATAATTATTCGTTATTTGGTTCTTCGTCTTTAAAAATTACTAAAGCAAGAATAACACCTATTATAGTTCCTATTAATGATCCATAAACAATTCCCATGGCAACATTACCAATTATGGCACCAATAGTTGTTCCAAAACTACTTCCTAATGCTACACCAAGGGCAATGCTATATGTTTGTTTTTTATTCACCTTAGTGACTTAAGGTTCCTGTGTTAAGTACTGGAGAAGCATCTTTATCTCCACATAATACGACCATTAAATTACTGACCATAGCTGCTTTTCGTTCTTCATCTAAATGCACTACTTCTTTCTTGCTTAATTGTTCTATTGCCATTTCTACCATACTCACAGCGCCTTCAACAATTTTATGTCTTGCCGCAACAATTGCTGTAGCTTGTTGGCGTTT
>RCND010000781.1_pt1 | contig 18235 bp, 15 predicted proteins | sample 2041351 | NCBI WGS metagenome assembly RCND01 (sample SAMN09708230, study PRJNA481090) | Marine sediment metagenome, whole genome shotgun sequencing project. | biome: marine sediment; feature: ocean; material: sediment; isolation source: Sewage treatment plant 12B marine sediment (STP12B) ... | reverse complement strand
GGGTTGTGCCAACAATGTGCCAACCCTCGGGAACCAACCGCGCCGCAAGGGCCCGAGCACTATAGCCGTGACCAATTGACAAAAGCCGCTTTTCCATTCGGACACTCCACTCCTAAGTCAAGACAAAAAAGGAGGTGCAAAAACGCAAAACGGCCCTCCCTTGAAAGCGAAGGCCGTCTCAAATTAGCCGTTAAAAGAACTTAGTCTTCCACAGTTGTAGTAGCGGTATCATCGTCGTCATCGTCGCTCAAAATTGCTGCGATTGCTGCTGCTGCAACAACACCGCCAATGATGACTGGAAGGCCGATACCACCGGAGCTACCTGCTGGAACAGCTGCGATTACTGGTTGCTCTACGATTGCATCGTTCAAAGAACCCGCGAAGGAAGCGGATGCTGTCACTGCGATGATTGCGGCAAGGGATACTGTCTTGATCATTTTTTCTGTCCTGTTTTCTAAATAGCGGGATGAACTCGCGATTAAGTTCTGCATAGCCGAGATGGGTTTTTTTCACAACATTGTTAAAGCAAAGAATCTGATATTTCGGCACGCTTTCGCTGAATGTTGCATTCTTGTCTAACGTGTGACCCCTATGATTTCGAAGTAGCCGATCCGTGGGCCCATCCATTGGCGCGATTTCCTGACAAAACCGTCCGCCCTTTGAACCCAATATTCATTGCGGACAACGTCGTCCCCACGCGGACCACCAACACAGTTTTCACGCATGAGATCAGTGCTAAATGATTGACCAAAAAGGATTAAATTTTCGGCTTGAACGTTTTCAATCTTACAGCGAAATATGTGCTCCGTTGTCGTCACGTCACCGTCAGAAATAAGATAAGATCGTAAGCCACTGCTGCCTGCACGCGCGCCCAACGCTCTGATGGTCATGTTTGCATCAGCAGAAATTATATCACCACCGATGCCGCGGGAGCCGACAATAACGCCATTTCGCAAGAATACCTGCGCATTATCTGATGAATTCCAGACATTTACAACGCCCAAACCCGAATCACGCCGCGATGCAGCAAGCTGGAGGAAGTCAGAACCACCGAGGATTTCAGGGTTTATCTGGATCACCGGCACATTGATCTCCGCAAACTGCTTCGAGGACAGCTCAATTTTCTCTGGTGCGTCCACACCGCGCGCAGTGACCAGTTGAGTAGCATTATCCAGCGCCATCTGCGACAGATTTGCACTTGCATCTTCGTCAGAGCCACAGGCGCTTAGAAGCACCGCGATCAAGCCAACTCCTACACTTCGTGAAAGTACTTGTATCATTCCCATACTCCGGACCAGTTTCCGACCAACTCTTGGCGGTGCCCGCTTCGGACCTGCTCATACAGACGCGCCGGAACACTCAAACGCGCGCCACCATCTCGTTGCAGCGGTCTAAGCGTTGCCGAGGAGCTGCGTTGATCCGATTTGCCAATCAGCCAATCAATCGGGACGGTAAAGGTGATACCTTTGTCAAACGACCCCTCGCCAAAATCTTCGGCAGAAACATCCGTGAGGGTAAAGAAGCCACCGACGCGCCAGCCATTTGCAAACTCCCGCTCCAGCGATACGGTCGCACCAACATCACCGGCAAGGTAGCGCCCGACATCAAGCTGACCCGTGAACCCGTTTCCGAATTCATAGTAAGCAGAGGCATGACCAGTCGCGACACTGTAGTCTTGAAATCCAAGATAGTCGTCATAAGCACGTTGTTTGACATAGTTCGCTTCAACACCGAGCGCCAAACGGCTGCTTACCGGCTTCCAGAGAGCTTCGGCAGAGACACCACCAAACATACGCTCGAGATAGCCTGCGGTGAAACGTGCATAGGTATCCGGTCCGGTTTTCCACTGGCGGTTCACGTACAAGTTCGTAACTGCGGCGTTACTGGCTTGAGCATATAAAATACTGTTGGTGCGCACAGGTTCGAGTACGGAATTGTTGGTGTTGTCACCGCTTGCGATATTACCTGCCAAACGGTACCTAAGCTGCCCCGCAATCTCCCAGCCCGGTGCAAACTGATACGACATGTCAAGCTGAACACCGCCGTCTATACGAATTGGCTTTTCCGGATCGAAAAAGCTTTGAGCGAGATAAGGGCCAAGTGACCAGTTGAAGGCGGGAAACAGATCTTCGTTCCGCGCGCTGTTGGGCAGGGACGGGGCCACGCTGGTGATCCGTGCAGCGGACAGCAATGCCTCTGAAGAGTTTGGCGCAAATTCCAGCGCCTCAAGATCAGAGCGGCGAAAAACAACAGCCGACTGCGCCAGATTATCGACCACAGGTACAATGCGGAACGTCTCAACTGAATCAGGCATCAACCGCGCCAACACGCGCGCAACACGCCCAACAGAAACCGCCGTCGCATTGTATCGATCGTTCGTATAGCGAACTTCAGCGGTGGATGCAGTTGAGTGAACCTCAACCAGCGTCATTCCTTCCGCTTCCAAAAGCGGGATCAGTGCATCTCGCACCGTAACAGAAGCGTCCACATCCGAGGTGGCCCATGCGGTGTCATAGGCCGCTGGATTTTCACGGCGGCCCGGCCGAATGAAATAGGGACGTGGCGCTGGCAAACGCTGCGGTGCAACAGGACGTTTCGGGTTGATCTGCATCTCCACATTCAGCCCGATCTCGGACCCATAAAGATAATAACCACCGACGCGAAAGCTCTCACTCACTTGATATTCTGCACCAAAGTTAAGGCGCGACTTGAGATCCACTACGCCCAGGTCGGTCTCAGTTACATAAGCGTCAGAGCTGTACTCGGCCTTCAGGCCCCACTTGTCGTTGATCTGCCACTCCACACCGGCAAACGGCGCCATTTCTCCACGAAACCACTGATCGACCGACAGCTCACCACCCGTATCACCAGATTCAAAAGCAGGTCGATCACCCCCGAAGGGTGCACCAATACCGCCCGAACTTCCCAAACGACCCCAACCTAAACCAACAGTCGCCTTCACGGTCCCGGGGATACGCCCACCAGAGAAATTCTTTGTCGCGGCTACAAATTCGCCTGCATAAATGCCCGTGCCGGCAAAATCCTGCAAACCAACACTCAGCGCTGGCAAGTAGCGGCTTTCACGATTGAGCAGGAATCGGACATCAAAGCTTCGGTCACGGTAGGTACTAAAACCGGCGAAATTCGCGTCTTTGATCCCCGCATAGCGAAAACTCGCTTGAATGCGCGACGTCGCCTGAAAGGTTAGTGTCGTGCGGGTTTGCCCACCAAAGCTTGAAACGCCAACAGTGAATTGCCCATCGGGCATCGCCTCACCCGATGGCATATCGATCAGTCCGGTCGCACCATAAAAGTTCAGGGAAGGGCGGTTGGGAACATCAAAGATGCCATCGATATCGTCAGCATGCGTCGCGGCAGGCAGAAGCGCTACGGACCCTAAAAGAGCGACGCTCAAAGACGAAACTGCAAGTTTCCTGATCATGTAAACTCTCTGCCGCAAAATATTTTTTTTCAACCATGCACTCGGCGCGCCCTAAGCACAACAAAACCGCGCACGAGTTGAGCGATAAGTAGCCAGCGTGACAAATCTGCGCAATGTTTAAGAAGCGTCAGCCTTCGAAATTTCGGTATGGAAGCCTTCGACCCACTTGCGAACAACATCACGTGCCATATCCTCGTCGCTCGCTACAAATGCTTCGCGCAGGCTGCGCAGTGCGGATGCAACCTCGATCTGCGATAGGCCGCCTTCATGTGTCATAAAGATTTTTGGATATGTCGTCCCCACCAGATCATCAGAGAGAGACAGCTCTTCTGACATCTTCTCCCCCGGTCTCAGACCGGTAAACTGAATTTCAATATCACCATCAGGGTGGTCGTCATCACGCACCTGATATCCCGCGCCCTCAATCACCTGACGAGCCAGATTAAGGATCGGAACAGGCGCTCCCATATCCAGTACAAAAACCTCGGAGCCGCGACTTATCGCGCAGGCCTGCAATACGAGGCGAACCGCCTCTTGCACTGTCATGAAGTACCGCTCGACAGCCTTATCGGTCACCGTCAGTGGCCCCCCACGGCGCAATTGTTCCTGAAACAAGGGGATCACAGAACCGGATGAACCAAGAACATTCCCGAACCGCACCATCGAGAAGATCGTGCGGCCCTTATCGCGATGCCGCTTTGCCAAATCCTGGATAACCAACTCGGCCAACCGCTTTGAAGCACCCATCACATTCGTAGGCCGCACGGCCTTATCGGACGAAATCAAGATAAACCGCTCGACACCGGCCTTGGCCGACTGCTCCGCCAATGTTTGGGTGCCGAAGACATTGTTTGCCAAACCCGTAAGAGGATTGGCCTCAACCAGTGGTACATGCTTGTAGGCCGCAGCGTGCAAAACCACCTGCACCCCGTGTTTCACCAGAAGTTTGCGCACTTGTCGGCTGTCCGTGATCGTCCCCAGAACCGGAACAAGCTCTATACCAAGCTCCTCCTGCTCGATGATATTCCTCAGTTCCATATCGATGTTGTACAGACCCAACTCGCTCAGTTCGTACATAATAATCTTGGACGGTTTACAATCCAGCACCTGCCGTGACAGCTCCGAGCCAATGGAGCCTCCCGCACCGGAGATTAGAACGACCTTGTTCTCATAGCAGTTCCGCGCACTTCCCAGAGGGTGGGATACTTCATCCCGCCCCAGATAACTACGGGCCGACAGCGGCTTGAGCTGATTGACCAACGCCTCTTGGCCAATTAACTGCGAGAACGATGGCAGCGTTTGCACCTCGAGTCCCATTTTCTCAAGCTTGCGCGCAATTTGGGCCTGCTTGGGATGGCTCAACGAAGGCACGGCAAGCAGGACACGATCGATTTTATAATCGCTCACAACTTCGGCGATGTTTAGCGGCGAGAAAACTGACAGGCGCTGAACGCGCATGCCCTGCAAACCCTTATTGTCATCCACAAAGGCAACTGCCTGAATCGTATCATGACTCCGCAATGCGGAAACAAGCTGTGATCCTGTTGTGCCGGCGCCATAGATCAAAACCCGCGTGTGATCCATCGAAGAGCGGTACACCAACAGCACAACCTGTAGCAGCACCGCACGGCTTCCTACAGCAAAACAAAAGAAGGCGGCACCAAATACCATATGCACGCCAATAGGCAGGTTCAGAACGGCTATGTCGGAAAAGGTAATCGACGCAATCGTCAGCAATACAGCGTGAACCGCCGTCAGCCCCACCGATGCGGCCTCATAGGCGCTCACCTGAACATCGGCGATCCCGAACCACATGGCGATCCCGATGGTCGCAAAGATCATATAGGGCATCAACAGCATGAAGCTGCGTATGTTGCCTGCGACACCACCGTCCAAATCAATCGCAATAAAGGCAAACAGCATCGCCAACGGGACAAGCGCGCTATCGAGACACAGCATAACCCGCCGCTTTTGCATCTTGTTGAGGGATCTAACCCAATTGAGCATCACGAAACCTATATCTATCTAAGTGTTCCGGCAGGCTCCGCGGTACAGGCGAACCGAACCAGAATGGCCGAAAAAAGGCCACGATTTTTGCTAGTACCCTACTTTAACCAGTTTCGCAGGACATTCATAATAAATGATTTCATCTCCCGCAACCATAAGCAGATTTCAGCGCTTCGACCGGCGAAACAGATTGCCAATCGTCTGGAACACCAGATCAAAGTCATAACACATATTCTGGTGGTGCTGATAAATCAGGTCCAGCTTCGCTTTGCGCGGAACACAAATCCGGCAATAGATGTCATCAGTTTGCTCTGCCGTAGTACAGCGCTCAAGCAGACGGTCCTCATGCTTGTGAAACCTGATCGTGGCCAGCCCCGTCACACCAGGCCGCGACTTGAGGACTTCATCGTAGATGTCAGGAAATCGCTCGACGTACTCACGCAAGGGCGGGCGCGGCCCGACGAATGACAAATCTCCCTTGAGAAGGTTCCACAACTGCGGAAACTCATCCATTCGCTTCGCCCTCAATCGCGCACCGAGGGGCGTGACCCGCGATGCTTTATGTGCGCCTGAAACGCCATGATCTGCATCCACGACAGTCATGGTCCGAAACTTGACCAGGCCAAAGGACTGGTTGGGCGCCTTCATTCGCTCTGCCACGTAAAACAGCGGGCGGCCCTGTTTGAGGTAGATATACACCACCAGCAACAGGATCACTGGCCCGAGGATCACCACTAACAAGCTGGCGAAAAACAGATCAAAGATGCGCTTGCGCCATGTCATTGTCCGGATGCTCCTTCTCGCCATTGGGCGACCATACCCGCCGCACTGCATTCTTGCGGCGTAAAGGTATAAAATTTCTCTAATGCCTTGGTATTTATCAATACTTCTTCGATGACCGGCCCGGCAGGCGTACGAGGGGCCCATGCCAACTCTGCACTGTCCAGCAGCGCGCCCATCTCAATCACGCCCGGTGCCGCGATGTTAAGAATATCCGGCAAATGTGCCGTACCGCAAAGGGTGTGGATCACACGCGCCAGCGTTTTTGGCCCGATATAGCTGCGCCGCGGCGTGCCGCCATCCACCAGTTGGTCCAGCGTCATCCCTGCGCGCCACCCCCCCAATATCGCATCGGCGCCCGCAACATTACCAATCCGCAACACGCACACACGCCCCGCACCCCGAGCCAACGCCGCTATCTCCATCTCACGCTTAGCATGACCATAGTCACTGACAGGAGTTACCCTGCTTGCCTCAACATGTGGCCCATCCGCCGCACCGTAAACCGCAGCAGACGACACAACAAAAACCCGTGCGTCACTCGGAGCGGCATCAACCGCCGCCAACGCCAGATCCGTATTGAGTGACATGGCATCCCCACTCGTTGCAGAATGCGCAGGGGTCACACCTGACAGGCAAATAATAGCCCGTCGTCCTGCAGATGCAGTTCTGAGCATTTCAGGATCACGCAGCGGATCAAACACCAGCATGCCACCGCTTTCTTGCCTGCTTTGCGCGCATAAATGGCCTCCTTGCGGCCAATGATGGCGCAGCATTTGCCCTAACCGTCCACCACCACCCAGCAACAGGTCGCGATAAACTTCAGTCCCATTTTTTCTAACGATTGACGCCATAGTGCGTTCCACTATCTTGCCCTCAACCTATTTCCAACCCGTGTCGTCTGTGGCATGGCGCATCATGTGGGTTTTTGACAACTGAATGAGCGGTAATTTTAATGGGCAAACTTGCAAGATATATACTGTGTGTTGCACTATCTATTGCAGTAACCGCATGTGGAACCCTACCCAGAGGTGCTGCGATTCAAGCCGAGATCGTAAAAGGTGCAGACCAGCCCGAAGCTGATTTTGTTGTCTACCCTGTGTCAAAAGCATTACTGCCCAGCCTCGCCGCATGGCCGACCACGGGAGAGCGAGGCTATAGCTGGCTGGCTCACTCCCACGGCTCGAACGCTCAGGTTATCCGCCCCGGCGATACGCTTAGTGTCACAATCTGGGATAGCGCGGAAAACTCTTTGCTCATGGCCCCGGGCCAACGCAGCGTTATTATTTCCGGCCTGCGGGTTTCTTCCAAGGGCATGATCTTTATTCCCTATGTTGGAAAAGTGCGGGTAGCAGACCGTACACCAGACAGCGCGCGCCAATCCCTCCAGCGCCAGCTCGAAGCGATTGCACCAGGCGCGCAGGTTCAATTGGCAATGTTGGAGGGGCGCACGAATTCGGTCGATATGGTTAGCGGCGTCGCCACACCGGGCAATATCAAAATGCCGGATCAGGATTTTTCCATTCTCGCCGCGATCTCTGCGGCAGGAGGTGTGCCTGCCGGGCTGGCAAACCCGCATGTCAAATTGGTACGCGGCCATACAACATATCGCACATCCCTCATGCGCCTTTTGGACAATCCAAAGCTCGACACGCGTTTGCTCGCCGGTGACCAGGTTATCGTCGAAAAAGACTCCCGTTACTTCCTGTCACTCGGCGCAGCAGGCTCAGAAAACCAGTTCCCCTTCAACCGTGACAAAGTATCGGCACTCGATGCTCTGTCACTCATTGGCGGCGTTAACGCGGCCCGCGCCAACCCCAAGGGGGTCCTGGTCCTGCGTGAATATCCCACCTCGGCAGTCAGCGACGGCCAAAGCGGGCCCCGTAAGCAGCGGGTGGTGTTCACCATCGACCTCACCACATCCGATGGCCTCTTCTCAGCGCGCAACTTTTTCATCAACTCCGGTGATCTTGTCCTCGCCACCGAAAGCCCGGTCGCCTCAGTGCGCGTCGTCTTCGGTCTAATCGGCTCTGCCTTCGGCCTTATCAGCATCGCCGGAAACTAAGCACCAAAGCTTAGTCAGGCATCGCGATCTGCTTGTCCTGCGGCAGTAGGGCATTCATTTGGGCGATGTGCTCGGGCAGACATTTCGTCAGGAAGTCATATTCAGCGACCACATGCTTGCGTGCGGCAGGTCCCAGATGGGCAAAATCCTGCGGCCGCTCCAATACCTCAATGACCTGCTTTGCCAAGGCTGCCGGATTGTGGAAATCCACCAATAATCCTGTCTCGCCATGCGTCACCGCCTCGCGCACCGGCTCCACATCGGAGGCCACAATCGTCGCCTCCATCGACATCGTCTCAAGCAGCGACCAAGAGAGCACAAAAGGCATCGTCATATAGATGTGGCAGCGGCTGATCTGGATGATCTTCTGGTAGTCTTCGTACGGCACCTGTCCCAGAAAATGTACGCGGCTCCAATCAACGCGATCTCCAACTTCGGCTTCCATCTCTGCACGCAGACCACCGGGGTTCTTACTCTTGGCGCCATAGGACACCTCGTTCCCACCGATCACCAGCACCCGCGCATTGGGTCGTGCCGCAAGAATATCAGGCAGCGCCCGCATGAATTGATGAAATCCTCGCATCCGCTCAAGGTTGCGCGCCATATAGGTGACAATTTCGTCACTGCGCCCCACAGGCTCTTTAGCCCGCCCCAGCTTGAGCTTGGCATCGGGATCAGGCTGCAGCTTATCCGTGCGGATACCGTCATGGCAGACATAAATTTTGCTGTGCATTTCGGGGGGAAAGCAGTCACGTTGCCACTTTGTCGGGCTCAGACCGCGATCTACCGTCATGATATTAGAGTTCGGCACTGCATTGCGCGCCTGTAGCAAAAAGGGTGTATGCTCCGTTACCGTCTCATCTTGGTCAAAATTGATCGGGCCACCGTGCAAGCGGTAGTAGTATTCAAAAAATCCGATGATCGGCACATCCGGCCACAACTGTTTAAAGAACGTCAATTCACCCCAGCCGACATGCCCAACGATGATATCAGGCTTGAACCCCTCTTCACGCTCAATCTGTTTGGCCGCTGTTACCGCGCCGAACCCAGCACCTGTCGCCTCTTCCCAAACTTTACTCAGACCATACGTACCCTCCTTGGGGACGTTATGCGCCCTATAGACACGCGCTTCGACCCCCTCAATCTTGGGCGGGTTATTGCGTTGCGTCAGAAAATAGATCGTATGCGCCTTTTGCGCGGCCAGCCATTGCACCAACTCACGGTATTGGCCTGGCATGTTCTGATGTACAAAAAGAATGTTCATAAATACGGCGCGCCTTTAACTAAAATATATTTAGGCTCAGATAACCCTGTGCGCCGCACTTTGGCAAATGCACTATTTCCCCTTCCAGACCGGATCACGCTTTTCTGTAAACGCGCGCGCACCTTCCAACTGGTCCTCGGAGGCATATAGCGTATCTACAGACTCCAATTGCCTCTTGGTGATCCTGTTCATTGCATCCGCAAACTTGGCATCTTCGGCATCGCGCACGATTTCCTTGATCGCCGCATAAACCAGCGGTGGACCAGAGGCCAACAGTCGGGCCAATTCCCACGCGCGGTCCATCAACTGATCTGCAGGCACGACCTCGTTGATGAGGCCCCAACCCTTGCCTTCATCCGCATCAAACCACCGCCCCGTGAGCAACAACTCCATCGCGATATGATAGGGAATCCGCTTGGGCAGTTTCACACTCGCCGCATCCGCAACCGTGCCAGAACGAATTTCAGGCAAGGCAAATGTCGCATGATCCGCCGCCAAGATCATGTCCGCACTCAGAGCAAGCTCCAATCCGCCGCCACAGCAAATCCCGTTCACCGCCGCGATCACCGGCTTGTTCAGCCGTGGCAATTCCTGCAAACCGCCAAAGCCACCGATACCATAATCACCATCAACCGCATCGCCATCCGCCGCCGCTTTGAGATCCCACCCAGGGCAGAAAAACTTGGCCCCCGCCCCTGTGATAATTGCCACGCGCAACTCGGGATCATCGCGAAAATCAGCAAACACCTCCCCCATCATCCGCGACGTCACTAAGTCAATCGCATTGGCCTTGGGCCGGTCCAGCGTCACTTCCAAAATTGCACCCTCACGGCGGGTCTTGATCGGGTCCATATTCATCTCCTTGGAGCTGTCCGCAGCAGTGCATCCACTGCAACAGCAGCATCTGGTGTGCACATAAGCGGGTTAATTTCTACTTCGCTGACACGGTCAGCATTGGCAATCACATAGTCCTGAACCGCCATCACAGCAGCAACAATCGCATTCAAGTCCGCCGCAGGCTTACCCCGATACCCTTCAATCATCGGCCAAATCCTGAGCGATCTCAGTGCATCTTCCACGGCCTCGGCCCGCGCAGGCACCAATAGCGATGCCGTATCCTGCCACAACTCTGTCAGCACGCCCCCAGCCCCGAGCGTTAGCACAAATCCATGCGCCGGATCACGTAGCACGCCCACCAATAACTCGGCCACAGCATCCTGCACCATCTCCTCGAGCAGGTATCCGCCCTGCGGCATTTCCCGTGCCGCCGCGCCAACTGCACTCGGCGACAGCCCAAGCCGCACACCGCCCGCCTCAGACTTATGCGCCAGCCCTGTCACCTTCAGAACCAGCGGCCCGTTCAGATTAGCAGCCGCTTGCTCCAAGGCATCAATCTCCACCACCTGCGCGCCCTTCGGCACTGCCACCCCAAACGTCTCAAGTGCCGCTTTCGCAGCCCCCTCATCTACCAATTCAGCATCTCGATCCGCTCCCGGCAACAATACCATCGCCTCGTCAGTTGCGCCGATTTGAGCAGCAATCGCTGCCGCCGCTACCGCTTCACTCAACCCGCACATCGGCACGACCCCACCTGCCATCAACGTCTCCGCCACATCTGCAGGCATCAATTCCGGCAGCGTCGCAACCACTGCCACGGGACGCCCGCTCTGCGCCCTTACCGCCAGCGCCGCCTTGGTCGCGCAAATCCAATCACTCGCATCCGTATGCGGATAATCCACAATGATCATTGTCAGCCCGATATGATCCGCCGCCATGGGTAACCATGCCGCCGTCATCTTCTCCACATCGCGCCAAACGTAAGTGTGATAATCAAGCGGGTTACCCAGCGCCACCATTGGCCCCAGCGCGCGCCCCAAAGCCCCACGCTGCACCTCCGTCAAAGGCGGGAACGCAATGCCAGACCCCTCTGCAGTATCGGCAGCCAAGCTTGCCTCCCCCCCCGAGCAACTAATCGACGACAGCGTTGCCGCATCCAACGGCCCCACCATGTGCAACAGCTTTAGCGTCTCCAAAAACGTAGGCAAATCTGCAACCCGACCGATCCCCAACCGCGCGAGCAACGCAGACGCCCCTGCATCACTCCCCGCAAGCGAGGCCGTATGCGATACCGCCGCCTGCTGGGCCTGATCCGAGCGTCCAACCTTCAACGCCACCAATGGAACACCCTTGGAACGGGCTTTCACGGCCAGATCATGCCACGCTGTCAAATCGCCAAACCCCTCGATATGCAGTCCAATCGCCGTCACCCGAGGATCATCCAACAGCTCATGGGCAATCTGCGCCTGCGAGGTCTGCGCCATGTTTCCACACGCAATCACATAGGCAATCGGCAAGCCGCGCTGCTGCATCGAAAGGTTAATCGCGATATTCGACGATTGCGTCAGGATCGCGACACCGCGCTCCACCGCCACACACCCGTGCTGATCTGGCCACAACAAAGCACCATCCAAGACATTTATAAATCCATAGCAATTCGGACCCAAAACGGGCATTTCACCTGCCGCCTCAACTAGCGCCGCCTGCAAATCAGCACCACTGCCATCCTCCGCCGCCGCCTCTGAGAAACCTGACGCAAAGCAGACGGCCCCTCCTGCGCCCATCTCAGCAAGCGCACGCACGACATCAACAGTAGCGACCCTATTTACCCCGATAAACACAGCATCCGGCGGCGCCTCAAGCGCTCCCAAGTCAGTCACTGCCTGCACACCCTCAATTAATTCGCCGCGCGGATGCACCACGTCAATCCGGCCCCCAAAGTTCATGCGACGGGATTGCCTGATGATCTGCGCGCACCAAGCACCTCCCCCGATGACGGCAATAGTCCGAGGCCTTAACAAACGCGACAGATCACGCGACATAAATAACCTTCTTCCAAAAGAGATTAGTGCCTTCGGCGAGAGTATATATGGCCAAATTAGATAACGAATTCTTAACCAGAATCGCATGATGCTGAGGTCGTGGAACAGGCCGGAGGGCCGATGACCGTGCCAAGTGAGATAGCTTAGCTTTCTTATGTGGAGGGGCCTGGAAGCGGGCCTCTCTATCTTTTTTGGCCGTATACCCTCCGGGGGAAGCGGCATTACATGCCGATGGGGGCTGGCCCCCTACGACGTCAAGGCGCTCACGCGGCGCAGTACTTTTCACGCACCCAATGCCCGCAAAATTTCACGACTTATGATATGGCGTTGTATCTCTGATGTGCCATCCCAAATTCGCTCGACCCGGGCATCGCGCCAAAAGCGTTCAAGCGGGAAGTCATCCATGAGACCCATGCCCCCATGCACCTGTATCGCTGCATCCGTCACTCGCGCCAGCATCTCGCTTGCATAGAGTTTGGCCGATGCAATCTCGCGGTTCGCAGGCAGTCCTTTGTCCAAACGATCCGCTGCCGCCAACGTCAGCAAATCCGCCGCATCAATCTCCGTCACCATATCGGCGAGCTGGAAGGAGACGCCCTGAAACTTTCCGATCTTCTGACCAAACTGCTCCCGCTCTGCTGCATAGTTCAGCGCATAGTCAAACGCGCGCCGCGCGCGGCCCACACTCATGGTGGCAACAGTAATGCGGGTGGCATAAAGCCACGTATTCATCACATCAAAACCGCTATCAACCTCACCTAGAACCTGCGCATCGGGGAGGCGACAGTCATCAAAATCAAGGATCATGTTTTTGTATCCACGGTGGCTCACCGACTTGTAGCCATCACGGATTGTGAAGCCGGGCGTGCCGCGATCCACAAGAAATGCAGTAATGCGCTTTTTGGGCCCTTTCGGCGTCTGATCCTCTCCTGTGGCAATGAACACAATGATGAAATCCGCATGGTCCGCGCCCGAGATAAAGTGTTTGGTGCCATTCACCACCCAATCCCCGCCATCGCGCACCGCATTGCATTTCATCCCGCGCACGTCCGATCCCGCTCCCGGCTCGGTCATGGCCAGCGCGTCCATTCGCTCCCCACGCACGGCGGGCATGAGGTAGCGCTCGATCTGTTCGCCCTCACACGCCATCAGGATATTCTGGGGCCGCCCGAAAAAATGGTTGAGCGCCATAGACCCACGCCCCAACTCCCGCTCGACCAGCGCGAATTCGACATGGTTTAGGCCCGCACAACCAACGCTTTCGGGAAAGTTGCAGGCATAAAACCCAAGGTCGATGGTCTTTTGTTTGATCTCCTGCGCGATCTCGGCGGGCACTTCACCGGTGCGCTCAACCGAATCTTCATGTGGATAGATTTCTTTCTCCACAAAGGTCCGCACCGTGTCGGCGATCATCGTGTGTTCGTCTGTCAGCCCGTAGATCATGTTCTTTTCCTGCTTTTCAATCGCTCACGCATCATCGCCTTGCCGCTCTCCGTTCCATCATGGAACGATCCGAACAGCTTATCCCACGGCACGTCGAGATTTCCGTAATTCACTTCGAAATAGCGATGGTGGATTTGATGATGGAAATTGCCCAGATGCACGCGCTTTTTGTTCCTAAACCAAAGGCCCTCGAACCCCGTGTGAGAGGTAACAGCCAACAGCGCATAGAACATCAGATGGAAAATTACATGCACGGGGCTGCTCGGTACAACCAAATGAATCAGCACTGTGCCAAAGTACATCACATGCTCCACCGGATGCATCGACAGGCCAGACCACGGCCCAATATCATTGTTACGGTGGTGCAGCGCGTGAAACCGGTACAGTACATCGGTATGCAGCAAACGATGTATCCAGTAGAAATAAAAGCTCTCCCAAACGGGGATGAGGAAGAAGAAAGCTACGAACCAGACAGGCGTCTGCGCAAAAGTCGTCTGCGGCAGAAAACCGTTGGCCAGCCCCCACCAGCCCAGTGCTTCAAACACGCTCCAGACCGTCACGCCTGACGCAATCGTCCAGAACATATTATCCTTTAGCTGATCAGAGAATGAAAACATCCGCCCCTGTCGCGGAAAGGGGCGCGGATCGTATTTTGTGTGATCCCCCTGAACCGCATAGCCGTGAAACCACAGATGCAGCCCACCCGCCAACAGCGTTACGATCACCAGATTGCGCAGCCAGATGCCGACGATCCACATACCTGGCTCTACGGTAGTCTCTAATGCGGGGCTAAACACACTCCAGCTCAGAAATGCCAGTGCCAGAATACCGAGATTTATCGTGAGCGGGAACCACCCGTCAGCATACCATTTGAGTACAGCAAAGGGACGCGGCGGCCACTGCCACAAAGGCGAAACTTGAATGGGGCCCTCCGGCGCGTGGTTCCATTCCGCTCTGCTCAACGCGCGTAATCCGAATTCTCGCCATCTAGTATCGCCTTCAACTCCGTTAGATGCCGCGCATCCTGCTCTGGATATGCCTCCAACTCCCGCGCCGTTTTCTCCGCAATCTCGTCGCTGATCCGCCGCAACGGCAGACCTGTTTGCAACGCACGAATATACGTCTCCGCCGCGCGCTCAAAATAATACAGCCGGTTGAAGGTATCGGCTACAGTATCGCCAATCACCAAAACGCCATGCGACCCCATCACCATCACCTTTTGTTTGGGGTCTGTCAGCAGGGTCGCACAGCGCGCACCCTCATCCTCGAACGCCAACCCGCCATAGTTTTCGTCAATCACCACTCGGTTGAAAAAGGTACAGCAGTTCTGGTCAATCGGCGGCAGGCGGCTGTCCTGCAAGCACGCCAGCACAGTGGCGAAAATCGAATGGACGTGCATGACACACCGTGCGTGAGGCACAGCCGCATGAACACCGCCGTGCAAACCCCACGCGGTTGGGTCCGGCGCGTTCGGCCCCGCGTAGGTCTGCGGATCATCCGCATCAATCAGCAACATATCACTCGCTTTGATCAGGCTGAAATGCGCCTGATTGGGGTTCATCAAAAACTGCGACCCACTGTCGTTTACAGCGAGGGAAAAATGGTTCGCCACCCCCTCATGCATATTGAGCCGGGCGGTCCAGCGAAATGCCGCCGCCAGATCAACTCGCTCCTGCCAATGGTCCATGTTCGGTTTCATCTGTGTCACACTCATCGTTTTATCCTTTCGTTGGTCCCACGGGACCAGCCCGCCAAATTTCCGTCCATCCCGTTTGCAACATTATTCGTCCAGCGCCAAAGGCCTACTCGGCACCCACGCATACCCGTTCTCGCACAGAATATATGCCTCACGCAGGCCATGCGGCTTGTCCGTCGGCGCTTGCAAGATCATGCCGCCCGCCGCCTCTGCGACGGCACAGGCCGCCTCAGGGTCCGTATCATACAGACGTATCTCGATCCCCGCGCCACGCGGCGGGGTCTCGGGCAACAGCCCCAACAGAGGATTCGAATGATACGTACCGTCACTATGAAGCTGAAACACTTCGTTTCCATAGGTCATAATCGCAAAATCCGCAGTGGGCTGGTACGCTTTCATTCCAAAAACAGACTCTAAAAAGGCAATCTGCACCCCGACATCCCGCACCAGCAGGTTAATGCCCATCCCGCGTAATCCTGCGCCAAAGGCTGCTGCACCGACAGTGTTATAGTCCATATCACCCGCTCCCGCTTGAACCTGTACCAACCCTGTGGAATGTTGCGACATGACACAAGCAACTTTCCCCTCTTGGCCCGATGTAGCAACTGATTTGGTTAACGTAGCAGCAGGCCGTGCGTCCGCCGATATGATCGTGCGCGGTGGCATTTGGGTCAATGTGCATACACGTGAGGCGCTCCCCGGTCATGACATCGCAATCGTAAAAGGTCGCATCGCCTTTGTTGGTCCCTCCGCTGATCATTGCAAAGGTGAGGATACGCAAATCATAGAGGCAGATGGCCGCTACATGATCCCCGGTCTGTGTGACGGCCATATGCATATCGAGAGCGGCATGCTCACCCCCGCCGAATTCGCCCGCGCCGTAATCCCTCATGGCACGACCAGCATGTTCACCGATCCTCACGAGATCGCAAATGTACTGGGTCTTGAGGGCGTCCGCATGATGCATGACGAAGCACTCATGCAGCCCGTCAATATCTTCACCCAGATGCCCTCCTGCGCGCCCAGCGCACCGGGGATGGAGACAACAGGCTTTGAAATCAGCGCCGAGGATGTGGCCGAGGCGATGCAGTGGGAAGGCATCATCGGTCTGGGCGAAATGATGAACTTTCCGGGCGTCATAAACGCCGATCCCCAAATGCTCGCCGAGATTGGCGCCACTCAAAATGCGGGCAAAACCGTGGGCGGCCACTATGCCTCCCCCGATCTTGGCCCCGCCTTCGCGGCTTACGTTGCAGGTGGCCCTGCTGATGATCATGAGGGCACCTGCGAAGCAGACGCCATCGCCCGCATGCGCCAAGGGATGCGCGCCATGATCCGCCTTGGCTCCGCATGGTATGACGTCGAGAGCCAGATCACCGCAATCACCGAACGTGGCCTTGATCCTCGCAACATGATTCTATGCACCGATGATTGCCACTCTGGCACGTTGGTGAATGACGGCCATATGAACCGTGTCGTGCGCCACGCGATTGACTGCGGCTGTGATCCGCTCATCGCGCTACAAATGGCCACGATCAACACTGCCACCCACTTTGGGCTGGAACGCGAAATCGGCTCCCTCACGCCAGGCCGCCGGGCTGATGTGATCCTGACCTCCGACCTCAAAACCCTCCCCATCGAAACCGTGATTGCGCGCGGCCAGATCGTCGCACAGGATGGCATCTGCCTCGTTGACTGCCCCCATTACAACTGGCCCCAACACGCGCGCCAGACTGTCAACATGGCGCGTGACCTGACAGCGGATGATTTCGGCATCACCGCCCCCGCAGGTGCCAACGCCGTCACTGCCAATGTCATCGGCGTGGTCGAGAACCAGGCCCCTACAAAGGCGCTTCAGTTCGAGCTACCGGTCACCGAAGGGCGCGTCACCGCCCACGGTGATGTAGCCCAAATCGCACTGGTCGAGCGTCACCGCGCCACGGGCGGCGTGGTCAATGCGTTGGTATCTGGCTTTGGTTATACTGGCAAAATGGCCATGGCCTCCACCGTGGCACATGACAGCCACCACATGATTGTCGTCGGCACCGATACCGATCAAATGGCGCTGGCCGCGAACCATCTCAAACAACTCGGCGGTGGCATCACAATCTTCAAAGACGGCAAGCCCCTCGCCACCATAGATCTGCCCATCGCCGGTCTCATGTCCGACAGCCCTGCGCAGAACGTCGCCGCCAAAACGGACGCCATGATGCAAGCAATGCGCGACTGCGGCTGCACCCTCAACAACGCCTACATGCAGCACAGCCTGCTTGCGCTTGTCGTTATTCCAGAGCTGCGCATATCCGATCTCGGCCTCGTCGATGTGCGCACGTTTGAGTTCATGGATGTAATTGCCAAATGAAGACCTTTGCCCAAAACCTCGCCAAACTCGCTCCGGCTTGGGTCACCCTCCCGCCCCAACTGGTCGAAACCTTCGATTGGTTGGAGGATCAAGGCTGGCATTACATCCGCGCCGCGGCACAGCCCGAAGATCACTATCTGCTTATCTATCCGCCCGAACATCAGAACCACCCTGTCACCAGCCATGTCGGTTTTGGTGGCACCACCCTCCCCTATACTGATCATTGGCCCACGCCCGACCCCGACATCGACAACCGCATATTCGAGTTTGGCGAAACCTCCGGCGATGGCGGACGCG
>RCND010002036.1_pt1 | contig 18278 bp, 17 predicted proteins | sample 2041351 | NCBI WGS metagenome assembly RCND01 (sample SAMN09708230, study PRJNA481090) | Marine sediment metagenome, whole genome shotgun sequencing project. | biome: marine sediment; feature: ocean; material: sediment; isolation source: Sewage treatment plant 12B marine sediment (STP12B) ... | reverse complement strand
GCAACCTCGTGCTGACCGATGGTGACCTGGCTGGAGCGATCGAGATCCGTGGCGATCGGATTGAAGTCGTCGTCAACGATGGTCCGACGATCAGAACCAATCATCAAATCTCGCTCGGGGCCACTGAAGACGACGACAACACGACGACATCACAGCTCAGATTGAGCGCGGCGCAACGCAGAATCGGTGAGGTCGGATCGGTCGACGATCTCCACGACCTCATACGATCCCATGACAATGGCCCCACCGGCATCTGCGCCCACGGAACACACCAAACCGTCTACAGCTACGTGCTCCAGCACAATCGAGCGGGAACAACGCTGTCCGTCGTTCGGGGGTCACCATGCGAGAACACACGCCCGTTGGTCATGACGGTTCCCATCGGCGACTCATGGTCAGGGACCGCAGCCGAGGAATTCCTGCTGGCGTACCCATCAAAGCGATAGGGACCTCCGGTTTGCCTGCGGCTGCGACGGTGTCAGATACCCTCCGAAGCGCCTAGATCTGGCTGGCAATCAAATCCATGGCGTCATCGAACCGGCCGACCCAAACCTTGCCATGAGCTGGGGTCCGGATCGGTTCGAGGTGATGAACGAGGTGGTGCCCCAACTCGTGGGCGAGTGTGCGGAGGGTGGTGGTCGCACCGATCCGTATCTGCCCGTGTTCGGGATACGTACGGCGGTAGTGGGCTTCCCATGCGGCGATGCGATCGGCGCCGTTCGTTTCGACGGCGTGCCATCTCGGTGCCCAGCACTGGCCGGTATCGGGGCGACGGCGGCGATTGAACGCAAGAACGGGAATCGGGACGGCGAACCGCTCAGTGACTGAGATGACAAGCGAAGTGGCTTCATCGCGTTCGACCGCGTAGCCGTCTCCGACCTCGGTGATGAGTTCGTAGTCGCGGCTGAATGCGCTCACCCGGTGTTCGTGGCGGGGAACCCGATCTGATCGCTCGACGGCCCGGACGTTCATCTCATCCTTCCTTCTCATCCCGGTTCTCTACTCCGTGTGCTGGTTGCATCGCATGCGGCGACGGCAACTCTGGGTGTCACTCCTCGAAGAGGGCCCCGTCCGCAAGTGCTTGTGCTGACTCGGGTGTTGGAAGCACATCCTCATCAGCCTCACCGAGATCCAACTCGTGGATCCTGGTGCCACGGGACTGCACCTTGCCTGCGGAGATCCCGATCTGGTCGACGTCGCGGTTGGCTTGGTCGAAGTGTCGCCTCAGGCTGTCGACCCGTTCAGAGAGCCTGCCGACGTCCGTCAACATGGTGCCAACTTCGGTCTGGATCACCCCGGCTTGCTTGCGCATCTCGACGTCACGCAGGACAGCCCGCACGGTTGTGAGTGTCGCCATCATCGTCGTCGGCGACACGATGTAGACGCGGGCCTTGTAGCTCGCCTCGATGATGGCCGGATGGTTGGCGTGCAGCTCGGCGTAGACGGCCTCCGATGGCAAGAACATCAATGCCGAATCGGCCGTTTCACCAGGGACGATGTAGCGCTCCGAGATATCGCGAATGTGCTTCTTCACGTCCTCTCCGAGTTGCTTGGCGAACGCCGCCCGAGCGGTGTCGTCCTCGGCGTTGAGCATGTTTCGATAGGCCGTGAGGGGAAATTTCGCGTCGACGACAACGGAACCCGGAGGATTCGGAAGCTTGATCAGACAGTCGGCTCGCTTGCTGTTCGACAGGACGCTCTGGAACTCATACGCGGAATTCGGGAGCGCATCTTCGACGATGGCTTCGAGCTGGACCTCTCCGAACGCCCCCCGCGCTTGCTTGTCGTCGAGGATGTGCTGAAGGCCGACGACCTCTGTCGAGAGCTTCGTGATGTTCTGCTGCGCCTGATCGATGACGGTGAGCCGCTCGGTCAGCTTGGTGACCGACTCGGCCGTCTCCTTCGACGACTTCTGGAGGCTGTCCCCCATGCGGTCCTGCACCTTCTCGAGCCGGTCGTTCACCGACTTGGTCAATCGCTCCGATGACTCTTGAAAGGCCTTCGCCGTCGCGGCCGCAGATGCTGCCTGCTGGTCGGTGAGCGAGGTCAACTGGCCGCCCAGCTGTTGCTGCGACTCGGCGAGTTGCTCCATGCGGCGGTCGGCTTCCTCGTTGCCCTCTTCACTACGGCGCGACACCGCCCACGCGACGATCGTCGCTGCGATGACAATGGCCAAGCCCAGAATGATCAGTGCGACTTCCACTGCGTGTGCCTCTTTCTTTCCTGATTCGAGTCTGTCCCTCAGCGTAGAGATGCGCCGTGACACATTTTCGTTCTTTGGACCTCATGTCGAGAGGCTGCCTCACCAACCTCAGTACCAGATGACCTCACCCAAGCCAGGAAGGGGCATCTCGTCGGGAACAGTCCGTGCCTCGCCGGCGGCGTACCGAGCCGCCGTCCACATACCGGCAGCGGCATCGAGGACATCGTCGGCAGGAACAGCGTCGACGGCATGGGGAAGACGGTCGGGAAGCGACAGACCTGTACCGGACAGCAGGCGCCGACGCTTGCTGTGGCCGTTCCACGTTCGCTTCGAGAATCTGAGAGGACGGCCGGCAAGTGCCCTGAACGTGACCTCGGGGTGGATCTCGATCACGCGTTCATCCGATTGGGCCACAGCGTCGGTTTCAAGGATCCTCTCACGGAGCGCGTAGCTCTGCGCCGTCAAACCGATTCCGTGGCGCTCCCGGGAGAATTGGATCGCTTCTTCGTAGATAGCGCACTCGAGGCCATCGCGCTGAGGCGTTGGGAACACGCGCGGCTCACGGACGGCAGTTCTCCGCCGTCGCGCGTGTGCCCGTGTCTTCTAAGGACCAACCCACACACACGCGACCGGTGGGGAGGAGAGAGCGGCATTCCGGTCACCGAGGTCGCTCGCCGTGGATCTCCGTGTACAGGTCGATCGCGTCTTCGAGGTAGTTGACACCGCACACGAGGGCCACCGACGCGTACGCCGAGCACTCCCCCGTCTTGACATAGACGTAGGCCCGCTCGGCCATGTCATCCATCAGTTCCTGGTGGGGCCGTTCGTCCGGCTCGACCGGTAGCTCTGCGATCGTAGATGCATAGACGTTCGGGTTCCACTTGCGAAACTCAGTCGCCACGGTGGCGGCCTCGATAACCACATCTTCGCCGACCGCACGTACGACATCGACAATGGTCGGAACGCCACACGTGAGGCCGAGGTCGATCCGTCGAGCTCCCTTGGGAACGCGGAGGCCTGCGTCGGCGAGCACAATGATGTCGCCGTGCCCGGCAGCTGCGATGATGTTGAGGAGTTCGGGGTGGAGGACGCCACGCTGTTTCATGTCTTCTCTCTATCGCTCGAGAACTTGCACGAATGTGCCCTATTGGACATTTGTGCGCGAGTCAATGATACTCCGCACCTATGGCCGAGGACACTACCCGACAAGATCTGGCGATTCGCGTTGCCTGGCTCTATCACGACCGCGAACTCACCCAGCAGGAGATCGCCGATCGACTCGGTCTCTCCCGGTCCACGATCAGCCGAATCCTCACCGACGCCGAGCGGGATGGGATCATCCGGATCGTCATTACGCAACCCCTCCCCGAAGCCGCACAACTCGCAGAGGCGCTGATCGAGCGCTATGAGCTGGCCGGTGCCATCGTCGGCACCGCTCTGGACGGTGAAACTCCCGCCCTCGCGGCCGCCATCGCCACGGCTCGTCGACTCGAGAGCATCGCAGCCTCGGGTTCGGTGACGATTGCCGCAGGATGGGGTCGTACGATCGCCCTCTCCGCCAGCGAGACTCGACCGGTCCCTACCTCCAACGTCACCCTGGTCGATGCCTTCGGTCACACGACGACGGATGACACAACGGCAGCCGTCGAGGTTACGAACACCCTGGCGCGCAAATTCGACGCACGTGTGATGCATGTGCCATCTCCGGGGTTCGCCCCATCAACCGAGATCGCCGGGACTTTCCTCTCGTCCCCTCCGGTCGCCCGGGCCCTCAAGAAGGCACGATCAGCCGACGTCATCCTTGTCTCTGTCGGAATTGTCGGGTGCGAATCGCTGCTCGTCGCCGAGGGCTTCATGACCGAAGAGGCCATGAATGCGGTGACGGAGGCGGGTGCCGTTGGGGAGGTCTTCGGCTGGTACTTCGATGCCGATGGCAACACTGTTCAGGCGCCGAGTCTTCACCCTGTGGCTTTGACACTCGATGAGCTGAGAAGTGCATCGAGAGTGATCGGTGTCGCCGGTGGAGTCGAGAAGGCTGACGCGATCAGAGGCGCCATCGCGGCAGGGATCCTCGACGAGCTATCGATCGACGAAACCCTGGCGGAAGAGCTCCTCAAGGAGTAGAGCGGCAGACCAGGTGAATACTGCTCTACTGGATTGCCTGCCGAAACGCCTGGGCATTCTCCCTCAGGCTCCCCCCACGATGGAGATCTCCCCCTATGAGGAGGACGATGTCGTTGCCGTAGAAGTCGAGCATCTCAGCTGTACGGTCCATCGTCATCCCTCCACCGGCGGCGGGCCAGATCGGGTTGATCCCTTCCATCGGATCGAGGCAGGCGGTGGAGATCTCCGAACAAGCTGCGGTGCTAAACGAGAACCGGCCGCCGAAGTTGGGGAAGATCGACACGTCGGCACCCGCGAGTCGCATCAGGGTCCCGAACAGAACGCTGTGAGCGATGCCACCTGTCGGTGAAGACACGAATCCGCCGAGCATCGCCGGGTGGCCCATGATCGGGACAGCCACGTCATCTCGGGAAGCAACATTGCGCATGAAGTCGAATCCGGTGATCCCAGGAAGGATCAGCAATCCTCCGGCTCCTGCATCGAGAGCGATCTGAACTCGCTCGTCGAGCAAGCTGTGGGGGGCGTTGATGCTCGGCATATACACGGAGTTGAATCCGGTCTCCTCGTTCGCCCGCCGCACGGCATCGGAACAGGCTCGAACTCGCGCATCGAAATCTGCGAACGGCTGATTTGCCAGGCTGTGGTCATCCTTGATCATGTCGATGCCCCCGCGCGCCAACTCGTAGGCAAGGTCGGCGAATCGTTCGGGCGAGAACCCCATGGGCTTGAGTGCGGTTGCTAGGAGTGGCCGATCTGGTGCGTCGAACATGGCTCGGAGACCGTCTATCCCGAAGCGTGGCCCCCCAAGGCTCTCCGACAGACTGGGTGGCACCGTCACGTCGACGAGTTTGACCCCCTGCAACAGGCTGCTGTTCCCGAAGAGCACGTTGAGTAGCTGCGGAAGCTCGGAGCCGGTGGTCTCGACGGCATAGCTGACCTCGACCCTGACCGTCTCTGGCCCTACCTCATCGAACGACTCGATCCGCCCGATGATCTCGCTTTGGATGTCATCATCGGGAACGAGGTCCGCGGGGAATTCGATCGTTTGCTCGACCCGCAACGCCTCGGCACGAGCCCGCGCGTCGGTGACCGGCCCGGTGAATTCGTAGACTGCTCGTAGCCGTTCTCCGGAAACGGTGAGGAACGTCGATTCGAGCATCAGAGCCCCTCAGCCTTTGCGAGGCTGTGGGTTGCTTCGACCCTGGCCGCCGCCAGATCATCGTCGGTGATACCGGTGGTCATCCCGGTCAGGTCCTCAATGCCAGCAACGAGCGCGGCCGCGTCGAGGCCGTACTCCTTCATCAGGTAGGCCTTGCTCGCTCCGTGGGCATAGGTGTCACGTAGGCCCAGCCTCAGCAGACGCTTCCCGGATCCCGCTTCAGCCATCCTCTCGGCGACGGCCGAGCCGAGCCCACCGATGATCGTGTGGTTCTCGAGCGTGATCGCCCCGAAGCGTGAGCGCTCGATCGATTCGAGGATCGCCGGGTCGTCGAACGGTTTGTGCGTTGAGACATGGAGGTGTCGCATCCCGACACCCGCGTCGGCCAGCGGCTTCGCAGCTCGCATCGCCTCTTCCGTCGTGATGCCCGCCGTAATGACGACGAGATCGTCACCGTCGCTGAGGATGCGTGCCTCGTTGAGTCGCATCGGCTCGTTCTTCGGGAAGAGACGGGGCACCTCACCACGCAGCATCCGTATGTAGACAGGCCCGTCGACGGCATGGGCAACGTCGAGGACCGACTCGACTTCGGTGGCGTCACCGGTCTCGACGACCGTCATGTTGGGAGTTGCACGCATAATCGAGACGTCCTCGATCGCCTGGTGCGTAACTCCGCCGGGCGTCGTGATCCCCGGTAGAAATGCGACGAACTTCACCGGGAGGTTCGGATACGCGATCGACATAGCGAGCTGGTCGTACGGCCTGCGGTAGATGAAGACCGCGAACGTGTGAATGTACGGCACGTAGCCCTCACGGGCGAGACCGGACGCGAACCCCATCATGTTCTGCTCGGCCATGCTCATTCCGAAGAATCGATCGGGGTACGTGTCCCTCCACTTCCCGACCTCGCTCGAGTTGGTCAGATCGGCGGTGAGCACGACGACTTCGGGCTTGTCCTTCGCCCATGCGATGAAGTTCTCGACGTGAGGGCGTTTGACGATCTCCATGTCAGCTCACCATCTCTTCGTAGACAGCCTGGTATCGGTCTCGCTCCTCATCGGACGTGAATCTCAAGTAGTGAAGCATGGGGGCACGTTCCTCGAAGATCGGGAGGCCCCGAACGGGATCGGTGAGTGCCACTACGAAGTGCGGCTTCCCGGTTTCCGCGCTCATTGCTGCATCGAGGGCATCAAGATCGTGGCCATCGACTTCGACGGCGCTCGCCCCGAATGCCCGGATGCGCGCGGTGAGGGGGTCGACGTACGCCTCAGCATCCATGCATCCGTCACATTGCTGGCCGTTCACGTCAACAATGACCTTCAGGTTGTCGAGATCGAACTTCGCCACCTCGGCGATTGCTTCCCAGATCTGTCCCTCCTGGAACTCACCATCGGACATCATCACCCAAACGTTCCCGGTGTCACCTTTGCGCTTGCGGGCAAGGGCGATCGCCTGAGCCAGCGACCCGGTAGTGGTCTCGACGCCGGGTGAGTGCTCAGCCCCGATCATCTCGACCGTGCTGCCATCCTTGTCGAACTGGGAGAGCCCCTCTTCGGTGAGGCGACCGACCTCGATGAGCGCCGTGTAGAGCACGAGGGCGTAGTGAGCGGGTGAGAAGATGAAGCGGTCGTACTCAGGTGTCTTCGGACCGTTGTACTCGCCGCCATTGAAGAAGCCCGGATTGTCAGGTCCGGGGACACCCGCGAATGGATTGGGAATCATCGGCGCTGTGCTCGGACCGAGGTTCATCGTCCTCGTGTACAGCATGGCAAAGATCTCTGCGGAGGAGAGGGCCTGACTCATATAGCCGCCGTTGTGGCGGAGGACGTGGTCGAGGACGCGGGTCCGGATGCGGTCCGCAATGGCCTGTGTCTCACGAGTCCAGTCGCCGTTGGTTTCGGATGGGTTCACTTGTCTCCTCCAGTTGCGAATGCGGCTCGGATGGACTCTTCGAAGGGCGGGTGCAGAACACCAACCTCCGTGATGATCCCGGTAATCAATTCGGCGGGAGTAACGTCGAACGCCGGGTTCCACGTCGGTACGTTCCCTGGGGCTGTCGGTTCCGAGCGCCACATCGTCAACTCGTGGCCATCCCTCAGCTCGATATCGATCCCTGCGCCCGAAGGGAGGGTCAAGTCGAAGGTCGACAGGGATGCCGCGACGTAGAACGGGATGCCCGCATAGTGGGCGTTGACGGCATGTGAGAAGGTACCGACTTTGTTCGCCGTGTCACCGTTCGCCGCGATTCGATCAGCTCCGACGATCACTGCCTCGACCTTGCCTTCTGCCATGGCTGCGGCGTCTGATCCGTCGGGCATGAGCGTCACGTCGATGCCTGCGTCCTGCAGTTCCCACGTCGTGAGGCGTGCTCCCTGGAGGAGCGGGCGGGTCTCGGAGGCCAAGACCGTGACCTGTTCACCGGCAGCGGCCTTGGCGTAGATCACGCCGAGTGCGGTCCCCCATCCGGCGGTAGCAAGCCGCCCGGTGTTGCAGTGGGTCATGATGTTGACGATTCCCGCGAGCTCCGCGCGACCTGCTTCTCCGATACGAGTGCAGGCGTCGCGATCCTCGTCGATGATCGTGAGCGCCTCGGTGAGGGCGAGGGCGCGGACTTCACCGGGTGTCGTTCCGACCGACGCAGCGTCGCGAACCCTGTTCACCGACCAGCGGAGATTGACCGCGGTCGGTCGGGCAGATCCAATGATCTCTGTGAGTGTCCCCAGAGCTGCTCTGGCGTCGGTGGCGTCGCGGGGTTTGCGTTCGTCGAGTCCGACGACGAGACCCAGAGCCCCGCATGCGCCGATGGCGGGTGCACCGCGAACCGCCAACCGGTAGATCGCGTCGACAACGGAGTCGACCGATTCCAGTTCGACCACGACAAACTCTCCTGGAAGCTTGGTCTGATCGATGATCTCAATCCGGTCACCGGCCCACGCGACCGATGGCCGGAGAGCGTCCAAATCGAGCCGCGGCATGAGCCCTCCTAGCTCTTGGTCCGAAGACCGTTGGCCATGACGTCAGCAACAACACTATCGAACACCTCATTGGAGGCGGCGACGGAAACAAGGGCATCCCGCTCCTTGATCCACGTACTCGCAGTTCTCAGGACGATCGTTGCCGCCACGGCACGCTGATCCTCCGGAAGCGTCTCGATGTCGGAGACCTTGGCCAGGCCGATGATGCGACGGATCCCCTTGCATCCCCCGAAACCAATCGAGTCCTTGGCGACCTGGATCAGCCATGACTCAAGGAACGACTCGGTCCACGTCGCATCGGGCCTCGTCTCCCACAGGCGCCGCGTCTCGGCCTCGAACGCATCCCATGTCTCCTGGGCCAGACCAGCGAGCCAGTCCTTGAACTCGTCGGAGCGGCCCACGACCTCGGCCCGGGCACGAGCAGCAAGGTAGTTGCCGAACACGGCGCCGAGGTCGAATCCGACCGGTCCGTAGTAGGCGAACTCGGGGTCGATCACGCGGCCATCGCCGGTGCCGTCATCCTTCATCATGACCATGACGGAACCGGTGTGAAGGTCCGCATGGATGAGTGCCTCTGCGCCGGTCATGAACTTGTACTTCATCATCCCGACCTCGGCACGGAGACGGTCATCGGCACGGAGTGCCATGACCTCGGGCTCGAGTTCATCAACGAAGCTGTTGTTGTCGTGCTCGATGTAGGGCTCGGTGAAGACGAGGGCCTCGGTGATTCGGCACAGTTCCGGGTTGATGGCCTCGGCCGTCCGCTCCTTGACCACCATCTGATCGAGGGCGAAGACTGACGTCGAGAAGGCGAGGTTGGCGACGTACTCACCGAGGAGAGCAGCGACGCCAGCGTGGATGAAGCCGTCGTTGAGCTTTCCGCGCCAGATCTCCCAGCCCATGAGGTTCTCCATCGCAAGGACATGGCGATCCTCATCGACGCCGTAGTAGTCGGGGATGAGGTGCGGGGTGGACTCGGCGGCGGCGGCGAAACCTCGCGCCTCTGCGATGACCCGCTCAGGCGTGAGAGGCCATGCTTCACCGACCAGTCGGACGTAGGGGAGCGACTGCTTGAGGCAGATCCCGTTGCCATCAGCATCCTGGCACACGAACACGAGATTCAGGTTGCCGTCACCGACTTCGGTGACTTCGAGCGTTGATGTGTCAACGATTCCGGCGAGGTTCGGCATCGAGTCGATGTAGGCCGGAATCGTCGCCGGGGTCAGGATTTCGTAGTCAGCTGCCATGGTCTCCCTCTCGCCTATTCGACCGTCGGATCAAGGGCATGCGAGCCCAGTGCTGTCACCTCAATGTCCATCCAGGGATATAGCGGAAGTGAACTCAGGATGTCGTGGAGCTCGTCCGGTCCGTCGACCTCGTAGAGACCGTAGACGGCACGCCGACCGGGGATCCGCCAGATGCGGCGGAGCTTCCCATCATCGACGAGTTCCTGACCTCGCACGGCCTCGGCGGCCTTGACGGCCGCGAGGCGTGCGGGATCGATGTCCGGTGGGATGTCCTGCTCGATGCGGGCCAGGAACTCCACGGTCTAGCCCTGGGCCGGGGGCGGAGCGACCAAATCCAGGGCATCCTTCGGAGCAGCATCCTCATGGATGACGGCACGAAGCGCGTTGGCCATGCCCACCGGGTCGTAGTGCTGCCAGATGTTGCGACCGAGATTGACGCCGATAGCGCCCTTGTCTATGCCATCGCGAACGAAGGACAGGACCTCGAGGGCATCATCGGTCTTCGGGCCGCCGGCGATGACGACGGGGACCGGGCACGACTCGGTGATCCGGTCGAAGTCTTCCGTGTAGTAGGTCTTGACGACCCTGGCACCGAGTTCAGCGCATATACGCGAGGCGAGGGCGAGATAGCGGGAGTCCCGCTTCTCGAGTTCCTTGCCAACGGCCGTAACAGCCATGACGGGGATGCCGTAGCGCTCGTACTCGTTCACGGCCTCTGCGAGGTTGTTGAGCGTCTTCGTCTCATTCTCTGATCCAACGAATACGGAGATTCCAACGGCTGCTGCATCGAGGCGGATCGCCTCTTCCGGATGGACAAGGAGATGCTCATCGGTGAGCGTGGGCCCGACGACGCTGGTGCCACCGCTTGCACGGAGGATGATGTTCGGGGTCGACTCCGCAGGGATCGCCGAGCGGAGCACGCCGCGGGTCACGAAGAGGGCGTCGGCAATCGAGGTGAGATCGGCGACGGTCTCGCCCGGCTTCTCGAGGCTCCGGGTCGGTCCCAGGAAGTAGCCGTGGTCGATTGCGAGGAAGAATGCCTTCCCGGTTGCTGGCGGGATCAACCTCGCCATCCTGCTCTCCATGCCCCAGTCCATGATTTCCTGCCTTCCTCTCACGTGGAGATCTCTTCGCTGTAACGTTTCTCGTCGCTATTGCACATCTGTGCAGCCTTCGCACTTTCGTGCAACAAGCGTATCACCGCCCGCTCTCACCTGCAAGGTGAGTTCGATTTCATGGCTCAGATCACGCGGTCGTTGCCTCCATCGATCGGTATGTGCGCACCCGTGATCCGGGAGAACGATGAACCGAGCGTCGCCGCTACAACACCTGCAACGTCCGCACTCGTGATCTCAATGCTCATCAAGTTGCGCCGTTTGTACTCCTCGATCGTCAATCCGTAGCGATCTGCACGCTCTGCAAGCAGCTCATCCGTCCACAGGGCGGTGTCGAATACCGCATCCGGGTGGATCGAGTTGACCCGAATACCGTCGGTGGCCCACTCGAGAGTCGCGACCCGTGTGAGCTGGTTGGCCGCCGTCTTGGATGCTGAGTAGGCGGAGGCGCCCGGCCCGGGAGCGGTGACGTTCTTGGATCCGATCACCGCAACACGACCGCCTGCCGGGGCGAGCACGAGAAGCGGGTGCACGAGCGAGAGGAGCTGCACATACGCGTCGACGTTGACCGACATGGCGCGGTGCCACGCGACGGGGTCATGTGCGGAAATCGGGGCAGACTCGGGGAAGATCCCGGCCGCAGCGACGAGCATATCCACTCCCCCGAACCGCTCAACGGCGGCATCGAGAGCAGCCGACGTCGCGTCAAGGGATGTGAGGTCACACGGAACACCAAGGAACGCGGCATCGCCGGATACGTCGATAACTGAGGGGCTGATGTCGAGACCGACCACAGCGGCTCCACGGTTGAGCAATTCAAGGGCACAGGCACGACCGATGCCGGAGGCGGCGCCGGTTACGACGGCGACCTCTCCGGTGAACTCGCCGGTCTCTGCGACACGGTCGAGCTTCGCCTGCTCGAGTTCCCAGTATTCAAGATCAAAGAAGTCGCCGGCGGACAGAGCGACGTACCCACCGAGGGCCTCCGCCTGCTCGATCACCCAGATGGTCCGGCGGTAGATGTCACGGGCGGCGTCGGCTGCGCCAACATCGGGGCCCGCGGTGAGCATCCCGAATTCGTCGTCGAAGATCACCCTCGGTGCGGGATCGAGCATACGCGTCGCCGACGCTCGTCCTTTGCAGTCCTCGTAGTAGGCGCGGTAGCGATCGGCATACGCCTCGACGTCACGTCCAAACATGGGGACAGTCTTCGTCCAGATAACGTGATCGGGTGTTGCAGGCCCTTGCCCGGCGATCTTCTCGAGATCGTCGCGATTACTGAAAGCCCAACTCTCCGGGTCGATGTGACGGCTCATGATGAACGGCGTCCCGGCGGCTTCCGAGATGGCATGCCGCAGCCTTGCGAGGTCGGATCGGTCGGCGCTGCGAACGGCACCGACCGATCCGATGGCTTCCTCGCTGCTGGAGGATCCTGTGAGGTAGCACTCGGCCTCGGACACCAGGTCGATCATGCGATCGTACGCCTCTTGCGGCGTGTCACCGAACGTGAACAGACCGTGGTTCATCAGGACGATTCCGATGGTGTCATCGGTGAGGTGTCGGGCAAGCTCGACCGCTGCGGCCCTCCCGACGCGGAATCCCGATCGGGAATAGGGGACAACGATGACCCGGTCGCCGTAGAGAGCTTCGATTCGTTCGGCCCCATCGGTCGTGCCTGAGATCGCGAGGAGTGCGTCGGAATGGGTGTGGAGAACAACCGGCGCAGGGATGACGGCATGGACGATCGCCTCGACCGACGGATTCGGCGCCGACGCGTCGAGCATCGCAATCCGGAGTTCGTTGGCCATCACGGTGTCCGAGAGCGAGTCGAGGTCGGCGAGGCGTCGAATTGCTTCGATGCGCAGCGGCGCGAAGCCATCGACGCTCATCTCGGCCATGTCCCATCCGCTCCCTTTGACCCAGAGAACGCTCATGTCTTCACCGAAGACTCCGCGTTCGGTCCGCTTGATCGAGGAGTTGCCTCCCCCATGGAGCACCAGCGACGGCTCGGAACCCAGGAGGCGCGATGCGTACACGCACGGTCCGAGGGGTCCCTCGAACTCGGCTGCCTCTGTGTCGTTCCAGCGATTCTTCACTTCGCCCCCTGTAGTCCTTCGGCTCGGTGGTGTTATTGCTCGGGAGACGGCAGCGATGCCGCGAACTCCGGATAGAGAGCGAGGATCGATTCTTCGCTTGCTTCGGCGATGCCGCGTTCGGAGATGATCCCTGAGACGAGTCGGGCTGGCGTCACGTCGAAGCCGAAGTTCACGGCTTCCGTTCCCGGCGCGGCGACTCGTGGCTCGATTTGTCGACCGTCGAACCATGCCGTTGCATTCGTCACTTCAGCGGCATCCCGCTCTTCGATCGGAATGTTTGCCACCCCATCTCGAAGTGTCGGGTCGAATGTGCTTGACGGAAGCGCCGCATAGAACGGCACGCCGTTGTCGTTTGCAGCGACTGCCTTCATGTACGTCCCGATCTTGTTAGCGACGTCACCGTTGACCGTGGTCCGATCACTACCGACGATGACCAGATCGACCTCACCGTGCTGCATGAGGTGGCCAGCGCTGTTGTCTGCGATCAACGTGTGGGGCACCCCGTGCTGCCCGAGTTCCCATGCTGTCAATCGCGCACCCTGGTTCCGCGGCCGGGTTTCGCTGACCCAGACGTGGATCGGGATCCCGGCGTCGAAAGCTGCGTACATGGGCGCGGTCGCCGTTCCGTGTGACACGAACGCCAGCCAACCTGCGTTGCAGTGCGTCATGACGTTCACGGTCCGGCCGGTGCGTTCGTGGATCTCTCGGATGATCTCGAGACCGTGGTTTCCGATGGCAGCGCACATAGCGACGTCTTCGTCGGCGATCGCATCTGCGACCTCTCTTGCCCTGGCCAGTCGATCTTCGCCGTCGTCGATCCCGATCAGTTCGCCCAGTTGCCGTTGCACGGCCCAGCTGAGATTCACCGCCGTCGGCCGGCTCGCTTCAAGCACTGCCCCCGCACGGCGAAGGTGCTCATCGCCATCGGGGCCATGGAGGCCACGAGCTTCGCGGGCTGCCAGGTACATGCCATAACCGGCAGACACGCCAATGCAGCCTGCGCCCCGCACCACCATGTCTTCGATAGCCACAGCCATCTCAATAGCGGTGCGTATTGACACTTCTTCGTACTCGAAGGGCAGGAGACGCTGCTCGATCGCGAGGACCGAACTCGAGTCGTCCGGGTCGATCCAAACGGTACGGGGTGCGGAATCCATGGTCCGGCTCATAGAGGAACGGCGGCGACGAAGCGGTGCTTCCTTCTCGACAGCGTGAAGGAGAAGACAAGTGCCACGAGCAGCACGAAGCCCTTGACCACATCCTGCCAGTAGTAGGGAAAGTTCATCATCGTGGTGCCGGTGAGAAGAACTCCGATGAGAATTGCGCCGAGCGCCGTTCCGAAAGCGTTCGGCTTGTTGACACCGAGAACCGAAGTTCCGACAAGCGAGACTGCGACGGCATCGAGGAGCAGCGAGTTTCCGGCGGAGATGTCGCCCTGGCCGATGCGGGAAGCAAGGATCAGGCCGGCGACCGCTGCATACACACCGGACATCATGTAGGCGACGGCCTTGTAGCGGCCGACCCGGGCGCCGGCGAGTCGGGCTGCCTCGGGGTTGGATCCGATGGCGTACATGACGCGACCCCACTTGGTGCGAGAGAGGAAGAACCAGGTGAAGATGGAGAGGACGAGGAAGATCACAACCGGATAGGGCACGGGACCGATCGACCCGCGGTTGATCTGGAGGAAGTCGGAGGTGAACTTGCCTGGTGCCACTGATCCGTCACGAAGGATCAGCCCCGAAGAGACAGACTGACCATCCACGGGTATGAGTTTCAAGCCTTGTACCAGGAACATCGTGGCCAGAGTGGCCAACAAGTCAGGGATCTTCATGGCGACGATCAACAGGGCGTTGAATGCCCCGATCAGCGCACCGGCGGCGAGGACGGCTATCAACGCCACCCACCCTCGTTGTGCGTAGATGACCATCGTCATCGCTGCCACAGTGACGGCCATGCCAGCGGTCGCACCCACTGAGAGGTCAAGTCCACCGACAACCATGGTCACCGTGACACCGAGGCCGGCGATTGCGACCACCGAGGTGAACTTCAGCATCGAAAACATCGTCGACGACTGGCGGAACGCCGGAATCGTCGCAGCGAAGTAGACGAAGAACAGCACGGTGACGGCAATGAACCCGTACCGAACCAGCAGATCACGGGCATCGATCGGTTGCTTCACTGCGACCGTGCCCGCATCCTTCGCCGTCGTTGTCTTGCTCACTTACTCAACCTCCGAGAGTCGTTCCAAAATCTCTTCCCGGCTCGTCTCCGACAGGTATGCGTCATGTCGGAGATTGCCGTCTGCCAGCACGATGACCCGATCGGACACCTGCATGATTTCTTCAAGGTCTGTGGACATAACGATCACCGCCGACCCGGCGACCGCTACGTCTCTGGTCTTCTCCGCAAGGTCGTGGCGCGCCCCCACGTCAACGCCCTGGAATGGTTCGTTGAGGATCATCACGGTCGGCTGCTTCCGGAGCCAGCGACCGACGACGACCTTCTGTTGATTCCCACCCGACAGGGAGATGACAGGGTCGCTGGCCGATTGGGCAACCACGCCGAACTCGTCGATCACGGATCGACCGACCTTCGCCTCAGCGAGCGGGTTGAGCACGAACAGGCGGGAGACGTCCTTGAGGAATGGGAACGTGGAGATCATTGAGATCGTCCAGTCCTTGATGATGGTGCCTGCGACTCGATCCTCGGGAACCATGTAGACGTCGCGAGCAATCGCGTCGGCGGGGGCCTTTGGCTTGAAGGTCTCACCGGCGAGCTTCATCGTGCCGGCTCTGAACGGGTCGGCACCAAAGATGCCTCGGGCAAGTTCACTCCCCCCGGATCCGAGGAGACCGAAGACACCGGTCACTTCGCCAGCCCGGAACGAAGTGTCGAACGGAGAAGACTTGGGGAGGAGTTGGACGCCTTCCAAACGCAGGACGTTGTCCGTTCCGCGCAGTTCACCGGTTCGCTCGTGAGAATCAGCTTCGGTGGCTCCGAGCATGGCGTGGAGGGCGTCAGCCCAATCGAAGGGCTTGGGGTGATCGCTGACGAACACTCCGTCCCTGAGCACGAGAAGCCGGTCGGCGATGTTGTCGATCTCGCCGACTCGGTGGGAAACATAGAGGATGGCGACCCCATCGTCGCGGAGACGCCGGATGACCTCGAACAGCCGCTCTGCTTCCGTTTCGGAGAGGGCTGAGGTTGGCTCATCGAGGATGAGGAGGCGTGGTTCGTGCACGAGGGCCCTGGCGAGCAGAAGCATCTGTTGGTCGGCGATCGGGACTCCGTAGATATCACTGCGAAGCACGTGATCGGTCCAGTCGAGGTCGAGGACTGATGCCACTTCACGTGCTCGAGGCATGAGCGAGTTGAGCGACGCTGTACGGGAGACTTTGTTGTTCACGATCGCTTCGAACAGGAAGTTCTCGGCCACGCTTAGGCCGGGGACCACACCGTCTGCGATCTTCTGATGCACCGCCTCGATACCGTGGCTGCGAGCGGTTGTTGGATGGTCGATGGCTACGGCGGCACCGTCAATAATGACGGTGCCGCCGTAGCCGTTGTACACGCCTGAGAGAACCTTGATGAGCGTCGACTTGCCGGCGCCGTTGGCACCGAGTATCGCCGTCACCTTGCCCGGTTCGAGTTCGAGATTGATCCCCTTCAGCACCTCGTTGGCGCCGAACGACATCGTGATGTCTCGCATCTCGATCGCGCTGGTCATCCGTGATTCTCCCTGACTCCCTCTTCGGGTCGCTTGGCTAGAACTCGACTGCGGGGATCCAGTCGGCCGACTGGACTTCAGTGAGGTTCAGCTCAGGCATCGCCGCACGCAGTTCCACCATGTTGGTGATTGCGTTGTCGACCAGGAACGCCTGCGTCACGAGGACGCCGGGGAAGTCGACGGAACGGTCGACCTGCTGACCTGCAAGCTCGAGGATCATCGTGCGCATCACTGCTGCGCCGATGGCGTTCGGGTCGGTGGTCGCGGTCGCCTTCCATGGGCTGCCTTCGGCCGTCATGATCTCGATATCGGCATTCGAGATGTCGATGCCGTAAGCCCAGATCGTCTCTGAGAGACCGTTGTCATTGATCGCCGAGACGGTGCCCTTGGTCAGCTCGTCGTACGGAGCGAAGATCGCCCGCACATCCGGGTTGGCCTTGAGTGCTGCATCGACGAGCTGGGCGTTGTCGGTTGCGACGGCGTTTGTGAACTCGCCGACAAAGAACTCCTGGAGCCAGGGGCTCTCAGCAACGTACTCTTCCCAGACGACGTGACGGCGATCGAGCGGAGCGATGCCGAGGACGTTGACATATCCAACGGTCTGGTCGCCACCGATGTCCTCGTACATCTGTCCGAGGGACAGATCGGCAAGGCTGGCGTCGGACTGCTGAGTCTGAACAGCGGCCGGAGCGCACTCCAGGATCGCGATGTCGTAGATGACGACGGGGATGCCGGCGTTGAGAGCGTCGTTGATGAGCGGGCACATCGTGTCCGTCTGACCGTGGTCGACGACGATCCCTGTAACACCGGAGCCAATGGCGGTCTCCATGTCGGTGGCCTGCTTGGCGTTGTCGGCCTGAGCGTCGTACCACGTGTACTCGATACCGAGAGCGTCAGCCTGCTGCTTCGCGCCGTTGGTCCACTGCTGGAAGTAGTCGCCAGCGCCGCTGTTCTGAACGACAGCGATCTTCACCGGTTCATCGGTGTCGAACGGGGCCGGAGCGGCCGCGGTCGGAGCTGCGGTCGTGCCGACCTCGGCTGCGGTCGTCGTGGTCGTCTCATCGGAGCCACCGTCATCTTGTGAACAAGCCGTGGCGAAAAGGGCAAACGCGAGAAGGATCGCCAGGAACAGCATCCCCTTCCGACGTGATGCCTTCATAATGGTCATCTCGTTTTCCTCCTTGTGGTTGTGACAGTGTCGATTGTGCAGCGGTCGTCTTGCAGGAGGCGATCAACCGAGCCGGGTGGCTTGCGCATCTTCGCTGTTCACACCAAATGTCTTCGTCGGGAACTTCGCTATCTCAATGTTGATCAAGTGCACGATTGTGCACTCCTGCACAGGCGTGCAAGTTACTACCCCGTCCAAACGGATGTCAACTCATTCGGCCGGCCTGAGACCAGCGTGGTGAGCACTGAGTATCGAGTACCTAGTCGTGGCCGTACGAGCAATGCTCCGATGAGCCGAAAACGCCGTCATTTCCGTCGCGCGTGTTTGAGTCACGCCTCGACGATTGCCTACACACCGGCGACCGGGAGAAGGAAGCCGACTTTGCCGCCGGGGCCCGGTTCCGCCCAGATCGTCCCGTCGAGTGCTTCGACGAATCCGCGGGCGATGGCGAGGCCGAGACCCGA
>RCND010000777.1_pt1 | contig 18280 bp, 14 predicted proteins | sample 2041351 | NCBI WGS metagenome assembly RCND01 (sample SAMN09708230, study PRJNA481090) | Marine sediment metagenome, whole genome shotgun sequencing project. | biome: marine sediment; feature: ocean; material: sediment; isolation source: Sewage treatment plant 12B marine sediment (STP12B) ... | reverse complement strand
GAATCCTTGATGGATATCAGCGTCATATCAGGCCTACAAGAGGCGACCGGAGACCTTCTCGTGTTGCCGGTCTATAAAGACCGGGCATGGGGCCCCGGTGCCGAAGAGATTGCCGAACAGCTTGGGGACTGGCTCGATGCCTATCTCGATGGCCTTGATTTCACCGGAAAGCGGGGCCAGGCGGCCGCCGTGCCCGGAACTGGTGGCTTTGGCCGCGTGTTGTTTGTTGGCGTTGGCGATGAGGTCGACGCTGATGCCCTCCGCAAAGCCGCAGGTGTGGCTGGTCGCGCCGCGATGCGATATGAGAAGGTGGTCACGACGCTCGCCCAGATCGAGATTGACGGGGCAGCCGAGGTCGTGACCAATGGGTTCCTCCTTGGTCAGTACAAGTTTGGCAAGTACCTGTCTGAGCCCAAGCCATCGAAGACGGCCTCTTTGGTGTTGGTCGGTGACGCTGCTTCCGATGATATTGACCACGGCCGGATCGTGGCCGAAGCCGTCGCCATGGCTCGTGACCTGGTCAACGAGCCCGCCAGCGGTAAGAAGCCGGAAGTGCTTGCCGGGATCGCAGCGGACATGGCTACGGGACTCGGCATCGACATCAAGGTATACGATCGTGACGAGATCGAAGCAGAGGGCTTCGGAGGGCTGTTTGCCGTTGCCTTGGGTTCAACGAATCCGCCTCGCATGGTGGTCATGAACTACAACCCCGAGGGCGCCACTAAGACGCTGGCCCTGGTTGGGAAAGGGGTCGTCTTCGACAGTGGCGGTCTTTCGATAAAGCCCGCGTCGGGTATGGAGACCATGAAGACCGATATGTCGGGAGCCGCTGCCGTATTCGGTGCGGTACGTGCAATCGCCTCCCTCGGGGTGGCCGTCAATGTGCTGGCGATCACGCCGCTAACTGAGAACATGACCGGCGGGGCGGCGCAACGGCCGGGCGATGTATTCAAGGCACGAAACGGCAAGACGGTTGAGGTCCTCAACACAGATGCCGAGGGCCGGCTCGTACTTGCTGATGGGCTGTCGCTGGCGGCTGAGGCGAAGCCTGATCTCACCATCGACATTGCGACTCTGACCGGGGCGTGTGTCGTTGCCCTGGGTCCGAGCATCGCCGGTCTATTCCCTTCCGATGATGAGGCGGCGGCGCAGGTCGAGGCCGCGGCACGTCGAGCTGGCGAGAAGGTATGGCGGATGCCGGTCGAGCCAGACTATCGATCGAAGCTCGATTCCCCGATTGCCGACCTCAAGAATATCGGCGATCGGTACGGGGGAGCGATCACCGCCGCCCTGTTCCTCGAAGAGTTCACCGATGGTCTTCCTTGGGTGCACCTCGACATCGCGGGACCGGCTCGGCTCGATAAGCATGATGGCCACATCTCAAAGGGCGGGACCGGATTCGCCGTGAGCACTTTGGTGGCGCTCGCCGAAGATATGGCAAGCTGAATGCGTTGCTCGACGACCGCACTATGCGTGGTCGTCGAGCAACCACTAGCCCAATAGCCAGTCATTCACTGCAATATCGCGGGTAACTAGTGTGGGCGGGCGATATGGCCTGCTAGCGATTGGGTTCTACCTTTCCTAGGGCCATTGGTCCCTACCCAATATGGGCCTTCTCTGACCACTGTCTGCGTTCGTTTTACTCAAGTGATCTCCAAAATCGGACGATACGGAGCGTGTTCACGATGACTACGCAATGTAGGGGTCCGACGATATGGCTGCGCTGGCCAGACGATTTGCATCAGTATTTCTAACCGCGGCGATGGTGGTTGGGGTGATGGCACCAGGTGCCTCCGCTGCTTCGCATGAGGGAGACGCGCTGGCCTTGCTCAACGCCGCACGAGCCGCAAGCGGCCTTGCGCCGGTAGCGATGCACTCCGATCTCACCGACGATGCATCGGCATGGTCACAGCACATGCTCAGCGAGGGCGCCCTGACCCACAACCCGAATCTGTCGTCGGTTACCACCGGCTGGGACAAACTTGGCGAGAACGTCGGCGTTGGTGTCAGCATCGATTCGTTACACACCGCCTTCATGAAGTCTTCTGGACATCGGGGCAACATCCTTGGCGACTACGACTATGTCGGGATCGCCGTGGCTGAAGAGACAGAATCAAAGCTGTGGATCACGGTGGTCTTCATGAAGTCCCTTGGCTCGGTTGGGCCCCCGGTAGATGACCCGGAGCCGTATGCCGATACGGAACCCGCACCGGTCAGCGAGCAGCCGATTGCTGAGACACCACGGACCAGTGCACCGGCCGCCACACCTGTGGCTGCTCTTGCCCCCGCCCCTTCCATAGTCTTCGTCCGCAACGGGACATCCGCAATCGCCGACTGAGTGCGCTAGTCGGTCAGTTCGGGGAGCCGATGTGGATCGCCACACGCTATGCATTGTGGGTCGCGCGCCAGCCGAACGACATGGGTGGACTGATCCAAGCCGTCGTATGTGAGCAGCTTGCCGACTAGCGGATCGCCGATTCTAAGGATCAGCTTCAAGGCTTCGGTTGCCTGCATGCTCCCGATCACCCCGGGGAGGACACCAAACACCCCCGCTTGCGCACAATTAGGAGCAAGATCGGCCGGAGGCGGCTGGGGGAATAGGCATCGATAGCAGGCGCTCTCGTGTGGTTGGAACACGGCAACCTGTCCTTCGAAACGGAATACCGATCCGTGGACTACCGGTGTATTGAGATGCATCGACGCGTCGTTGATCAGATATCTGGTAGCGAAGTTGTCGGTTCCATCGATGATGATGTCGTACCCGGCCAGGATCTCTAGGGCGTTCTCCGCCGTGAGACGTGTCTGGAGCGCAAGGACCTTGATTCCGGGATTCAGGGCGTTGATACGATCGGCGGCCGAAGCGGTCTTGGGCCGTCCCTTGTCGCTAGTGGAGTGGAGAATCTGGCGTTGCAGATTGGATAGCTCAACTATGTCGTCATCGACCAGTCCAATCGTGCCCACTCCAGCCGCAGCAAGATATAGAGCGACTGGGGATCCAAGGCCTCCTGCCCCGACAATCATCACCGAGGCATCGAGAAGACGTTGTTGGCCAATCGTGCCGACCGTTGGCATCACGATGTGGCGGGCATAGCGACGCCGGTCGGCTTCGCCCAGCGAGGTGTCGGATCTTGTCGGGAGACCGGCAGCCATCCACCTCTTGATGCCACCGGCGAGTGATGAAACGGCGGAGTAGCCGGCATCTTCAAGCATGGCGGCGGCGATGGCCGACCTCTCGCCAACTGCGCAGTACACAACGATCGGTCTGGTCGGATCAGACGCCACCGCCTCGATCGTGGTGCCAAGGTCGCGCATTGGGATGGTGACGGCATTGGGGAGTAGGCCCACCGCATGTTCGTGAGCTTCACGGACGTCGATGATCAGGCTTTCTTCGGTATCGACGTTCTCAGGTGAGACTTCGGTGACCCGGGCCTTCGCCGCCAGCAACAATTGCAGATAGTCATCCATATAGGCCATAACCGTAGTGGCTGCGTACCTGCCAGCAGGCGTGTTGCGGTGTCATCGTTCTTGCGTAGCTGAGGCCGGGATATCGGCGCGGTGTACGCAAGTTCACACGAGGCGGCTCGGGTACAGCGTTCTTGCGTAGCTGAGGCCGGGATATCGGCACCGTGTACGCAAGTTCAGGTGGTGATGGCGTTGACCAGCTGGGGGAGGACGGTGCCCGCCAAGCCATCGAGACGTAGCGAAGCGACGCTATCCAAGTCGGTCGGGGCTTTGTTGATGATGATGAAAGCGTCACCGCGTGAGGCGATCTCGAGCGGAATGTACGCAGCCGGGTAGACCGAAAGGCTGGAGCCGACGGCTACTACTGCGTCCGCCTGCTCTGCCCACTGACTGGCGCGCTCCAATTCGCGTTGTGGCAATACCTCGCCAAAGAAGACGATGGTTGACTTGAGGATCCCTCCGCAGTGATCGCAGTGGGGGTCGATATCACCATTGTTCCAGCGCTCTTCGATGTCCTGGGGGCTGTGCGGTGCACCACACTGCACGCAGGCAATGCCGTCACCGTTGCCATGGAGTTCGGCGATGGCCTCCTGGGGCAGTCCGGCTGCCTGATGGAGACCATCGATGTTCTGGGTAACGCAACCAACGAGTTTGCCTGCGTCCCATAAGGCGGCGACGGCGGCATGTGCGTCATTGGGCTGAGCATTGCCAAACATCCTGGGGAAACGCGTCGCCCACGCCCGGATCCTGACTTTGCGATCGGCCAGATAGCGGTCGAGTTGGAAATCCTCAGGCGAGAGTTTGGTCCAAATACCGTCGGTCCCGCGGAAGTCCGGGATTCCGGATTCGGTTGAAATGCCTGCTCCGGTGAAGACCAAGATTCGCTTGGCGTCCAGAAGCAGACGTGCCGCATAAGCAAGATCCTGGCTCATCCCCATACGCTATCAGGTCGACAGCGTACCGAAAAAAGGTGAGACCTCGAAGCAGTCTGCCTAGCGTCGGGCCGTGCACACCCAATGGCTGGTCCCGCCGTTGTCCAGCAGCCAGGCAGCAACCGCGATATTGGCAAACGGGTCGAAGACATCGGTATCTGCCCAGCCAGCGGCGACCGCTCGCTCCGGCCACAACCTGGCGAGGTGCTGGAAGAGACCGCTTGCCGAACTGTTCGGGTTCTTAGCCTGCGGGTCACCGTGAGACTCGCAAGACATAATCCGAAGGGCCCAATCCACACGGTCTTCGGTGAAATACATATCGACAACGGGGCGCCATCTCTCGACCGCCCAATCGAGTTCTTGTCTCACATTGTCGTAGGGACCGTTGAGCAGCCGTAGCTCAGCGAGGAGGAGCTCCTGCTTCTGCTCGGCGATCTCGAGTTGCGACTGACGATATGCGCTGCGGACGTCGGAAAGCTCGGTGGGTTCAACTGCTGCCGCTGGGCTGGCCAGGGAGAGCAGTGCCATTGTGGCCGCTATCAGTGTTGTTCTTCTGTTCATTGCACGCGTCCACTTACTTCTTGTAGGGGAGAGTCGGGCACACGCTGCCCGGGAAATAGGAAGACCCGGCGATGATCGCCGGGCGGACTGCCATTGTAGGGCCGATTCACTTTTGCCCCGACATTTTCGGGTGTTGTCGTCTGAGGCCGGGTGGCAGCAGTCGAACCTGGATATCGTTTAGTTGGGGGATGCGGGTTCGCACGAATACATGTCCGGAGCGGACATGTACCAGGTTGGTGCGGACCAGTACATGGAGATGGGTGGGGCGGCGGAGGGAGCGGCCGCGTTTTGCGGCGGTGGCGAGTCGCATTATGTCGGCGACCGCTCCCGGGCCGATCGTGGCGGTCCAGTAGAGACGGACGTAGGGGTGATCGGTCGGATAGGTGATGAACTGAGCGTTGGTGGTCTCCCATGGCAGTGGCCGGATGATGGCCCGCTGGGTAGCGGTAACCCGCACGGGACCTGCGGCAGCACCCGAGTTGGGCGCTGATACCACAACGACGGGAGGACGAATGTCGTGGGTCTCGGGTGCTGCCGTGTCCATGACAAAGTAATAACAGATATCGTTAAACAACGTCAAGTGGGTTCGAGGGAGAACGCGAAAGACTATCTAATATCCCGAGGGAACCCGATACGGTGGTGCATGCGTCTTCCGTACATGATGAGGTCGATTCTGCCCTTGGCAATGCTGCCCGCGCTGCTGGTCAGTTGCGGTTCTGGCGATCTGGCTGTCGGCGAATCGACGCGCATCGAGATAGTGAGCCCGCTTGGCCATACTCTCGATTGTCCAGACGAGCTTGTGGCTGGGACTGTTCGCACTCTTCCCGAAGAAGATGCTGGTGCGGCTACGGCGCTTCAGGCTGCCGAAGACCACGCCTTGTACCTAAACAACAAGGGCTCCTTCGAGCCAGCACCGGGGAGTTCGACAGCGTTCCTCTTGGTTGATCGAGCGGGCCAGCGGCTCGCCTGGTTGAGTACTGCAGAAGGTGCGAATGGCTGGTTTGTTGTGTCGGTTGAGGAATGCGGTTCCGTTCCGGGTGGTGTGCTGTTGACACCGGGTGGCCCCTGCATTGATCAGCCCGATGACTACGGCGACTCGAGTCTGTTTGTTGCGGCCGCCGGCATCGAGGCGCTGGCGGCGCTCAATTTCGTTGAAGCCGGGTATTGCCCGCGCACCGGTGGTGGCGGTAGCGGCTACAACGCCGACGGGTTTCTAGTGACCCTCGATGACACTTTGCTCACCATGGTTCCTGAGGAACCTTTGACGATTAGCGGTCCCGGGTATTTTGCGGCAGAGCTGACTTCGACTTGGGAGATCATCGACGTGCAGGCTGACCCTGTCGCTGGTCAGGTGTGGACCTTGCAGGCACCAGCCGAGCCGGGGAGCTATCGCGTCGACCTCCGCCTGGAGTGGGCGGAGGGCAAGTCCCACCATGCCATCCTGGTCGATGTGGTCGCAGCGCAGCCCTGACGCTGGCTCTGCAGTCGGCGCTAGATTGCCAATATGTCAACGATCGCTGTGCCCTACTTCATGGGCGATCCGATGCCGGGGTTTGTGGTGCCGGATCCCCACGAGACGCTTGAGCCCGCCCTCCCTGATGCTGATCCGCAGCACCGTATGGGAGCCCTCTATGAAGAGCTGGCCAACTGGGTCGCCAAGACAGAAGCCCCCGTCGTATACGCAGGCGATTGTGTCAGCACCATCGGGGTGCTCGCCGGACTCGAGCGACGCTGCTTCTTGCCCACGCTGCTGTTCTTTGATGCGCATGGGGACTTCCACACCTGGGAGACGAGCCAGTCAGGATTCATTGGCGGCATGCCGCTGGCAATGTTGACGGGGCGGGGTGCGCAGGTGGTGGTTGACGGGGCCGGATTGACGCCGCTGCCCGACAGCAGGGTCGTTCTAGTTGATGGTCGTGACCTAGACCCGGGTGAAGACGATGCTGTGGCGGCGGCCGCCATCGGCCACATCTCGCTCGCTGAGGTTGCGAGCAACATCCCCGATGGTCCTCTGTATGTGCACATCGATGGTGATGTTGTTGACCCAACCGACATGCCGGCGATGAACTACCCAGCACCGGATGGACCCTCACTAGACGACGTGACTGAGGCCGTGGCCACTCTGGCGGCGACGGGCCGGGTTGTAGCCTTCTCGATCTCGTCCTGGAATCCCGGACTCCCTGGTGCGGATGTCGCCGCGGCGGCAATGGAACAGCTAGCGGGACCGTTCCTTTAGCAGCCACCAGCAACGGAGCTTGCGAGGCTGCCTCCGGTGATCGCGAGTGGAGAATCCGAAGGATTCTCCTAAGCAACCGAGTCTGCGAGGTTGCCGTTGCCAGCTACTCGACAGCCTCTCCGGTTTGCACTCGCCACAAGGTGGAGTAGGAGCCGTTGGCTGTGATTAGTTCTTCGTGTGTTCCCGATTCGACAATCCTGCCCCGCTCCATCACGTGGATTGTGTGGGCGTGACGGATTGTCGACAGTCTGTGGGCGATCACCACAGTGGACCGGTCAACAACAAGCCGGGCCAGCGAACGCTGGATTGCCGCTTCAGTCTCGTTGTCCACCGAGGACGTCGCCTCGTCCAATACCAAGATCGGTGGGTCAACCAACACAGCTCTGGCAATAGACACCCGCTGTCTTTGTCCACCCGACAGCTTCTGGCCGCGTTCTCCGACGATCGTGTCGTAGCCCTCGGGTAACTCCATGATGAACTGGTGGGATTCTGCAACCTCGGCTGCATGGCGAATCTCTGCAGCTGTGGCATCCGGTTTGCCGTATGCAATGTTGTCGCGCACCGTGCCGTGGAACAAGAACACATCCTGCCCAACCACGGCCATTGCTTGCCGCAGGTGGTGTAGCTCAAGCGAACGTATGTCATGTCCGTCGATCTTGATCGAACCCTCGGTGACGTCATAGAGACGCAACAGCAGCTTCACTAGCGTCGTCTTGCCCGATCCGGTGGCCCCTACAAACGCGGTAGTAGTTCCCCGCCGCAGGTCGAGGTTGATGTCGAAGAGGACCGGGTAACCGGTTCGATACGCAAATCCAACATGTTCGAACTCAAGTCGTCCTTGCACATCAGTGCGTTCCAGGATGCCGTCACCCGACACAATCTCTGCCGGCGTGTCGAGTACATCGAGGATGCGGTTGGTCGATGCCATCGCTCTTTGGTAGAGGTCGAAGGTCTGACCCAGCCGGGTGAGCGGCCACAGGAGCCGTTGTGTAAGGAAAACCATGGTGCTGTAGGCGCCAACCGCCAAACGACCCTCAAGGGTCAGGAAACCGCCCCAGAGCAGCGTTGCGGTGAAGCCACACAGGATCACGACTCGGATGAGCGGCGAGAATGCGGCACTCAGCGAAATCGCACTGCGATTTGCCTCGCGGTAGTGGCTGCTCTCGATCGCAACCCGCTCAATCTCTCTGTCTTCTGAAGTGAACGACTTGATGGTGGCGATGCCGCCAAGGTTGTTGGCGAGCAGGCTGCTGATCGCACCAGCGCTCTCGCGCACGTTTGCATATCGCGGTTCCATCCGCTTCTGGAAACGGAACGAGCCCCACAAGATCAACGGGATCGGCAGAAACGCCACCCACGCGATCGAAGGGGCGAGCACGAAGAACATTGCACCGATCAGTGTGACCGTCGTCAATACCTGGAGCACCTCGTTGGCGCCGGTATCGAGGAACCGCTCCAATTGGTTGACATCGTCGTTGAGTATCGCCATCAAGTTGCCGGTTGGTTGGTCCTCGAAGTAGGCCATCTCAAGATGCTGCATGTGGGCGTACGCTTCGAGACGTAGTTCGTGCTGAATCGTCTGTGCAAGGTTGCGCCACGCCACCCCGAGCAGATACTCGAATACCGATTCAAGACCCCAGATGATGAACGTCAGGACGGTGAGGACAACCAGTTGAGAACGAGCTGTGTCGAAACCGAACTGGGAAAGAAACGCACCCTCTTTGTTAACAGTGATGTCGACTGCCATACCAATGAGGACCGGGGGAGCGATGTCGAAGGCTTTGTTCAAGATCGACCATATGGCGGCGCGAATCAGGTTCCCACGATGCGATTCTGCGTATTGCCAAAGACGGCGGAGAGGTGGTTGGCCCATATGGATATTCAGACTAACCGTCGCACACCAGCACCTAAGTCCGCGATACTTGCGCCATGCTTATGCCCATGTTCCCGCTCGGTTCGGTGTTGTTCCCCGGTGCAGTGCTGCCGTTGCAGGTATTCGAACGCCGCTATCGGTCTCTTGTCGCCGATGTGTCAGCAGCCGATGGTCGCTTTGGCGTGGTCTTGATCGATCGTGGTCACGAAGTCGGTGGCGGCGATCGGCGAACGAACGTCGGCACCGTTGCTGAGTTGGTCCGCAACGGTGAGGCCGAGGATGGCCGCATCGTGATTGTCAGCGTCGGACGTGATCGCATCCGCGTCACTGAATGGCTCGACGATCATCCCTACCCGAGAGCGGAGGTCGAGCCATATCCCGATGGCGAGTTGGGCGAAGGTATCGCAGCAGCAATCGATCGCACCGCTGCTGAGCGCCGGAAGTTGCTGGCGTTGGCCATTGAGATGGGTGCCTACGGGCAGAATCTCGATTTGGATCTACCGGACGATCCGAGCGCGGCGGTGTGGAGTCTCTGTGAGGCGGCACCGATAGGTGCGTTTGACCGGCAGCTTCTGTTGGAGACAGACGGTGGTGGGGAGCGTCTAAAGCTTCTCGAGCAGATGATGCGGGACCAAACCCACGACCTCGTCGAGGTCCTCCGGCGTAGCTAACCCTGAGTTGGCCAGCCGCCCCCAAGTTCGGCGCAGCCGAAGTCGCAAGATGCCCGCCTTGGGGCACTCCCTATCCGGTGAGATCGGGGACCCCGATATAGATGATGATCAGCTGCTCCGGTTCGACAAGCGATCCAGCAGGCGGGTTGGTACTGATGACCCGGCCCAGGACCGACGGCTCGTCGGTTGGCACGTTCTCGATGCTCCATACCAGGTTCAGGCCCGACTCTTCATTGAACAAGGTGATGGACGCTTCCACTTCTGCCAACGACAGTCCACGCAGATCGATGAGATTCGGTGGTATCCCTGAGGAGTAGCGGACGGTCACAACTCCACCTTGGGTCACTTCAGCACCGCCGCGTGGCGACTGCCCTAGGAAGGTGCTTTCGGGCTCGAGCGACGCGACTCGCACGATGTTGGCGCGCAACCCGGCCTTGTAAATGAGATCCTTGGCGTCCTTTTCGCTCTTTCCGGACACGTCGGGAACCTCGGTCTTCGGGGTGCGGAAGAATGCAGATGTTCCCTCTGGCCCTTCTGGGAAGGTTTCCTCGGGAAGGCTCTCAGTTTCAATGAGCCATGTCATGAAGTCGTTGTAGACCGGCCCGGCGACGCTGCCGCCATACGCACGGCGGATCGACTGGGTATTGCCGGTGCGCTCGTTGTACACAGTGAAGTTGACCATCTCGACCTGGGCATCGGCGTGACCAACCCACACTGCGGTTGTGTATTGGGGGATGGCGCCAACAAACCACACGTCACGGAAGTTCTGAGCCGTACCCGTCTTGCCAAACTGGTCACGTCCGATGTTGGCGGCAGGTGCGGTCCCGCCACCGCGCGGAACCTTGCGCAGCGTCTGCACGACAGCTGCGGTCAATGCTTCGTCGAGAACCCGAGTTCCCTGCACCTCGTGTTCAAACAGCACGTTGCCCGCACTGTCGACGATGCTTTCGATGAGGTAGCTGTCGATCTTCTCGCCGTAGTTGGCGATGGTGGTGTAGGCGGAAGCCATCTCCAGCGGGGTTACAGCCTGGGTGCCTAGTGAGATAGAAAGCACAGGACTGAGCGGTGATTCGATCCCCATCTTGTGGGCGGTGTCAACGATGTTTTCTGGGCCAACCGCCAGCGACACCTGGGCATAAACAGTGTTCTTCGAGGTGTAGGTGGCTTGTTCGAGAGTCATGACCCCCTGGCCGCCGCCACCGGCGTTGTTTACCGTCCAGATGTTGCCTTGCGGGCTGCACGGGTAGCCACAGTCGATCTTCTGCGGGCTGGTGTAATCCCACCAGGTGCCCAGCGTGATCGGCCACCCGAACTGGCTCCCGTTTTCCAGGGCCGAGACGAGAGCGATGGGCTTGAACGCAGACCCGGCCTGGCGCCGGCCTTTGGTGGCGAGGTCATACGGGCGTTCGCCTGCTTCGAAGTCGTCACCGAAATCGAGGCCCGATGAAATAACCCGAATGGCGCCGGTTTCGTTCTCGATCATGGCGATGGCACCCGTTGGCCCCGTCGGGTCTTGGAACCAGGAGCGCAACATCCGGTTGGCTTCCTGCTGCTGCTCATAGTTGACCGTCACCGTGATGGTGAGACCACCGCCGCCCTCGCACTCGATGTCACTAGCCGGGCAGCCATAGAGAGCTTCCTTGCGTTGGGTGAAGGTCGAGCCGAGGCCATACGGATCTGTCGGGTCATTGAGGATTCGTTCTCTGGTCTCGATGATGATCCGGGGGTCGACGGTTTCGAACTCCTGGTGCTCGATGGGAGCCAGAGGCTCGGCCTGGGCTTCGATTGATTCTTCCTCAGTGATGAAGCCGTTCTTCTCCATCTGCTTGATGACCGAGTTGCGGCGGTCGAGGACGGTGTCGGTGTTGTCCCGAATGTCGTAGACGGTGGGGTTACGAATGGGGACGGCGATCGACGCTGCTTCCGCAATGGTCACCGTGGAGAGATCTTTGCCGAAATACTCTTGGGCGGCCGCGGCCACGCCGTATGCGTTTTCGCCGAAGAACTGGGAGTTGAGGTAGAACTCGAGGATCTCGTCCTTGGTAAAGGTCCGCTCCAGTTCGGCTGCGATTACAGCCTCACAGATCTTCCTATCAATGGTGATCTCGTCGGTCAGCACGTTCTTCTTGATGATCTGCTGGGTGATCGTTGATCCACCGCGAGTGCCTCCGGTGCGGGCGTTGTCGAGAGCAGCGCTCAAAATGGACGAGAAGTCAATTCCCTCGTGGTTGTAGAAGTCACCGTCCTCGGCGGACACAACTGCCCACTGCACGATCTTGGGGATCTGTTCAATGGATACCGGCTGGCTGTTGCGCTCGGTCAGTTTGCCGAGGAGTACCCCATCGCTTGTGTAGACCTCTGACAGAGATCCGAGAGCGGGGAAGCTCAGGTCGTAGTCATCTGGGTCGCAAACCAGTTCGCCGGCAACGTCGTCGACGGTGCCAAACGCGGCATTGCCCTCCAAGAACGCAAACATGCCAAACAGTGATGCACCGAGCACGGTGATCACAGCTAGAAGAGCAAGGCTGGAAACGCGCTTACCGCGACGCTCCCGCCGTTCGATGAGATGAAGGCTTGGATCCATTTGTTACAGGTCTATAGACGTTGCCAGCCGGCGAATGGTTCCCGGGGGGTACCATCACTCAGCAGCCAGCCGGATGATAGGTATGTCTAGGAATAACGACGGGTATTGGGCGACTAGTGGCTTTGAGATAGAGCCGGTGTATGGGCCGGAACATCGCAAGGATTGGGATCCCCAAGAGCAATTGGGTGCCCCAGGTGAGTATCCATTTACCCGTGGGCCCTATCCAAATATGTACCGAGGGCGGAAGTGGACGATGCGGCAGTACGCCGGATTCGGCTCGGCAACGCAGACAAATCAACGATTCCGGGACTTGTTGGATGCTGGCCAGACCGGTCTCTCGGTTGCGTTCGATCTCCCTACCCAAATGGGGCTGGACTCAGATGCCCCATTGGCCAAGGGAGAGGTGGGCAAGGTTGGCGTCGCCATCGACACGCTCGCCGACATGCGTCTTCTCTTCAACGAGATCCCGCTCGACCAGGTGTCAACGTCGATGACGATCAACTCGACGGCTGCTGTCTTGCTGCTCATGTACCAGCTGGTCGCCGAAGAGCGTGGCGTCAGCGGAGCGGATCTGCGGGGAACCGTGCAGAACGACATCCTCAAGGAGTACATCGCCCGCGGCACCTACATCTATCCGGTGCAGCCGTCGATGCGGTTAGTGACCGATCTCTTCTCTTACTGCGCCGCCGAGGTTCCGCACTGGAACACGATATCGATCAGCGGCTATCACATCCGGGAGGCCGGGTCGACGGCCGCTCAGGAGATCGCTTTCACCATCAGCAACGGCCTGGCCTATGTCTCTGCGGCCCAGGCGGCCGGTCTCGACATTGATGAGTTTGCACCACGACTGTCCTTCTTTTGGAACGCTCATAACCATCTCTTTGAGGAGGTTGCGAAATATCGGGCTGCCCGTCGCATCTGGGCGAAGCTGATGAGAGACCGGGTTGGGGCCACAAAGCCCGCCTCGTGGCGCATGCGGTTCCATGCCCAAACGGCAGGATCGACGCTTACGGCACAGCAACCGCAGGTCAACGTCGTGCGCACCGCGTATCAAGCGTTGGCTGCCGCATTGGGTGGGACGCAATCGCTTCACACCAATTCCTTTGACGAAGCCCTCGGGCTGCCTACCGAGGAATCGGCGAAGCTGGCTCTACGGACCCAACAGATACTTGGCTTCGAGTCTGGAGTTGGTGACACTGTTGATCCGCTGGCGGGGTCGTACTTCGTCGAGTCATTGACTGACCAGGTTGAAGAGGCGGCGCTGCAGCTGATTGCCGATGTTGATGCTCTCGGCGGTGCTGTTGAGGCGATCGAGGCTGGCTTCCAGTCACGCCAGATTGAAGACGCCGCATATCGTTTTGCCAGGTCGGTCGATGCAGAGGAAACGACGGTCGTTGGAGTCAATCGCTTTGTAGATCCAGAAACGGCGCCACCAGAGGTCCTCTCCATAGATCCCGAGTTGGAGAGAGCACAGTCGGTGGCGCTGGCCGAGATCCGTGCGTCACGGGATCAGGGTGAGGTTGATGGTGCCCTGGCGGCGCTGGAAGCGGCAGCACAGACTGACAGCAATGTCCTGTACCCGATGAAGGAAGCATTGCGAGCCATGGCCACGCTCGGCGAGGTCTCCGCAACGCTACAGAAGGTATTCGGCAAGCACAGCGGTTAGCTAGGACCGCTACCGGCGCCGAGGAGTTCGCGGTGTGAGCTCTACTTGATGACCATCAGGACAGTGCCGCTGGTGACGGTGTCGCCAGGCTGGATACGAAGATCGATGATCTCGCCGTCTTTTGGCGACTTGATCTCGTTCTCCATTTTCATTGCTTCGAGGACGCACAGCGGTTCGCCCTCTTTGACCGAATCGCCTGCCGATTTGTGAACCTTGACGATCGTTCCCTGCATCGGTGCTGCGACTACACCTGTGTCATCGGCTGGGGCGGAGCGCCGATCGAGCTTCGGAGGCCGGCGCCGCGGGGCCGCTTTCTGGCCACCAGCAGACGGGGCTGCCATCACCGGTGCCCAATACTTCACTGAGAAGCGTCGCCCGCCGACCTCGACGGTGATCGATCGCTCTTCCTGTTCTTCTTCGGTCGGCAGATGCGGCGAGATGCCCTCTTCCAGGTCAGAGAAGTCGAGGTGTTCTTCGACAAACCTCGTCGAGTACCCACCTTCGGTGAAGCCTTCAGTATCGAGGATCTTGAGATGAGCGGGGATTGTTGTCGCCAAGCCGGTGATCTGGAAGGATTTGAGCGCGTTGCGCCCTCTACAGATGGCTTCGTCGCGGTCACGACCCCACACCACCAGTTTTGCGATCAGGTTGTCGTAGTACTGGCTGATGGCTGAGCCGGCCGCCACCCCACTGTCGACACGGACGCCCGGCCCGCCCGGTTCGCGGTAGTCAACGATTGTCCCAGGGTTCGGCATGAAGTTTCGCGACGGATCCTCGGCATTGATACGGAACTCGATGGCGTGTCCGCGGGGCGTAGCCTCGGTGAAGCTGAGAGGATCTCCAGCCGCGATCCGAAGCTGTTCCTTGACAAGGTCGATGCCGGTAACCGCTTCTGTGATGGTGTGCTCAACCTGGATGCGGGTGTTCATCTCTAGGAAGAAGAACTCGCCGCTTTGCGACATCAGGAACTCGACGGTGCCAGCTGATTCGTAGTTGGTGGCACGGGCCACGGCGAGAGCAGCCGCCGCGATCTTCTCGCGCTGCAGGTCGGTCACCCCCGGTGCAGGTGTCTCCTCGACAAGTTTCTGGTGACGTCGTTGTGCTGAGCAATCACGTTCGCCCACAAAAACTGCGTTGCCGTGGGCATCGCAGATGATTTGTGCCTCGATATGGCGGGGTTGCTCCAGGTACTTCTCTACATAGACCTCGGGGCGAGAGAAGTAGGCGTCGGCTTCGCGTCTGGCGGCATCGAACGCCGTCTCCAGGTCGCCCTCTTCGTATACAACGCGGAGACCCTTGCCGCCTCCGCCGTGGGCGGCCTTGATGGCGATCGGATAGCCGTGCTCTGCAGCAAATGACTTGGCCTCATCGGCAGCGCCGAGCGGTTCCTGAGTTCCGGGTACCGCCGTCACCCCGGCCTTGGCTACGGCAACCCGCGACGCGATCTTGTCGCCCATGGTTGTAATGGCGTCCGGGGATGGGCCTACCCAGATGATTCCCGCATCCAGCACCGCTTGGGCAAACAGAGCGTTTTCGGCAAGAAACCCGTAGCCAGGATGGATCGCAGCTGCGTCCGCAGACTTGGCTACCTCCAAGATGCGATCGATGTTGAGGTACGACTCACCCGCCGGTGCTGGTCCGATATTCCACGCTTCGTCGGCGAGTTGCACGTGGATAGCGTTGCGATCCAACTCTGAGTAGACAGCGATAGTGCGCAGCCCGAGTTCCTTGGCGGCACGAATGACGCGGACGGCGATCTCGCCCCGGTTGGCAACTAGTACGGATTCCACAGACTCATCCTAGGTTCGTGTGTCTTGGCGATGTCATAGCGGGATGTTCCCGTGCTTGCGAGGAGGCATCGCCTCTCGTTTGGTTCGCAGCATTTCTAATGCCCGGATCAGCCGGGGTCGGGTCTCCCTCGGCTCAATCACCTCATCCACGAAGCCTCGCTCTGCGGCCACGTAGGGGTTGTTGAACTGGCTCTCGTACTCGTCCTTGAGCTCCTCGTTGCGTGCCGCCGGGTCGTCTGCGTTGGCAATGTCGCGGCGGTGGATGATGTTGACCGCACCTTGTGCTCCCATCACCGCGATCTGAGCGGTGGGCCAGGCATAGACGACATCGGCACGAACAGCCCGCGAGTTCATGACCACGTACGCCCCTCCGTATGCTTTCCGGGTGATCACGGTGATCTTGGGTACCGTCGCCTCTGCATATGCATAGAGCAGCTTGGCGCCATGGCGGATGATGCCTCCGTGCTCCTGCTCGATGCCGGGGAGGAATCCAGGGACGTCTACGAACGTAACAATCGGGATGTTGAATGCATCGCAGAAGCGGATGAATCGAGCTGCCTTGGCCGACGACTCGATGTCGAGGGTGCCGGCAAGCACCGCGGGTTGGTTGCCGATGATGCCGACGGCGTAGCCGTCGAGCCTGGCGAATCCAACAACAATATTGGCCGCATATTGCTCGTGCACTTGATAGAACTCGCCGTCATCAACGACTATTTCAACCAAGTCGATCATGTCGTATGGCAGGTTGGCGTTGTTCGGGATGATCTCGGTCAGCTCTTCATCCATCCGATCGGGGCGATCCATCGGGGTGAAGTAGGGGGGAACCTCCATGTTATTGCGAGGTAGGAACGACAACAGGTACCGCACCTCTTCGAGGGCGCTGCGGTCGTCGCTGGCCACGAAGTGGGTTACTCCAGATTTTGTGCCGTGGGCATGAGCTCCGCCCAGATCTTCGAACGTGACGTCTTCGCCAGTCACCGAGCGAATTACGTCGGGACCGGTAATGAAGAGGTGAGACAAGCCTTCGACTTGGTACACGAAATCGGTGATCGCTGGGGAGTAGACGGCGCCACCTGCACAGGGTCCCATGACTACCGAGATCTGGGGGATGACACCCGATGCCCTGACGTTGCGTTCAAAGATGCGGCCGTATCCGTCAAGCGCGGTAACTCCCTCTTGGATCCTGGCGCCGCCCGAGTCTTTGAGACCGATGAGCGGGGCTCCGGTGTCCATGGCCAGGTCCATGATCTTGCAGATCTTGTCGGCAACCACCGCACCAAGGCTTCCGCCAAAGGCTGTGAAGTCCTCGGCGAACATGAAGACGGTTCTGCCGTCAATCGTTCCCCATCCGGTGATGACGGCGTCGCCAAGCGGACGTTTGTCTTCGATGCCGAAACCCTGTGCCTGGTGCTGGACCAGCATGTCCATCTCTTGGAACGAGCCTTTGTCGAGGAGTGCTTCGACTCGTTCTCTTGCCGTGAGTTTTCCGAGATCGTGCTGACGATCAACGGCGCGTCTGCTGGCCGGCTCGTGGGCCTTTTCGCGCAGTTGGCGCAGTTGTTCGATTAGTTCGTCGGTTGTCACAACCCGGTCTCCGGTAATGTCGGCGTCTCTGTCTATGACTCACAGAAAGGCGTAATGGCTACACCCTACGACACGATTGTTCTCGATGAGGTGACATCTACACAGGATCTCGCCACAGCCGAACTGCACCACCGCTCGCGGCCGGTTCTGATCGTAGCCAACCGCCAGACGCAAGGTCGGGGCAGAAGCGGCAACCCGTGGTGGCAAGCGCCCCACGGTATCGCCGCTTCGTTAGCATTCTCGGCTGACTCATTTGCGGTCCAAGAGACCTTCTCTCTTGCTGTCGGTCTTGCGGTGCGATCCGCGATCGCGGCATTAGCCGACGTCGCTATCGATCTGAAGTGGCCGAATGATCTCGAACGAAATGGCCGCAAGATCGGCGGGGTGCTGGTCGAGCGCGACGAGCAGCGCACCGTCGTTGGCTGTGGGATCAATCTGTCGTGGCCACAGCCGCCGCCAGGAGCCGGGGCGCTATTGGACGGCGTGCCATCGCCGACGATCGGGATTGAGATCAGCAAGGCTTGGGCGCACGATGTGCTGCATTCTCAGGGGCGTTGGGATCGCACCGCCTACCGCGCCGCGTGTTCAACGCTGGGGGCGCAGTTGACCTGGGACCCGGACGGACGTGGTGTAGCAACTGATATTGATGCCGACGGAGGTCTTGTCGTTTCCACCGCGAGCGGCGCTACGACATTGCGCTCAGGCGCGGTCAGGATGGTTCGCAAGGCCTGAGTTTGGCGTAGTCAAACTCTCAAGGTCGGGTCGGGGGACTCGCTAGCGGCGTCGCTTGATCTTGGGCGGCTTCTTCTTAGTCCGCGACTTGACCTGTTTCGCCTCTGACCGAGCTCGCATCGAGTCAGCCAGTTCAGTGTCCCTGACCCAATTGGTCATGCGCCGGAACATTGAAGGCTTTGGTGGCTT
>RCND010000776.1_pt1 | contig 18302 bp, 18 predicted proteins | sample 2041351 | NCBI WGS metagenome assembly RCND01 (sample SAMN09708230, study PRJNA481090) | Marine sediment metagenome, whole genome shotgun sequencing project. | biome: marine sediment; feature: ocean; material: sediment; isolation source: Sewage treatment plant 12B marine sediment (STP12B) ... | reverse complement strand
TAGCCTTTGATGTCGAGGATGGGAGTTTTGTCGAAGCAGTCCAACCCGCTCACCGTCAGTCGTGTTCCTTGCCTCTCCACGAGTTGCACCAAGGTGAGCCCGATCGGGTTGGGTCGGGTAGGGGAGTCGAGTGCCAGAACTCCCAGGAGAGGGAGATCGTCCAGTTCGAAACCTCTTCTGATCAGTCGCCGCGGCTTGACTTGCAGAGGGCCGATCTGAGCGGGTCTGAGTCGGTCGAAGTGATAGATCAGGAATAGGTGGGAGTATCCATCTATTCCGTCCAGAGCAGAGGCAAACTCGGGGAGGATTTCTAGATCCCCCTCCAAGTCGCTCTGCTCGGCACGAACCTCAGCTTCAGTTGCCCGCGTTCTTACGATACCGATAGGAGTGAAGTTGATTTCCATAGACCCTCCGTCGCACAACCTCGAAGATGAGAGGCAGCTGTCGTTGTGGCGAGTGTCGTCGCCCTCTTGATGAGATTCATGATCGCGCCATATCTCGAGAGCTGGTTCATGGCGAGGCGATGGGTCGGAGGTAGTAATCGTGGCCCCCAAATTCGACCTGGAGAAGGCGACCCTCGGCCAGTATTGAATCCACAGTGGTCCAGTCGCTGCCGGTTTGGGTCAACAGCCGTTCTACGGCTGAGCGCCTCATCGGGTGAACGGCACAGATGCTCAGTAGGTCGTGGACCGGATCGCCGGTTGAGGTGAAGTCGTCGCCCTCGTAGCCGATCAGCAATTCGACCTTGGGAAGGCGTTGCGAGAGGATCTGGAATGCGCGATTCAGGCTTGTCGTGGACGGGGGCCGCACCCCACGAACCGCCGGCGGCCGGGTGGGTACAGACAGATAGCTGTTGGTGACGTTGAGGTCGGCGATGAACGAGGCGACCCCTTCCAGGCACTCCTCACCATCGTTGATGCCCGAGACGAGCATGGTTTCGGTAGTCAGGTCACCGGCGTATTCCCTCGAGAATGTAGAGATGCCCTCTAAGACGTGATCAAGGTCCAGCGCCTCGTGTGGGTGGTTGATGTGTCGCCAAGTTGTCTTGTCGGTGGCGTCTACCTTCACTGAGACCCAGTCGGCTCGCAGTAGGGTTGCTCGGATTTCTTCTCGCCACAGCAGTGTCGCATTGGTGATGACGGCGGTTTTGATACCAAGAGGGCGCAGCAGCTCGATTTCCTTTGCCAGGCCGTTGTCCAGGGTGGGTTCGCCGTCGGGAACAAATGTGAGGTAGTCGATGGTCTTGCCTGCTGCCTGCAGGTCTTCTACCCGTTCTGCGACCACCCTGGCGATTTCATCGGGCGGATGGAAAGGTCGAGGCGCTACCTCCTTGGCAGGGGACGGGCCGACTTGGCAGTACACGCAGGCGTAGGTGCAGGTCTTCGGGGGTACGTTGTTGATTCCGAGACTGCGGCCGAGGCGGCGTGAGGGCACCGGCCCGAATACGAGGGGTGTTGTTGAATCGCTGGTTGAGGCAGACATTCGAGTGGTTCTCCTCGTGTCGGGGCACTTCTGTGACGCTGCGCAGAGGCTTCATCACTTCATGATGAAGCCTGCTCTTGGCATTTGTCTCGATGTGGCATCAACGGAGCGTCAACGTCGAGCGATCGTCGGCGTGATGGACATTTCCGTGACCTAATATTGAGAGCGCCCAAGAGGACCGCTCCATGGATCGAGGCGCGATGGCGAGTAGCAGAGTTCCGCATGTCGTGGTGGTTGACGACGACCGCGAGATCAGAGGACTCGTCCGTGACGTGTTGGAGCAGGATGGGCTACAGGTCACTGCGATCGGTGACGGAGAGTCGCTGCTGGCGCTGCTCCCGGCTCATCATCCCGATCTTGTGATACTGGATCTGATGCTCCCCGGGGTGCAAGGGCTCGACGTTCTGCGCAAACTGCAGAACCATGGGCGCGTCCCCACGATTGTGATTAGTGGCAAGGGGGACGAGGCTGACCGGGTTGTCGGGCTTGAACTTGGTGCCGACGACTATCTGGTGAAACCTTTCTCGCACCGAGAGCTATTGGCGCGGGTCCATGCGGTGCTGCGGCGGAGCCACGAGCAACTACCGGACGAGCTACTCGACTTCGGTGATGTCACCATTGATCTTCGCACCCGCGACGTGGTCGTTGACGGCCACAAGGTCGAGCTGACTGCACTTGAGTTTGATTTGCTTGTGTTCATGGCCGAATCGCCCCGTCAGGTGTTCTCTCGCGAGATGCTGCTAGATCGAGTGTGGGGCTCGTCTGCTGAGTGGCAGACCACGGCCACGGTGAGTGAGCACATTCATCGTCTGCGCCGGAAGATCGAACCTGATCCGGCGATGCCGTGTCGTATCGAGACGCTGCGGGGAGCAGGATACCGATTCGTACCGCAATAGGGCCTTGTGGCGCACATGGCCGCTCCAGCGATGGGTTGATCGTGGGTTGATCACAACCGAATCTAGAGTTGATGACCGGTGCCGATGATCGGGTTGATAGTCGATCCGCCATGTGAGCAGACGGAGGTAAGTGATGATGGGCCGACATCGCCGAGAACATCACACGAAAGCCGATGACACGCGACATACAGCAGCACCGCCCTCTAATCGCGCCTCGACGGACGAGAGGGGGGTTGCAGAGCCTGCCGGTGAGCCATTGCGAGCACTCGTAGCCGGTTTGCCGGGGGCGGCGGTTCACATACGGGGGGATGCGGTTTGGTTCAATAGCTTTGCTGAGGCACTGATTGGGTATGAGACCTCCGAGCTTGCCCATGTGGATACATGGTTTGCGACGGTGTTTCCGCGTGACGAACCACGGGCTCGTCAAATCTACGAGGGGAGCCGCCGGGCCCACTTCTCGCAACCCGACGTCCTGACCATCACCCGCAAGGACGGCACGAGCCGTCTAGTGGAATTCAGCGGCTACACCGGTATCGGTGAGGAAGTGTGGTTCATGCGCGACCTCACGGAGACTCGCCACGCCGAAGAAACGCTGCACAATCGTGAACAACGACTCCAGGTGACGGTAGATGTGGCGGGACTCGGCACGTGGGAGTGGGAGGTCAACACCGGACATATGGTCGGCGACGAAACAGCACGGCACCTTTTCGGACTCGGCGACAAACCCGACCAAGCCACGTACGAGGCGTATCTCGATCGTGTCCACTCTGATGACCGGCCCCGGCTGGAGGACGCCATCGGTGCCGCCATCGAGACTCGGTCATCGTTCGATGTCGAGTTCCGGGTGCGACGCGACGAGGCGCGATACCGCTGGCTACACGTCCGCGGCACCGTGGCCGAAGACGGAGACTCGCCCGGCCTCCGGGTTATCGGTGCAATCCAAGACATCGACGACCATAAACACCTCAACGAGCGCCTCATCCATGCGGCTCGTATGGAGTCGCTTGGTCAGCTTGCTGGCGGCATCGCCCACGACTTCAACAACCTTCTGGTCGTCATCCAGGGTCATCTTGAGTTTGTAGCCGCTGAGTCCAGCCTCACGGACGGTGCGACAAAACGGCTTGATTCCATCGCAGGCGCTGTGGCCAGGGGATCGGATATGGTGTCTTCGCTGATGCAACTGGGTCGCTCGACCGCAAAGACTGCTGGCACAGTGGATATCAACGCATGGTTTGAGGCGGGGATGGACACGCTGCGACAGCTCGTCGGTGAAAACATCGCCGTCGAGTATCAGCTGGACTCAACGGCACCGTTTGTGAGGTTCGACGAGGCTCATCTGGCCGCGGTAGCCCTCAACCTCGCCACCAACGCCCGAGATGCCATGCCTCGCGGTGGCGTTCTCCGCATAACGACTCGCAATGTTCCGTCGCATGACTTCCCCGTCAGGGACGCTGACCAGCCCGCTGTCGAGGTGGGTGTAACGGACACCGGAGTCGGTATGGACGCGGCGACTCGCGATCGGATCTTCGAGCCGTTCTTCACCACCAAGGCCCCAGGAGTCGGTACCGGTCTGGGCCTGGCGTCGGTGTACGAAGCCATCCTCGATGCCGGGGGCGAGATTAGCGTCACTTCAACACCAGGCAGCGGCTCCACCTTTACTATCCATTTGCTGGCCGTCGAGCCAGATGCTGAGGCTACAGAGAACGAGGCGTTGCCGATTGAACGACCCGTTCGAGATGATCTCATCATGGTTGCCGAGGACGACGCCGAGGTTCTTGAGCTCGCTGCCGACATACTCCGCAGCGCCGGTTACCGGGTACTCGAAGCGCTTGGATCACAAGAAGCCCTGGAATACGTTGCGGCTGGCGAGAAACCGGACCTTCTCCTCACCGACGTCGTCATGCCCGACCTGTCCGGTCCCCGGCTCGCAGCCCGGCTTGTCGACCAGCTTCCCGACCTTCCCGTCTTGTACATGTCGGGCTACGCCTCCGAGGGAAGCGCCGGCGTCAAGATCGACGACGACGACTTGATCCGCAAGCCATTCAGCCATCGGCACCTTCTGGAACGGGTGGCGCAACGTCTGCCTCGGAACCAGCGATAGCCCCTGCATCGCGACGCATACGGCAGTGCTGCGTTGACAGTGAAGAACCCTTCCCGGTGGGATCGTTGATGCGGAGTTGATTGATGCTCCAGCTGTGCGTGAAGCGTGGGAGCTACGTTGGCTTCATTGGCGATGAAAGGAAGCGATTCTTGAGCCTCGACCAATGGGCACCGGTCGAAGAGAGGCTCGACCAGTGAATACGTTGCTGGTGTCGTTGCTTATTCTGGTATTGCGGATTTGCGACGTCTCGGTTGGAACGATACGTATCGTGATGCTGGTCCGCGACCGGATCTGGATCGCCGGGGCGCTCGGTGTCGTCCAGAGCCTGGTGTGGCTGTACGCGGCGGGGTTTGTGCTCACCAGCCTCGACTCGCCGCCGCGCATCATCGCATTCGCTCTCGGATTTGGTATCGGGTCGGTGCTTGGTTCACTAATAGAGCGCCAGCTGGCTCTTGGCCATTCCATCCTCAGAGCGATCACCCCGGTCGGCAGCCCATCTGTTGCAGATGAACTACGGCGAGCCGGGTACGGTGTCACGGTCGTCAACGCCGAGGGCTTCGACGGAGAGGTTCGCGTGGCCTTCACCGTTGTCCCTCGGAAAAGGGCCCCTGACGTGCTCGAACGAATACGCCGGGTCAACTCGAAAGCCTTTGTCACCCTTGAGTCTGTGAGAACACCCGATTTGACTTCGCGTCGACACCGGATCAGGCCATGATGGTTCGGAAGCGGAGTCGCTACGCACGGAGACCGCATGTCGGAGTATCCAAGCGAATTTGAGTCTGATGCCCTGCTGTCGGATGGGAGGGGCATCCACCTCCGGCCGATCCGACAAGAAGACGCTGATCGGGAACGACGTTTCTTCGAGAGAGTGGGGCCGGAGAGTGCGTACTTTCGCTTCTTCAGCCCGAAACCGGCTCTGAGCTCGGGCGAGCTCCGATATTTCACCACCGTCGACTACGAGGATCGGATGGCATTCGTTGCCATCCACGGAGACGACATGGTGGCCGTGGGCCGCTTCGACGTCCTGTCAGACGACAGTGACTCGGACCACAAGGTCGCTGAGATCGCCCTCCTGGTCGAAGACGGTTTCCAGAACTGCGGCTTGGGGAGCCGACTGCTAGATCAGCTCACCGTGTATGCACGGCTAAAGGGAGTTACCGGCTTTATAGCGTTAGTTCTCGCCGAGAACGGCGCCATGCTTCGTCTCCTCAGCGATACCGGCTACAAGCTGATACGTCATTTCGACGAGGCGGCTTACCGCATCGAGTTCTCGATCGAGTAGGTGCTTGCGGCTATCCATCGAGCTCTTATGCGGTCCTCGGCACCAGGTGGCCGTCGCTAATGAAAACTAGCGGGCGACCCGTTCCGCCCAGGCAGTGAGATAGCCGATGATTTCGTCCTTGTTGATCTCGTTGAGCACTTCGTGGCGGGCACCTTCGAGGATGTGGATGGTCTTGTCCACTGCCGGCATGTCTTCCACGGCTTGGAGAGATCGCCGATATGGCACGAAGGGGTCCTCGGTGCCGTGGAGGAAGAGGATTGGCATAGTCAGTTCGTCGTTGTTCCGCTGGAATATGTCGAGTGCCTCCGCTTCTGCTTCGAGGAGTCCCCGCTTGTACTGCCCGTGGTAAACGAGAGGATCGGCGGCGTAGTCGGCCCCGACCGCTGGGTCGCGGGAGATGCTGAGCGGATCGAACGGAACGTCCGGCAGCTCGGGTTCGTTGAGGACGTTGCGAAGCCAATCCCAGTCCCCGAGGACTGAACCGCAGAAAGCGACTCCAGCGACTTCGTTGGGCCATCGCTCGGCGGTTAGCCCGGCAAGAAGGCCGCCCATGGAGTGGCCGACCAGAATCAGAGGAAGACCTGGGTACTCAGACTTCGCGATCACAGAAAGGTAGTGGAGGTCGTCGACAACGTGGCCGAGGTCGGTGATCAGCGCTCGTTCCCCATCGGACTTACCGTGTCCAATGTGGTCGTCGGCGTATACAACCGCGCCTTGGGCGGTGAGGGCTGCAGCGACGTGGCCATAGCGGCCACCATGCTCGGCGTAGCCGTGAATTATCTGAACAATCCGCTGCGGCCGCCCTTTTGGTTCCCACCGTTGGTAGTGGACCTTTCCTTCTGTCCCTGCAAACCAGCCGCTGCGAGTCATTGCGTTCCTCTTTCGTTCGGTGGTGTCCCCGAACCGATAGGTCCGGGGACACCATTTGTGATGATGTTGATGTTGGATGAGCTTAGAGTGTTGAGAGTTACCTCCTTTGCTCGTGACAAGAGCCCGGCTCAGCAGGGGGGCGCTCCGCCGGGCCGGGCTTGCCGCTGCCGTCTAGCCCCTCGCTGCGCCGGTTACATCGGCAACTTGCCTTCGGCGACAGCATTGTTATGCAGAGCACCAAGCCCGTTCATCGTCGCCGAGATGTCGTGCCCAAGTTGGGCGATCAGCGACTGCAAAGGCTCGGAATGCCGGGGGTAGTCCTTGGTCATGGCTGTTTTACCTGTCTTCGGCGTTTCCCACTCACAAGATGCCCCAGTTTGTTCACAGGCCGCTCCAACAACCTTCAATAGAGCATCAACGATCTGTGGCGTCCCCGTGGAGCCAGATTCCGATACGAGTTCCGGAGGGTCTGAGCAACCAGGTCCTAACGACGGCTGTTGGGCCCTATTACGACAGGAAGCGGGTTCACAACCTGAAGTGCTACACGTGGGTTGAGCAGCAAGGCAAGACCTACGAAGAGATTCAGGCGCAGTGGTATGACCCTGACTACTGGACCCGTATCCAGGCCGTGGTCGACCCGATCGACGAGCTGATTGACCAGTTCAACGAGCGGGTTGGGTTGGGCTAGCCATTCGGATTGGCAACGCCGGTCTAAACCCGGCAGGGGTTTGGCTGCGGAAATGGCAGCGGGCACCCTCTACTGGTTTCGGGGTGCGTGCGCTAGCTCTTGTTCGTGTTGCAGCGTTCCATCGGCAAAGCGTGCGATAGCCTTGTCGATGTCCGGCTCGGACGTGAGGACCAGGTTGAAGCCGGCGTCCAATACCCGTGCTGCCATTGGAGTGCCCATTCCTCCGGCTACGACGGTATCGCAATCCTCGATCGGCAGAAGCTTGGCGTCATGGTCGTGGCCGCGACCTTCCCCTCTGTCGTGAGTCGCAGATCTATCGACTGTGACAACGTATCGCCTTTGCTCTTGGAGATCGGCAATCTCGGCGACAATGAATGATTTCACGTGGCCGAAATGCTTCGTGATGGTCTTGCCGTTGGACGTGGCGAACGCCACTCTCTGCTGCGTGGTCATCCCCTAACTCTACTACTTGCTCTCTGGAGTCATGAGCGTATCCGGCCCGGATTTGGCAACTCCAGCCGTCCGAGTCCCCCTCTCTGGTAGCACTGGCCGGCCGGCTTGGTCGGTCCCAATCAAGTCAGGCTGGGATTGGGAGCGACCACAACGAGCGCTGTTGTCGATCGGACGGTTGATGAGCCGTTGAACATAGCGGAACGTTTTGATGAGCAGGACGCGGTCCAATGTGATTAGACACCTGCAACTAAAGGGTGTCGGTCTTGGATCAGTTTCAGAGAAGAGAGTCAAAATGCTTAAACACTTGATATTGGTTGTTTCCCTGATGTTGGCCGTCACGGCGTGTCAGGCCGTTGGGTCAGAGGTTTCGTCGGCGCCGGACGATTTGCTCGATGCACGTGATGTGGCGTTGGAGTATCTCCAACTTCGCTATCTCGTGGGATTCGGGCCGAACATGGGATGGGAAGAGATTCAGGCAGAAGATCAGCAGGTCGATGATTGGGTCGAGTACCAGTACAGCGCTTTGCCCTGGGTCGTCACCATTGGGGGCTCAGTGCCTGCCTCCGACCCGTCGGGTTATGACGTTGTCGTGACCAATCCCATGACAGGGTTCTCCTGGGAGGGGCGAGTCGCTTCGGATGGCCTTGTTGAGGAAGGGTCGGAACAGGTTTTGGCTGCTTGCGATGCCGCATGTGACTACGTTACCGACCGCTTCCCCGAGCTCCTTTCTGGGGATCTCAAGTGGACCGGCCGTCGCGCCACACCTGGGGGGCTCGTCGGCTCCGAGACCTATGAATACACCGCGGAGGACTGGGAGTTGACGGTGTCCTATCCGGTAGTTGCCCCGGACGCGGTGATGTATCACGTCGCTCTGGAGAACGAGGCCACGGGGTTTGTGTGGGAGGGCGAGATGGATCCGGAACGTCACCTCACCGAAACCGGGGCCTACAGCAGGTTCCTCGGAGCCGATGCGGGGTAGCGGCAGGACCCGGGAAGGGATCGAGCCATGAACGAGACGTTGGAAGCCGCTTTGCTGCTAGGTGTCGGCGTGGAAGTTGGTTTCGGTGAGATTCTGCTCGACGTTGCTGCTCTTCTCGCCGGCACCACCTAATCGCCACACTGCTGGCGCGCTACCGCATTCCGTCCATCCTCGGTGCGATCCCCTGAACTCGCCCTCTTGCTGGGTCTCCTCGCCGAGATTGGTCTGCTCATCCTGCTGTTCTTCATCGGCCTCCACATCGACATCGACGAGCTGCGACCGCAATCCAGTTCGGGCACAGCATCATTGTCCTGTACGTCGCTCCGGAAGGAAGCGAACACGACCAAGACGAGGTTGCCCGCCGGGTCCGTGCACTTCTCCCGGCGCCTGATCCGAACCCTGTGACGGGAGTTGAGATTCGCCGCGGCGACCCCGAAGACCAAATCCTCAACTACGCCCGGGAGCATCCGGGCATAGCCCTTACCCTGGGCCGACGAACCCGCGGAACAATTGATCGGACGTATATCAGTTCCACCACCTCCGAAGTGGCGGCGCTCGCCCCGTGCCCCGCTCTCGTAGTGCCCATTGGCGCCGAAGCAACTCGCCCTGACGGAGGCGACCGTGAAGAACGCTGACCAGGGGCAACGGCTCATTATTGGGGCACCGGCCGACTCCGGACTTGGGAGAAGGTGTGTCGGGCACTGGTGAACCCTCTTGAGGCGGTAGCGCCAGTTCAAATCTGGTCGGGGCCACGAAGAGGATTTTCATCACCCATTTGCTGCTCCAGTTGGCTTCATGAGGTCCGGTCAGAGGAGGACCGCAAGGATGACAGAGCCAACACCCGGCAGGGCTACGATGAACTTGTATACAGATTGGGGTGACATTGCACCAGCGTGTAGTCCGTGACCGATTTGATGCAGTCCTGTTCGATCTTGATGGCGTGTTGACCGCAACCGCTCGTTTGCATTCGGCGTGTTGGAAGGGGATGTTCGACGAATACCTCTCAAAGCGCGCCGAAGAAGCTGGCGAGCCGTTTCAGCCCTTCGAGATTGCCACCGATTACAAACGCTACGTGGACGGCAAGCTGCGCTACGACGGTGTGCAGTCCTTCCTCGGATCACGCGGCATCGACCTGCCCTTTGGAGACCCGAATGATCCCCCGGATCGAGAGACAGTTTGCGGACTCGGCAACCGCAAGAACGAACTCATCGGTGAGCTGCTGGATACCGAAGGCGTAGACGTCTACGAGCAGTCGGTCGCTTGGGTGCGACAATTGCGCGACGAGGGGTTCGCCCTTGCGGTCGTCTCGGCCAGCAAGAACTGCGCGCGAGTCTTGCGGGCTGCCGCCATCGATGACCTGTTTGACTTCCGCGTTGACGGGGTAGTGGCGGCCGAACTCGGGCTCGCCGGCAAGCCGGCTCCTGATACTTTCCTCGAAGGTGCCCGTCGCCTAGGTGTCGACCCGGAGCGTACGGTCGTTGTCGAGGATGCGGTGTCGGGGGTTCAGGCGGGCCGGGCCGGTGGGTTTGGTTTGGTGATCGGGGTTGATCGCACCGGTGATCCGGAGGCGCTCCGTGCCGGCGGCGCCGACTTTGTCGTCAGTGATCTCGATGAACTGCTTGACCAAGAAGGCGGACATGATCGAGCGTGAAATGGCTCGGCCGCCTGAGTTTGTCTATCCCATCGACGAATGGAAGATGGTTGAGACGCGTTTCTATCGGCGCCATCTCCCGCAAGCTGAGACCATCTTCTCGATCGGAAACGGCTACTTGGGGTTGCGGGGCAACTTCGAGGAAGGGAGGCCGGTCCACCAGTCCGGTACCTTCATAAACGGGTTCCACGAAACATGGCCGATCGTCTACGGGGAACGAGCCTACGGGTTCGCCAAGACCGGGCAGACAATGCTCAACGTTCCCGACGGCAAGATCCTCAAGCTGTATGTCGACGACGAGCCGCTCTACCTGCCCACCGCCAATCTCCTGGAGTACCGGCGCACGCTTGACATGCAAGCGGGGACGCTCGATCGAAAGGTGTTGTGGGAAACCCTCGCGGGCAAGCAGGTGCTCATCGAGTCGCGCCGTCTCGTTTCATTTCGGCATCGCCATCTGGCCGCGATCTCCTACCGCGTCACCGTCCTTAACGCCACGGCTCCAGTGGTCATCTCATCACAGCTGGTCAACTCCGGCGACGGTGCGGCGGGAGAATTCGATCCCCGCAAGGCGCGAGGGTTCAAGGAACATCCGTTGGTGCCACGTCGGAGCTACGGCAGCGACAAGCGGGTGATGTTGGGGTATCAAACCCGCAATAGCAAGATGACGTTGGCTTGCGCTGCCGATCATGTGATTGAGACCGAGTGCCCCCAGTTGGTCGCTACAGAGTGTTCCGATGACGTCGGCAAAGTGGTCTTCACGGTCAACGCCCTCGAAGGCGAGCCGATCACCATCACCAAATACCTCACCTATCACACATCCCGGGGCGTCCCCGTCGACGAACTGTGCGACCGGGCAGAGCGAACCCTGGATCGGGCTGTACGCGAAGGCTTCGACCAGTTGGTCACCGATCAGCGCGAGTACTTGGACGACTTCTGGAGGCGCAGCGACGTTGAGGTTGAGGGCGATCCCGAGTTGATGGATGGGCCCAAGGGTGAGCTGCAGCAGGCCATCAGGTGGAATCTGCTCCAGATCCTGCAAGCCGTGGGCAGGGCGGAAGGTGCCGGCGTTCCAGCCAAAGGTCTGACCGGCCAAGCGTACGAGGGCCATTACTTCTGGGACACCGAGATCTACGTCCTTCCCTTCCTGATCTACACCGCACCCCGCATTGCCGGGAATCTGTTGCGCTTCCGGCACAGCATGTTGGAAAAGGCACGCGAACGAGCCAAAGAGCTGCGACAGAAAGGAGCCTTGTTTCCCTGGAGGACAATCAACGGCGAAGAGGCATCGGCATACTACGCGGCCGGCACTGCGCAATACCACCTCAACGCCGACATCATGTATGCCCTCAAGAAGTACGTCGACATGACCGGGGACACTGACCTTCTCGATGTCGAGGGCGTCGAGATGCTTGTGGAGACCGCTCGTATGTGGACAGATCTCGGCTTCTTTTCCCAGCGTGAAGGGGGCCGCTTCTCGATTCACGCCGTGACCGGTCCCGATGAGTACGCAACGGTGGTCGACAACAACCTTTACACCAATCTCATGGCCCGGCTCAATCTTCGTTACGCGGCGGCGTCGGTGGCAGCTCTCAGAGAGAAGGATTCCGACCGGTTCAAGGCCCTGGTTCACCGAACCGAGCTCGATGAATCCGAGCTCGATGAGTGGCGGCGAGTAGCGGATGCCATGTATCTCCCTTACGACGAGGAGACCGGTATTCATCTCCAGGACTCCGAGTTCCTGGGACATCCGGTGTGGGACTTCGACAACACCCCACCGGATCGCTACCCGCTTTTGTTGCACTATCACCCGCTCACCATCTACCGGCACCAGGTGATCAAGCAGGCTGACGTGGTACTGGCGATGTTCCTGCTCGGTAACGAATTCCCCGCCGATGTCAAGAAACGAAACTTCGACTACTACGACCCGCTAACGACTGGCGATTCATCATTGTCGGCTTGCATCCAGAGCATCGCAGCCGCTGAGATCGGCTACATGGACGAGGCCATGGAATACGGCCGATACGCCGTGTTGATGGATCTGGCCGATGTGGGGCACAACGTGAGTGACGGGTGCCATATCGCATCGATGGGCGGTACCTGGATGGTGCTGGTGTACGGTTTTGCCGGGATGCGAGATTTCGATGGGCACCTGACGTTCCGACCCCGATTGCCCGACCAGCTGACACGCCTTCGCTTCCCACTGTCGGTCCGGGGTCAAACGCTCGAGGTGGCAATCGAAGACGGTGCCGCCACCTACACGCTGCGAGAGGGCACCAAGCTGACCATCACCCATTTCGCAGAAGAGATAACGCTAGTCCCGGGCGTGCCGGTGCAGGCGGCACTTTCCGATGATTGAGAGTGCCCGGCAAGGTCTGTAGGTGCCTGCGGGCTGACCACCAAGAGACGAGCAACCTGACGTGCACCACAGCGGATTGCGAGCCTGTGGTTAGGCCAGCAACCGGGTGTGATGGGCTTGGAGAGGTTCAACGTTGAGCACGGCGTCTTGGCCCGACGGCAGGCTCCTGGCGACGACGTGACCACCTTGGATTGTGAGGAAGTAAGGGTGACGATCTGTCTCGCTTACGACGGGTCAGTGACGATCTCCTGGTATCCGGTCATAGAGGTGTTGACTCGGCGCCGATCGATGGTCCGCCAAAGAGCGCCCCGTCAGCGAGTACGAGGACCCCGCGGCTTGCTGAGCGTGCCATTTGTACCGTCCTGCGAGCGAACCGGTCGGGAGCATGTGATCCCCTTGATGGGCTGTTGCCCTTTGACGCCAGAATTCAGCCGTCACGGGGGCTCGGCTGCGTCTGTCGTTCGGCTCGGTCCGCAACGGTATCCAATTGGGCCCGAGGGGGCTGTGCCTGCGAAGATGGGGCCGTGTCTGGCCTCCTTCAACCGTTTACCGGCTTCATTCCTGCGTCCGAGTTTGCTCACCGCGTGGTGGGACCACCGGCGTCAATGCTCTCCGCTGAGCAGCAAGAGGCGGCTCGTCGAGACCCGCTGAGTTTCCGTTTCTCCCTCGGACGCGGAGCGAGGGCCTCCCACGATGAGGCCGTCGCCTGGCTCAAAGGATGTCAGGAGCAGGGGGCTCTGCGACAAGTTGGTCCGGCGGTCCTCGTATATCGGCAGACCGACGGCCACGACTCGGTCACTGGCATCGTTGCCGACGTTTCGCTCCAGGCTTACGACTCCGGTCTGGTCAAGCGGCACGAGAAAACGGTCGGCAAGACCCAGCGGAAGATGGCGAAGTACATCCGGTCAACTCGTGTCTACGGCAATCCGGTGGCGTTGGCCCATCGCAGGTACGCCGATATCGACGCCGTGATCGAAGCCCATGTGGGGCGAGCAGCCGACTCGACCTTCACTGGGGCAGTTGGTGCCTCTCACGAGCTGTGGGTGGTCGCGGGCTCGGAGGCGGAGGAGCTCTGCCGGACGTTCGACGCGAGTCTCTATATCATCGATGGCCATCACCGACTTGCCGCCGCATCAGCGGTCGCGGCGGAAGAGGGCAGGATGGATGGGCACTTCCCGGCCGGATTATTCTCCACGACCAAGCTGCGCCTGCGTTCCTTCGCCCGCTGCGTGTTCGACCCGGATCTCGACTCACCCGCCATTGTCGATCGCCTCACTAAGGAGCATCGCATGGAGGAGGTCAGCGAAGCGGAAGCTCGGCCGCGCATGCGATTCGAGTTCGGAGTGAAGGTCAGAGAACGGTACTTCCGGCTCCGGCTCGGCGGCGGCGAGCTGTCCAACTCCGCACTGCTTGATGTCGACTTGCTTCAGAATCAGATTTTGGGGCCGGTGTTCGGCATCACCGATCCAAGCACTGACCGGCGTCTCAAGTTTGTCGCGGACCTACCAGAGCGCGGTGAGCCCGATAGTGCAGCCGATGCATGGTTATTGCCATTTCCCCTATCAGTTGGGGACATGATGACGGCTGCCGATTCAGGGCGAGTGATGCCGCCGAAATCGACATGGTTCGCTCCCAAGCTGCCAAGCGGCCTGAGCATCCAACTTCTCGACTAGAGACGAGCGAACTGCTCGTCGGTGGGCTCTGCTCAGCAGTACCAAGGCTCGGTCAAGTAGGGGATAGCTGCCGCGGGCAGGACTCCCAGATCTGGCGGTGGTGGCGTCGAGTAGGCGCCAGCGTCATGAGCGGCTCGCCAGACCTGCTCGAAGATCTCTGTCAGCGTCGCGGCTCCGGATGCGATCGCCGTCACTCGGTCAAAGAGTTGGTCAACCGCGGGATCCGGGTGAGTCCACGGATGGCACAACATGTTTGGATCGAACGGATCCACCAGATCGGCCACCTCGGAGAGTTCCAAGAGTCGGCTGCCGGCCGGCACCAGGAGCCGGATTCCGTACTGAATGGGTGACATGTTTCGCACCAGGTCGAGGCGCACGATCGTCTTGAGGAAGTCAATGAACCCAGCGATTGTTGTCCATGGCGTGAACGTCACAAAAGTTGGGTTGATCGCCAACCCGATAGCTCTCGCCTCCCTCAGGGCGATTTCCAGGTCGTCGGTTGTGTGCTGTTTGTCGAAGCGTTCCAGGATCGCCCCGTCGAAGGATTCGATAGCGGTCGTCACCAGCACACACCCGGTGGCGACGAGCTCCGGGAGAAGATCTGCCTGGCGTCTCAGATGCTCGACCTTGATGGTCGCGTCATAGGTGATCTCGGGGAACTCTTCGTGCAGCCGGCGTACGATCCGCAGCGAGTGCAACGGCCCATTGAGAAAGTCGGGATCACCGAACGTGATGTGGCGGGCGCCGGCGCTGACCTGCTGTCGGATGTCCGCAAGGACTATGTCAGCATCAACGGTGACGAATCGACCCTGGTATACCGGGACGATGGGGCAGTGCCGGCACAGGTGCTTGCAGCCGCGGGTCGCCTCGGTGTACCCGACCACGCGGGCTTCGCCGTCTGGCGTCCGCAGGTGGGCATATGAGTCCAGCGTCGGCAGGCCCGATCGATCGGGGAGTCGGAACGGTCGCCGCTTGAGCGAAACTGGCTCCGGTTGGAGTACGGGAGCACCAGCGCTCACCGATTCGAACACGTCCACGAAACCCTGCTCGAACTCTCCGCTGAGTACCGAATTTGCGCCCAACGACCGGAGGTGGCCGTCATTCATAGCCGCGTATAGCCCGAATACGCATATGTGGGTGTTTGGGTAGTCCCGGTTGATGCGCCGCAGCACCGGCTCGGCGAGCCGGGTCGCCGTGTGCATCGGCACGTAGATACCGACAAGGTCGGCGGCGCTGATCGCTTGCTCGTCGAGCGCACTGATCGACAGATCGTGCACCGTCACCACTGCTCCGGCTGCCTGCAGTGCCGCGGCCGCCGAGGCCACCCCAAATGGTTGGTGACCAAGTTCATAAGTGCTGACCAGTGCGACGTTGGTTGACATGAGGTCGCAAGCGTACGTGACTTCAGGTGGCCAAAAGACGGTTTCTCATCGCACGAAGTACGAAAGCTAGCGGTCGTTACGCGAGTCGGATCGATGCGGCCGAAGGACAACCGTTTCAGCCGCACCACCTGCGCTGGTGAGAGATGCCAGGATCGCCTCGAACATCCGCATCCGTCCCGTCTCGACCTGCTGCTCGGCGATTTGTCTGGCGATGTGGTGGTTACCTTTGAGGAGAGCGTCAAGGAGTTCCCGGTGTTCCCCAGCCTGTAGATTCACGCTCTGCTCGATGTCGAGACCGAGTGACAGGAGACGTCTCGTCTCGTCGAGTAGATTGCCCAGGATTGCCGCCAGCCTGGTGCTGCCCGACGCTTCGGCAAGGATCTCGTGGAAGCGAATGACCTTTGCCGCCCGATCGTCGTAGGTGTCGTCGGCATGCTCTTCGACAAGGGCGCGCAGTTGCTGGAGTTGCTCAGGCGTGGCGTTGGTCGCCGCCAGCTCTGCTGCAGCAGGTTCGACTACCTGTCGCAGTTGGTAAATCTCCTGGACGTCAGCGAGCGTTATGTCGGTTACACGGTATCCATGCCGGGGCCGGACTTCGACAAACCCCTCGTGAATCAGCATGCCCAGCGCCTTTTTGACGGGGGTTTTGCTCATCCCGAGGCGTTCGGCGATTTCACCTTCGACAATCCGGGTGCCGGGTGCCAACGTGCACGAGAGGACTTCAGCGCGCAGCACCGCATAGGCCTTGTCGGTGGCGCTTCTTGCCGATTCGTCGAGGTTTGTTCGGAAACTTGGCACTTTAGTTTGACGCCTGTGGTATCTCTGCTTTACGGTAGTGAAATCTTACACAGCGTGTGACGATGTTTGCTGAGACCTCACCTGGACAAAGGATAGCGCCGTGAAATCCGACGACAGTGCACCCCCCAAGGCTACGCCGGCCCACGTCCACGACGAAGCTGGCACCGAAGCCGCGGACCACGATCACGATGACCAGGAGCACAGCCATGGCGACGATGGGCACAGCCACGACCACGGTCACGGCCTCTGGGCTCGTATCAAATCGATGTATGTCCCGCACAGCCATGATGCTGCCGATTCGATAGACAGCGCACTCGAATCCTCCGAAAAGGGCATCCGTGCTGTGAAGATATCGCTTGTCGGTTTGATGGTTACTGCGATTCTGCAGGTGTTCATAGTCATATTGACCGGATCTGTGGCGCTGCTCGCCGACACGATCCACAATTTCTCGGACGCGCTTACCTCGATCCCGCTTTGGATCGCTTTCATTCTCGGACGGCGTGCGGCAACTCGGTCCTATACCTACGGATACCGGCGCGCCGAGGACATTGCCGGCCTGTTCATCGTGTTCATGATCGCCCTGTCGGCCGTCCTCGCTGCTTGGGAATCGATCGACCGTCTGTTCAACCCCCAAGATGTCGAGTACCTGGGCATGGTGGCGGCAGCGGGAATCATCGGCTTCATCGGCAACGAGTTTGTGGCCATCTACAGGATCAGGGTCGGCCGCGAGATCGGATCGGCAGCGCTGATCGCCGACGGTTATCACGCTCGCACCGATGGGCTCACCTCTCTGGCCGTGCTGTTTGGTGCAATCGGCGTCGCACTGGGTTTTCCCGCGGCAGACCCAATAATCGGGCTGCTCATCACCCTCGCCATCCTGTTCATTCTCCGTGACGCGACCAAGCAGGTTTTCCGGCGTCTCATGGACGGTGTTGAACCCCACACCGTCGACGAGGTTGCAGCAAGGAGCGCCGCGGTAGCCGGTGTTCTTGGAGTCGAAGATGTGAAGGTACGCTGGATAGGACATCGCCTTGATGCAAGCGTGCAAATCGTCGTTGACGAGAGCCTGTCTGTTGTTGAAGGGCACGAAATAGCCCATAAGGTGGAACACGCTTTGGAACACGCCATACCCAATCTCGACAATCTTGTGGTTCACGTTGAGCCGAACGGACACGAACCTGTCGCCGATTCAGCCGACGCAAACCACACGCATCCGGAATCCCCTCCCTCGTGACGAGGATCGCACCGACGTCAGGCACCGACCACTCTGTGGCCGACTCAACTGACACGAGTGCATTGCTGTCGATTACTGATCTGGCGGTCCACTTCGCCCTGCCGGATCGAAATGTATACGCCGTCAATGGTGTCAATATCGATGTCCACGCTGGTGAGGTGTTCGCACTTGTAGGGGAGTCGGGGTCTGGCAAGAGCGTCTCGATGTTGAGCGTGATGGGTCTTGTCCCCAGTCCTCCCGGGATCGTTTCCGGATCGATCCGCTTCCAAGGCCGAGAGATCACAGGTCTCCGCCGACGGGAGATGAACAAGATCCGCGGTGCCGATATCGGAATGATCTTTCAGGATCCGATGTCGTCGCTCAATCCCGTCCATCCCGTGGGCCGCCAGATCGCCGAAGCGCTGCGGCTGCACCGCAACGTGTCGCGGGCGGTGGCGATGGAGAGAGCGGTTCATCT
>RCND010000775.1_pt1 | contig 18322 bp, 13 predicted proteins | sample 2041351 | NCBI WGS metagenome assembly RCND01 (sample SAMN09708230, study PRJNA481090) | Marine sediment metagenome, whole genome shotgun sequencing project. | biome: marine sediment; feature: ocean; material: sediment; isolation source: Sewage treatment plant 12B marine sediment (STP12B) ... | reverse complement strand
TGTTTTCAGGCACGGAACCATCCGGAACCGTCGCAAAGACACAGATACCATCAACAAGATGCGCTGAAAGCGTCCGCAGCAGTTCGCTCAAATTACGTTCACCGCTCAATGTTAGTCCTTTTTGCTTTGCCTGAAAGTTCGAAAAATTGCATCGGCGGAAAGCTGATCTGAATTGTGAGGATCATTTCAATATTTGGCAAGTCAACGTGGTTGAGATGTGTGTCGGAACAGGGATTTTGGCGGGCGTTTTACCCTCAAAATTAAGGTTCTGTAAGTTAGACTGATCCGTCGTCCACAAGGTCGTAGTGCTTAAGCGATCTCGTTTCGACCAGTTCGGCTTCAGCGGGATCTACATGGGGGTTTTCATAATCTTGGCCGACAAATGCTTGGAGCGACACCAGATCCTTCCAAACCATAACAAAGCTAAACTCTCTCGGATGGTCTGGCCGCGCCGCGCCGGGCAGAACCGACACAATGCCTTTTGTCCCCCGCATCAACGGGATTGCCGTGCCAAAAAAGAACTTCGAAAACTCCTCCTCTTTGCCCGGACGCGTGACGACCTGAAAGATACGCATTATCATAAGGGTAACCTCCAATTGCTGCGCTTAATAGGCACTCAACTGACGCTACCACGAGCGCACAGATGATTTGCGCCTGCTATACCATATCGTATTTTCAGGAGAATTTCATCGATTCCGAAACCAAGCAGAGTAATAGTGCGACTTCCGGGTATTACCTAAGTTTGACGCCGCCCTTGCCTCACCGCACCTTAGTCCTCTGCAAGCAGCGACATCAGTTTTTCGGCCTTTTCTGAGATCAGCGGCACGTATTCAGTCAGTTGCTCAAGACTGATCCGCTGAGTTGGGGCATGGACGGATAGCGTTGCCAGCAATCGACCCTGACTGTCGCTGATCGGAACCGCGACCGCGATCATGCCGTTGAGAAATTCTTCGTTATCCGTCGAAAACCCTCGATCCTTGGTTATCTTTATCTCGTCCGCCAGCATTTCGGGGTCGGTAATGGTCCACTTTGTTTGGGGGGTTAGTTTTGCCGATTGAATGAATATGCGCAGATGAGACGGGCGCAGTGTTGACAGGTACATTTTGCCGCTCGCAGTACAATGAAACGGCACGGTGGTACCAATGGGTAATTGGATACGCAGCGGCCATTTGGTCTCGACCCGATCAAGATAAATCATGCTGTCACGGTCTGGGGTGGCAATGTTGCAAGTCTCTCCGATTTCCTCTGCAAGCGCTGACAAAACCGCAAGCCTTGCGGTCCGAATCCGCAGAGAGGTCAGCACATTGATAGAAAATCGGCGCAGGCGCGGACCCGGGCTGTAGGATTTTCCATCAATGTCGCGCTGAAGAAATCCTTCTCGCTCCATCGTTGCAAACAACCGATGCACCGTCGGCTTTGGCAACCCAAACCGATTGTTAACCTCGGTCGGTGTGATCGGCACGCCAGAGTTCGCGACTTCTTCGAGCAACAGCAAGACCCGTAAGTTGGTCGGAATCTGGCCCCCTTTTTCAATTTCAACACCGTCTGGCATGGTCAGTCATTCTATCAGTTTGGCAGGAGCATAAGCGCCAAGTTGGGTATCATCGCAACCAGTATCCAAACCGCAAGCAGTGAGAACAGATACATTGTAGAATATCTAAGCAGGCGGAAATAGGGAACGCCTGTCACACCGGATGCCACGTAAAGGTTTAGACCATATGGCGGCGTAATGAAGCCGATTGATGCACCCACTAGGAAAATCACCGCGAAGTGGATGGGATCTACGCCCACGGATGCAGCGATTGGCGCTAAGATAGGGGCCATAATGATCGTTACGGGAAGGCTTTCAAGGATCATACCCGCGACGAATACCATCGCCATCGCAGTGAAGAGCACAGGATAATAACCGCCCATACCGGTCACAAAACCGCCAATGGTTTCCTGTGCGCCCAAGAGCGACAGGATTTGCTGCATTACCACCGAAACCGCAATCAGCGGCGCAAGGATGCCGGTGATTTGTGCCGAGCGCACAACGATGGATGGAATTTCCGGGACCGTGAATCCTTCCACCACGACCATCGAAGCGATCGACTTTTCATCAACCGGAATGCTGGGGTCGTTGCCCATCAACTTGTTCAGGGGGTAGCTGACAAGCCCGACAATAATACCGAAACCAACGGTCACGCCAGCGGCCTCGGTTGGTGAGAATTTACCAGTGTAAATACCCCAAAGCACAAGCCCGATTGCGAAGAACCCGAGCCATGCACCAACCGCCGTTTTGATGATGCGCGGGATGCTGATGTTGATCAGAATGCCCCATTTGTTCACGGTGCAAACAACAAAGCAAACCAGCATCATCGCGAGGACCATCAATATGCCGGGAATAATGCCAGCAAGGAACAACTGTCCCACTTCAAGGTTCATCAGGAACCCGTAAACGATAAAGATGATAGAGGGCGGAATAATGATGCCAACCGTACCACCCGCGGCAGCAGTGGCCGCCGAAAAGCGTTCGTCATAGCCCCCCTTGACCATCTCTGGATGCAGCATCGAGCCGATTGTCGCTGTGGTGGCAGAGTTCGAGCCGGAGATCGCGGCAAACAGACCGCATGCGCCAATAGATGCCATCGCAAGGCCGCCTCGGAGCCAGCCCAGACACGCGTAGGCATAGTCCGACAATCGTTTGGCGATCCCTGATTTGTTGATCAGGTCCCCCGTCAGGATAAAGAGTGGCATCGCCAAAAGTGCGAAACCATCTTTGAAAACGTTAAGCATCTCTGATCCGGTGTTATCGAGCGTGAGGTCCAGGACAAAGCTACAGCCCACGACCCAATAGAAGATGATAAGCAAAACCGGGGTGCCGAGCATAAAGAGAAAGGTCACGGCGAGCGAGATAATTGTAATCCATGTTCCGTCAGACATCAGATATCCCCCCCGATAACTGCTTGTTTGATCAACGGCTCGCCGTTGCGGAATTTTGTTAGATCTTCGATCGTATTGCCGAGCACGCGACCCGCCATCATGATGAAGCAGATGGGCATCGTCACAATGAACCACCAGCGCATAACGTCGTCAGTCCCCAACACGATGGCAAAGTTGTCATAGGTGTTGACGGTGACACGCGCAGTTGTGGTGACAACGATGATACAGAAAATAAACCAGAGCAAATTGTCGAGCATCAGACAGCTGATCTGCCCCGAGCGTCCCATCTTGGTACGGAATTCATTGAAACTCAGGTGGGTGCGCAATTTGACGTTATATGAACATCCGTACCACGCCATGATCATGAACAGGAGCGGAGGAATTGTCGTGGACCATGGAACTTGCGATGAAAAGACGAAACGCTGGATCACACCTAGAAAAATAATCGTCGCTATGATGATGTAGGAGTACACAACAATTGTGCGTTCAAGATGTCGGTCAATCCAAGGCACCTTTTTGTAAATGTAGTGCACCAGAAAAGCGCCCAGAATGGTCAGTGGACCAAAGACGAACCATGCGCCTTCTGACCGGTATGCTTGCACTACTTGGAAATCAATATTGCCACTCAGCGTTGACGTAACGATGGTGCTCATGTCTGCCCAGATTGACATCTTGCGCCCCTCCCATTGTTATTGTCTCCCTATGCTGCCCCAAGGGCTCCATGGGATCAAAGTATTCTCGGCATTAATCAGATGTTTATTGGAATTTCCAAACCGGACAAAGCCCGGAGGCGCCACATCCTGAAAGCCAAAAAGCGATGAAAAAAGCCGGCCCGTTTGAAAACGGGCCGGTTCTTTTTCTGTAACGAGCCGGTATTAGGCTTTCCACCAGCGACGTGGTTCCACGTTCTCTGGTAGTGTATCTTCGTCAATCTCACGCGCGATGTCGTAGATTTCCTGATACGTGTCCTGACCACCGGCCCAACCGTTAAGACGCTCGCGCCATTGCTCCCAAAGCTGTGGCTGGAACTCTGGCGAGCACATTTCTTCGGCCTTGCGGCGTTCTTCTTTCGACAGAAACGCGTTGCGTACGTTGTTTTGGGCGAAGATCGTGTTTGGCAATTGCGGGTCGGACAGACCAACCGTTTTGACCAACGCTGCTTCGTTCGCGGCTTGTACGTGTGTTTGGCTCCAGTAAGAGCTTTCCATCACGGCGTCTTGCAATTCGCCACCAAGGCTGTCGAAGACACCTGCGTTCATTGCTGTGTGCTCTGTACCGCAGAAGAAATCGAGGTGCACAGACTGGGATACAACGGGCGACATGTTGGCATATGCAACTGCCGAGGCCCATGTTTCCGCGCCATCAATCAGGCCTTGCTTCAGACCGTCGAGTGTTTCTTCCCAAGCAACCGGAACTGGGTTCAGATTCAAAGCTGTCATCGCGATACGACCCAGCTGTGTGCCAGTGACACGGTTTTTCGTACCGAAGAGTTCTTCGATGCTTGTAACCGTTGGCTTGTCTTCCCACGACAGACCCAACTGGATGCCGCGCAATTCAGCGTGAGAGAACAGGAATTTCAGGCCGTGGCGTTTTTCGTAAGGTTCACGCAGCAGAGCCTGAGATTTCGGGTGGTACAGAAAGTGATACTGATCTGCACGGCTGCGGAACATAAACGCATAATCAAGAACGTTCAGGAAAGGTGCACCGCCAGCGGAATTTTGTGTTGACGCAGCATAGATGTCCACGATGCCTTGCTGGGCCTTTTCAACACAGGATACCTGACCACAAATCTGATTGTCGCCGATGAACTCAACGCGAATCTCGCCGTCTGTGCGGCTTTCAAGGTCGCGCGCAAATTCCAAAGCACCCGCACGTTCAATCAAAAGGTTGCGGGCGTTAAAGCCAGACGCGCCGAACTTCAGAGTGAATTTTGGCTCTTTTGCAAAGCGTTTTTCGTAAGTCGATTCTGCCGCACTTGCCAGATTACCGATACTCATCGCGCCGCCGAACGCACCCGCCGCCAAGAGCGTCGAACTCATGCCGTACTGGCCCGCCATCTTGAACAGATCACGTCTTGAGACCTGGCTCAGTTTGTTACTTACACCCATGTTGGTTCCTCCCTAGTGGTGTTTTTTTCTCATTAATGAGACTATTAGTTTCAAAAAAGGCTAGATTATTAATTCGCTTTTGCATAGTGTTTTTTTCACAAAGTTGAAAAAGGGGGAGATTATGCAAGCTGATTACGTAATCGTCGGGGCAGGATCGGCGGGCTGTGTGCTGGCAAACCGGCTGAGCAAGAACCCCAAGAACTCGGTCATCCTGCTTGAGGCTGGCGGGCGTGACCTCAACCCCTGGATTCACATTCCGGTGGGCTATTTCAAAACCATTCACAATCCGAAGGTCGATTGGTGTTACGTGACAGAGCCTGATCCTGGCCTGAACGGGCGGTCGATTGAATGGCCGCGCGGCAAGGTTCTGGGCGGCTCGTCATCCTTGAACGGACTGCTTTATGTGCGGGGTCAGGCTCAGGATTATGACCGCTGGCGTCAGATGGGAAACACCGGATGGGGTTGGGACGACGTCTTGCCTTTGTTCAAACGTGCCGAGAACAACGAACGCGGCGCAGACGAATACCACGGCAATGAAGGTCCGTTGTCTGTCTCAAACATGCGCATTCAACGCCCTATTACGGACGCTTGGGTCGCTGCCGCGCAGGCCGCAGGTTACGCTTTCAACCCGGATTACAACGGTGCAAAGCAAGAAGGCGTCGGCTTTTTCCAGCTCACCACAAAGAATGGCAGGCGCTGCAGCTCTGCGGTGGCGTACCTCAATCCGGTAAAAAGCCGCGAGAATCTTCAAATCATTACCCACGCCCAGGTTGACAAGATCGTCATCGAGAACAATCGCGCCACCGCTGTCACCTATAAAGACCGAAGCGGGGTCGCACAGACCGTCACCGCCAATCGAGAAATCGTTTTATGTGGCGGCGCGATAAACTCGCCACAACTGTTGATGCTGTCCGGGATTGGCGAGGCCGATCAACTGGCCCGGCACGGCATTAAGGTCGAGAAAGACCTGCCCGGTGTTGGCAAGGCGATGCAAGACCACCTGCAGGCGCGTCTGGTCTATAAGTGCAATGAACCGACACTGAACGACGAAGTGAGCAGCCTGTTCGGGCAGGCCAAAATTGCATTGAAATATGCTCTTTTTCGGGCCGGCCCCATGACAATGGCCGCCAGTCTGGCAACCGGATTCATGAAAAGCCGGGATGAACTGGAAACACCTGATATTCAGTTTCATGTCCAACCGCTTTCGGCTGAAAACCCGGGCAAAGGGGCTGATAAGTTCTCGGCCTTTACCATGTCGGTGTGTCAATTGCGGCCTGAAAGTCGTGGTGAAATTCGTCTGAACAATAGCGATCCAAGAACCTACCCAAAAATCATCCCGAATTACCTATCGACAGAAACTGACTGCCGCACCGTTGTCGCTGGCGTCAATATTGCCCGCAATATTGCACGCCACGCACCGCTGACCTCCAAAATATCCGAGGAGTTCCGGCCTCACGCCACTCTCGATATGAACGACTATGATGCAACATTGGATTGGGCGCGCAACAACACGGCGTCGATCTATCACCCCACCGGAACCTGCAAAATGGGCAGCGGCAAAGAAGCCGTGGTTGACGACAAATTGCGCGTGCACGGAATCCAAGGTCTGCGCGTCGCCGATTGCTCTATCATGCCAGAGATTGTGTCAGGCAATACCAACGCTCCAGCCATCATGATCGGCGAGAAAGCGAGCGATATTCTGTTGGCACCGGACTAGGGTCAGTGCGTTTTTTACATCCCAGTGTTTGATGATGTTCTTGGTTCGCGAAACCACATCATATATTTTATTGCTTGTAGAGTGAGTGACAAGGTCTCTGCTTGAGATAGCTTGGGGCCTCCGTTCTTTGATAGACCCTTAGTTATTGTCTATGTTCATGACGAAGAAGGCAATCACTCGTGATTTCGCACCCGGCCCTGATGCTTTGGAATGCGCGCAGCGGCCGCTGCCAGAGGGACCGCAAGCAACAACAAGACAGCGACGCTGCCAAAGGCCACGCGAAGGCCGAACGCTTCGGAGAGCAGACCCATCAGCATCGGTGCCAAAAAGAATCCGGAAAACCCCATGACCGCGACACGGCTGATGGCCTCGGTCCGCAAGTGCGGGGCGACCAGTTTTCCCACCAGCGCCAGACCCATCGGTCCGATCACCGACACGCCTAGTCCCAGTGTGCCAAATCCGAGATAGGCAATGATCGGAGTGGGCGCAGTCGCGGCGACAAGCGCACCCGCGGCTGATATGCACGCGGCGCCGATCACCACATGTACTTCGCGCAGTCGCTCTGCCACAGCCTGCCCTGAAAACCGGCCGAACGCCATTGTCAGCCCCAGCATAGCAGGGGCCAACGCACCTTCTGCCGCTCCGCCGGAAAGAGTCCGCTCCACATGTAATGCCGACCATGCCTCAACCGTCGCCTCGGACATGAATGCCACTAACACAATTCCACCACATAGCAGGATCGGGAAAAGAGGATACCCGCCGTGCTGACCGTGTTCCGCATCAACCTGATCGACGTCCATATACAAGAACATCGCCAGCAAAGCCGCGACGCAACCAAACCCTGCAAATACAAGTGTTGGCGGCAGTCCAGCCTCGCGCGCCTGACCGGTCAATAGTGCAGCCAGCGCATAAGCCACAGAAAACATCGCATGATTCACATTCATCAGAGATCGGCCGTGGCGCGCCTCAAGCTCGGACACGCGCGCGTTCATCATGACATCCAACATGCCGGACGACATGCCAACCAACGCCATGACGCCAGCGAACAACAAAGGCATCGTGATCTGTCCGGGGATCAACCAGACCAGCGCGAAAAGCACCGTGCATATCTGCAGCCCCCGCGCACCCAGCCACCTGTCGGCCCTGGGCGCAAGCCACATCGCAGACACCAATCCAAATGCCGATCCCAACAACAATGTTCCAAACAGCGCGTCACTTGCACCGAGTTGCGCTTTTATCACTGGCACATAGGCGGCAAAACTGCCCCAAAACATACCAACCACCACAAAGGCAGCGGCCGGGCGGCGGGATAGTGAGAGAGCACTCAGAACAGACATCTCAGCACTGGTGACAGCACATTTTTCCCAAAGCAAGTTTCAATTTCGACCTCATGGGAAACCAAGCCAGACTTGGACGCTGCGCGCAGCGTCCGCACCTGTGCCAACGCGTTGTGGGATCCAGGATTGTTCGGTGTACGCAGGGGGAAATCGGATCTGGCTCCCCTTTTTCAGATGCTATGCGCCTGTCATATCCGAGGTAATCCAATCGTGCACACGATCCACGACGCGAGTCATCCGCGCGCAAATTTCAGCGACATCCTCTTCCGTCACGATCAGCGGTGGGCACAGGGCCAGCGTATCTCCAAGATTTCGCATGATCAGCCCTTCTTCATGACCGATATCAGCAGCTTTATCGCCAACCTTCCCAACCAGATCAAACGCGCGGCGCGTGGTCTTGTCCGCGACCAGTTCGATCCCTGCGATCAGACCGGCGCCGCGCACTTCACCGACATGTTTATGATCCGCAAGCGCGCGCAAACCATTCTGGAATGGCGTTTCCAGTCTTGCAGCGTTGCCCATCAGGTCCCGTTCCTGAATGATTGCAATGTTCTCAATGGCAACGGCAGTTGCAACCGGATGACCTGATGCGGTGTAGCCATGGCCAAAAGTGCCGATGCCGTGGGTATTGTCAGCGACAGGGGCATAGATCGCGTCGCTAAACAGCACCGCAGCCAACGGCAAATAAGATGACGTCAGCTGCTTTGAAACCGTCATGATGTCGGGCGTGAAGCCATATCGGATACATCCAAACGGTGTGCCCAGACGTCCAAACCCGGTGATGACCTCGTCCGCGACCAAAAGGATATCATACTTTCGGCAGAGCGCTTCGATACCTGGCCAATATCCAACGGGCGGCGGCATGACACCGCCAGCGCCCATCAATGGTTCGCCAATGAAAGCCGCAATGGTCTCGGGATCTTCTCGCAGAATCGTCTCTTCCGCCTCGGTTAGTAAGCGGATAGTGAACTCGGCCTCACTCTCGCCCTCGTGCCCGAAGCGATAGTGATGCGGGCAAGTCAGGTGGGTGACCGGAATAGCCGGAAGGTCAAAATCGCGGTGGTTCAAGGGCAGACCTGTCAGGCTGCCGGAAGCAACGGTGATCCCATGATATCCTTTGGCACGCGCCAGAAACTTTTTCTTCTTTGGTCGGCCAAGCGCATTGTTCATATACCAGACCAGTTTGACAACGGTGTCATTTGCCTCGGATCCGGAACTGGTGAAAAAGACACGGGTCAGGTTTTCCGGTGTCATTTCGACCAGCTTTTCCGCCAGACGGATCGCCGGTTCGTGGGATTTGTGCGCAAAGGTGTGATAGTATGGGAGCTTCTCCATCTGTGCCATCGCCGCCGCACGCAGACGCGGCTCACCATATCCGACGCCCACTGACCAGAGCCCGGCCAACCCATCAATGTACTGTTTTCCCTCGGTGTCCCAAAGATGAATTCCCTGACCGCGGTCTATGATCATCGGGCCCTGCGCTTCGTGCTGGCGGGCATCGGTGTAGGGATGCAGCAGTGTCGTAACGTCGCTGTGGTGAAGCGAATTGGATGTGATGGCCATGGCTGCTCTCCGATTGCCGTTGTGTCCGTCTATCTGAACCACGATTTTGCGCGCCGGGCCAGACTGTGCATACAAGTCGCACTTTGAATTTTCCAATACTGAGAGCTATGAAGATAGTGCCTAATCAATTGGGGAGGACAGAGATGCGGGAATTCAGCGAAATTCACAACATCGCCGCCAAGCGAAAAGGCGGTGCATCAGCACTTGACGCACTGCTGTCGCGGCCTTTTTCGCGGGACGATTTGGCGGCCACAGCAGAAGACCGCTGGCTTTCGACCATGGCTAAATCGCTGTTTCAGGCCGGGTTCAACTGGAAGGTTATCGAAGCAAAGTGGGATGGATTCGAAACCGCGTTTGACGGCTTTGATCCGCAGCGGGTGGCCTTTTACAACGATGAGCATATGGACCGTTTGCTTGGTGACAAACGCATTGTGCGCAATGGTGCCAAGATCGCTGCCGTGATCGAAAATGCGCGTTTCGTGAGCGATCTGAAAGCGGAACACGGGGGTGCCGGTGCCTTTTTTGCCGATTGGCCGAACGAGGACTTCGTCGGCTTGCTGGAATTTCTAAAAAAGCGCGGCGCGCGGCTGGGAGGCACGACCGGGCAGCGCGTGATGCGTGTGATGGGCCGGGACGCATTTATGCTGTCGTCAGATGTCATTGCCCGCCTGATCGCCGAGGGCGTGATCGACAAGCCCCCGACCTCAAGGCGTGATTTGGCTGCGGTTCAAGCTGCGTTCAACACATGGGCTACCCAGTCTGGACGAAGCCTGACCGAGATCAGCCAGATCCTCGCCATGAGTGTCTAAGTGCGGGTCACACCGCCAAGGCAGGGTCAGTCGCAACACGTACCAGACCTGTCAGATCGCTTAACCGCTCAATCTGCTGACCATTCGCATCAAAGTTCTGTGGCGACAGCCATGCACCAAAGGCTTCTCTCAGCGCCGGCCATTCGCCATCAATCGCTGCGAACCAAGCAGTGTCGCGGTTGCGGCCCTTGACCACCAGCGCCTGCCGGAACACCCCCTCAAAGCTCAACCCCAAGCGCTGCCCCGCCGCACGCGACGGCAGGTTGAGCGCATTGCATTTCCACTCAAAGCGTCGATAGCCGACCTCAAACGCCCATTCCATGGTGAGATACAGCGCTTCCGTTGCCGCCCGTGTCCGTTGCAGGGCTGGCGCAAAGTTGATGTTTCCCACTTCAATGGACCCAGCCTGCGGTGCAATGCGCAGGAAACTCAGAACGCCACCGTAACTCTCAGATTCCAGATCGTAGAGTGCATAAAACAAATGCCCTTTGTCTGCGACGGTCTCGCGGACCCAACGATGATATTGAGCCGCCGAGGAAAACGGGCCGTAGGGCATATAGTCCCAAAGCGCATCATGGCCTGCGTACGCGCGAAACAACAAGGCGGCGTGGCGTTCAGCATCCAGCGGCTCTAACCGGCAATACCGGCCCTGCAAAATATCGGTTGCACTGGGTGACGGTGGCACAGTCCAGTTTTCAACGATTTCGCCAAGCGGTCGGGCCGCGTGTTCATAAGAATGATTTGTCATAGAAAACACCTAGAGTGCGAGTGTTCCTGCGCCAAGTGCGATGTGCGTGGCGCAGGATCGACTACCCGGATCAATCTTGCGGGATGACGCGCAAACCCAGTTCCATCATTTGATCCGACATCGGTTCACTTGGTGCGTTCATCATCAGGTCTTCGGCGCGTTGATTCATCGGGAACATGATGACTTCACGAATGTTGGCCTCATTCGCCAGCAGCATGACAATCCGGTCGATCCCCGCCGCACATCCCCCGTGGGGCGGCGCGCCATATTGGAATGCATTGACCATTCCGCCAAAGCGTTTCTTGACCTCATCCGCACCGTAGCCGGCGATTTCAAAGGCTTTGAACATGATCTCAGGTTTGTGGTTCCGGATCGCGCCGCTGACCAGTTCATAGCCGTTACAGGCCAGATCGTATTGATATCCCAGCACCTTAAGCGGATCGCCTTGCAACGCCTCCATGCCGCCTTGGGGCATCGAAAACGGGTTGTGTTCAAAATCGATTTTGCCGCTTTCTTCGTCTTTTTCGTAGATCGGAAAATCCACGATCCACGCAAATGCAAAGCGATCGAGATCGGTGAGTTTCAATTCGTTGCCAATCTCGACACGCGCCCTACCCGCGACAGATTCAAACGCTTTGGGTTTACCGCCAAGGAAAAATGCGGCGTCTCCGACCTCAAGACCCAACTGCTGACGAATGGCTTCAGTGCGTTCCGGGCCGATATTTTTGGCCAACGGACCGGCAGCTTCCATGCCTTCACCTTGATCGCGCCAGAAGATATACCCCATCCCCGGCAAGCCCTCTTTTTGGGCAAAGGCGTTCATCCGGTCGCAAAACTTGCGCGATCCGCCTTTTGGCGCAGGAATGGCGCGGATTTCGGTGCCGTCCTGTTCCAACAGCTTGGCAAAAATCGCAAAGCCGCCGCCGCGAAAATGTTCGCTGACCACCTGCATCTTGATCGGATTGCGCAAATCAGGTTTGTCGGTGCCGTACCACAATGCCGCGTCACGATAGGAAATCTGTGGCCACTCCTGATCCACCGACCTGCCGCCGCCAAACTCCTCAAACACACCTGTCAGAACGGGCTCTATCGTGTCGAACACGTCCTGTTGCTCAACAAAAGACATCTCAAGGTCGAGCTGATAAAAATCCGTCGGCGAGCGGTCGGCGCGGGGGTCTTCGTCTCGGAAACACGGAGCGATCTGAAAATATTTATCAAAGCCGCTGACCATGATCAGCTGTTTGAATTGCTGTGGCGCTTGCGGCAGCGCATAAAACTTGCCCGGGTGCTGACGTGACGGCACAAGAAAATCCCGCGCTCCTTCTGGGGACGACGCCGTTATGATCGGCGTCTGATACTCCCGGAACTCCGCATCCCACATGCGCTTGCGCATGCTGGCCACAACGTCCGAGCGCAGTTTCATATTGTTTTGCAGCTTTTCGCGGCGCAGGTCGAGGTAACGATAACGCAACCGGGTTTCTTCAGGGTATTCCTGATCTCCAAACACCATCAGCGGCAGCTCATCAGCGGCCCCCAATACCTCTATATCGCGGATAAAAACCTCAATCTCGCCGGTTGGCAATTTGGAGTTCACCAACGATTGGTCGCGCGCCATGACATTGCCATCAATGCGGATGCACCATTCGCTGCGCACTTTTTCGATCTCGGCAAAAACCGGGCTGTCGGGGTCCGCCATGACCTGCGTGATCCCATAATGATCGCGCAAATCGATGAACAACAATCCGCCATGATCGCGAACCCGGTGGACCCAGCCGGACAGACGAACGTTTTCGCCAACATTGACCGAGGTCAACGCGGCGCAGGTATGGCTGCGATAGGCATGCATAAGATCGGTTCCTTCAGGGTCAAAAGCGTCGCGCCGATACACCTCGCCTGAGCCGGGAAGTCAAGCGTGGCACACCTTTGCTGACACTGTGATTGGCAGGAAGCACGGCACGTTGTATAATCGAATGCCATAGATTCTGGTTTTTGGTGGCGATTACCCCGGGGCGGGGGAGCTAGTTGAAGGGGGTAACATGTGGGAGCGTGTTTTTGATGGTATGATGCGGCGGCTGATTCAAAAAGGCCTGCTTCAGATCACCTACCCTGATGGCGTTACACGCCACTATGGAGATTCTGTAGGGCTGAACGCCGCCCTGACGATCCACGACAGACATACAATTCGGTCCCTTTGCCTGACCCCCGAACTGGCACTGGGCGAGGCCTATATGGACGCGCGCCTGACAGTTGAGGACGACGCGATTGAAGACTTGATCCGCCTTATTCTGCGAAACCGCAGACCGGGGGCTTTTCCGGCATGGGTGCGAGCGCTGGATCGCTCTCGTTTTCATCTGCGCAGTCTGATCCAGCGTAACACCGCCTCGACTGCCAAGGCAAACGTGGCGCATCACTATAACATCTCCGATGATTTTTACCGGCTGTTTCTGGATGACGACATGCAGTATTCCTGCGCCTATTTCGCGCGCGACGACATGACGCTGGAGCAGGCGCAAGTCGCCAAAAAGGAGCAAATCGCCCGAAAACTGCTGCTGGAACCAGATTTGCATGTGCTTGATATCGGTTGCGGCTGGGGGGGAATGGCACTGACCCTAGCGCGCGACTACGGCGTTCGGGTCACGGGTGTCACCCTGTCGGAAAACCAGCTTTCCAGCGCACAAAAACGGGTCGATGACGCGGACCTGTCCGACCGCATCACTTTTCACTTGATGGATTACCGCGATCTTGACGGGCCGTTTGATCGTATCGTGAGTGTCGGCATGCTGGAACATGTGGGCGCCCCTCACTACGGCGATTATTTTGACAAAGTCAGCGAGTTACTTGCACCCGACGGGGTTGCGCTGATCCACACTATCGCCCGCTGCGCGCCGCCAATGGCCCATTCCCCCTGGATTCACAAATACATCTTTCCCGGCGGCTATGTCCCGTCTCTGTCCGAATTGGCCCCTGCCGTGGAACAATCTGGCCTGTGGACCTGCGATATGGAAGTCTGGCGATTGCATTACGCCAAGACCCTGCGCCACTGGCGCGCACGGTTCGAGGCCCAACTCGACTCAGCGCGCGCGATGTATGATGATCGTTTCATCCGTATGTGGCGTTATTACCTAACGGTCTGCATCCTCGGATTTGAAGAACAGCAACAGGCGGTATTCCACCTGCAACTAACGCACAAACGAGACGCCGTGCCGCTTACCCGGGACTATATGCACCGGCCGACGCAACGTTCACAAAAGCAGGCTGCGGAATAGAGGCGTCACCCGTAGCGGTTAAGCGATTCCGGCTAATCGTTTGGCCTGCCTTGTACAGCACGCGGCCTGCGACCATAGCTTACAATGCGCCAATACCGGTACCACGCCCAAGGTGTGGGGCGGCAAAAGGGCCCAAAGTTGATTGACAAGAGCCAGTATCCCCGCATTCCCCCCTTGCACCCAGCCCCCTCATGCCTATAACCCACGACGATTTGGACGCTCCAGGGGTGCGCCCGCGGGACAGACAATATCGCACATAGAGGGGCCGCTGCCATGCCGAAGAGAACCGACATCAAGTCGATCATGATCATCGGAGCAGGGCCCATCGTTATTGGACAAGCCTGCGAGTTTGATTATTCCGGAGCTCAGGCCTGCAAGGCGCTACGTGAAGAAGGTTACCGGGTCATTCTGGTCAATTCTAATCCGGCCACGATCATGACTGACCCAGGACTGGCGGATGCCACCTATATCGAGCCGATAACCCCGGAGATTGTGGCCAAGATCATCGAAAAGGAACGCCCCGACGCGTTATTGCCCACCATGGGTGGGCAAACTGGGCTGAACACGTCGTTGGCTTTGGAAGAGATGGGTGTGCTAGCCAAATATGATGTCGAGATGATTGGCGCCAAGCGGGAAGCCATCGAGATGGCTGAAGACCGCAAACTGTTCCGCGAAGCAATGGATCGGCTTGGCATCGAAAACCCAAAAGCCTGTATTGTCACGGCACCAAAGGACGTGAATGGCAAGAAAGACCTTGTTGGCGGCGTCCGCATCGCGCTGGAAGCGCTGGACGAGATCGGCCTGCCCGCTATTATCCGTCCCGCCTTTACCATGGGTGGATCGGGCGGCGGTGTGGCCTATAATCGCGATGACTACGAGTTTTTCTGCCGTTCCGGTATGGATGCTTCCCCGGTCGGTCAGATCCTTGTCGATGAATCCCTCTTGGGTTGGAAAGAATTCGAAATGGAGGTTGTGCGCGACACCGCTGACAACGCCATCATTGTCTGTTCCATTGAGAACGTCGATCCGATGGGCGTACACACCGGCGATAGCATTACCGTCGCCCCTGCCCTGACGCTCACCGACAAGGAATACCAGATCATGCGCAACGGCTCGATCGCGGTGCTGCGTGAAATCGGAGTCGAGACCGGCGGGTCAAACGTGCAATGGGCGATCAACCCGGATGATGGGCGCATGGTTGTGATCGAAATGAACCCGCGCGTGTCACGCTCCTCTGCTCTGGCCTCCAAGGCGACCGGCTTTCCAATTGCCAAAATCGCCGCGAAACTGGCCGTCGGCTACACGCTGGACGAGTTGGACAATGACATCACCAAGGTCACGCCAGCCTCCTTTGAGCCGACGATCGATTATGTGGTTACCAAAATCCCGCGCTTCGCCTTCGAGAAGTTTCCCGGTTCAGAACCGCATCTGACCACCGCAATGAAATCGGTAGGCGAGGTGATGGCGATTGGCCGCACCATCCACGAATCCCTGCAAAAGGCGCTGGCTTCGCTTGAAACCGGCCTCACCGGTTTCGATGAGATCGCAATTCCCGGCGCCCCCGACAATGCCGCCATAGTCAAAGCGCTCAGCCTGCAAACCCCGGACCGCATCCGGGTTATTGCCCAAGCGATGCGGCTTGGATTTTCAGACGACGACATTCACGGCGTCACTATGTTCGACCCGTGGTTTCTTGCCCGCATTCGGGAAATCATCGAGTCTGAAGAAGATGTCCGCGAAAACGGTCTACCGAGTACCGAAGACGGGCTACGCCATCTGAAAATGATGGGCTTTACCGACGCCCGCCTCGCCAATTTGACGGGACAATCCGAAACGAATGTGCGCCGTGCCCGCCAGAGCCTTGGCGTCGTCGCCTGTTTCAAACGCATCGACACTTGCGCTGCAGAGTTCGAGGCGCAAACCCCATATATGTACTCTACCTATGAAGCCCCGGTTTTTGGCGAAGTCGAATGCGAAGCGCGCCCCTCGGACCGTAAAAAGGTCGTTATCTTGGGTGGCGGACCAAACCGCATCGGCCAAGGGATCGAGTTCGATTATTGCTGTGTGCACGCCTGCTACGCTCTCACGGACGCGGGTTATGAAACCATCATGATCAACTGCAATCCGGAAACAGTCTCGACCGATTATGATACCTCTGATCGTCTCTATTTTGAGCCGCTCACTTTTGAGCACGTCATGGAAATCCTGCGGGTTGAGCAAGAGAACGGTATCCTTCATGGGGTCATCGTACAATTTGGCGGTCAGACACCCCTGAAACTCGCCGACGCCTTGCAGGACGAAGGCATTCCGATCCTTGGCACCACACCAGACGCCATTGACTTGGCCGAAGACCGCGAGCGTTTCCAGCAACTGGTGCAGGGACTTGGCCTGAAGCAACCCCACAACGGCATCGCTTCGACGGACGAACAAGCATTTGAAATCGCAAAAGACATTGGATTTCCACTGGTCATTCGCCCGTCTTACGTCCTCGGCGGTCGCGCGATGGAAATCGTGCGCGATCAAGCCCAACTGGAACGCTATATTTCCGAAGCCGTTGTGGTTTCCGGCGACAGCCCTGTTCTGCTTGACAGCTATCTCTCCGGCGCGGTGGAATGTGATGTTGATGCAATTTGTGACGGCACCGACGTGCACGTTGCAGGTATCATGCAGCATATCGAAGAGGCCGGCGTGCATTCTGGTGACTCTGCCTGCTCGCTCCCGCCTTACTCGCTCGCTCCCGACATCATCGCCGAATTGCACAAACAGACCCATGCGCTGGCGCACGCCCTTAACGTCGTCGGCCTGATGAACATCCAATTTGCGGTCAAAGACGGCGAGGTTTATCTGATCGAGGTGAACCCCCGCGCCTCGCGCACGGTGCCATTTGTGGCCAAAGCGACTGACAGCGCGATTGCCGCTATCGCCGCGCGCGTCATGGCCGGGGAAAAGCTCTCGGACTTCCCGCGCCGGGCGCCCTACAAAGTCGATGCGGGTTATCACGAAACGCTGCCTCTTGGTGATCCGCTCACGCTGGCTGATCCAAACATGCCGTGGTTCTCAGTTAAAGAAGCGGTTCTGCCGTTCGCCCGTTTTCCCGGCGTTGACACCATCCTAGGCCCCGAAATGCGCTCAACCGGGGAAGTCATGGGTTGGGACCGCGACTTCCCGCGCGCCTTCCTTAAGGCACAGATGGGTGCGGGTATGGTTCTGCCATCCTCGGGCTGTGCGTTCCTGTCGATCAAAGACGCCGATAAAACACCCGAGATGTTGGAGGCCGCGCAAATCCTGACCGGCCTTGGCTTTACGCTTGTCGCCACCCGCGGCACACAAAACTGGCTCGAAGGTCAGGGCGTGCCCTGTGCTGTCGTCAACAAAGTCTACGAAGGCCGCCCCGACGTTGTCGACATGATGAAAGATGGCGGCGTACAACTGGTGATGAATTCAACAGAGGGTGCACAGGCGGTCGAGGATAGCAAATCCATCCGCTCGGTCGCGCTCTACGACAGAATCCCGTATTTCACGACCGCCGCCGGGTCACATGCAGCCGCTCTGGCGATCCGGGCGCAGGCCGACGGGGATGTTGGGGTGAAGTCACTGCAGGGGTAAGCGATCACTGTCTTAGACGTACGTAGGCTCTGAAGACCGGGTCCAAAATTCATAGGTTCCGCGTAAATCAGTTTTCTTTACCAATGCTGGTCCGAATTTCTTGTCAATAAGGCGCGGTACCAGTTGATCCATGTGGTCAATACTCAAATCTTGCGCGGTGGCACGGATTTTTTTTAGGCTAATGCCTCCGTCTACATTATCAAGTTCTACCTGTTCCTCGGCTAACAGGGTAAGGAGTAACGCTCT
>RCND010000774.1_pt1 | contig 18332 bp, 15 predicted proteins | sample 2041351 | NCBI WGS metagenome assembly RCND01 (sample SAMN09708230, study PRJNA481090) | Marine sediment metagenome, whole genome shotgun sequencing project. | biome: marine sediment; feature: ocean; material: sediment; isolation source: Sewage treatment plant 12B marine sediment (STP12B) ... | reverse complement strand
AAAAAACTATCTGATTATGGAAAACTTCTTAAAGATAAAGATACATGGTGGTTCAACCTTTTCTATGCGGTGAGCTTTGGTGGTTTTGTCGGCTTTGCAGGGTACATGAAAGTCTACCTTATGAATACATACCAAGCAGATATGTCAGTCTTTGGTACTGAGGTGTTTAATGAGGAAAATGTTAAGGTTATTGCCGGTTATTTTGGGGCATTGACTATCTTTGCAGGTGCAGTTCTTCGTCCTGTAGGTGGAGCCATAGCCGATAAAATGGGTGGTATTAAATCACTCTATATTTTCTTTGGTCTGGTTGCAACACTGGCTGTAGTGAATGCTACAATAACATTGCCATTTTGGTTAGCGATCGTAGTTCTTTTCTTCATTATGGCAAACCTTGGTATGGCTAATGGTGCTGTTTTCCAACTGGTACCACAAAGATTTGGTAAAGACATCGGTATCATGACAGGTATCATTGGTGCAGCCGGTGGTCTTGGTGGTACAGCACTGATCAAAACACTGGGTTGGTCAAAAGGTGCCTTTGATGGGTACACTACAGGATTTATGATATTTGCAGCGGTAGTTTTGATTGCGATTGCCGGGATTTCATTGGTGAAGACTAGATGGAGAACAACGTGGGGTGTAAATTCAGGTGGTATGATATAAGGAGTGACTAGCGTCAATACGTGAACATATTGACGCTAGAGTTTAGTACTATTTCTCAATGCCTAGCATTTGACTAAAGAGTTTGTCTTCTATGAGTCCTACTTTTGCAGAGGTCATTAAGTTGTTTGTTTTATAGTATTCTACCAGTTCTTCCGCATCTTGACCTGTCATCATTGCTTGCATGGAGAGTGCTGAAAGTACCTCTTCATCAGTTACTTCAATACCTTCTTTTTTCGCCAAAGCATCAACAATCAATGCCGCTTTTATAGAATCTCTGGCTTCTTCTCTCACTGTATCTCTCAGTGCATTAAACTTTGTTTTATCTTTTTTGTAGAGGTCATGGTCTTCTTTACTCATGCGCTGTGCTTTTTCATTGATCTTGGCATCTATCTCTTGTTCTACCACGTTGTTTGGCAAGGTAAAGTCAAACTTTGAGAGCAGGCCTTTGATGATCTGTGGCTTTAACGCTTCATTGTATAGATTTGAGAATGCCTGAGATGTGATCTTCTCAGTCATTTTTAGTTTTAACAGATCAAGGGTTGCTTTTTCATTGTCAAAAATTCTTTGAGCCAGTGCATCGTTAAGTTCCATGGGGATCTGTTCTCGTATCTCAAGAAGTTTTACTTTAAATTCAGTCTCTTGTCCTGCTAACTCTTTTGTCTGAAACTCTTTAGGAAAGGTTATTTTGATGGTCTTTTCCTCATCAGCCTTCATACCAATCACTGCTTCTTCAAAACCAGGGATAAACGAGTTAGAACCGATTTTGAGTTTATACTCTGTTTCAGTAGCACTACTTAGGGCTCTACCATTTAAAAATCCTTCAAAATCAAGGTTAACGAGATCATCATTTTTAACAGCTCTTTGGGTTGTTATTTTTGTATACGGTGCTTTTTTTATAGCCATTTCTTTAAGTTTATCATCAATGTCTTTAGGGTCTATGGTAGGTGCAGTATAGCTTGGCACGATGTCCATGTACGCTACATTTGTATCTATCTTTGGGTGAGTAGAAATCTCTATTTCCAGATAGATACCATTTTCTTGCTTTTCATAGGTTTTAAAATTAGGCTGTCCTAAGATAGCATCTAGAGTCACATTCGCTTCGCTCATTCCAGCATCTATGAAGCCTTGTAGTATCTGACCTTCTGCTTCTTGCTGAAATGACGCATCATCCATTTGATTTAATTTATCTTCAAGAGCTTGAGCATCTAGCGTTTCATCTTTTTTTAACTTTTCTTCTGCCTGCTCTCTGAGTTCAGAAACTTTCTTTTCAATGACAGTATTGTCAACTGTGCCACTCATGAGGATGTTTATGTCATCTATTTTCTCTACAGTGATCTTCATTATTGTTTATCCAAACCGAGCATTTTACCAAAAAGTTTGTCTTCTGTCAGTCCCATTTTTGCTGAGGTCATCAAGTTGTTCTCTTTATAGTACTCTACCAGCTCCTGTGCATCCTGTCCTGACATCATGGCTTGGTAGTAGAGTGCTGCGAGAATCTCTTGCTCACCCACTTCCAGACCTTCCTTTTTAGCCAAAGCATCGACGATAAGAGCCGTTTTAATGGAGTTACCTGCTTCCTCTTTTAGACTATTTCTTAGGGCATGAAATTTATCTGTATCTTCTAAAACAGCAGTACGTACTTCTTTTTCCATTTGCTGTATTTTTTCAGTGACTTTGGCATCTATCTCTTGTTCAACAATGTTACTAGGCAGTGTAAAGTCAAATTTTGTAAGAAGACCTTTTATGAGTAGGGGTTTGAGTTCATCATTATAAAACTGTGAGAGTGCCTGTGAGGTGATCTGGTCTGAGAGTTTCTCTTGAAGTGACGCTAGGGTCGCTTTTTGATCATTGAGTACGTGTTGTGCAAAAGCATCATCTGTCTCTCTGGCTTTTTGTTCTTGAACTTCATGCAGTTTTACTTTAAACTCAGCCTCTTTCCCTGCTAGATCAGCTGATGAGTAGTCTGTAGGGAAAGTAACAGTGATCGTTTTTTCTTCACCATACGCCATACCGATAACCTGTTCTTCAAATCCGGGGATGAATGCATTAGAACCAATTTTCAAGTTAAATTTTTCAGCAGATCCACCTTCAAAGGCAACACCGTCAATAAAACCTTCAAAGTCAATGACCGCTACATCAGCATTTTCTACTGCTCTTGCTTTTTTTATGGATTCAAATGTACCATGTTGCACAGCCATTTCTGCAAGTTTAGCCTCGACTTCTTCAGCCGGAGCTTCGGGTGTGCTATAGGTAGGTATGATATCGGCATAATCTACGTTTGTATCTATCTGGGGGTTGGTCGAGATAGCTATCTCAAGAAAGAGACCATTGTCCCTTTTTTCATATCTTTTAAATCCTGGTTGTCCTAAGATCTCTTCTACATCTATATTGACTTCTTTTAGTCCAGCTTCTATAAATTCTGTCAGTACGTCACTTTCAGCATTTTGCTGGAGAGTTTCATCACTTATTTCTTCAGCTGTGTCTTTTGCTGCTGACTCTTTTGTAGCGTGCGCTTTAAGTGTCGCAAACTTCTCTTCTATCATTTTGTTATCGATCGTACCAGAAATGATGAGGTTGATATCATCTAATTTTTCTACTGTGACTTTCACGGTGATCCTTTAGTCTTTAATAACGCGATTTTAACTAAATAGTCTAAAATTAACTTTTTTGAGTTTTAGAGTGAAATGATGGAGGCGATGATCGTGGTGTTAGTGCGTGACTTTAAACATTAATGCAGACCAAGTTTTTCTGCAATTTCCTCAAGTGAGTAGAGTTCTTTTTCTTCAGATTTAAGCGCATCAATTTTTTTATCAGAAATCATTTTATCTAATGTGTCAAAGTATGTACTAAGAGCGTTTTCTATGATGTAAGTCCGTGAACATTCTAGCTCATGCGCATAAGAATCTAAATCTGTTAATAAAGTTTCATTCATGCTAATATTAATTTCTTTTTTCATAATGTCCCTTTTTGTATCTACATTATACTACAAGGTTACAAAAGTTCAAGTGGAGTCCTTCTCGTTCCCCTCAGGGACGATGGTAACGAGAATGAACAATGTATATATTTTAATCATGGACTCATATATCTAAAGAGATATGAAATGCTATAATGAGCCCAATAAAATCCTAAGGCAAACCCCATGTCAAAACAAAACATACTAACTTCTGGTCTAACACTCGCCAAAGGTACACAGCTCAAAGGTGATGACTTTTTTGAAGTAAAGGTGATGAATAACATTACTGTAGCCGTAGTGTGTGATGGGGTTGGTTCTGCGTTGCAGGGTGCTGAAGCTGCGAAACGTACTTCAAATTTTTTAGTGCATTCTCTTAAAAACAGACCAAAGTCCTGGTCTATGGAGAAGTCTATACGGCACTTTATTGAAAATATTAACAGGGTACTCTACCGGGAGTCTATGGAAGATTATGAACGTGAAGAGTTGGTAACGACACTTGCTATGGTCGTGATCGAAGGTGATAGACTTTATGGGGTCAATGTAGGGGACAGTCGTATTTATTTGCATAGGAACGGGCAATTTGCACAACTCTCAGATGACCATGCTATGGATGAAGAAGGGATGGAAAATGTTTTGACTTCTGCTATGGGTTTGGAAGAGAGTGTTGCTCCTTACTTTTTTGAAAATAACCTTCAGGCGGGAGATCAGATACTTTTATGTTCTGACGGTCTTTATAATGAACTGTCCCAGGATGAAATGGCTGATGGTATGAAGATAGGTGCTTCATTTTTAGTGAAAAAAGCGTCTAAACTTCATGATGACAATCTTCCTGATGATACAACCGCTGTTGTTTTGGAGATCAAAGAACTTGACCCCAGACTCAAGTTCAAACAATCTGATCTTCTGGTACAAGAGCATTATAAAGCAGGGGAAGAGATAGACGGTTATACACTCATAAGATCACTCATACAAAATAACCGTACATGGCTTTGTGAAAAAAAAGGATTACAGTATGTGATAAAATTTGTACCTTTTGAAGCGGTAGATGATGAAGTTCAACTTGATCTTTTTGTCAAAGAAGTATGGATGGCAAAACGGCTGAAAGCAGGTTTTTTTCCTAAGGCGGTAGTGCCTAAAAATCGTACACATCGCTATTATATTATGGCTTTTGTAGAAGGTGATACGCTTAAAGATTTTACGGTAAAAAAATCACTTTCTTTAGATCTGAGTATAGAGTTGGGTATTTTTCTGCTAAAAATGGCACAATTTCTCATTAAACATGACTTGGTGCATGGAGATATTAAATCCGAAAATATTATGATAACAAGGCGTAAAGGAAAACTGGTGTTTAAAATGATCGACTTTGGAAGTATTACTGAAGCCTATTCCAATGTGACACGTGCAGGTACACCCTCTTATCTGGCACCAGAGCGTTTTAGGCAATCACCGGTCAATGAACAAACAGAAGTATATGCCATAGGGGTAACACTTTATGAAGTACTGACGGGTAAGTTTCCCTTCGGTGAAATTGAACCATTTCAAACACCTTCCTTTGACAAAAATATTAAAGCACCCAGTAAAGAGAATCCTAAAATACCTGCATGGTTGGAGTCGGTTGTGTTAAGAGCTTTGGAGACAGATACAGATAAACGCTACCACAACTACTCAGAAATGCAGTATGAATTGACAAATCCTGAGAAAGTAAAACCTTACTTTGACAAGAGTAAATCATTTATAGAACGTAATGAATTTATGGTTTATAAAGTAGGGTTTATCTCTATGTTCATTCTCAATGTTTGGCAGTTTCTATTTAGATAGTTATCGTGCCTTTTTGACATTTTTACGATGCTTTTTAAAGGTATCGGCAAAGTCATGTACACCTTGTGCATTTTTCATAAAGTAAAGATAGTTTGTTTTAGCTGGTTTGATCGCTGCTTTGATCGCATCTAGACTCACTGCACCGATGGGTGAGTGAGGCAAGCCTTTATATTTGTAGGTGTTAAATCTGCTCGTGTCATTTTTAATGCGCTCTGGTGTGATCTTTATATGTGAGTATTTCCCATAGTTCAATGTGCCATCCATTTGTAATCGCATGCCTTTTTTCAAACGGTTATAGATCACAGATGAGACGACGGGCATCTCTTTGGTATTGGCAGCTTCTTTTTGTATGATGGAAGCGATGATGAGTGTGTTTAACCATTTCTTTTTGTTGTACGTACCATAGATCTTTTCAGAGATCTCTTCATATTTTTTTTCAGAGCTAGAAAGTAGAAAATGCATCAAATGTTTTTCATTCATACCATATGGGACATAGTAGGTATCTGCATAGATACCTGCTTCAGGATAGTGTGATAATGACTTGTAATATGCATTTAATTTGTTTTGATCGAGTTTCATATCTGCTGCTACAGTGGAGAGGAAAATCTCAGTTGTTTCACCGGGGATGAGGGTGATCTCTTCCATTTTTGCTTTTGCCGTGGTCAGTTTATAGAGAAAATCAATACGATTTAAGTCTGTTTCACCTATGTCTACCCAACCACTTTGGGGTTGACCCATAAAGACCAATATATATTTGTCTATAGCGCTGAGTGCATAGCCTTTTTGTATCAGCTGTGATATAATGTGCGTAATAGAGCCTTGAGGCACTAAAAGTGTCCGTGTTGTTTGAACGGGGATAGTTGTATAAAAGGCAAATGAGATGATCAAAACCAGTGCAATGTTTTCTGCCCATGCCATCCATGTCTTCATACGTAATACACTCATCGCGTTAGTTGTCCTTTTTCTTGCTTTCTTTAGTTGGCTTTTGATAGGTATTAAAGTCAATACACTACAAGTAGGGGGCTATAATATAGGTGGATTATACATCAAACTCGATAAAAAGCTCACCCTTAAAGCTGATTATGTCACGCTTCCCCAAAGTAAAGCCAACCCATCTTTTGAAAATGTGGACCTTGTGTTTGATGAGATCAAATACCTTTTTACCTTTTTTGAGAGTATTGATCTCAAAAATGTGAAGTTTAAAAATAATCAATTCAATATGATTTTTACGGATGACATATTGTATGTGACGAGTAATGATTATGAAATAGCAGGAAATATGCATAGAGTTGGACAGACCTTAGAAGCTGAAGTCTCGATGCTGTACTTGAAAAAAGATGATGTGCATATCAAGGGAAAGCTGATATATGATCTGGATCATGATACCTTGAAGACAAAGGGTGATTTTGAAGCATATAAGATCAAAGGACGATTTTCTGCCAATAAAATAGATCAAACGGTTGATTTTAAGATCGACAGTGATACTTTTACTGATCTGCATCCTATTATTAACACGTTTGAACTTGAAGAGACTGTAAAGTCCTGGATACTCGATAAAGTCACAGCAGAGCGTCACAAGATTATCTCTTTAAGTGGAGAGGCAAGTGTGGATAATGGAGGGTTCTCATTGGATATTGATGCCTTAAAAGGAGTGATCCTTTTTTCAGAAGTAAAAATTGATTTTAAAGAAAATGTCGCACCTGTTTTAGTACCAGGTTTACTGTTGACTTATAGCAATGGCGGACTCTATTTTGATTTGGAAGAACCGACTTATGAAGGGATAAGTTTAAATGGTAGTGAGGTCAGCATACTTAATCTGCTCAATGACGATTCTAACTTAAAACTTAAGATCAGGACAGATACCCGTTTCGATAGTAAGATACAGAATTTATTAAAGGCGTACGACATAGTGTTGCCACTGGATGAAAGAAGTGCTAAAGTCAATGTACTGTTTATGGCAAATATAGAGTTGAAAAACCCTTATAAAGATTTCTTTGCAGGTGTGAACTTTACTCAAGGTGATATATGGCTGGGTCAGCTCAAACTTCCCATTGAAAAAGGAAACCTGCAATATAAAAATGGGACTATATTTTTAAATGATATCCATTTAAAGGATGCGGGGCTTGAAGGTAAACTTAATGGTAAAATAGATCTGCAAAAGAAAAAAGCAGATTTGATCTTTGATGCCAAAACCATTACACTTGGTGATAAAAAAGAGAAGTTCTTTGTGTTGAAAAATAAAACACTGCCTTTTACAGTAAATTATGCAAAAAAAATAAAGGTAGAGATACCTAAACTTTCACTAAAACTCAGTAATGATAAAAATGAAACGACTATTGCCATTAATGATCTGAATAAAATAAAACCCTATTTACCCGAGATCGGTCCACTGGAAGACGGGGGTAATATGGTTATTCGAACAAAAGATTTTGAAACCTATTCGTTTAGGGGTGTATTTAAAAGATCATCCTGCTTTTTGTATGAAAAAGAGAACCAATGTAAAATCAGAGTGCCATTTCAAGGTAGATCAAGCGCTTCAGATGTGGATTTTTTTGCCTTTAATAAACGTTTTTATTATAAAAAATCTAAATCGAGAATTAAACTTAAGAATTTAAATATTGATCTTGAGAAATTTTTGCAAACTGAAAAACAAAAAGTAAAAAAAGGGGATCAAAAAAAACCACAAGGTAAAGCATTTACCATTCTGGGGAAAAACAGTCATTTAAGATATGGTGATTATCGTTTGATCATGGACAGTTATGATGTTGAGGTCAAAGCAAATGGTAACATTAAAGCCATAGGCAGTGCATCTGGGGATATTATAAAATTTACTAAGAAAAAAAATATTATAAATATGCAAGCTTTACGCATTAAAGATAAAATACTGCATCCTATGATCAACTTTAAAGGTTTATATAATGGACGCTACACGCTAAAGACTTCCGGGAATCCTGCAAAAAGTATGAAAGGTGAGATCATTGTTGAAGGTGGGGTTATGCGGGACTTTACAGCCTACAATAACACACTGGCATTCATCAATACTTTACCGGCATTAGCAGCATTACAGAAACCCGGTTTCTCGACGAAAGGCTTTACCATAGAAGAGGGTGTTGCAGAGTATCGACGGATCGGTAAAGATAAGTTTATTTTTGATTCGATCTATATTAGAGGTGCTTCTGCAACGATAGTAGGGAAAGGTGAAGTGGATCTGAAGAAGAATACCATTCACATGAATCTTGCAATCCAGGTTGCCCGTGAATTAGGGAAAGTGGTAGGAAGTGTTCCTTTGTTAGGCTATATTTTGATGGGAAAAGATAAAAGTGTGACAGTAGGGTTGAAGATCACAGGCAGTTTAGACAAGCCAAAGGTTACCACTACAGGGACACAAGAGATGCTGCTCTTACCCCTTGATATACTCAAAAGAACACTTCAATCTCCTGCACATATACTAAATTAAGGGTACCTCTCATAACCCAATACGCTCATAATGGGTTATGAGAGGTACCCTAAATAAAATAGTGTATAATCGTTCTATAAGATAGAGGGTTATTACTATAGTCCTAAAGGCAGGAAAACAATGCATAAAATTTTTTTACTTATCATAGGGTTCAGTATTTTTCTTTTAGCTGAGTACATGAGTGAATCAGACGGTTTGATCCAGCAAAATTTAGAAGATATAAAAAATAAATATCATATTCAAGATGAAACGCCTCCTGAACCTGAAAAAATAGAGAAGGTAATGCCTGAAGTTAAAGAAGCATTGCCCAGTCCTGTGGAATCTCTACGCACTGGTGGATCTGCCAAAGTAACTGAGGTTATTCCCTCAGTAAAACAGGCATTACCCATTCCAAATGAACCCATGGCCTCTGAAAATGAGGATAAGTTGGAAAGTATCAGAAGAGAACTTGGCATTAAGGAACTTACCGGTAGAGAGAAAAAAATAGACGCAATAAGATCTGAGCTAAACATTAATTATCCTGCACCTAAAAAAGAGAGTTATCTCGATAAAAGAGTCAATGATGTGAAAGAATCCTTGAATATGGAGGGTGATATTCAAGGAGAATACTCTTTTAGTAATACGGTGAGTGATCTGAAAAAAACATTGCATATTGATGGAAGTAGCAGTTTTGGTATGCCAAGTTTTGGCTTACCAAGTTTGTTTGGTGAGGAGAAGAAAAAGAAAAAAGACAAGGGTCTTTTTGGGATTGATATACCAGGGATCAGTATACCTGGACTTGGAGGCGTGCAAGATACAGGTAAATCCATCTATAAAGGGATGAAATACTCCGGAGAGTCTGCTGAACTTATGTCCGGTATGATGTATAACTCTTCTAAAATGTATAATACAATGTTCGGTATGTTTGATGACTCACCCTTTAATATTTTTGAAGACGAGGAAGAAGAAGCTTCTATGTTTGATTTTATTGAAGGCGGGAATTCTATTATGAGGATGTTTGATTAGATCGCAGGGTGTTCTACGAGAAATTATTTAGTGATTTCCTGTATAAACCTGTTGGGTAAATCTCCGGACAACACCAATTGAATTCAAACTTTAAAGAAATAGTTGATATCAATGGTGTTGTGAGGACACAACACCCTACAGTTTTATTCATTTCTCAATACAGTTAAAGGATCTGTTTGTGCTGCTTTTTTAGCGGGGTAGAGTGCTGAGAGCAAGATGATGATACTGGTACCCAGTAATATAAAACCAAAGTCACTCATACTTAGGTCTACAGGCAGTTTAGAGGTACCGTAGACGTCTGCAGGCATAGAGATAATGTCAAAGGTAGTGAGTAGCCAAATACCAAGCGTACCAAGCAGGGTACCCGCCACAATACCTGAAGACCCTATGATAATTCCCAGTCTAAAGAAAATGGATCTTATCTCTTTTTTGGTAGCTCCCAGTGTGCGTAACAGAGCTATTTCGCTTCTTCTGCTCATGACGGTCATGAGGAGTGAAGAGATAATGTTCAATGAGGCTACCAGTATGATCAGGAGTAAAACCAGGAAGAGGGCTTTTTTCTCCATCTCCATGGCAGCAAAGAAGTTTCCGTTTTGCTGCCACCAGCCTTCTATGACCGTCATTTCAGGTAAGACTGCTCTAATTTTCTCTATCTCATCCATAGGGTTTTCTGTATAGATATGTAGACCGTCATAGCTTCCATGTTTACGTTTTAGGAGCTTTTCAAAGGCTTCGAGTGACGTATACATAATGGCTTTGTCATAGGCTTTGAGACCAGATTTAAATATACCGTCTATAATGAAGCGTTTTTGCAAAGGCATCGTACCAAAGCCTATGGCTTGTTGCTCTGAGAAATAGAGTGTGACCTTATCTTTTTTAAGTACATTCATTTCAAAAGAGAGACCTTCTCCCATGACTACTCTGAATTTACTTTTTTCATTCCCTCTGGCATTTTTGAAGATCTCATTTATCTCACCCTCTTTATGATAATCTACCCCATAAAGCAGTGACCCCTGTACGGCACCATCATTCTTAGTAATGACCTGTGTCGTGTAGTAAGGACTGAATTGGAGCTGGGGAAACTGTTTGGAGAGTGACGCGATGAGTGTATCATTGACTGAGTCTTCTTCTATGGGAAGGATAGTGAGCGGATAGTTCATGACAAAGAGTTTTTTACTAAACTCTTTTTGTGTACCGTTCATGATACCCATCGCGATCATCAAGACCATGACACCCGCAGCGATACCTAAAAAGGCCAGCATCCCGGAGATAAAAATAAAAGGGTTTTCTTTGTCGTACTTGAGGTAATGTTTGATGATATGCCTAACAAACTTTTTGTTAGGCGAAGTAAGACTTTTATGTTGCATGGTTAAGCCAATAGACCTTTTTTAGGACCACTCTGCCCACAACAGTTTTTGTATTTTTTACCAGATCCACAGGGGCATGGTTCATTTCTTTTAGGTTTTTTAGTGCCTGATATAGGTTTGTTTGTATCTGCAGTTTTCTCATCTGTACTAAGAGTCGCATCAGATATGTCACTTTCAAGCTCTTCTCTTATATGCTCAACTGCAGCTTCTTCCTCTTCTTGCGATTCAAAGTTAAACTGTACAAGCTGAAGTACTTTAACTGCTTCAAATTTAATACGTTGAACAAGGTCCATAAAGAGTTTGTAAGAGTCTTGCTTATACTCTGTAAGCGGATCTTTTTGATTGTATCCTCTTAGCCCAATACCCGTTTTAAGTACATCCATTTCATAAAGATGATCTCTCCACTGTGGATCGAGGACTTGAAGATACAAGATTCGTTCTATCTCTTGTCTTTGATTTTCATCGATCTCTGACATTTTAGCTTCGTAAATGTTTTCCATCATATCTCTGATCATGGTCGTCATCTCTTCTACTTCTTTATCTTTAAAGTGTTCACTTTCTACTTCTATATGAAGTTCTTCTTTGATAAGCGCAGCAAGTTTTTTAACATCAAAATCTTCTGTTGACATACCTTCAAAGATCTCTGCTTCACCTAAAAGGTGTACAATATATTCTTCACGGTTATCTTTGATCTTCCCGGCGATATCAAACTCAGGATCTAGAAGTTGATTTCTAAAGGCGTAGATCGCTTTTCTTTGATGATTGGCTACATCATCGTACTCCAAGATATGTTTTCTTGATTCGTAGTGCTGATTTTCTACTTTTTTCTGTGCTTTTTCTACAGAGCGTGTGACGATCTTAGAGTCGATATATTCACCATCTTCCACACCCAGTTTATTCATGATATTTCTGATCTTGTCACCACCAAAGATACGAAGAAGGTTATCATCAAGACTTAAGAAGAATTGACTTTCCCCCGCATCACCCTGACGTCCTGAACGACCTCTTAGCTGGTTATCAATACGTCTACTCTCATGACGTTCTGTACCCAGTATCATGAGCCCACCTAAGCTTTTCACTTCATCATCAATTTTGATGTCAACCCCACGTCCTGCCATGTTTGTTGCAACAGTAACGGCAGCTTTTTGACCTGCATTCATAATGATCTCAGCTTCTTGCGCATGGTTCTTGGCATTGAGCATATTGTGTGGTATTTTTTCGTTTTTAAGTCTTTGGTCTATCATTTCAGACTTTTCAATGGAAGCCGTACCTATAAGAACAGGCTGACCTTTTGCATGGAGCTCTCTAACCCGTTTTACTACGGCATCAAGTTTTTCACGTTCAGTATTGTAAATAAGGTCATTTTTATCCAAACGTCCAATAGGCACATTGGTTGGGATAGAGATAACATCTAGCGTATATATCTGGGCAAACTCAGTCGCTTCAGTTTGTGCTGTTCCAGTCATACCTGCAAGTTTTGCATAGAGTCTAAAATAGTTTTGGTACGTAATTTCTGCCAGTGTCTGTGACTCTTCCTGTATCTCTACACCTTCTTTTGCTTCAAGTGCCTGGTGTAAGCCTTCAGAGTATCTACGTCCTTCACTCAATCTTCCTGTAAATTCATCAACAATGATGATCTCATTATTTTGTATAACATAATCCACATCTATTTCGAAAATATAGTGTGCTTTGAGTGCCTGATCCAAGTGGTGTGAAAGCGCAGCATTTTCAAGGTTATAAAGATTTTCTACTTCAAAAAGATCTTGTGCTTTTTGCAGTCCGTCTTCAGTCATGACAACGGTACGGTTCTTCTCATCTACTATAAAATCTCCGGTAGTTTGTTCCGGTTCACCGGCTTTAGTGTTTAGTTTCTCTCCACGTTCCATTTGCTGTGCGATGCCATCTGCTCTGGCATAGTGATTATGGTCACGTTGTGTAGGACCAGAGATGATCAATGGTGTTCTTGCTTCATCAATAAGAATGGAGTCCACTTCATCGATGATGGCATAGTTATGCGCACGCTGTGCTTTTTCTTCTGCACGTACTTTCATATTGTCACGAAGGTAGTCAAAGCCATACTCGTTGTTTGTTCCATAGGTGATATCTGCATCATACTGGGCTTTTCTTCCCATATCATCATGAATATCAGCAGTTAAACAACCTACCGTATACCCTAGGAAGTTATAAATAGGACTCATTTCCTCACTGTCTCTGTTTGCCAGGTAGTCATTGACTGTTACAATGTGTAGACCTTTACCTGTCATAGCATTGAGCACAACTGCCAGTGTAGCAACAAGTGTTTTCCCTTCACCTGTTTTCATTTCAGCGATGTTACCATCATTGAGTACCATACCCCCGACCATTTGCACATCATAGTGTCTTAAGCCTACCGTACGTTTACTGACTTCTCTTGTAATGGCAAAAGAGTCAGTGAGCACGTCATCTAATGTTTTTGTACCTGCAAGTACATCCTCTTTCAGAGCAGTAAATGCAGCCTTGAGTGTATCATCATCCATCGCTTCATAGTGTGCTTCAAGCGCATTGATACCTTTTACTTTTTTAAGATAGTTTTTAACGATTTTGTCATTTTGGGTGCCGAAGAATTTGAGTACACTTTTTATCATGGTGGGTTTTGCCTTTGCATAAATTGGAATTATTTTATCCAAAAAATGATTAATAAGGCGTTATTCAAGACATACTTACTTTCCACGCGTGATTCACAATTTTATGACAATATGACAGATATTACCATCCCTCAAGTGCTATTTTGCTATATTATTAGTTATAAAAAGGAAAAAAATGAGACTGTTGTCGTTACTATTATTGCTGTCATCAATGGCTTACTCGGCCATTGCCTTACCAAAAAATTTTCAAGCTGATTTTATACAAAAAATAACCAATACAAAAGGTAAGATCATCGAGTATAGAGGAAAAGTTTCTTTTTCAAATGAGACACTTTTCAAATGGAGCTATACACAACCGACAAAAAAAGAAGTATGTACCAATGGCTCTGAACTGCTTGTTGTAGACCATGATCTGGAGCAGGTTTCATCTTACTATATCGCTAAAGGGATCGACATCGCTAAGGTTTTAGAGAATGCAAAGCTACATAGTGCCAATATCTATGTTGCTAAGTATGAGAGTAAACAATATACGATTCAGCTCAATAAGCAGAAGCTTCACAGTATTGCCTATTTTGATGATCTGGAAAACAAAGTACAGATAGTCTTTAAACATATGAAGTATGGTAAGGGTGATCTCTCTACTAAAAAGATGCAGTGTAATTATCCAAAAGATTACGACATGATAAGGGGATAAGTATGGAAGATCTTTTACTGAAAATACAAAATGATCCCACTTTAATGTTCTTTGCCATCATCGCACTTGTAGTTTTTATGGTCATTGTACTCGTGGTGATCGTTTCATCTATGAGGGTCAAGACCTATAAAGACAGATTTTGGAATACACAGGTGGATAATAAGGAAAAAGCAGAATACATTGCCCAGCTGGAAGAAGAATTACAAGCCTACAAAATTAAAAATGCAAGTGATACACAGGCGTTATTGCAGTTTGATGAAACAAAAGAGATATTGAAATCAACCAATGAAAGTTTTTTAATGTTACAGGGTAACTATAATGAACTGGAAAAAGAGTTAAGTCAGACCAAGGCAAAACTTGAAGGGGCAGAAAGTCTCTATGAAGCATTGTCAAGTGAGCATAAAGAACTTCAGACACACAACAGTAGGATACAAGAAGAGAACAGTAGATTTCGTATCAACAATGCACGTTTATTGATGAAGCTGGAAAATGAAGCACGTCATATTTCTGCGCAAGAAGAGATGATGTATAGTCATAAACAGGAGATCAAAGAAGAGTTTGAAACATTGGCTAAGAAAGTATTTGAAGGCAATTCACAAAAATTTGCAGAATTCTCCAAAACAAGCCTGGACAATATGATCAAACCGCTTCAGACACAAATTATAGAATTTAAAAAACAGGTAGCAGATACCTATAACAGTGAGAGTCAAGACAGGGCAGTGTTAAAAAATGAGATCCAGTCCCTTAAAGAACTCAATGAAAAGATAAGTAAAGATGCTATTAACCTCACTAATGCCCTAAAGGGTGACAGTAAAACACAAGGTGTTTGGGGTGAAATGGTACTTGAAAATGTATTGGAAGCCTCAGGTCTTCGTAAAGGCCATGAGTTTGAACGAGAAGTGAGTCTGCGTACCGATGAGAATGAGATCTTACGGCCTGACGTGGTGGTGCATTTACCCGATAACAGAGATCTTATTATCGATGCAAAAACATCATTGGTTGCCTATGAACGTTTTGTTAATGCAGGAGATGATGCGACTAAAGCATTACACCTTACGACACACCTGAATTCTATAAGAGCACATGTTGAAGGACTGGCAAATAAGAACTATGAACGTTTGAAGGAAGTCAATACTTTAGATTTTATATTTATGTTTATGCCTATAGAAGGTGCTTTAGCCGTAGCACTTGAGCATGACAGCAGTATCTACGACAATGCCTTTAAAAACAAGATACTGCTTGTCGGACCGACTACCTTACTTGTAGCCATGAGAGCAGTAGAAAATGTATGGAAATTTGAACGTCAAAATCAAAATGCTCAGGAGATCGCCAGAAGAGCAGGTGCGATGTATGACAAGTTTGTCGGTTTTTCTGAAGACCTGATGAAGATATCTAAACAGATAGACGGTATACAAGGCAGTTTTTCTGCTGCGCGAAATAAATTAAGTGACGGAAAAGGAAATCTTGTCCGACAGGTAGAGCAGCTGAAAGAATTGGGTGCTCAAACGAGTAAGAAGATACCTAAAGGACTCCGTGGAGATAATGATGCATAATCAAAAAATAATCTACACTAAAAAGATAGCTGAATATCAGGAAAAAGCCTCAAAGGTTTTTAAAAAAAACGGTAGGATAGAACGTAAATTTTATGAAGCTGAATCATTGAAATTACAATACGAACTTGTAAAACTTCAAAAGTGGGTGATAGATAACAATAAACGTCTTTTAGTTCTTTTTGAAGGGATGGATACTGCAGGAAAAAGTTCCACGATCAAAGAGTTCAATAATTACTTGAACCCAAGAGAAGCACGCTCTGTAGCTCTGCCTAAACCTAATTCTAAAGAATTGGGACAGTGGTATTTTCAGCGTCATATAAAGCAAGTCCCAAATGCAGGAGAGATAGTCTTTTTTGACAGATCATGGTACAACAGAGCAGGGATAGAGCAAATATTTGGTTTTTGTACCCAAGAACAGCATGACCATTTTTACAGACAAGTGAATGGTGTAGAAGAGATGCTGATAGATGATGGTCTACTCGTGTTCAAGTTTTATCTCAATATCTCATTTACAACACAGGCAGGTCGTCTTAAAGATAGAGAAGATGATCCTCTGAAGGGCTGGAAACTCTCTGATCTTGACTACAAGTCACATAATGCCTATGAAAAGTATGCGACCCTTCGTGATAAAATGTTTAAAATCTCAGGTACGCTACATGCACCTTGGTGCGAACTCAATGCAAACGATAAAAAAAGAGCCCGTATCAATGCTGTAAGATATATGCTTTCAAATATTGACTATGCGGGTAAAGATGAAAGTGTCATTTCAGGCGTAGATAAAAAAATAGTCACATTACACAACAAAGGAAAATACTATGGCAAATGTAACCATATGGCATAACCCAAGATGCAGTAAATCAAGAAATGCAGTAGCATTGTTGGAAGAAAAAGGAGTTGATGCAGATATCGTTAAATATCTTGATACCCCACCAAGTAAAGAAGAACTGGTTGAAATGCTTAAGATGTTAGGAGTCTCTGCTCGTGAGCTTATGCGTACAAAAGAAGCTATCTATAAAGAGCTTAACCTGAAAGAAGAAACAGATGAAGAAAAACTCATAGAAGCTATGGTATCCAATCCTAAACTCATCGAAAGACCTATTGTGATAAAAGAGGGTAAAGCTGCTATTGGACGTCCTATAGAAAACATTGTGGAATTATTAAAATAATTTCCTCTTAAATAATCAATTACGGGGTTGGTTTTAGTGGAGGTGTTTTTTGTGAATGTGTGCTGTAGGTCGGGGTGTCCTCTCCCCGACAATTGTTTAAACGTTTGAGATATTAGTTTTGTTTTTAATCATTTAAATGGTATTAATTATGAATGTTTTTGTTTGATGCATGTTTGTGTCGGGGAGAGGACACCCCCGACCTACGAGGCACTAAATGGAATATGAATTCTATGCATCGTGATGATGAACACCAGGGTGGTGATCCTATTGAGAATATCATGGCGTTGACTCAGTAGCAGTTTATGGGATGATGGTGTATCTTTTGTAAGGCACCATCTGTTTTACTTGTTAATAGTAGGAGCATATTTTTAACATCTGTGAGATGTTTTAATTGTATGTTGTTTTCTTCTCTGAACTTTTCATTAAAACCACCTAGATGCGTAATACACCCACATAAAGGCTTGCTGATCAGTTCGTGCAATACTTCTATAAATCCGTCTATTCTTTTTAATTCTTTTTGAAGCTCAAATCTGGTCATAGTGTATCCTTTAATTTTTTATTCTTACACAGTATAGAACTATCTGAGCATGAAGATAAGGGCATATTTGAAAAATTTATTTATAAAATATGACCATTTTTACATGCCATTACTGACAGTACCTTCCACTTTTCTAGAGAGAGTTGATAATGCTTATGGGGAAGTAAAGCATAATAATCTCTAAACACAAATATCGTAATAAGCATGATACGATATTTGTGTGAATTCAGTATGAATATATAATGCACATAAATTCAAGCTATTTTTTAGATATGACTAGTGATATCGGTTAACGCTTACACTTTCAGAACATTCTACACCTAACTAAACACAAGCCTTATATCTATTTCAAGAAATCTATGGATTTATTTGGGTAAAATCGCATTAATAATTATAGATACAAGGACAACACTTGCTTAGTACAGTAAATTTAACACAAAGATACGGGAAGAGAGTACTTTTCGATAAAATCAATATGACTTTAGATGTAGGTAAAC
>RCND010000826.1_pt1 | contig 18371 bp, 14 predicted proteins | sample 2041351 | NCBI WGS metagenome assembly RCND01 (sample SAMN09708230, study PRJNA481090) | Marine sediment metagenome, whole genome shotgun sequencing project. | biome: marine sediment; feature: ocean; material: sediment; isolation source: Sewage treatment plant 12B marine sediment (STP12B) ... | reverse complement strand
TATTAACCCGACTTTTATAGTTTGTGATTTCATGCGGCATATTTTATGTCTTGATGCATGAAATATCTTTTTACCCTTTCGGGTTCCCTTTGCAACATCTGCATATGGCCCCTTACATTTTCCTCCAAGGTGCCCCCGTCTTTGGGCGATGGCCTGTCGGAGAGCCCCCTTTTGAGGTCGCAGTTCAAGTATTCCGTCCGGGTTTTTCTCCGGTGAATAGGGAGGCAGGAAAAATAGTTCGATGGCCTCGATGTTTTCCTTTTCCCACGCCTTTATTACCTTGGACTTGTTGGTTAATAGGAACATTATCGGTGGTAGCCACCACCATATGTTTTCCTTCCAAATACTTCTTATGATATACATCTTTGTGCATTTGAATATCGAATTTTTCTGCTAGAGCGATGGTTGCTTCCCGAAACATCGGAGAAACCATTTCCACTAGCGCATTAGGACTCTACTTCAATAGAAATGTCAATTTTTCTTCCGCCACATTTCCACCTCCCACAATCAATATATTTAATTGTGATACTTTTAAAAAAACAGGATACAATTCATTCCGCTCCATTCAATGCTGTCGTTTTATCAGTTTTGTAATTAATAGTTACTCGTGTTCCCTTGCCCAATTCTGAATTTATAAATAGGCGTCCATTGATATAGCTAATTCGTTCTTTCATAAAGAAAAGTCCCATGCCACCTTCGCTGTTGTTTTTTGGTACTTTCCCCAAAATAGAATCATCAAACCCCTTTCCATCGTCATCAATGACTACGCTTAGAATATCATCTTTAAAGTTGATAGTAACCAGAATATAATTGGCTTGGGCATATTTAATGGCATTGTTTACTGCTTCTTGAGTTACCCTGTAGATGTTGGTCTCGGCTAGAGAATCAAAACGAATGTTCTCGTCGATTTTATTCTCGAACAAAATCGTTTTCCCTGTAAGTTTTGTTAGCTCTATCGTCATTTTATGAAGGGCGGGAAAAATACCATGGTCACTCAGTTCTGGCGGAGTCAAATTGAAAGTTGCTGTACGGACTCCTTTTATCAGATCAGCCGTTAGGTCCTTTAGATAGGTGATTTTTTCAATTGTTTTTTCCTTATTCTCTATGTCTATAGATTCAATATTAAACTTCAAAGCCGTCAACATTTGTCCAATTCCGTCATGAATATCTTTGGCGATTCTCTTTCGTTCTTCTTCCTGACCTTCTACAATTTGGCTGGCCTGCACTTTTTTCTGATGCATGCGCTCTTCAAAATTTTGCTGGGTCAATTGCTCAACTTTCAACTGGTTTTGTTTGCGTTCGGTAATGTCGGAACACAGAATCAATATACTCTGTTCCCTGCTTGATTTGTGCATGGGTACAATCGACATATCAAGCCAAAATTCCTCACCGCTAATAGTAGTGATTTTTAGTTCTTCGGTACGGATAACGTTTTTCCTATTCGCCTTTAAAACTTCTTTCAAATATTCTTGCTGCCCTTCATCCGCCGTAAGTACTTCAGATAAGGGCTTTTTCAAGTCCTTTTCCGAACATTTTAATAAATTCAAGAATTTCTTACTGATAAAAACAATACTGCCATCTTTTCGGGCACTAGCGAATAGAGCTGCATTATCAATGACGAAATTCAGCTCTTGTAGTTCTTGTAAAGATTTTTCCTTCTCCGTTAATAAGGTCTCTATTTTTTCTGCGTTGATGTCTGATTCCAATTGGCTTTGCATCAAATTGGAAATGGTCTTTCGAATTTGAATCGATAATGGCTTAAAAATAAAAAGCATTTCAAGTAGTAAAATCAAGAGCGAGAAAGCCAATAACAGGTATTCTTTCTGTTTCAGATTTTGAAGCTTTGCATTGCTACGTTTATCGTACTTGTTTACGATGTTGTCCATCAACTGTAAAAAATTCCGTTCGTTGTCCAAAAGAACTTTTTTCTGTTTTGTGAAATCAGGAGTCGCCGCTTTTTCTTGAGATAAAATTGCTTCTGCAGCACTGACCATGGCTTTATGATTGGCGTCAATGTTTTGAAAAAGAGAAAGAATTTCAGCATCTTCTTCTATCGGAAGTTTCATTTGTAAATTCCCCGATTGCAGACCTTCATGGGAAGCTTTCCAAACTGATAATGTTCGCGCTATTTCTGAAGTGGTCTCCTGTCTATCTTCTGGGTTAGTTACATCTTTTAGGAGCAAAATTTCTTTCACCAACTTTTGACTGAGTGCACGTTGGCGACCGGCAATATTAATAACCCGAGAATCGTTTAACTGCGAATTTAAATGAGTCTGAATTAATAGCTGCGCTATAATAATCGTCAATGCTATTCCAGCTAACGCCAATAGATACCACTTGCGAATCCGTAGAAAGGTCGTGGTGTCAAGTGGTTTTTGATGTTTGCTGTTTGGCATTGATTTATTTGCTTTTGGCTAAGGTAACTTATCGGGTACTAATCGCTTTGGATACCAAATTAAGAACACTTTCTGAAAGTGGTAATTTCAAAGCTGCTTCATGACCTTTGTCAGACATTTTTCGCCACGTTTTTTGAAGAATGTCAATGGTTTTTTCGTCGGGATGTTTGGCTGCAAATTGCTCGAAATAATATGCTAGAAATACCAAGCATATTACATCTTCCAAAGTTTGGGTTTCTTCATTCTTCTTAAGTTGTTTCTTTTCCAAGAGAAATTTGACCTTCTTAATTACTTCTTCTGAATAGCCTATTTCTTCTAGCACCTCCTGAGCTTTTTTTGAATGGAATTTCTTCAAATCCTGTCGCCATCGTAAATAACCCTCTCTGTTCATATCATAAGAATCTCGAGCGATTTCCCAGCGACAAATATGCTGGCAACGTGTGGTCAATTGCAAGGCTTCCGAGGCATCGGGAGCAAAGACTTTTAGCTGTTCGGTCATCCTATGGGCGTATAACAATTCTTTCGGATAGGTTATTCCCTGAAAAACCTCCGTATTCGGGTCTTCTTGATTGGCCGAATCGAAACGTTGAAATGCTTTCTGTAATTTATCCGTAGTTGCCATAGGGGTGACGTTTTGTCAAAGCTATTCAGAAAAGCCTACATAGACAAAGTCATCCACGACTTTAACCGGATAAGTAGCAATAGCTTCTAAATTCCCATTTAGATGTTTTCCTGTTTTTAAGGAGAAGTTGTTTTTGTGCAACGGACAGGCCACTTTGGCTTCCATGTTTTCTTCGCCAATCATTCCCCGAGATAAAACCATTTCCATTTTATGGGGACAAAGATTTTGGCAGGCGTACCAAGTGCCTTCCCTAGTAAAGTTGAAAATTGCTATTTGCTTGTCTTTGAATTTGATACAGGCACCTCCGTTTTTTGGGAATTTAGAAGTGGGTGCTGCTTTGAACCAGAAAGCTACATTTTCTGGTTGTACTGTTTCGTATGTGTTTAGAACTGTAAGCATATTTATCTGTTATAAGGAGGTCTCGACTACGCTCGACCAGACATTTGTTATGTATTTCGTACTTTGTATTTCAAACCCCGTACTTTCCTTACGCCCATTCTTTGGGCATTTTCTGTTCTCTTAGTGATACAAATTCGATGTTGTTATCCGTTTCTTCGGAGTTTACGAAGTGGGTGTAACGCTCTCGTATTTCGGGAGTTTCAACGGCTTCTTTCCATTCACATTTGTACGAATCCACTAGAGCTTGCATTTCGTTGTCCAATTCATCTACAATTCCGAGGGAATCATTGATAACCACATTCTGTAGGTAGGTAATGCCCCCTTCGAGTTTTTCCAACCAAGGAGCGGTGCGCTGCAATGGTAGTGCTGTTTTAATATAGAACATGATAAAGCGGTCTACGTATTTTATTGCAGTTGCTTTGTCTACTTTTTCCGCTAGTAATACAGCATGTTTCGGATTCGCGCCACCATTTCCACCTACATAAACATTCCATCCGCCTTCTACTGCGATAAAGCCAAAATCTTTTCCTCTTGCTTCAGCACATTCACGAATACAGCCAGAGACGCCTCCCTTAAATTTATGTGGGGAACGAATGCCTTTGTATCGGTTTTCAATTTCTACCGCAAAGCTTACACTTTCGTCCATTCCGTATCGGCACCAAGTAGAACCCACGCAGCTTTTTACGGTACGTAACGATTTTCCGTATGCCTGTCCGGTTTCAAAGCCTTCTTTTATTAATTCTTCCCAAATTAAAGGAAGTTCATGTAGTTTTGCCCCGAACATATCTATACGTTGTCCGCCCGTAATTTTGGTATATAAATCATATTTCTGAGCTATTCTGCCCATGGCCATCAATTGCTTTGGAGTGATTTCACCACCGGCAACCCTTGGCACAACGGAGTAGGTGCCGTTGCGCTGAATATTGGCTAAATAACGGTCATTGGTATCTTGTATCGTATTTTGGGCATTTGCTGTTTCATTATAAATACTTGCAAAAATAGCGGCAACAGCAGGCTTACACACTTCACAGCCATGACCTTTGCCGACAGTATCTAGAAGCTCGTCATAATCTTGGATGCCTCTTAATTTTACAATATCAAAAAGCTCTTGACGCGAATATTCAAAGTGTTCGCAAATTTGGACTTTTACGGTTTTTCCTAGCGTCTTTAGACTTTCGGTGATAAGGTCGACGACCATAGGTTTACAACCACCACATCCGGTAGCTGCTTTGGTGGCTTTGACCACAGCCTTTAGATTTTCATTCCCATCCTCCAACACCGAACAACAAATAGCACCTTTGCTAACTGCTTCACAGGAACATACTAATGCAGTATCAGGCAAGTCCATCGCGCTACCGAAGGAGCTGCCACCTTCACCGCGACTTCCTATAATTAGAGCTTCGGGATTCTCCGGTAAGGGCATCTCATTTTGATACAACTGTAATAACATATTGTAATCATCTGCATCGCCTACAAGAATTCCACCTAACAACTTTTTGCCGTCATGGGTGACATTAATACGCTTATATAGACTTTCCGTTTTATTTTCAAATATGATGGAATGCCCCTTATCCGATGGCATAAAAGGAGTGCCGAAGCTAGCTACATCAACACCAATCAATTTTAGTTTGGTGGACATGTCAATCTCCGCAGCCATTACTATATCTTCTTTTCCTAGAATTTGGTCTACGGCAACTTGTGCCATTTCATAGCCTGGAGCTACAAGACCATATATCATTTGATTGTATAGCGCCACTTCACCGATGGCTAAAATATTGGGGTCTGAGGTTTCCATTTTATTGTTTACTACAATACCGCCTCGTGTTCCCATTTCTAGTCCCGAACTTTTCCCTAGCTCGTCGCGTGGGCGAATTCCTGCTGATATTACCAGCATATCCACATCAAGGATATCGTCTTCGCCGAATTCCATTCCGGTAATTTTTCCGTTCCCAAGAATTTGATTGGTCGCTTTACTTAGATGGATGTTGATGCCCATAGACTCTAACTTCACTTGCAACACCTTACTGCTTCGGCTATCCAACTGACGCGGCATCAATTTTGGTGCAAACTCCACAACATGGGGTTCAAGACCCATATCCATTACTGCTTTGGCTGCTTCCAATCCTAATAGACCACCGCCGAGAATAGCAGCTTTCCCTCCTTTGATAGTATCTGCATAGGCCAAGGTTTCTTCCAAATCTCCAATAGTTCTATAGACGAAAACCCCTTTTTTCTCAACGCCTCGAATTGGCGGAACAAAAGGAACGGAGCCTGTAGCCAATACCAATTGGTCATAGGTAAAGGTCCTATCATTTGAAGTGGTGACTGTTTTGGCTGTTTTGTGAATATCAGAAACTCTTTCATTGGTGTATAGCTCAATTCCGTTTTCTTCATACCAACTTCTTGGGGCTAGGCTTAAGCGTTCTGCATCCCCATCTTCAAAGAATTCACTTAAATGCACACGGTCATAAGCGACACGTGGTTCTTCGCCAAAAACTAGCAGTTTGTATTTTCCGTTATCAGCTTGGGCTACAAATTTCTCGCAAAATTTATATCCCACCATTCCATTTCCTACTACTATAATAGTTTGCATAAGTTTTGATTTAAAATACAAAAATACGTATAAATACGTATTTTGTATCTGTTTAAATGAAAATAAATACGTAATCTTGTTGTGGATTTGATAATCAAAGCCCAAAAAAATGTCAGTATGAAGTGCGATAAAAAACCAATAGTAAGTTTAGTTGGGGCAGGACCCGGAAGTGAAGACCTTATAACAATTAGGGGTTTGCGAATTTTGCAGACGGCAGATGTTATACTTTTCGATGCTTTGGTTAGCGATGAGTTGCTTTTGCAAGTTGATGCGGCTATTCCTAAAATATACGTAGGTAAACGATGCAGTCAACATTCCTTTACGCAAGATGATATCAATATATTAATCGTAGAAAATGCATTTAAATATGGACACGTAGTCCGTTTAAAAGGTGGCGACCCTTTTGTCTTCGGAAGAGCGAATGAAGAAATCGAATATGTAGAATCTTTTGGAATTCCCGTTTCCGTTGTCCCAGGTATTTCGAGCGCACTAGCTGTACCATCCAGTCAGGGAATACCATTGACACAACGAGACGTTAGTAGTAGCTTTTGGGTAATGACCGCTACCAAACGTGATGGTTGTTTTTCTGAGGATTTGAAATTCGCTTCCCAGTCCTCTGCCACAATGGTGATATTGATGGGAGTTAGAAAGTTGAACGAAATTGTCCAAGAGGTTATTAAATACAGAGGTTCTATGATGCCTTTGGCCATTATTCAAAATGGTACTATGAAAAATGAATGCTGTACCGTATCTACATTAGGTAAAATACAAGATTATAGTACTACCATCGATGTTTCCAAACCTGGTATCATCGTTATTGGAGATGTGGTTGCTGAACATCCTTCATTTTTTGGGGAAGAAGTACATCGTGTACTACATTCTACATTTTAATTTTATTCCTACGTATACCTTATATAGAAGCAAGCCTAATCTGCCCTTACTCAGATATTTTTCCTATTCGTTACGCAAGTCTATTTTTAAATAATTTTATTTTTCTCAAATTCAGCTTCATTTTTTTTCTAATATTTTAATTTTCAATAGACACTTTTTGCATCTTCATAAAAGTACGTAGTATAATTCATTTAATTTTTTAAATACGTAATAATACGTATTTATATACTTAGTTTTGAGCATCGTTAAACTTTAAAACTTAGTAGCATGGAAACACAATCTAAAAAAGCGACCACCTTAAAACTAACTGATATCAAATCGACGCCCATCCGAACATTTTGGATAACATCTATTGCATTCTTTATTTGCTTCTTTGCCTGGTTCGGCATTGTGCCTTTTATGCCAGATGTAGTTAAAGACCTCGGCCTAACACCAGACCAAAAATGGAATTCTATCATTCTGGCAGTTACAGGCACCGTATTTGCAAGATTGCTAATCGGTAAATTGTGTGACAAATATGGTCCACGTTTGTGTTATACCTACCTATTGATATTTGGTGCCATTCCTGTTATTCTAATTGGCTTTGTACAAACACCCATGCAGTTTTTAATCTGTAGGCTATTTATTGGTTTTATAGGCGCATCCTTTGTTATCACTCAATTTCACACTTCAATTATGTTTGCGCCCAATATTGTAGGGACCGCAAATGCCACCTCGGCAGGTTGGGGAAATTTAGGGGGCGGTGCGAATCGTTTGGGTATGCCCTTGATTGCTGCTGCTGTAGTAAGTTTTGGAGTTGCCGATGAAATCGCATGGCGCTATGCTATGATTATTGCAGGTGTAATCGCCATGTGGATGGGGCTTGTCTATTACTTTTTCACACAGGATACACCCGAGGGTAATTTTGTGCAGTTAAAGAAGGAAGGCAAAATGCCAACGTTCAAAAAAGATGAAGAAACCTTTACAAGTGTGCTAAAAGATTATCGTGTATGGATTCTCTTCATCGTATACGCGGCGTGTTTCGGAATGGAACTTACCGTATATGGTACTATGGATGATTATTTGCAAAATGCATTCGGTCTTACCCGTTCTACGGCAGGTAATTTGGTATTGTCCTTCGCATTAATGAATATTTTTGCACGCACCTTGGGCGGATTTTTCGGTGATAAATTCGGAAAACTGAAAGGTCTAAGAGGTAGGGTTATTTTCCTAACGGTCATTCTGGCTGCGGAAGGACTCATGCTTTCTATTTTTTCCATTACTGCCAGTTTGGCTGTAGGTATGGTTTTTTTAATCGCCTTTAGCATTACGGTGCAAATGGCAGAAGGCGCTACGTTTTCTGTTGTTCCCTTTATCAATAAAAAGGCCATTGGTTCTATTTCGGGCATCGTTGGTGCAGGTGGAAATGTGGGGGCGTTCTTAGCTGCTATGCTATTAAAATCTAAATCCGCAGTTGCGGAAACTGAAGCTTTGGCAGCAAATGCCAACTTGGGGGAGGAAGCGATGAAAGCAGCGCAATCTGCAGCCGCAGCTAGTGCGGTCTCTAGTGGTTATTTTATCATTGGGGGGTTCGTCGTTATCAGCGCATTGACCACTTTGGCCATCAAATTCTCCACAGCTGATGAAAAAGCCATTAAAGCAGAAATGAAAGGAGAACTAGCATTAGTTGTTGGCGATAAATAAGTAGGTCTGTCACATTGAGTCCTTTAGCTGCGCTCAGGATAAACTAAAGTCGAAATCATAGGAACACTTAGCTCCATATCTTCTATTCTGCAATACTCCATGTGAAAAATCCATAAAAATTAAAACATGAAAAAAGAACACCGACTCCTTGCACTAACATTGCTATGTTCTGCACTAACATTCGCACAATTTACACTCGACGGAGAATTCAAACCCCGAACAGAGTACCGCCATGGTTTTGGTAGTATCATTCCCGACGCAGTAGATGCTGGCTATGCCATCTCAACCCGTTTGCGTTTGAATGCCGGATATAAATTTGAATCGTATAAGTTCTATATGAGCATGCAAGATGTGATGGTCTGGGGCGAAAACAGACAGTTAAAGCCCGAAGATAGCAATAACTCTTTTTCTATTTTTGAAGCTTGGGCAGATATCAAATTAGGAGAAGGTTTTTCTACAAAGCTTGGTCGCCAAACCCTAGTTTATGATGACCAACGCATACTTGGTTCTGTTGATTGGGCAATGCAAGCACGTAATCATGATGCCGCTTTATTGAAATACAATAAGGGGGATTTTATGCTAGATGTTGCTCTTGCTTTCAATCAAGATTTTACGGCTACCACAGGCAGCCCAGGCGGATTTCAATCCATAGGCACGGCATACAATACTACCGGATTCTTTTCCTATAAAACTATGCAATACCTCTACTTAAAACAAAAATGGGATGCTTTGTCCGCCAGCGTTTTACTTATGAATAACGGTTTTCAAAATTTCACAGGGGATGCTGATGCATTAGTAGCCGATGGCGTAAGTAATCTGCAGACTTTGGGAACTCATTTAAACTACAAAAAAGGAAGTTTCGGAGCTGCATTTAATGGATACATCCAAAGTGGGGAACGTCAAAATAGTGTTGATGTAAGCGGCGCGTATTTATTAGGACTAGACCTAAGCTATAAAGTTTCGAAGGGAGTTGCTTTAGGACTAGGAGCAGAAATAATCAGCGGAAACGACACAGGTACGACAGATCAAACGGAAGCCTTCTTCCCACTATACGGAACCAACCACAAGTTCAATGGCTTTATGGATTATTTTTACGTAGGCAACCACGCGAATTCTGTGGGACTAACTGATATTCATGCCAGTGCCAAATTTGCCTTGGGTGAAACGTCAAGCTTGTTAGTGAAAGTGTTGAACTTTAGCGGAGAACAAGAATTAGCAAGTGGCGAAAAATCATTGGGAACAGAAGTAGACATCGTCTTCGCAAGAAAATTCAAAGGCTACGGTTTAGCGATTGGCTACTCCCAAATGTTCGCCAGCGATGGCATGTATGAGTTAAAAGGCGTAACAGAAGCGGATGCTGCCAGTAGTCAGAACTGGGCATGGGTACAGTTAACCATGAAACCAAAGTTTTTAAATACCACTCCGAAAGAGTAAGATAAATTTAGCGCTTTGCTTCGATTGACTATCATTACCTGTTTTGGGTTGTGGTAGCTTTTTTTGCAGACTGTAATCCTGAGCGGAGTCGAAGGCCTAGGAATACGCAAGCATTTGGACTGTGCTCAATGTGACATTTTCCATCAACCGACAACGCGCAACCATCAACTAACAACCAACATAAAACCCCTATCTTTGTAAGTATAACTACTCATATTTTGAACCAAACCACCATAGTTTTAGTAGACGACCATTCGTTGGTACGTGACGGCATTCGTGCCCTTTTAGAAAGTGAGAAGGACCTTAAAGTTATCGGTGAGGGTGCTGATGGTACAGAAGCCATTACCCTAGTACAAGAAAAGAATCCTGATGTACTTATTATTGATATTCGCATGCCTAAAATGACGGGTATCGAAGCGGTTGAGAAATTGAGTGCTTTGAACTCCGAGGTGAAATGTATTATTCTCTCCATGCATGATTCGGAAGAATACATTCTACAATCAGTGGCTGCTGGGGCCAAAGGCTATTTGCTAAAAGACACTGGAAAAGCAGAATTCATCAAAGCCATACATACCGTAAAAGAGGGCGGTAAGTACTATAGTGGGGATATCTCGAATGTGCTGGTTAATAATTTGTTGAAACCGAGTGCCAAAACTTCAGAAAGCACAAAAAGTGATAAACGCACTAGCAAACCTTTTGACCTGACGCACAAAGAAATTCAAGTGTTGGAGTTGGTCTTATCAGGACTCACCAACAAACAAATCTCAGAAAAACTACAAAACAGCAAACGCACCGTAGAAACCCACCGCTTTAATCTCATGCGCAAGATGGAAGTCAAAAACTTGATGGACTTATCAAAAAAAGCGCAGGAGTTTAAGCTGGTTTAGTAGGATTTACAATGTTCTGGAGGGTGTTTGTGTCTACCCTAGATATAAACTATCCCCCTACCAGAGTGCTATGGAAGAGAGATAGTTATGTTCAATTATTGCATGTCACTCAATAGGACTAGGAATCAATTTATTTTAGGTCTTCTGATTTGACTTTTTTGCTAGCATTTTGATACTTGATAAAATCCCCACCTTTAAAACTCAAAACTCGTCTATGGACCCTTGGTTCGAATTCTACCTTTTGTTTGATTTCAGCTGGGCTGGATACCAAAAGATAATTCCCTTTAGGCTGTACGATTGTCTTAGCAGTGGTAGATTCCTTTCCTTTTTTATAGTGTACCCTATTATTAATAACGTTAAAAGGAATTTTTTTAACCTCTAGGTATTTATTAAGCTCAAAATAATACGCGCCATCCACAAGCAATCTTAGGTTAAATCCTTTTTTGAATTTTCCTGAACTCTGGATAGCTTCTTGATAAAAAGCGGTTCCAGACAAATCTTTAATGATTAATATATTGCCCTGCTCAACATCAAGCAGCGTTAACATCGTAGTTTTGCCGTCGTTTAGATCCTTCAATGTTGGAATATCCTTTGCATTACTTAATACTGTGGTAAGCAAGAACAGTAGTATGACACTTGTTTTGATTAAATTCTTCATAATATGATTTATTAAATTTTATAGGACAAAGGTATTGGCGGAATTCAATTGAGAAAACATCGATATTATCCAATATATATGCTGTATTGACTATGATATTCCTTTGTTTAGTATTTATGAGGTTAATATAGCACATGTGTAGTAGGTATACGTTTATGTTCAAATGGCTAAAATGGAAATCAAATACTTGATGGACTTATCAAAAAAGCGGAAGAGTTTAATTTGGTTTATACCAACCTCTTAAAGAGCATATTCGCTGAGACAGCCTAAACTTCAGGCGCAGCAATTTCTTTATTCTTTTGTTTATAAAATTGAATAAATCGTACAAATGACGTACAATTTTATCTGTTATATTTCGAGTGTAATTAATATATGTTCATTATTCAATTGTTAGCCACAAGCTGAAGAAACAAAACTATTGAATGGAATAAAGAGATGGTATCCACCGCGTAGACTGCCTGTTTCGGCCCTTAGATAGGGTTTCCCTTAAAATCACCTCTTCTGTTGCACCCGGCGCTATTGAGCTTGACCTGCATAAATTTTATGCACTTCCCCGCTAGCGCTCGTCTGTGAAGAGTACCTTACTTGCTTTGTTTAAGTATCGTATTTTTTTAAGATTAATTTAATTAGCTTTTCCTCATTACACAAATCCCAATTACAACCCCCAACAATTACCAATCCCCTAAAATAAGACCTAACTATTACCATATTTTTACTACGTACTAATACGTAATTTTATAATTTGCAATTTGCTATTTGATGGGTTTCATCAAACTATTTGGCCATGCAGAAAAAGAAAACAGAAAAGACGATTTGTTCCTATTGTGGAGTGGGTTGCGGTATCTTGGTAGATGTTGACGCCAAAGGCACGATATCGGTAGAAGGCGACCCAGATTACCCTTCCAGCAAAGGCATGCTATGCTCTAAGGGTCGCAATCTGAACTATGTAGCCCAAGATACCAGTGACCGTATTCTGCATCCTGAAATGCGCTGGAGCAGAAACCACCCCCTGCAAAAAGTGTCATGGGATACCGCTTTTGAACGTGCTGCAGCTGTTTTTAAAAGTATCATCGCCAAACACGGTCCTGATAGTGTGGGATTCTATGTATCCGGCCAATGTTTAACCGAGGAGTATTATCTCGCCAATAAAATCACCAAAGGTTTTATTGGCACGAATAATATTGATACCAACTCCCGCTTGTGTATGAGTTCGGCTGTGGTGGGTTATAAAAAAACGGTGGGGGAAGATTCTGTTCCTATTTCCTACGAAGATATTGAACTGGCCGATTGTTTTTTGATTGCGGGGGCAAATCCTGCTTGGTGTCATCCTATTTTATATCGACGTTTAGAACAACGCAAAACTGATAATCCCGAAGTAAAAGTAATTGTAGTTGACCCTCGAAAAACACAAACGGCCGCCGCCGCCGATTTGCACTTGCAAATCCTGCCCGGCACGGACGTGATATTGTTCAATGCCATTGCCCGCTGGTTAATTGAAAAACGAAAAACAGATAAAAATTTTATTAAGAAACATACGGTGAATTTCGAGGCCGTTAAAGAAATCGCCTTTTCACTTTCCATACGGCAAGCAGCAGAAAAGTGTGGTATTTCCGCTTCTGAAATCCGTAAAGCGGCACAGTATATTGGGGAGTCCAACAGGTTCCTAAGTATGTGGACGATGGGGCTCAACCAGAGTGTGATAGGGGTTTCCAAAAATGTATCCCTTTTAAATATTTCCCTATTAACGGGTCAAATTGGTAAACCTGGTTCCGGTCCGTTTTCATTAACGGGTCAACCCAATGCGATGGGTGGTCGTGAAGTAGGGGGGATGGCCAACCTATTGGCGGCCCATAAAGATCTGGGTAATCCCATCCATAGAAAAGAAGTAAGTGATTTTTGGGGTGGCAAAGAAATTCAGGGCGAGCCCGGCTACACCGCTACTGAAATGTTCCATGCCCTAGAAAGCGGAAAACTAAAAGCTATTTGGATTATCTGCACCAACCCTTCGGTAAGTATGCCCAATGTGCACAAAGTAGAACGCGCCTTAAAAAATGCCGCTTTTGTAGTGGTGCAAGATATATCGCACAATTCCGAAACTACCAAATTCGCCGATTTGCTTTTACCTGCCGCCGGATGGTTAGAAAAGGAGGGAACGATGACCAACTCCGAACGACGTATTAGTTATTTGCCCAAAGTAATTGACCCACCAGCAGAAGCGCTGCCCGATGTGGAAATCTTGTGGCAATTTGCTCAAGCGATGGGATTTAAAGGCTTTGATTATAAAAATGCGAGTGAAGTTTATGACGAACATTGTTTGTTGACCAAAGGCACCAACATCGATATTTCGGGACTATCCTACGAACGTCTGCAAAACGAAGGCAGTTTTCAATGGCCTGTTCCGCATAAAACGCACAAGGGTACACCGCGTTTGTTTACCGATTTTGAATTCCATACTAATGATAAAAAGGCACACTTTAATACGCCCCAAAGTCTGTATAATTCATCCGAAGAAACCAATATCGATTTTCCGTTAATCTTAAACACGGGCAGAGTTAGAGACCAATGGCACACCCGCACCAAGACGGGAAAGGTAAAACGACTCTTGACTCATATTCCGCAGCCCTACCTTGAAATGAATACAGTAGATGCCTATCTGCGAAATTTGAAAGAGGGAGATATTGCGGTTATCAAAAGCAGAAGGGGGCAAGTGCAAGTGAAGGTGAAAGTCAATTTTGACATTCGTGAGCAAGTGGTTTTCCTACCCATGCATTGGGGTAAAATACTGAATAATGATTTTGGTAGAGCGAACAATATTACCAACGATATTGTGGACCCTATATCCAAAGAACCTGATTTTAAGTACTGTGCCGTTCAGGTAGAAAAGTATGTAAAACCCGAACAAAAGATAATTGTAGTTGGAGCAGGAGCGGCGGCTTATCGTTTTATACAATCGTATCGCGAAAAGAACAGAAAAGATGGACTGCATGTCTTTTCGAAAGAAAAAGACCCTTTTTATAACCGTGTATTGCTTCCTGAATATGTGAGCGAAGAACTTTCTTGGGCCGCTTTAGAAAAACTTAAAAAAGGAGAAATTGAAAAATTGGCGGTGACCTTGCATTCCGGTATCGGAATTACGGATATTGATACGAATGAAAAATCAGTAACGGATTCCAACGGAGAAAAGCACTCCTATGACCTTCTGATTATGGCTACGGGTAGTCGCGCCTTTGTGCCCAGCGATGTACAAATGGGTCAGCCTGGCCGTTTTACGATGCGTGAGCGCGGTGATGCTGATAGCCTAAGACGCTATTTAAAAAAAACCGGACTTCCCGCAGAAAAGCAGCATGTGGTTATTGTCGGTGGCGGATTGCTGGGTTTAGAGCTTGCAGCTGCCTTGAAAAAGATTGATATCAGTATCAGTATCGTACAACGCGCTTCCCGTTTGATGGAACGTCAATTGGATAGGGTGGCGAGTAGATTGCTATCGGAAGATGTTGCAGAGCGAAATATCGATATCTATTTTGATAACGAGGTCAGTACCGTTTTTGAAGAAAAAGAGAATCTCCATACTTTATTGGTTAACCTAAAAACAGGACGAACCCTTCAATGCAATGCTATTGTATATGCCATTGGAACAAGACCAAATATAGAATTGGCAAAGCGTGCGAATTTAAAAACCCGTCGTGGGGTAGTGGTGAATTCGTATCTGCAAACAAGCGACCCTTCCATCTTTGCTTTAGGCGAAATCGCGGAATTCAACAATGCCCTTTTCGGAATTACATCCGCCGCAGAACAACAAGCGGATATTGCCGCGAATTATATGTTGGGTGATTTTAGTAGTATCTATAACGGTTCCGTTTTAATGAACATTTTAAAGTTCGAAAACCTCGACTTATGCAGTATCGGTATGGTGAATGCTCCGACTGACGATAGCAGCTACGAGGAGATTATTTTGATGGATGTAAGTAAACGCTTCTATAAAAAATGTATCGTAAAAAATGATACCTTGAAGGGAGCGATTTTAATGGGGGATAAAAACGAGTTTCCTGAATTCAAACGATTGATAGAAGAGGAAATAGAACTTTCGGAAAAGCGAAATGAGCTACTGCGAGGGGCATCGAATACGGTTCCTTTAAAAGGAAAATTGGTTTGCTCCTGCAGTCAAGTTGGTGAAGGTAATATTACGGTTGCCATGGCAAATGGCTGTTCTGATTTTAATAAACTCTGCGCAGAAACAGGTGCCGGATTGGGTTGCGGTAGTTGCAAACCAGAGGTTAAAGAGCTATTTAACAAACAAATGCTAGTAACAAACTAAACAGCGATTATGAACGATGATTTACATCGCATATTGATAAAAGGAGGCGTTACCTCTCCAGGTGAATTAAAAGATGTCATTTCAATGCTTGAAACTGCGGGCTTAACGGAAATCTATTTTGGTTCGCGGCAAGATTTGTTATTTCCGATAAATGATGCCAATGCAGAACAATTGGCAAGCATATCTAAATTCAATACCCATGTAATAGGGGAGCGCAGTTATCAGAATATTGTTTGTAGCTATGTTTCGGCAGATATTTTTGATATGACCTATTGGCTGAAAGGGTCTACCTATCTCTACATTTTAGAAGGTTTTGACTATGCACCCAAACTGAAGATTAATATCACGGACCCCAAACAAAGATTGGTTCCTGTTTTTAGCGGCGACCTTAACTATATCGCATCAGAAAGTGAGGACTATTGGTATTTGAACGTAAAGCTTCCTTATTGGGAGAAATCAGCGTATTATCCCGTACTTATTTATAGTTGGGATATCAGTACAATCTCCAAAGCTATCGAAGACATTTACGAGGATATTCAAGATGTTGAGGAGCTTTTCTTTGTGCTTAGCAAAAAGTTAGACACTAATAACAAAGCCATAGAAAAAGAGCTGAAAATAGCCTATACCACCTTTCCCTATTACGAAGGCATGAACCGCATGGGACTGGACCAATATTGGGTGGGTTTGTATTGGAGGAATAATCGATACGACCTAGATTTTTTAAAGGAGTTCTGCGGATTTTGCTTGGATAATAGTATTGGTAAAATATGTATCACACCATGGAAATCATTTATTGTTAAGGGAATCAAGAAAGATAGTAGACTTGAACTAGAACGCTTTTTAGGACGAACGGGAATCAATGTACGCCATTCACAACTAGAAATGAATTGGCATGTACCCGTAGATGATACGGATGCCTTAGAACTGAAAAAATTCTTGGTCCGTAGTTTTGACCAGAATGATATTAGCACCTATGGCCTTACCTTCGGCATTAGTAATGATGTGGGTAAACGTTCGCATTTTTCATCTATTATTATTGAAAAAAATAGCGCTCCGACTATCGTAAAAGACTTTGAAGTCAGACCAACTTATAACGTATTATATTTTGAAAATTTTGACCCGAACGCCCAGAAATATATTTCACATGCGCATGACATTGATAAAATTGAGCTTCCCGGGTTATTGATGGAATTGAGCAAAAAGTACTTCGAACAATTAGGAAAGGTCAACCTGAAGGAAGATACTATTAAGAAGGCGGATGAAAAGTCCACACAGATTGTACATCAATGCCAGTCATGTTTTACGGTTTATGATAAATTGTATGGGGACCCTAAAGCAGCTATTTCTGAAGGCACGGTTTTTAAAGATTTACCAGAGACCTATTTTTGTTCCGTCTGCGATTCTCCAAAAAATGCTTTTGAGAGGGTTGAGCTGCAAATCAATAGTCTTTAGTTGAAAAAGTTTTTTTCAGTTCTAATTGTATTAGTTTCTTCCCTAATCTAGTACTGTAAAAGTGTATTAAATTTGTATTTAAATGTACTATTTTGAATCGAGTTTAGAGTTCGATTAACAATTTAAATTAAATACTATAAAAATCTGATAGTTAATACATTGTTATGATATAATTAGTTCTGTCATCCAGACCAATCGGAAAAGTGAGAAGCGCTAGCTTCACTTTTCCATTTGCAGCAAAGGGTTGTTTGGAATTATCCAAATCCTTTTCCGGTTTTGGTAAGCGCTTGGAAATAAAAAAGGGGGAAGCGCCAGCTTCACTTTACTATTTCCAGCATAGGGCTGTTTAGGATTATCTAAATCCTTTTCCCAGTTTTGGTAAGCGCTTGGAAATAAAAAAGTGGGAAGCGCGAGCTTCACTTTACCATTTGCAGCAAAGGGCTGTTTAGGATTATCTAAATCCCATGCCCTGGTTTTGCAAAAATAAAAATAGGCCCCTAAAGTGTATCTCTCCCTCCGAGCAAGTACATATAGTTATTCTTGGTATTTTGTTGTAAAAGCAATGTCCTTTCCTTCGGCCTGTGCTTGACGTGCGATGCGCTGCATATCTTCTGGAAGGTTGTCTATGGGCATTATCATGTCATCGACCATTACAAGATTGTTAAAAGGATTGTTCTGTTGCATGTGGCCAGTGGAGAACTCGGGGCTATAGTACCAAAGGTCGAACATATCTTTAATAGCTCTTGCCTTGTTGGTCACCGTGGTGGGTTTAGTGCCAAAATGGTCGTTGATCTCTTTGGAGCTGATGTAGGGTTCAAAAGATTTGTCAAAGAGGAAGTTTATTGAGCCAATAGCGTTTACCACCGCCGCGGCCCATATTTCAAGTTTTCCCCTTTTGAATGGTACTTCTCTTTTTCGTCCCATTTTTTTGATGAGCTTTTCGCAGAGTTCGAAGTATTGGTCGTCAAGTTTTTGGGCACAAAAATCCCCAGTAAGTCTTAACAATTCTTTTTCTCTTTGTTTTATTTTGTCTTTGGTCAT